>Ga0207865_102103_pt1 | contig 12482 bp, 10 predicted proteins | sample HigsolmetaAR204D_FD_184836 | JGI IMG/M metagenome (GOLD analysis project Ga0207865, IMG submission 184836) | Ionic liquid and high solid enriched microbial communities from the Joint BioEnergy Institute, USA - AR20-4-D (SPAdes) (version 2) ...
CCCGCCGCATCGGCGGGTTTTTGTACGCATGGGGCTGGGGGACGTGTACGCGAGCGGTGGTTCAAGCGGTTCGGCTTGTTTTGGCGGCAGAAATATGTCAGGTTAATGTCAAAATAATTTTCATGATGCTACTTGAATAAATACGTATAAAAATGATATATTTTCATTATAATATTCGGTTTTTTTGGCCTTTTGCATAGGCTCAATGATTAGGCTGAGGGGGAACGCACTATGAAAAAATTAAAACGAAGCGCAAGATTGGTCGAGATGACCCAATACTTGCTGTTCCGCCCCCATACGCTGATTCCCTTGACAACGTTCGCTGAACGCTACAATTCGGCCAAATCGTCCATCAGCGAAGATTTGGCGATCATCAAGGAAGTGTTCGAGGAAGAGAAGCTGGGAGAGCTGCAGACATTGGCCGGAGCCGCGGGCGGCGTCAAGTTCATTCCGAAGGTATCCAGGGCGCAATCCCTTCAATTCATTCAGCAATTGTGCACTCAGCTCGAGCAGCCGGACCGTATTTTGCCGGGCGGATATTTGTATATGTCCGATATTATGGGGCAGCCAATGATTTTGAATGAAGTGGGGAAAATGTTCGCGTCGGTGTTCGCCGACAAAGAGATTGACGTCGTCATGACGGTGGAGACCAAAGGCATTCCGCTTGCCTATTCCACGGCCTCTTTCCTGAACCTGCCTGTTGTGATCGTGCGCCGGGACAACAAGGTTACGGAAGGCTCGGCGGTCAGCATCAACTACGTCTCCGGCTCGAACAAGCGAATTCAGACGATGTCGCTGTCGCGGCGGGCGCTCAAGGAAGAGTCGAGGGTGCTGATCATCGACGATTTTATGCGTATGGGCGGAACGATTCACGGTATGATGGATTTGCTCAAGGAATTCAAGGCAACGGTTCAGGGCGTGGGCGTCTTCGTCGAATCCGGCGAGGTCGAAGAGCACCTGGTGGACGATTACGTGTCCCTGGCCAAGCTGTCTTCGGTCGATCCGAAGACGCGAACGGTTACGGCTGAACCTGGCAACTATTTTCAAAACGATATATCTGACGAGGAGTGAACGTATCATGACCAAACTGACGACAATCGCAACGAATCAAGCACCTGCCGCCATCGGGCCTTACGCTCAGGCGGTCCGTTTCCACAATCTGCTGTTTACCTCGGGGCAAATCCCGCTCGGCCTGGACGGCCAGGTCGTCTCCGGCGGCGTGGAGGAACAGACGCATCAGGTGTTCCGCAACTTGCGGGCGGTGCTGGCCGAGGCCGGAGCCGACTTCAGCGATGTGATCAAAGCAACCGTATTCATCAAAGATATGGACCAGTTCGGCAAAATCAACGAGATCTATGCGTCGTATTTCGGCGATCATAAGCCGGCGCGCTCGACCGTGGAAGTGGCGCGCTTGCCGAAGGATGTTCTTGTCGAAATAGAGCTTATTGCGGCGTTAAATGTCGAATAATTTAAAATTTATAAAGAATTTATAAAATTGCATAAAAAATTCGTTTGCAAAGAAGGATTTTGTACTAAAATGTGGAATTTATAGCTTAAGTCTGTGAAATGGAAAAAGGTGGTGAACACAAATTGCAAATTACTGACGTCAGACTTCGCCGAGTTAACTCCGAAGGCAGAATGAAAGCCATTGCTTCCATTACCATCGACAACGAATTCGTTGTTCATGACATTCGCGTGATCGATGGGAACAACGGGATGTTCGTTGCGATGCCGAGCAAGCGCACGCCAGACGGAGAGTTTAGAGATATCGCTCACCCGATTTCTTCTTCGACGCGCGAAAAGATTCAGGCAGCGGTTCTTGCCGAATACGAACGCGCCGCAACGGAAGAAGAGGTTATCGAAGAAGGGGCGTAATTCGCCGATTTTTCATGAGTGACGGACGGAGGGCCTGGATTCGGGCTCTCTTTTCTTTTGACCGCAAGTAAGCTATATTGAATGGCAGGGAGCGCTTCGTCAACCGAAGTATTGAAGTAAGGAGAGGAACCGCATTGAAGATCATGGGGATCGTTCTTGCCGCAGGGCAAGGCAAACGGATGAAATCCAAACTGTATAAAGTGCTTCATAAGGTTTGCGGCAAGCCGATGGTCGGCCATGTCGTTTCGGCGCTTGAAAGCATCGATGCGGCCCGCCGCGTCGTCATCGTCGGTCACGGCGCCGACGCCGTCAAAGCATACTTGGGCGATCGCGCGGAATATGCGCTGCAGGAGCAGCAGCTCGGCACCGGGCACGCCGTGCTGCAGGCCAGGGAGCTGCTGGGCGAGGAAGAGGGCATTACCGTCGTCATTTGCGGCGATACGCCGCTCGTCTCGGAGGAGACGCTGCAGAGCATGATTCGGCTGCACCAGGAGAAGGGCGCCGCGGCGACGATGCTGACGGCGTTGCTGGATAACCCCCACGGGTACGGGCGCATCGTCCGGGATGAGCGCGGCTTCGTGAGCCGGGTCGTGGAGGAGAAGGATTGCAGCGAGAACGAACGGTTAATTAAGGAAATCAACACAGGCACGTATTGCTTCGACAATCAGAAGCTGTTCGCGGCGCTGGCCGAGGTGAAGAACGACAACGCCCAGCAGGAATATTACATCACCGACGTGATCGGCATTTTGGCGGGACAAGGCGAGATTGTGGAAGGCTTCTGCCTGCAAGAAGCGACGGAATCGATCGGCGTCAACGACCGGGTTGCCTTGGCCCAGGCGGAGCAGGCGATGAAGCAGCGCATTAACCGCCGCCATATGCTCGCTGGCGTCACCATCATCGATCCTGCTTCCACCTACATCGAGGCGGATGTCGTGATCGGCAGCGATACGATCGTGTACCCGGGCACGGTGCTCAGAGGGGCGACGGTCATCGGCGAAGGCTGCACCATCGGGCCGAATGCCGACATTGCCGACAGCAAGCTGGCGGATAACGTCGCCGTGAAGCATTCCGTCCTGCAAGGGGCGATCGTCGGCCCCGGCACGTCGGTCGGACCGTTTGCCTATTTGCGGCCGGGCGCGGATCTTGGTGCGAACGTCAAGATCGGCGATTTCGTCGAGATTAAGAACGCGAGGCTGGGTGATGATGTGAAGGTGTCGCATCTGAGCTATATCGGCGATGCGGTCATCGGCCGCAATGTCAATTTCGGCTGCGGCGCCATCACCGTCAATTACGACGGCTTCAACAAGCAGCTCACCGAGGTGGGGGACGATGCCTTCATCGGCAGCAACGTCAACCTGATCGCGCCGGTAAAAATCGGCCAGGGCGCCTATGTCGTTGCAGGCTCGACGATTACGCACAACGTTGAGGCGAACGATATGGCGATCGCCCGCGAGCGCCAGGTCAACAAGCCGGGCTATGCGGAGAAGCTGCGCGGGAAATTTGCCGCCAAGAAACAGCAAAGAGAGCAGCAAAGGGAGCAGCAGTAAAGAGCGAGACGAGGGCGAAAGCGGGACGACCGGTCCCAAGCTTTCGCCCTCTTGACGTTTTGAACCTTCTCATCATGGGTACAATTAGAAGAAGCTGCCTGATTTTCAGCAGGAACCCATTTCGATGAGGAGGTTGTTCACGATGGCTGCCAACGCAAGTCTTAAGGCCGAGGCTCGCACCGGCTTGACGAAGGGAAGCCGCAACCGGCTGCGCAAGCAGGGGATGGTGCCCGGCGTCGTATACGGCAAAAAGATAAAGGAAACGCCCATTGCGATCGATCAGAAGGAGCTGCTGGCGCTGCTCAAGATGAGCCCGCACGCGATTATTGAAATGGACGTGCCGGCGGCAGGCAAGCAGCCGGTCATGGTCGCGGAGATTCAGCGCGATATCATGAACCGGGAATTGCTGCATGTCGATTTCCGTCAAATTAATATGGACGAGCCGGTCAATACGACGGTTCGCCTGGAGTTTACCGGCGAGCCGGCAGGCGTGAAGGCGGGCGGCATCATGCAGATTTTGCATCACGAGATCGATATTCGCTGTCTCCCGCAGCAAATTCCGGACGCCATTGCCGTGGATGTCGGCAGCCTGGAGATCGGCAGCAGCTTCCTGGTGCAGGATCTGTCGGTTCCTGCGGGAGTCGAGGTCAAGGCCGAGCCGACGGAGGTGCTGGTCACGATTTTGCTGCCGCAAAAGGAAGCGGAGCCGGAGGAGCAGAATGCCGAACTGGCGGCGAAGGTGGAAGGCGAATTCGAGAAAAAGGGAGAGGCGGCCGGAGAAACCGTGTAATCCCGAGAATCGGAAAGGGCTTGCCGCGCGGGCGGCACGGCTCTTTTTTGCTTGCCGGAACATTTTTGGCTTCGCTCCGCATTTTTTGATATAATACAAGTCGAATTTTTTCATTGGACGGCCGGGGGCCGGAAGGAGCGAAGGCAGCATGAAATGGTTCGTCGGATTAGGCAATCCGGGCAAGCAGTACGAGCACACCCGGCACAATATCGGGTTCATGGCGCTCGACCGCTTTGCGGACAAGCACGGCATCGCCATTACGCAGAGCAAATGCAAGGGCTTGCTGGGCGAAGGGCACGTCGCAGGCCACAAGGTGTACCTGCTGAAGCCGATGACGTATATGAATCTTTCGGGGGAATCCATCCGCGCATTCATGGATTACTATAAAGCGCCCATCGAGGATCTGGTCGTTGTGTACGACGATCTCGACACGGCGTTCGGCAGCATCCGCCTCCGCTATCAGGGAAGCGCCGGCGGCCACAACGGGATCAAATCGGCCATTCAGCATCTCGGCACCCAGACGTTCAACCGAATCCGCATGGGCATTTCCCGGCCGGCCCCGGGCAGCGATATCGCCGGTTACGTGCTGCACGCTTTTTCCAAAGAAGAATTCGGGCGGCTGCCGGAGGTGCTCGACAAGACGAGCGAGGCGATGGAGCATCTGCTGACGAACCCGTTCGAGAAAACGATGGCCAAATTCAACGGCTGATTCAGGACTTAACGGCATCAAGCAAGGCTAAAAATTGCTCTGGATGGTCATAATGAGAGTATCATGCCATGCGAAGGAGGCTCTCATATGTCCGTCAAATACATATGCCGCCACTGTCAAACCCCGATCGGGGAGATCAGTCAGGGAGAAGTCAGCGAATTCCGGCTCGGGTTTCATTTCTTGACCCCGGATGAACGGAGAGATATAATATCGTATAACCTGAACGGAGATGTCATCGTGAAGGTCGTATGCGATTACTGCAAGGAAGCGCTGGATGCGAATCCTGAGCTTTCGTTGTTAACCAGTCCGTTGCAATAATGCGGCCCTTAAGGGCCAGAAACGATATCCATTCCGATGCCCTAGACCGACGCTCATCGGGTGGCCCGGCGCCTCGGGCGCCCGGCGTCGGCCAGGGCGGCAGAGCTTACGCGCTTTGCAATAACGACGCAGCCTGGGCGGATATGCTCGAGGCTTTTTATGTGTTATGTGGGTGAGAGGGGTGTCCTGTTTTGCAGGCAATCATTCAGGCATTCTCCGCGGATTCCGACTTTCAGAGCGTAGCGGCCGGAATTCGTTCGGGGATGAGGGAGCAGCTGGTCGCCGGGTTGTCCGGCTCGTCGCGGCAAGTCATGCTTGCGGCGCTGCATCAAGAGCTGGAGCGGCCGCTGTTTGTTGTAACGCACAATCTGTTCTCCGCGCAAAAAATATACGATGATCTCGTCGAATGCCTGCCGGGAGACTGGGTGCTGCTGTTTCCGGCGCAGGAGCTCATGGCGGCAGAAGCGGCCGTGGCCAGTCCGGAGCTGCTCGCTCGCCGCATCGACGCTCTGTCCAAGCTGGCTGGCGGATTCCGCGGCGTTGTCGTCGTGCCCTATGCCGGCATCCGGCGCATCCTCCCGAATCCGGAAGTGATGCTTGAGTCGCAGGTGCGGATTGAGGCGGGGGAGACGATCCAGCTGGACGATTGGATTTCCCGGCTGATCGAGCTCGGCTACGAGCGCGTGGAACGGGTCGAGAACAAAGGGGAGCTCAGCGTCCGCGGCGGCATCGTCGACCTGTTCCCGCTGACGTCGCCCTATCCGTTTCGGATCGAGCTGTTCGACGACGAGGTCGATTCGATCCGGACGTTCGACCCGGCCGATCAGCGCTCCATCGATAAGGTCGATAGGCTGACGATTACGCCCTGCCGCGAAATCATCGCCGACCGCAAGCGTTTACAATCGGCGGCCCAGCACGCTTTCGAGCTGCTGCAGGCGCAGCTGGAGAAAATGACCGACCGCCTGGCCAAGGAGAAGCTGCTGGAAGGCATCGGGCATGAGCTGGAGCTGCTGCGCGAGGGGCAGCATTTTCAAGGCATCTTCAAATATACGGGATTGCTGTACCCGGAACGGCAGACGCTGATGGATTACATGCCGGAGGATTCGGTGCTCGTGGCCGACGAGCCGGCGCGGCTGATCGAGACCGCCAAGCAATTGGAGAAGGACGAGGCCGAATGGATGACGATGGCGCTGGCCGACGGCAAAGGTATGCCGGCCTTGACCTTGTCCAAGCCGTATGAAGCGCTCATGCACCGCCAGCCGTACCCCACGCTGTTCGTCTCGCTCTTCCTGCGCCAGGTTCCGGGCACGCAGCCGCAAAATATCGTCAATTTCATGTCCCGTTCCATGCAGAACTTCCACGGGCAGATGAATGTGCTGAAGAGCGAAATGGAGCGCTGGAAAAAATCGGGCGCGCGGGTCGTCATTTTGGCGGGGGGCGACGAGCGGGCCGAGCGGGTGCGCCGCGTGCTCGGAGATTACCGCATCGAAGAGCCGGAGATCGTCGAAGGCAACCTGCAGACCGGCTTCGAGCTGCCGGGCATTCGGCTTGTCGTCATCACCGAAGGCGAGATGTTCACCCAGAAGCAGCGCAAGGCGCGCAAGGTGGACAAAAAAATCGAGAACGCTGAGCGCATCAAAAGCTACCAGGAGCTGAAGGTCGGCGATTATGTCGTCCACGTCAATCACGGTATCGGCAAATTCGTCGGCATCGGCACGCTCGAGGTGGGCGGCATTCACAAGGATTATCTCCATATCATGTATGCCGGGGGCGACAAGCTGTCGGTGCCGATCGAGCAGATCGATCTGATCCAGAAATATGTCGGCGCCGAAGAAGGCAAGGAGCCGAAGGTATACAAGCTTGGCGGAGCGGACTGGAACCGCGTCAAGAGCAAGGTTCGCTCTTCGGTGCAGGATATTGCCGACGATTTGATCAAGCTGTATGCGGAGCGGGAGGCGACCCCTGGCTACGCTTTCACCCCGGATACGGTCTATCAGCAGGAATTCGAGGGGATGTTCCCGTATGAGGAGACGCCGGACCAGCTCCGCGCCATCGAGGAGATCAAGCGGGATATGGAACGGCCCCGTCCGATGGACCGGCTATTGTGCGGCGACGTCGGCTACGGCAAGACGGAGGTCGCCATCCGGGCCGCCTTCAAGGCGGCGATCGATAACAAGCAGGTGGCGGTGCTCGTGCCGACGACGATTTTGGCGCAGCAGCATTATGAGACGTTCAGGGAGCGCTTCTCGGGCTATCCGTTCAACATCCAGGTGCTCAGCCGCTTCCGCTCCCGCAAGGAGCAGAACGAGACGATCAAAGGCGTGAAGAACGGCACGGTCGACATCGTCATCGGCACGCACCGGCTGCTGTCCAAGGATCTCGTGTTCAAGGATCTCGGCCTGCTCATTGTCGACGAGGAGCAGCGGTTTGGCGTGTCCCATAAAGAGAAGCTCAAGCGGCTCAAGACGAACGTCGATGTGCTGACCTTGACGGCGACGCCGATTCCGCGGACGCTGCACATGTCCATGCTCGGCGTGCGCGACCTGTCCGTCATCGAGACGCCGCCGGAGAACCGCTTCCCGGTGCAGACGTACATCGTCGAGCACAGCTTTGGCCTCGTGCGCGAAGTGATCGAACGGGAGCTGGCGCGGGAAGGCCAGGTCTACTACCTGTACAACCGGGTGCAGGGCATTCATCAGATCGCAGAGCAAATTTCCGCTCTCGTGCCGGACGCGCGGGTGACGGTCGCTCACGGCCAAATGTCGGAGCAGGAGCTGGAGAAGGCGATCCTCGATTTTCTCGACGGGGAATACGACGTCCTGGTCAGCACCAGCATTATCGAGACCGGCGTGGATATCCCGAACGTCAACACCTTGATCGTGCACGATGCCGACAAAATGGGCCTGTCCCAGCTGTATCAGCTCAGAGGCCGGGTCGGGCGTTCCAACCGCATTGCCTATGCCTATTTCACGTATCAAAAGGACAAAGTGCTGAACGAGGTGGCGGAAAAGCGGCTGGCGGCCATAAAAGAGTTTACAGAACTTGGATCAGGGTTTAAAATTGCCATGAGGGACCTGTCCATCCGCGGCGCGGGCAACCTGCTCGGTGCGGAGCAGCACGGCTTTATCGCGTCCGTCGGCTTTGACCTGTACTCGCAGATGCTGGCCGAGGAAATTGCGCAGCGCAAGAAGAAGCTCGGCGTCGGAGCAGAACAGGATGACAAGGCCCCGGCGTGGTCGACGCAGATTGACATTTCGATCGATGCTTACATTCCCGGCGATTATATATACGACAGCGTGCAAAAAATCGAGATCTACAAAAAAGTAGCCGCGATCAAGACGCTGGATGAGGCTGCGGAGCTTCATGACGAGCTGGTCGACCGGTTCGGCGATTTGCCGCAGGCCGTATTGAATCTCCTGACGGTAGCGCGATTGAAGGTATACGGCGCGATGTATGCGATCGAGGCCATCTCTCAGAAGGGGACGGACTTCGATATTCGCATTCATCCGGATAAGAACGGCACTTTGGACGGGCAGAAGCTGTTTAAGCTGGCGGGCGAATTCGAGAACCGGATCAAGCTGATCGGCGGCCCCCAGATTGTGATCGAGGTCAAAGGAAAAGGCCTGAAGCCAGAAGAATCCATCGATTTGCTGGAAAGATTTCTGGTACAATACAAGCGTGCGCTGAAATCGAAGGGAGAGCTGCAGGATGTGGCGAAATAAACCGAATACTGGACGAAGAGGGCTTACGGCTCTTGTAGCGCTAATGCTGTCGTTGGCCCTTGTAGCCGCAGGCTGCGGGAACAAGCAAAAGGATGGCGGCGAGGCTTCCGCAGGGGACGAAGTGATCGTAACATATAAGGACGGCGGGCAAGTAACCCGCGCCGAGTTCGACAAGTTTATCGACGTGAACCTGTTTTTCTATAAGGAATACGCTCAGTTCAAGGATGATCCGGCTTTTCAGCAGGATATGATGAATCAGTATTTGACGTTCAAGGTGCTCGCTTCCCGCGCAGACGACAAGGCGAAGGCCGAGGCGGAGGAGAAGACAACGGAGCAGATGGACCAGCTGAAGTCGATCCTGGACCTGCAGGAGGGCGGATTTGCCGGCCAGTTGGAGACGGCGGGCTTGACCGAGCAGGACCTTAAAGATTTCATTGGACGAACCGTGCAGGCGTTCAGCGCGGCGGAAGCGAATGTGACGGATGAACAAATTCAAAAAGCTTACGACGAGCAGCTGGCGAATGATCCGCACGCTTTCGTCACTGCGACCGTCAGCCATATTTTGATCGGGACGAGCGATCCGGCGACAGGTCAGGAGACCCGCAGCAAGGAGGAGGCGCTCAAGCGGGCCAACGAGGTGAAGGGGAAGCTGGAAGCCGGCGACGATTTCGCCGCGCTGGCGAAGGATTATTCCGACGATCCCGGCTCCAGGGATGAGGGCGGCAAGTACGAGAACGTGGACATCACCAATTGGGTTCCGGAATTCAGGGATGCGGCGGCTACGCTGCCGCTCAACACGATCAGCGATCCGGTGGAGACTGCCTACGGCTATCATGTGATGAAAGTCGAATCCCGCCGAACGAAGACGTTGGACGAGGTGAAGCCGCAGCTCAAAGCGGAAGCCGCCGAATGGTCGATGTACGAGTTCCACAATAACGAGCTCCCGTCGCTCATTGAGACGAACAAGCTGCCGAAGCCGCAGCAGACGCCTCCGAGCGAGCAAACGGCGCCAGCTGCAGACGGGGAAACGCCGCCGGCAAGCACGCCGCCTGCAGACGGCGCGCCGGCGGAAGGAAGCCAATAATCGAATTGCCACAGGGTACCATATTGGTGCCCTGTTTTCTTTTCTTATAATTGGACATAATGAAAACAGCGGCGGCAGGATACATAGTTTGGGGAGCCGTCTCCCTTGGCAGCAGATGAATAAGCCGTCAGGAATAGAACAATACTATGGTCAGTCAATTCCCACCATTTGATACAATGGATCTCCAGTCGTCAAAAACTCTTCATGGAAAGCGAGGCATCAAGAAATATGAAAGCTACTGGAATCGTTCGCCGTATTGACGATCTCGGCAGGGTCGTAATTCCGAAAGAGATTCGCCGCACGCTTAGAATTCGGGAAGGGGACCCGCTCGAAATTTTTGTCGACCGCGACGGAGAAGTCATTCTTAAAAAATATTCTCCGATCGGCGAACTGGGTGATTTTGCCAAGGAATATGCGGAATCGCTGTACGAGAGCACCAATCATATTACGATGATATCCGATCGCGACACGATTATTGCGGTAGCGGGCGGATCGAAGAAGGACTATCTGGAGAAGCAGATCGGCGGCCTGGTCGAGCAGTGTATGGAGAACCGGAAGTCGTCGCTCGAAACCAGTCCCGGCCAATTCGAAATTTGCAAGGACATGACGGACACTTATTCTTCTTACGTGATCGCGCCGATCGTCGCCGGCGGGGATCCGATCGGCTCCGTGATCCTGATCAGCAAGGACGACAGCGTCAAGATGGGTCAGATGGAGCTGAAGATGGCGGAGACGGCTGCCGGCTTTCTGGCCAAGCAGATGGAACAATAAGCTTCGGCTGCTGCCGGCATTTCATGCAGGGTGGAATGGGAATAGGCTTTATAGCATCGCCATGTCAAAGGAAGCTTCCTGGTCCAATCTCCTTCCGTGGGGAGAGCGGAGAGGAGGCTTTTTTGGCTTGGCATGGCGCTGTTTTTTGGCAAACTCCAGTTCATGCGGTATAATGTGGGCAATGACCAGGGAATGAAGGGAACAGCATGCGAACATCCATCGAGGGAGAGCGTGGCGCAGCGCCCGAGGCGCGCAGCGGCGCAGACGAGCCGCCAGGCCGGCAGGGCGGGGATGCGGCCGCGCCGGAGGCGACCGCTGCGGGGCCTGCGCTGCTGAAGGGCGCGGCGATTCTGGGACTGGCTGCCGTCGTCTCGAAGCTGATCGGCACGCTGCAGAAAATCCCTTTTCAGAATATGGCGGGCGAAGCCGCCTTCGGCGTCTATAATGCGGTATATCCGCTGTATATGCTGATCTTGTTTATGGCGACGGCCGGGTTTCCGCTGGTCGTCGCGAAGTTCGTGGCCGAGTACGCGGCGGAAGGAAGGGACGACAAGGCCCAGCACGTGCTGCGGGCGTCCGTCATGCTGCTGGCGGCGACCGGCACAGGGGCCTTCCTGCTGCTGTATCTGGGCGCGGATCGCATCGCTTCGTGGATCGGCGCGGCGCAGACGGCCCCTGCCATACGCAGCATATCGTTCGCCCTGCTGATTGTGCCGGGACTCAGCGGCTTAAGAGGCTATTACCAGGGATATCACAATATGGCGCCGACCGCCTGGTCGCAAGTCATCGAACAGACGGTTCGCGTGGCGGTCATGTTCCTGTTGCTGGTGCTGCTGCTGCGCTGGGGATACGGCTACGAGTATATTGCCGCCGGAGCGACGTTCGGCTCCGTGGTGGGCGCCGCCGCCGGCCTTGGCTATATGCTGTGGTATGGCCGGAGTCGGGCCGGCCGGGGCCGCGCGGGCACGGGCACTTGCCGCCGCTGGCCCCGCACAGGCTGGCGGGAGGATGCGCGCATGATTCGCCGCCTGGCGGTCTATGCGCTGCCGGTATGTCTCGGCTCGATCGCCATGCCCGTTCTGACGCTCGTCGATTCCTTCACCATCCCGCGTCTTCTGCTAAGCCGCGGTTATGACGATCACGGCGCCATGTACCAATTCGGCCTGTACAACCACGGGCTACCGCTCGTCCAGCTCGTGACGATGATCGTCTCCGCCGTCTCGGCCGCGCTGGTGCCGGCGATGGCGGAGGCGCTGCGCCGGGAAGACCGGGCGGCGATCCGGCTGCGGGCCGCCGCGTCGATCAAGTGGGTCGCCTTGATCGGCCTGGCTGCTTCCATCGGCTTGGCCGTGTTGGCCAGGCCGATGAACGTGATGTTCTACAACACCGCGGAGGGCACGTCGGCGATGGTGATTTTGGCCTTCACCGCCTTCTTCTCGGCGGTGAATATTGCCGGCTCGAGCGTGCTGCAGGGGCTCGGCGCGGTGTTCGCGCCGGCGCTGTATCTGCTGCTCGCCGCAGGCCTCAAGGCCGGCGCGAACGCCGCGCTCGTGCCGCGCCTTGGCATCGACGGCGCCGCATGGGCCGCCGTCGCCGCCTACGCCTGCGCGGGCGGCCTCGCGCTGGCGCACGCGCTGCGCCGCAGCGGCGCCGGGCCCGCCGCCGG
>Ga0207865_102106_pt1 | contig 12476 bp, 17 predicted proteins | sample HigsolmetaAR204D_FD_184836 | JGI IMG/M metagenome (GOLD analysis project Ga0207865, IMG submission 184836) | Ionic liquid and high solid enriched microbial communities from the Joint BioEnergy Institute, USA - AR20-4-D (SPAdes) (version 2) ...
TGCCCCCAGTCTTTGGCTGCTTTTTTCAGCGGCACCACGACGGCCGTCAGCGACTGGTCGGCAGGCGTCGCGGCAATCATCCCCGCTACCCATGCAGCCCACTGCAAGCTGCCGTAAGTCTTCCCGTTGTTGTGCGTGCCAGCAATCGCGCAGTTGACCACATAGCGGGCGTTTTGCGCGACGGAGCGCTCCGCGTGCTTGGTCATGTCCGTATCGTCCGCCGCCGGACCGCCGATGACCAACGTGCTCATTTTCTTGCTCAGGGTGCGACGATCCGCCATAAACTGCTTGGCCGCAGCTTGAATCGCCGGGTCGTCGAACGGCAGATACATCGCATCAAAGTCGCTGCCGGCTACGGCGTTGAACAGCTTGGTCGCGTCAACAGAAGTGAGTTCCTCGCTGCCCGAAACTCCCCCCGTCAAGTTGGTCTGGGCCACGTCAGCAACTGCCGCGTCACCTTCTTTGCGTACACGGACGTAAATCGATTGCTCCGTTTTGGTAACCAGTTCATCTACATCGGCAAAGGAGAATTTTTCCGTACTGACCGGCCCCTTGACCACCAGTTCTTTTTTGCCGGGTTCAGCTGTGGAATCGGCAATGGAAATGCTGATCTCGTTGCCGAGCAGCCCCGGATAACGCGCCGTAATCGTCATCGCCCCGGGCTGGCTGTAGCTGGCCGCCACCGCATTTCCGTTGGTCATCCGGTAGCCTAAGATGGTGGCCCCGCTTTCCGCCGCCAATTCCATCACATCAACCAAACCAAACGTCTCGGCAATCCGCTCTTCATATCCGCTCATCCGGACGATCGCATCCGGCTCGCCCCATTCCGCCTGATACGGCACAAGCACCACACCGCTCTTCGGCAGTACGCGTTCTTGAGCTTTCGCGATCATCTCGATGGTTACACCAGGGCGTTCACGCTGAATGGTCATTTTTTATCACCGCCTCGATATGCTTTCAGTTTGTTTTTCACCACAGACTCTGCGACAAGCTCATCATCCTTGACATCATAAAGGGCGCCGGCAATCTCAAAGCGTTCTGCTTTCAGAATCGCGGCGCCCGCATCGATCCACTCGCGTTTGGTTCGTCTAATTTCCCCGGGTTCTTTTTCAGTTCTCTCCTTAGCCACTGATTACACCTCCTCTATATCAAAGAAATTGATTTTTTCCACTGGCTGTTTGGGAATGGCCAAGGTGTATTCAAACCGGAAGGTAATCTCGGTCCGATCCTTTTTTTCAGTCCGAATATCCAACGTGCTGGGATCGATGTCGATGTACAGCCCGTCGGTTTTTCCTTTGTAGCTGTACCGTTCGCGGCGAAGGATCGCGCGGAGCGGCTCGGTCGAGATTGGCAGGAAGATGCCCTTTTCTTTCCTGTGGTGCAGCACAATCCCCGCGTCAGCGATCACCTTATAGCTAGTCAGGGTATTCCCTCTCTCAGTGACCGCTTGCGTTTGTACAAACGCGGTCGGCGGCTTGAAGTTTCCAGCCAGCCATTCCTCATAGTCGGTCAGGATCTCCAAATCTGGATACGCTTCATGGACAAGGTCAACGATACACGACAGGTCGCGTTCCATCAGCCAAACACCCTTTTCAATTCTTTTTGGAGCTGCTGGTCAATAAGGGCGCTCATCCCGCCTTGGAAACCTTGAAGCGTTATGTCAATGTAGTTACGCCCGATAAAAGTACGAGGCTTCATCCAGATTCCCACTCCGTGTTTTGTGAACTTGGCAGCAGGGTCATAGACGAACTTCCCATTTTCAAATCGTCCTGGAACGAAATGACCCTCTTTGATGGAGTACCCTTCTTCGAGGAAACGCGCGATAAAGTACCAAGATCCTACTTCCAACGTAATCGCGTCCCGATCTCTGTCATACTTCCATACATTCCCATGCTTTCCGCGCGTAAATGATTGTATTGTTTTCTTCGTATCCACAAACCCCATCTTCCGGAGTTGATCCCGGACCGCTTTCAGAAACGCCGTTCCGAGCCGCTGCATGATTCGTCTCTCGATTTTGGCCATTTCACGCTCACTCAAAAGGCGCAGTTTTCGCTCAAACTGTTCCATTGATAAGTTCATTCAGCGCCCCGCCTTTCCTGGATCGCGACTACCTGCAGAAAGTGCTTCCCTGGTCGCGCTTGCGTAACAAAAAAATCACCGTGAGCTGAAAGCGTAATCGTGTCTCCCTCGCGTACATCCTCACCCAGTTCAAAGTCCACCGTGGCTTTTTTCTCCCAGTTCACGGGATCATTGCCTTGTTGCTCATAGCCATATTGCACATCCACGATACACGCCTGTACGTCTCGGGGAGGCAGATCTGTTGATGTGACAACGTTTCGTCCATCTTTGACCCTCTCTTTTCGCTTCACCGTGACGGTATCAATTAGCGAATGCAGCTCCTCGCATTCCAAAACCAGCCAACGCCTGCGTTCGTCCGGATCCAAAGCTGATTCGATGCCAAACAGCCTGCCCCCGTATAATACCCGCATGACGGATTTCACGTCCGATCGATGCCGAATGGTGATCCGATGGGTGATGATCTGCTCCGCGTCTGCTCGATCGATCTTCTCTTTCGCACTCACTGCACGAATATCTGCCCAGACCTTCGCCACATCGATCCAGTCGCTGGCTCCATCGGTCATTTGCTGCAACGTAATTCTGTGGCGGAGCGCCCCCGGAGTCATACAGGCACCATCCTCTCCGGCCAAAGAAGCGAGTGGACCACATCAGGAACATCGTTCTTTTCCGGATTCTCAAACCGGCTGGCCACGAAGATCATCATGGCCTGCTTTACGTTTTCCGGCACAGCTGCTGCAGTTCCATATCCTGCTGTGAACCTTATTCGAATGCCATTGACTGGCTGAAGCGTTACAGAGGGCAGAGAAACATTGTAAGCCAGTACAATTCGCCCCGGTTCAGAATCTGAATCGACAATGTAATTTGACTCATCCCACATAGTTGCCGCCCCGTCTTTGTCTGTGTAAATGAAACTGGATACAGATTGGAGTGGCGGTTTCGGCAGCTTCAATGGGAAGCGAGGCCAATCATCCAGGGTCAGTTCCCATGTTTGCGTGACGAAAGCACGGTTCTGGAAGTTTTCGCAGTATTCTCTGGCCGCCCTGATCAGACCAGCTAGCAGCATATCGAAGTCCGTACCATCAATCCTCAGATACGTTTTTACCTCGTCCAGACTTACCGGTTCTTCTGCCGGTGCCGTTATCATTTTCAGCGCCATCGTCCTCGCCCGCCTTCTTCTTGTGTTTCGGGTTGGTGGCCGGCTTTTCAGGTTTCGCTTCCGTTTCGTCTTCCTCCACGATCACAGCCAGATGGGCGTCGTGCCATGCTCGCGCGACGTCAGCAGGGACTTCTACGATTTGCCCAGGGGTATAGGAGAAGTCAACACCGGCCATGCTGGTCAGCATCTTGACTTTTTGTTTCACGGCAATCACCTCCCGATGAGAGAAAAGGGGTGGAAATCACCCACCCCATTAGCTTGCGGCGTTTTGGAAGTACTTGATCGGGCCTTGGCCGGCATCCACCAGCAGCCCGTCGTGGCGGCTGAACGCGATGAACCCGATTTGCCCGCTCTCGATGTACTTCTCGGCGATACGCACGATCATCAGATCCATGACGTCACGGATGAAGTAGTTGGAGAAGTCGCCGAACAGGATCGACTTGGCACCCGCGCCCAGTTCCGGCACGTCGTTGTTGATCACGTAGCGCTTGCCGAGGATCATATCCGGTTCGCCGACGGTCAGGGAAGGTTGCCACAGCGGAACGCCGTTTCCGTCTTTGAGTTTGCGGATGGCCTTCAGAGTTCCGTCGTTGAGCATCCATTCCGCGTTGACGCGGTAGGCCGGGTCAACCGAATGCTGGAGATCGACCAGGTCTTCGTAGGTGATCGAATTGGTTTGACCCGAGGCGGCGGACTTACCCAGCGACGCTCCCGTGATAACCCCCTGCGGTTCCCCGGTGCCCGAGCCGACGGTGAAGTGTTCGTTCAGGATGCGGCCGATGCGCTCGGCAATCTTCCGACGGATGAACGCCTCGATGTCGAACGCGGAATCTTGCAGGAGCTCGATCGGGACCAGGATGGTCTTGGACGTGTACTTGTGCGCCTTCAGAATCTTTTGACCGAAGGTGAGATCGGTCGCGTTGCCGGCAGGCGTGTTTTCGTTGACGATTGCGCCCTTGTTGGCGGTGTCGTCGTTCGTCGGAATCGGCAGATCATTCCCTGCAGCAGTACGCACCGACGTATAGCGAACTTGGCGCATTCCGCCGAAAGTCTTCATCGCCTCGATGATTTCGTTGTAGAACCCTTGCGGCACCGTGTATCCGCCCGCAGATCCGGTCACAGCCGACAAGGCCCGGGATTCAAGCGACTGGCGCCCCTGCTCCAAGATGGAACGCTGCTCATCATCCAGGCCCTGAACACCTAACTTCAGCCAGTTTTGATACGCGCTCCGGTACTCTTCGGTCTCCAAGACCGGCACTTGCCGTTGTTCGTCCTTCTTCTTCCCCTGCTTTTTGTGGAACGCGGCCGCTTCCATGGTAGCCCGCTGTTCCTCCATGCGCTTTTCACGCTCGATGGTGGCCGTCAGACCGTCGATCTCTTCAATCAAACGGTTATACTGTTCTTCTTCGTCTGCGTGCAAAGCCCGCTTTTCTTCGACGGATCGGTCGTGGATGGCCTTGGCCTGTTCCCACAAATTGGCACGTTTTTGAAGCAGATCAACCAAGCTCATGGTCAACACCTCTCAGAATTTAAGTTTCAAAAGCTGGAGTTCTCTTGCGCGTTGCTGTTCGGCCAAAAACCGAAGTCTCTCAGAACCAAACCGTTTGGCCAACTCTTCCCGGAAATCCTGTTCGCTGCGGATGCCGACGCTGGATTGCGGGTATGCCGGCCGGGTGACGGGGCTCACCTCGAACAGTTCTGCCTCCACCACGGTTCGGATTGGCATGTCCGGGTTCGATTCGTCCCATTCTTCCTTGATCGCGCGGAAAATAAAAGACGATCCTCGCACGTCGCCGCGCTCGATCGTCTCAATGTATTTATCTGCCCAGGATGGAGGGGTGATCTCGTACCGAAGTCCGATCTCATCCTCGGTCAAAACCAGCGTGTTGGGCGTCCGTCCCAGCACCTCTCTTTCGTCGTGCTGCCAAGACGCATACACGTCCTGCATCCGGTTGGTGAAGGCGCCTTTGCGGAACCTCTCCTGGAACAACCCCCAGATCGGGTGAGAAAGCTGATCCCACCGCACTGCATACCCGATGATCTTCGTCGGCTCCCCTTCCTCCTTGCGGATCTCCGGCTTACTCCCCGGCAGGAGGATTGAGCGGATTTCCTTCTTGTCCATCTCCCTCACCTCCTTTCGGCGCCCCGATCTGGCCGACAGGGACCATGTTGCCGTTGACCAGATAGACCTTGCCTTGCCCGCCTTCCTGCGGATTCATGTTTTCAAGCTGGCGCCATTCATCAGCGTTGATGATCCCATTTTGTCGCATGATAGCAAGGCCTTCTTGGCGGCTTTTGTAGTCGCCTCGGAGCAGACCGTCGACCAAGAACTCAACAAAAATGCTCCTTTTCTCTCGTTGAGAAAGGAGCTTTTTCCGGATGGCCTGTTCCCATCGCACCAGCCAAGGGCGAATGGTATGAACGACGAACTCCAAGGACTGGTGTTCGATGTTGGAGAAGGTGGCCCTCTCCAAATCCGCCAACAGGTGCGGCGGCACCCGGAACATTCGGGCGATCTCCGTCACTTGAAACTTCCGCGTCTCCAAGAACTGGCTGTCTTCCGGCGGAAGGCCGATCTGGTGATACTTCATTCCCTCTTCGAGAATGGCGATGCGGTGCTGCTTGTCCAGCCCTTGGTGCATCTCGTTCCAGGAAGCCCGCAGTCGCTTTTGTGCTTCTTCGCTGAGTTTTCCCGGGTGTTCCAGAACGCCGCCCGGTCTTGCCCCGTTCCCGAAGAAGCTGGCCCCGTACCTCTCCGTCGCAATCGCCAGTCCAATCGCCTCTCGATGCATCCGGATCACCGAATAACCCTGCAGGCCATCAAACCCAAGCCCCGGTACATGCAACACGCGCCAGGCGGGCAGGGCCACCATCTCCCCGGTTCTCGGGATGGTCGTGTGATACCAGATGGACCCGTCGGCTGCCCGGTTGATCCAGGTTTGGTTTGGAAGGAGTGGCCACAAGGCTTTCACCTTGCCGAAATCATCCCACTCAATCTCGGCGTAAGCGTTCCCCCATGACACCGCATGGGCTGACAGGGTCTCGAAGAAGGTGAAGGCCGTCATCTCCGGGTTGGGTTCGTCGTGCAGGATCGGATAGAGATAGTGGCTGGTCGCCCTCTCCTTGCCGTCGTCTGCCCTCCGTCGGTAAGTGATGGCCGGCAGTGAAGCGATTGTTTCTGAGATGATGCGGATACAGGCCAGTACCGCAGCGTTGTTCAAAGCTGTCTGTTCATTGACTGTCACGCCGGATAACGAAGGCGAGCCCCCGGAAAGCCATTCGATAAACCATTGGTCCGGCCTAACGAGAGTGGAGCGTCTTTCAAGCAGATTGGACAAAATCCCCATTATGCTTTATCACCACCTTTCGACCGGGCCAACACAATGCCAGCAAGGAAAATGATTGCGCCAACCACGATCAGGGCCACTGGTGGCGAAATCATCCAGACGCCTGTTCCAGAAATTATCAGGCCAATCAGTACGAGCAGGTCGCTAAGATCCGGCTTCATAACGTTATAATCCCCCTTTCCTCGTAAACTGAAGGCCCTTCCTGCAACATCGCCCGCACCATGGCGTTGACCACCGCGGCGATCGGGTCAATACGATCCGTTGACTTGTCCTTGTCCAGCATGATGTTTTCGTTGTGGTCCTGCCGGACGACTGCATTCCCGACGGCCCAGTTCAGCAGACGGTTATCGTCGTGCAAAAGCCTCCGAGACAACACCAGCTCCCGCAGGAACTTCGTCGGCTCCGAGAGCGTTCGGATGCCCTGCCGGATCTCCACACAGGTATAGCCGTCGCTTTCCATCTCCTGCGCGAACTGCGTGGCGTTGTACGGGTCATAGCAAATTTCACGGATGGACCACAGGTTTTCTGCCTCCAGGCGTTTGATGTACTCCTGGATGAACCGGTAGTCCACCACCGCACCCGGGGTGACTGTCAGCCATCCTTCCTTCACGCAAAGATCATACGGGAATTTGTCCGTTTTGCGTTTGGCTGCGAGCGTGTCCTCCGGGATGAAGCTGTGGGACCAAACATAAAAGCGGCCGTCTCCCAAGGGGATGACGCCGCCGATGCTCGTCAGGTCGATTTTCTTTGAAAGGTCCACGCCAATGTAGCACTCGCGCACGTCCAGGTCGATCTTTCCGGAGATCGCGCAGGCCCGCCACTCGTTCATCGGCATGTAACCGTTGTCCTTATGGTCCACCCACAGGTTCATGTTCTTCGTGAGGAAGTTGCGCATCTTCTCCGGCACGTCGAGAGCCGCTTGCAACTCGCCTCGAAGGAACGCCATGCCTTCCTCGTAGGTGGCGACGATCGGGTTGGCCTTGATCCAGTTGCGCTCATCCTTCACGTCGTCGTCTTTGTCCAGCTCGCAGATCATGACGAAATACTCTTCGTTCTCGATCGGCGAATCCGGGTCCAACACGTCCGACACGTACTGGTACTCCGTGAAGCAGGGCGTGTCGAGGTCAAAGCCGGCCGTGGTGATGATGACGATGAGGGGATTGGCCCGTGCGACCATGCCAGAAACCAGCACGTCGTAAATCTCGCTGGTTTCATGGACGTGGTACTCGTCGATGATAGCCAGGGACGGGTTTTTCCCGTCGCCAGTCTTGCGCGCTTCCTTCGACAGCGGCTGGATTATCGAACCGCTCTTCAAGTGCCGGATCCGCCCGTAAGAGTCGGTGAACTTGCCCTTCAGCAGATCAGCCGCGTGGATCTGGGACAGGATCTCGTTGTAGACGATACTCGACTGCTCCCGTCCCCAGCCGGCGATGTAGATCTCAGACTGCTCCGGCGAGATGAAACACTCGTAGCTGGCGATCAGGGCAAGCAGCTGAGACTTTGTGTTTTTACGGGCCAGTTGAATGTACGCCTTGCGGAACCGGCGCAGCCCACTCTCTTTGCGTTTCCAGCAGAAAATGTTCCCAACTATGAACAGTTGGAAGTCCGTCAGCTCGATCGGCTGACCGGCCAGTACCCCTTTGGTATGCTTGAACATCCTTGCCCACCGATAGAACCGGTAGAGTTCCTCGGCATCGAACTCGTAAGGGAAGTCGTCCGCCTGGCTGCGCTCGATGTCCCGGATGAACCGCTCGCACGCCAGACGGTGCTTCCGGCAGGCAGTGATCCGACCGTCGATGACGTCCTCGGCGTAGTGGACGACTCGCCTAATCAGTTCCTCGATCATAAGACATCACCAAACATCTGCTCTTCCTCGGATTTCGGCTTCTCTTCTGGAGGTTTGGGAATGACCAGCTTGCACCGCGAGCTGATCGTCAAGCCAAGATCGCTCGCTGCGGCCCGGCACTGTTTGAACAGTTTGTCCTGCATCAAGAGCAGTTCAGAGTATGCGTCACTTACGGCCTCGTGCGACTGTACACCGAGAACCTTCCCGTCATCGTCCCGGATCGTCTCCAGAATCTCCTTGACCGGTCTCCGCTTCAACAGCTCGTCCGTGACCTTCAGGTACATTTCTCTGGACTGGAGGTAACGGGCCAGCGCGTCTACATCGAGATTGGAGATCAGGTCAATGCGCATGAGTTCGTTGGCGATTTTCTTGAACTCCCGTTTCAACTCAGGCGACAAATATGACGGAGGCTTCACTTTGTCGGCCTTCGCTTTGACCTCCGTCCGTCTGCGTTCCTCAATTTCGGCTTTCGTCAGATGCTTCTTCCCTTTGAGCAAGATCAGGTTAACCGGTTGTCTCGGTCTGGCCACGACAAGCACCTCCTTTCCGAGATTTCATTTAGGGAATTTTGTGCGCGCTTGGGGGGCGCGCGGTCTTATAACGCGAGGTTTCCAGAGATTTGATCCCCCTACCCCTGCCGTTTGACCGCGACTATCACCGCATGCTTCAATGCCATTCCCATGACTGTTTTGATCGCTTCTTCAGCGAGATACGCAGGCATCCCAGCCTCAACAGCTTTGATCATCGTTGTGCTCATAGATTCAGCCAATACTCCATACCAAGATGCTGTCTTTACTTCAGCCGTCAGTCTTTTTGCGTCCATGTTTGATCCTCCATTCACCCTTTAATCTTCCTCGCCAGACTCGCCCCGACAAACAGCGGCCACAGTGGAGCAAAGAGCAACGCAACGATCAAAGCGCAAACCGACACGATGGTTTTGTCTTCCTCTCTATGCCGCCCAGCTACTGACTTGGCTACTGCCGGCATGATCGTACCTAAGTAGAACAAGCCAATGGCGAAGTAACACACAACCAGAACATCCACGACGCTCACCTCCCAAACCCTCCGTCCTCTTTCGCAGTCTTCCTATCGTGACACGGCTTGCACAACGCCTGCCAATTCGACTCATCCCAAAACAAAACCATATCACCCTTGTGAGGAATGATATGGTCAACGACTGTTGCTGGTGTCAGCCTGCCCGCCTTCTGGCACTCCACACACAACGGATGCTGTCGCAGGAACATCATCCTTACCTTGCGCCAACGGGGACCATACCCGCGCTGTGCAGCTGTACCACGTTCCTGATCATACCGCTTGGCCGCTTGCTTCTTGTGCTGTTCACAGTACCGCTCAGTGGTGAGATTCGGACAGCGCGGGTAGGAACACGGTCGCTTTGGTTTACTTGGCATCTTAATCCCTCCATAAGAAAAAACAGTTCGAGAAGTGTGTTTCCAACCGGGTCAGATGCGGTTTCCTAAACTCCGTGGCAATAGATATAAGAATAAAGAATATTGCCAGCCCCAAAACGGCTGAATCCTTTGTCTTGCAAGGCTTGGAGGCCATTTTTTGAGCGCAACCACCGTGTCACTTTTTCGCACAAAAAGTATACGTTTCGTGGCACCACCAAAAACGAGGATGGACCTTACAGCCGCAAGGTTTCGCGGCCTCTTGGTTTCTGGCAACCCCCTATTCAGAATTCGGGTCTTCGCCGGCTTCTGTGATCTCCTGTCTGAACAACTGCAGCAGGCTGGTATCCGCGGCCTTCCCATTGAGGGAATACAGCGGGTTGATAGCCAACGCTGCCCTTCCGGCAATTTCGGTCCACCGAAGAATTCGCTGCTCGGTGAACGTCCTGACAATTTTTCGTGCCTGGGTATATGAACAATCAGCGATCCGAGCCAGATCCTTGATCGTCAGCGGCACGCCTTTCTGGCCGCGCTCGTTGTCCCCCAGCAGGAGATTGGTTCCCTCACTGGCATACGGCGCGATCTTCAACAAAAAACCAGCCTCGGCGAGTGACAGCTTTCTGAGCCGTCGCTTGGCCTTCTGGCTGGCTTTGATCTTCACGAATTTTGCGCTGCGGCCGGCTGGCCGGAAGACCTTCACGATCTCGTCCGGGCGCCGGAGGATTTTCTCCTCAAAAAACACTTCCCCGGTATCCGGGTCGACAAATTGTCGCACTACACGTCACCCACCTCCAAAAGAAAAAGCACCGCGTAGGGTGCTATCTACTTCTAATTTTCTTCTGGCCAAAATACTAGGCTAAACCTAATCATTGTCTACTTTTTCTGGTCGGAATATTGAAATTTTTTACAATGAGGTCTGTAACAAGCTTAACAGCATAGAACGCCCCAAGGCTCATTGACCAGAAAAAATAAAACCAAACGGTCACCCCCAAAGAGGCAAGCCATTTATATGGGGACGGAGGCATACTATTAATGCCAATTGACAATATAACAACAATCAAGCCGTGGTTTATCAATGAGCGTAAGCTTGTGTAAAGTTTTGTTTGAATTGCTGGGAAGAATTCCCTCAGTCTTTGGAAAACAGGACTCTCTTGTAGAGTGATTAACAAAGTAAGAAAAACGCCCGTAACACCTATCACAATGGACGCAAATGTTACAATATTAGCAGTTGATTGCCTTACATTTACCAATAAACCAAAGAAATGTAAGACACCCGAAAATAATCCGAGTATGACACAAATGTAAACAGAATATTTTACCCAAAAATCTTCGATTCCGTTAAAAAACCTCCCTATCCGGCTTTGTTGATCATTAGCCAATTAGCATCACCTCATCAAAGGGGGCGTAAAATTCTCCTAACGTCTGCTCTCCTCTCATTATACAGGTGTAGCATATTTTGAAACAGAAACTCATGTGCGACTGTTGTCCTTGGTTCAACCTCGATTGATATCCGGTCTGTCATCCGCGGTTCAACCAAGTTAATTGTCTCTATTGCAGCTTCTTCATTTTCAAGCGCGGTTAATTCGATTTGTGGTCTAATTCGTTCATCTAATTCCCAGAATTGCTCAATTACATTCCGAATATTTTCTTGGTTAAGGGAAGAAGTTTTTTCTGTTCGTCCCATTGAAATAGTTATATCAATGTGTAAACCTGCACTCTCCATTAACATCCTTCTGGTATCGCTCAACAAGCCATTTTCCCCCAAGACCGCATCTAGCATTACATCCGAAGCACGAATTCTAATTTTTTTGTAATAATCCGCATTGATGACTCTAGTTATCTTGGAATTGTCGATTATTGGAGCAAGCTTGACAACAAGAGGATTTGCTTCAGGTGTCCCCAAAGTGTCTAGGTACCGAAACCTAAGTTGTGTCAATACATGCTCAATTTGCTTTGTGCTTAAACCATAAAGGTTTGACTGAACCATTACTGCCTTATAACTGTTGTCATAAAGTATGCTTGTGAATTCACCAATAAATTCATCTTGGTCTAAGAGTATTTCTTCTTTTATCTCGCCAAATCTTTTTTTAGAAGGGATATTTTTGTCCCTTAACTTAGATAATTGGAATCCATAAATATTGGTTCGTTGATCATAGCTGTAGCTATCTTTTTCAATTTCTGCATATTCGTCACCGACTGGGACCGTTGTTCTGAAATGCTCTCTGTAAGCCATAAGGTAATCCAAGAACCCACTCATATCCCAGGCATCAGCCTGATAAGGAATCTGGACTTGTTGTTCCTCGTCTAAATCCTCCAAAACTACTACTTGCGCAGGTACCAACTGGACCTCAAAATAATTAAATCTTACATATTTCCTTGCCACAATATCCCCTCCCCCACCCCCACAATTCGCCACCAGTGACCATGTTCCTACAACTTTCGTCCGACATTTTCCGACATTTGGGAGGGAAAAAGTGTTTTATCATAGTAATTGATGCTGGTAGAAGACTAAAAAAATATACCAAAGAACGCTTGACTTTATTGAGCCATTTTAATTGCTTGAATAAACCTGATTGCTTCAAAAAGCCGTTTTTCTTCAACGGTTAACTCGTTAAGATGTTCGCAATACACGTTTGACCCGA
>Ga0207865_102114_pt1 | contig 12434 bp, 10 predicted proteins | sample HigsolmetaAR204D_FD_184836 | JGI IMG/M metagenome (GOLD analysis project Ga0207865, IMG submission 184836) | Ionic liquid and high solid enriched microbial communities from the Joint BioEnergy Institute, USA - AR20-4-D (SPAdes) (version 2) ...
GTGCCGACCGTCGCTCACATTTTGCCTCCGTGCCGAGCTCCTTTAGCGCACGTAAATTTTAAAAATGAAAATCCAGGTCTCACCTATGTGCTCAAAATGTGGAGCTTGACATTTACGTTCATAGCAGATCGAACAACAATCTTATTCGAACTGCTGCACCCGAAAACAGGCGATTTCTTTCACCTGGGTTAAGCAAGAAATTCAGTCTTATTTTGGCGTTTTGCTGATTTTTTTCAGGGATAAGATCGAATTTCGTGCTTATTCAAGCGTTTCCTCAATCGGAAGGCAGCTTGATAGCGAGGTAAGGGAAAAAGAAGTCAAGGTCGACAACAAGCAGCGCCAGGGAATGGGTGTGGGATGGAAAGTGTACAGCCTGCCTTTAAAGAAAGTCGTGCGACTTGGGAGGCGCTGAGGATAATTCGAGTAGTTTCTCCAGAAAGAGTCTAGTATAATATCAGAACAAAACCTGACATAGGAGCCATCCCGATGAAGCTGAATATTTTCGGAAAAGTGATTCTCCTGGTTGTTTTCCTGCTCGTCCCTATAATTGTTTTGTACGGCTATTCCTATCAGGTCAGCGTAGGGGTTGTGCGTCAAACGGTAGAGGACGGAAACCGCAACCGGCTTTCCTTCTTCATAAGCCAGCTCGATATGATGGTCGACCAGTTGATGAAGCACTCGCTCGCTGCCAGCAGAGATTACAGCATCCGCGAATATATCGACGGCCGTACGACGAGCGACCCGAGCGTGCAGCTGCAGCGCCAATCGCGGATTGTCGATATGCTGAACATGCAGACGTCGACAAGCGCGTGGAACAACCAGATCATCTTTTATTTGGCTGACTCCCATGAAATCATCTCCACCGACTACTCCGCCCGTTTCGAGGAGGACAATCTTCATAATCCGGAACTTCGCAAATGGTCTTATCACAGCGCCGTGACGTTCGGGCTCAAGCAAATGATGTTCTCGCGCATTGAGGAATCGAATATCCCCAATCTGTTTATAGAGGTTCGTTTCACCGAGGATAATCTGAGAAACATGCTGACCCAATTGAAGCAGGGGGAGGCCAGGGAGCCGTTTCTGTATCGCGAAGGGGAAACGCCGATCGTCAGCTACACCGCGGACCGCACGCTGATCGGCGGCATGACGGAGGAACTGAAGGGCAAGGATCTCGGCTACAGCGGCAGACTCAATGTATCGCTTCGCGATCAAAAATACGTCGTCAACTATATCCGCTCCGAGAGCTTGGGATGGTACATGGTCGATATGGTCCCGCTGCAGAGCATTTTCGCCCCGATCAACATGAGCCGGAATCTGTTTTATGTGTCGATCGCCCTGCTGCTTGCGCTTAGCGTGTTGGCGACGCTGCTGCTCTACCGGAACGTCCAGCTCCCGATCCGCCAACTGATCATGGGCGTGCAGCGCATCAAGGAAGGGGAATTTTGGGTGCGGCTCAAAAAACAGCCGGGCAACGAATTCGGCTATTTGTTCCGCAGTTTCAACGAGATGGCGGCGCAGATCCAGGAGCTGATCGATAAAGTGTACAAAGAAACCCTTCGTTCGAAAGAAGCTAGGCTGAAGCAGCTGCAGTCGCAGATCAACCCGCATTTTTTGTACAACTGCCTGTTTTATATCAAAAATATGGCCAAGCTGGGCGACAAAGAGGCGGTGGTGGCGATGGCGCTGAATCTGGGGGAATATTACCGCTATTCGACCCGGTTGGATAACCCGATGTCCACGCTCAGAGAGGAAGTGAAGCTGCTTGACAATTATTTAAACATCCAATTGCTGCGAAGCCAGCGGTTCCATTATGAAATCGACATTCCGGAAGCGATGCTGGAGCTGGAAATTCCGCGCCTGCTTGTCCAGCCGCTGGCAGAGAACGCGGTGCTCCACGGAGTCGAAAACCATGCCGAATTCGGGCTTATCCGCATCCACGGAGAGTGCGCGTCCGGCCTCCATCGCATCGTCGTCGACGATAACGGCCCGGGCATGCCGGAGGAGCAGCTCGCCGGGCTGCAGCGCAAGCTTGCCATTGCCATGAACGAAGAAGCGGGCGATGGCGGCTTCGGGCTGTGGAACGTACACCAAAGGCTGATTCATCTGTACGGCGGCGGCTCCGGATTGTATGTTTCGAAGTCCCCTCTGGGAGGATTCCGCGCGGAGCTGGTTTGGGAAGATCATACATCGGAAGGAAAGAAGGGATAGTTTATGTTTCAATTGCTGCTTGTAGACGACGAAGCGAATGTGGTCGACAGCTTGGCCGATACGCTTCCGTGGGACACCATCGGGATCGGCGCCGTCTTCAAAGCTTATTCGGCCAGTGAAGCGCTGGAAATCCTGAAGACGAACACGATCGATATCTTGATATCGGACATCCGAATGCCGGGAATGGACGGCCTGGAGCTGCTGGCGCAAGTCCGAAGGAGCTGGAAGAAAGTCAAATTCATCCTGCTGTCCGGACATGCGGAATTCGCTTACGCCCAGGAAGCGATCGGATACGGGCTGTTCGGCTATTTGCTCAAGCCGGTCAGCGACGAAGATGTCCTCTCCAAGGTCGAAAGCGCCGTGGAGACGCTGCGGAACGAAAACGACGAAAAAGTCTCTTATCAACGTTTGGTGCAGACGTTTCAGGAAAATCTGCCCAGGCTGAGAAGCGAGCTGCTGAGCGATCTGCTGAAGGGCTATAAATTCGCGCCGGGACGGCTCAGAGAGAAGATGGATTCGCTGAAAATCGCGGTCTTCGAAGGCGAGCCATTCGCGCTCATGCTGGTCCGGGTGGAAGGCGAGTGGCTGCAGCTCGATTTCTACAGCTTGTCGCTGTTGGAATACGCCATCGGCAACATGGCCGAAGAGCTGCTGGGCGACGAATTCCGGCTCTGGTCCTGCAAGGATGTGCACGGGTATTTGGCGTTCGTCGTTACGGCAGCGCCGGCCCGCGGGGAAGCGCGGAAGACGGACGGTCCCCATCCCCAGACGCATGCGGAAGATGCGGCGGGCCGGCTGCAGGCGGCGGCAGCGCAGCTGCAGCTCAGCGTCAGCCATTACCTCAAGGGCACCGTATCGGTGCTGATCAGCCGCTGGGGGCTGTTCCCCGAGAATGTGCAGCAGCGTTATGAAGAAAGCCTGCTGACGCTCCGCCGGCGAGTCGGAAGCAACAGCGGCTTGTTCATTTCCCAGACGGAAGTCATGGAGCCGATGCCGATGCATTCCGTGCAGAGGCTGTACGAACCGCCATTGCTCGTCCATTTGCTGGAATCCGGCAATTGGGAGGCGGCCGAAGAGAAGCTCTCGGCCAGCTGGGAGGAACTGAGCGGCAAATGGGCGGAGTCTCACGAGCATCTGCTGGAAGTGTATTTTTACGTGTACGCCTCCTTCAGTTCCTTCGCGCATAAGAATGGCAGGGAGCTTGCGGACATGATCGGCCCCGCATTAACCGACGTCGCCGGACTTGCGCCTTGCCGCTCCGCAGCGTCCCTGCAGCATTGGATTTTCCGCTCGTTCCGGGAGCTGCGGCAGTCTATGGAGAACGAGACGAGAAGCGAACGCGAGGATGCCATAGCCAAAATCCAGACCTACGTTCAGAGGCATCTGGCGGAGGACGTTTCGCTCCAGTCGATCGCCGACTATATGTACATGCATCCGGTCCATGTGTCGCGTCTCTACAAGCTGGAGACAGGCGAGAACTTGAGCGATTATATCCTGCGGCTCAAAATGGAAGCGGCGGCGGCGATGCTGGCCGACCCGGCGCTGAAGATCTACGAAATATCTTCCCGGCTCGGCTACCAGAACCCGAATTATTTCAACAAGGTGTTTAAAAAATATTATTCCCTCACCCCCCAGGAATACAGGCAGGGGCTTTAGCGGAACCTTGTTAATTTTGTTTCATCGGATTAAATTTTTGTCATTTTAACGGGCCGGCCCGGACATTAATATAGACATTGAGGAAGCCGTATTCCGCCCGAAGATGGCTCCAAACGATCCTATACACGCAGGAGGTCGGAAATGATGAACAAATGGATAAGCCGATCGGTATCGGCGGCGCTGCTCGCCGCATTGGCCGCAGGCTGCAGCAATGCGGCAAATAACGGAATCGGGGAGGCCGGCAGCGCTTCCGGGAGCGGGTCCAAGCCGACGCTCACGGTTTGGATGAAGAAGCAGCTCTTTGAAGAGCAGAACAGCCTGATTACGGAACGCGCGAAGCAGTTTGGAACCGATAACGATGTAAACGTTAACATCGAAGTCATCGCCTACGAGGACTTCTATCCGAAATGGAGCGCAGCTATCGAATCGAATACGGTGCCGGACGTTTCCTTCTTCGGGTATCAGGAGGTTGGCCAATTCTACGGCAAGAACGTGCTGGAGGATGTAAGCGACCTGGTGGCGAAGGTGGAGAGCGCCAACGGCGACATTCAGCCGAGCTTGAAAAAAGCCGTTACCTTCCAAGACAAGCAATATGCGGTGCCGTTCTGGACGGAATCGCAGGTGCTGTACTACCGCAAAGATTTGCTGCAAAATGCCGGCTTCACGGAACCGCCGAAGACGTGGGACGAATTTCGCGAGATGGCCAAGAAGCTGACGGATCCCGGCAAAGGCGTGTACGGAGCCGGCATCGGCTACGGCCGAGGCAATTCCGACGCGGAATTTCTGACGCGCGGCATCATCTGGTCGTTCGGCGGCTCGGTCGATACGCAGGACGGCACAACGGTCATTGCCAACTCGCCGGAGACGGTCGCTGCGGCGAAATATATCCGCGACATCTTCCTGACCGACAAAAGCACGCCGCCAAGCGCGCTCGGCTGGGACGACAGCGGCAACAACAAGGCATACCTCAGCGGGCAGGCGGCCATGATCTTCAACGCCGGCAGCGTGCTGGCGACGATCAAGAAGGACAACCCGGACCTGTACGAAAAAACCGGCATCGCGCCTTTCCCGGCGGGCCCGAAGGGCACGTTTATTCCGGGCATCAGCAACAACCTGGGCATTTTCAAGGATGCCAAGAACAAGGAGCTGGCGAAGAAATTCATCGAATACATGGTCGCAGCGGACTGGTACAAGACCTGGATCGAAACGGGCGCCCCGCTGACGGGACCGATCTACGGCAAGCTCGCAAGCGAGCCGGTGTGGCAGGAGGAGAAGAACAAAGCGTTCGCGGAATCTGTCAAAGGCTTTTATTTCCTGGGCTACCCGGGCGAGTACAACACGAAGGCCGGCGAAGTGTACAACCTCCGCATCGTCAACGATACGTTCCAGAAGCTGCTGCTGGAGCCGAATTATACGCCTGAATCGGCCGTGAAAGACTTGAGCGCGAAAATCGAAGAGGTTTACAATAAGTGAAAACCAATATGAATAACCGACTTGCTTATGGCCTCATGAGTCCCATGCTGATTTATTTGATTGCCATCATGGTGCTTCCCTTCGGATGGGCCGTGTACCTCAGCTTTACCAACAAAGTGGTCGGCGCTCCGGCGGTATTTACCGGTTTGAACAATTACATCGATTTGCTGCAGGACTCGTTATTTTGGAAAACAGTATGGAACACGCTGCTGTTCACGGCGGTCGCCGTCATTTTCAAGACGGTGTTCGGCATGGTGATGGCGCTTGTTTTAAATGAAAACATCGTGTTTCGCAACGTTTTTCGGGTGCTGCTGTTTCTGCCTTGGACGATTCCGACGATCGTCTCCGTGTTTACCTGGCAGTGGATTTATTCCGACGTGGGCGGCGTGCTGAACTTCCTGCTGCTCAAGGCGCATCTGATCAGCGAGCCCGTCGGTTGGCTGGCGACGCCGGCTCTGGCCATGTTTTCCGTCATCCTGGTGAACGTATGGCGGGGCATTCCATTCATGGGCATTGCCATTCTGGCCGGCTTGCAGACGCTGCCGAAAGAAATGTACGAGGCGGCCATGCTGGACGGAGCCGGCGCGGTCAAACGGTTCATTTACATGACGCTGCCGTCGGTCAAGGAAGTGACGGTGCTGGCGGCCGTCATGACGACCATCTGGACGCTGAACGATTTCGAGATCATCTGGCTGCTGACGCGCGGGGGCCCTTCCAACGGGACCCAGGTGGTGTCGACGCTCAGCTACACGATCGGTTTCTTAAATTTGAGCTTGGGCAAAGCGATCGCCATCGCGGTGCTGACGATGCCTCCGTTGATCATGCTGATCAACTTCGTCACGAAGCGTTCGCTTTCGTCCAACGATTAGGCGGTGCAGTATGGAAAAAAACGCTATCGGCAAACAGATCGTCGTATACGCTACGCTGGCCGTGCTGCTCGTCTTCGCGCTGTTCCCGCTGTATTGGATGTTCAATACGTCCTTCAAATCGAACGGCGAAATTTACAATATGACGCCTACGTTTTGGCCCAAAGATTTTACGGCGATCGCTTACGAAAAGCTGCTGACGGAAAAAAACTTTCTCGTTAACATCAAAAACAGCCTGGTCGTGTCGCTCATCGTCGCATTCGTCTCGATCATCGTCAGCATGCTTGCCGCGTACGCCATCTCCAAGCTGCGCTTTCGCGGCCGCAAGCTGATATCCCGGGGCATTCTGTACGCTTATTTGATGCCGCGCGCGGTGCTGTTCATTCCGCTCTATATGCTGGTGTCTTCCATCGGGCTGAACAATTCAATCTACGGTCTGATGCTTATCTATCCGACGATTACGATCCCGTATGCGACCTGGATGCTGATCTCCTACTTCAAGTCGATTCCCGCCGAGATCGAGGAGGCGGCGATGATCGACGGCTGCTCAAGGGCCCGCACCATGCTGAGCATCATCTTTCCGCTGGCGGCGCCGGGCATTGCGGCCACCTTTATTTTTGCCTTCACCTTGTGCTGGAGCGAATATTTATACGCCCTGGTCGTGGTGACGAAAGGCGCGGACAAGACGATTACGCTCGGCTTGTCCGATATGATCGTCGGCGACGTCTTCGCCTGGGGACCGCTGATGGGAGGCTCCATTATCGCTTCCATTCCGGTCATTATCATGTATCTGTTTACATCCAAATATATGGTTAGCGGCATGACCGTAGGAGGAGTCAAGTAATGGCGACTAAATACAAGGTTTTGGTGACGGCGACGAACTATTCCGTCTTGTGCGCGGAAGCGAAGCGGATGCTGGAGGAGGCCGGCTGCGAAATCGTCGAAAACCGTTTGGGCCGCCCCCATACGTTCGAGGAGCTGATCCCGCTTGTGGGCGATATCGACGGCGTCGTCGCAGGAGTCGACACTTGGGACGAAGCCGTATTCAAGCTCGCTCCCAAGCTGAAGGCGATCGCGCGATTCGGCGTAGGGGTGGACAATATCGATCTGGAGAAAGCCAAGGAGTATGGCATCCGGGTGACGAACGTGCCGGCCGGCAACGCGAATGCGGTGGCCGAGCTGACGGTCGGACTCATTCTTTCGGCGATGCGGAAAATCCCCGTGCTGCATCAGTCGGCGCGCCAAGGCTATTGGGACCGCACGGTCGGAGAGGAATTGGCCGGGAAAACAGTCGGCCTGCTCGGCTTCGGCAACATCGCTCAGATGGTCGCCCGCAAATTGCAGGGCTTCGACGTGAAGCTGATCGCCTTCGACAAGTACCCGAATCTGCCGAAAGCGGAAGAGCTGCAGGTGGAGATGGCCGGACCGGATGAGGTGTTCGGCCGGAGCGACGTCGTCAGCATGCATCTGCCCAGCCTCAAGGAAACGCATCATATGATGAACGACGAGGCGTTTGCCAAGATGAAGCCGGGCTCGTTCTTCGTCAATACGGCGAGAGGGGCTTTGGTGGACGAGAAGGCGCTGTATCGCGCCCTGAAGGAGAACAAGATCGCGGGGGCGGCCATCGACGTATACGAGCAGGAGCCGGCTGCGGCGGATAATCCGTTATTTCAGCTGGATAACCTGATCACGACGCCGCACACAGCCGCCGAGACTGTGGAAACGTACCGCAGAGTCAGCCTGGTGACAGCCAAGGCGCTGCTCGACGTCTTCGCCGGCGCGGAGCCTGCCAACCGGCTTTGTTAAAGGGGGACGATGCGGTGCGCTTGAACCTTGGCCGGGTGAATCTGGCCGGCATGGCGCCGGAACGGCTGCCCCGCATGATACCGGTGAAGCAAACGTTCGAATCCCGAAGGATCGATCCGGCCGATCTGCACGAGGCGGTGGCCGCTCAATTCCGCAGGGAGGGCATCGGCGATGCGGTTAAACCGGGCATGCGCATTGCCATAGGCGTCGGCAGCAGGGGCATCAGCAACCTCGTTGCGATAGTCCGCGCCGTCGTCACCGAGCTGAGGAACCGCGGAGCAGAGCCCTTCATCGTGCCGGCCATGGGCAGTCACGGAGGGGGCACGGCCGAGGGCCAGCGCGAGGTGCTGGCCGGCTATGGCATATCCGAGGAACATGTAGGGGTACGGATCGAGGCCTCCATGGACACTGTGCATTTGGGGAATGTGCAGGGCGATGTCGAGGTACACTTCGACAGAGTCGCTTATGAGCAGGCCGACGGCATCGTCGTTGTCGCCCGCATCAAGCCTCATACCGATTTCAAGGCGCCGATCGAAAGCGGCATTCACAAGATGCTGGCCATCGGCATGGGGAAGCATAAAGGGGCCGCTTACCTGCACCAGTTCGGCTTTCACCGGTTCGGAACGCTGCTGCCGGCAGCGGCGTCGCTCATCATGGAGCGCACGCCGTTTCTGTTCGGCGTCGGCATTGTCGAGGACGCCTATCATGAAACGGCGCATGTGGAATGCGTTCCGAAAGCGCAGCTCCCGGACCGGGAGCAAGCGCTGCTGGTCGAGGCGAAGCGGCTGATGCCGCGATTTTGGCTGTCGGACATCGATGTGCTGGTCGTGGATGAAATCGGCAAAAATATAAGCGGCAGCGGGATGGACCCGAATGTTACCGGGCGTTCCGGAGCCGGGGGGATGTTCGGGGACGGGCCCCGCATCGGCAAAATCGTCGTGAGAAATTTGACGCGCGCAACGAAAGGCAACGCGGTCGGGATCGGCCTCGTCGATTTTACGACCCGGCGGACGGTGGAGCAGATCGATTTTGCGGCCATGTATACGAATGTGATTACGTCGCTGGGAACGGAGGGAGGGAGGCTGCCCCTCATTCTAGACAGCGATGAAACAGCTATTGCCGCCGCCGTCTTCAGCTCGGGCGCACGGAATCATGAGCTGGCCAAAATCGTCAGAATCCGCGATACGCTGTCCATTCATGAAATTTACGTATCGGAAGGCTTGTACCGGGAAATCGAAGCGCATCCGATGATGGAGCCGATCGGCCCGCCTGAGGATTGGAAATTTGACGCGATGGGAAATGTGGTGACGGAATGAAACAGGGAATCGTGGTTGTAGGCAGCTTGAATATGGATCTCGTCGTGAATGTCGAGCGACTGCCGCATGAGGGGCAAACCTTGCTGGCGGAAGCGATGTCGGAGATACCCGGCGGCAAAGGCGCCAACCAGGCTGCAGCTATCGGCAAGCTTGGCGCGCCAGTCGCCATGATCGGCAAAGTAGGGGATGATCCGCACGGGCTTCGGCTGCTCGATTCGCTGCGGGAGTCCGGCGTCGATACAGGGGCCGTTGCTTCTTCCAGCTGCCCGACAGGGCTCGCGGTCATTACCGTTGACGCGGACGGGCGCAATCATATTGTCGTCGTGCCCGGGGCTAACAAGGAGCTTGCACCGGACGATATCGAACGCTTCCGGCGGACGATCGAGCAGTGTGAAATCGTCGTTCTGCAGCTGGAAATTCCGCTGGAAACGGTGAAGCATACGCTCCGGCTGGCCAAAGCGCTGGGCAAAACGACGGTTTTGAACCCCGCGCCCGCACAGCGTCTGGATGACGAAATGCTGCGGACGGTCGATATTCTCATACCGAACGAGCACGAGCTGCAGGAGCTTGCGGGGATTCGCAGCCTGGAACAGGATGCGATTCGTCAAGCTTCGGAGCATTTTTTGAACAAGGGCGTCAAGGCTTTAATCGTAACCTTAGGGGAAGAAGGCTGCTGCTGCGCAGACCGCTCCGGCATCAGGCATTATCCGGCGTATCGGGTGGAAGCCGTCGATACGACGGCCGCCGGGGACAGCTTCATCGGCGGATTCGTCACCGGGTATTTGGCGCATAAGGATCCGGATCCGGCCATCCGCCTGGCGCTGAAGGCGGCGGCTCTGACGGTGACGAAGCGGGGAGCGCAAAGCTCGCTGCCGTCGTATGAGGAAGTGGAGAATTCCCCGTTTTTCGATCAAGGACAATAAAGGAGACAGGTTATGAAGCGTTTATATGGGGTTACAACGGCGATGGTGACACCGTTCGATAGAATCGGAAAGGTCGATCTGGACAAGGTGGAGCAGCTGACCGAGTTCCTGATTGCCAAAGGAGTTCACTGCCTGTATCCGCTCGGCACGACCGGGGAAATGGTGCGACTATCCGTCGCGGAGAGAAAGGCGATTGCCGAAACGGTGGTCAGAAAGGCGGCAGGGCGCGTAACGGTATTCATCCACGCCGGCGCGACGACGCAGGAGGATACGATCGAGCTGGCGAGGCATGCGGAGGAGATCGGGGCCGACGGCATCGGCTGCGTGACGCCGATTTTTCTCGGGGCGAACGACCGCGAGATCGAGGAGTACTATGCGGCGGTCGCTTCGAGCGTGCCGGATCATTTCCCCGTCTATCTTTACAGCATCCCGCAGTGCGCCGCCAACGACATCAAGGCCGAGGTGGCCCAAAGGGTCGCCGATCGGTGCCGCAACGTGATAGGCATTAAATACAGCTTCCCCGATTTCCTGCGCATCACCGAGTATCTGAACATCCATGGCGGAGCGTTTTCCGTCATGCCGGGGGCAGACCGGCTGTTTCTGCCCCTGCTGGCTATGGGCTGCGACGGCGTCGTTTCCGGCGTATCGTGCGTTTATCCCGAACCGTTCGTGGCCGTCTACAATGCATATCTGGAAAAGGATCTGGATAAAGCGAGAAAGCTGCAGAAAATCGCCGTGAAATATTGCGAAACGCTGAAAAACGGCACCAATATGTCGTACTTTAAGGAAGCGCTCAAGCTGCGCGGAATCGAGGCCGGCCATATGAAGGCCCCGCAGCTCGACCTGCCGGAGGCAGAAATCGAGCGGCTTCGGCTGCAGCTGGACGAATTGAACAAAGAAACCGGGTATGTGTAAAAAAGGTATGGTGTTAAAGGTTCACGATTTAGAGAAAAGACGATTTTACAATAATTACCAAGAGGTACTATCGAAAGATAGTACTATTTTTTTTGCGCCAAAATTATACAATGGAAATACGACCAGGTGCTAGGACTTGAACGCAGCTTGCAGGGGAAACGGTACAGCATCACGAATATATTAAAGTTGCTTACAATGATCCGATCTCCGTCATCTTACAGCGGCCGACAGCCTACGAAGCGGAGGGAATGACGATGCAGATAAGAAATGTAAAAATCCTTGGCACCGGCAAATATTTGCCGCGGCGGCAAGTTACTTCGGAAGAAATAGATCGGATGCTCGGCGTGCCTGCCGGGTGGACGTTGAACAAATCGGATGTGCGCGTCCGCCACTTCGCGGCGGAGGAGACGTCTTCGCAGATGGGGGCGCTGGCGGCGGAGGCTGCCCTGCGCGACGCGGGGCTGACGTTCGCCGACATCGACTGTCTCGTCTGCACGAGCGGAACGATGGAGCAGCCGATTCCGTCGACGGCGGCGCTCATTCAAGAGGCGATGAAGCAGGGGGAATCGGGCGTTCCCGCCTTCGATGTCAACTGCACGTGTCTAAGCTTTCTCGTAGGGCTCGACCTGCTCTCCTATCTCGTTCATGCGGGGCGCTACCGGCGCGTACTGCTCGTATCGACGGAGATTGCTTCCGCCGGGCTGAACTGGGAGCAGAAGGAGAGCGCGGCGCTGTTCGGAGACGGCGCGGCGGCGGTGGTGATCGGCCGTGCGGGCGCTGGCGACAGCGCGAAAATTATCGGCTCCGTCATCGAAACGTACAGCCGGGGAGCTCATTTGTCGGAGATACGCGGCGGCGGCACGCGGCTGCATGCGAGCAGGCATACGGAGGAGACGGCCGCGGACTATTTGTTTGATATGGACGGTTCGGCGATTTATCGGATGGCTTCGAAGCTGCTGCCCGGCTTCGTCTCGCGGCTGCTGAATCCGCTTGGCATGCGCATTTCGGACCTGCGCCTTGTCGTTCCGCATCAAGGCAGCGCGATGGCGATGCGGCTCATGCGCCGCAAGCTCGGCATTGCCGATGAGCAGCTGATGTACATTACGCCGGAGCACGGCAACACGATCGCGGCTTCGCTCCCGATGGGGCTGCACGAAGCGATCCGGCAAGGGCGCATCGTGCGGGGGGACCGCGTGATGCTGCTCGGCACGTCGGCCGGCCTGTCCATAGGAGGAATGGTCCTTGAATACTGAGTCCGCGGGAACCGGACG
>Ga0207865_102115_pt1 | contig 12428 bp, 15 predicted proteins | sample HigsolmetaAR204D_FD_184836 | JGI IMG/M metagenome (GOLD analysis project Ga0207865, IMG submission 184836) | Ionic liquid and high solid enriched microbial communities from the Joint BioEnergy Institute, USA - AR20-4-D (SPAdes) (version 2) ...
ACCGGCTAAATCGATACACTCCTCATCCCAGCACCCCGCGATCCAATGCGCGATATCGGATGGCTTCCGCCACATGGGCGGCCTCGATCTGCTCTGAACCGGCCAGGTCGGCAATCGTACGGGCCACCTTGACGATCCGGTTGTAGGCGCGGGCGCTCAAGCCGAGCGTCTCAAAGGCGAGCTGCAACAGCTTTCGTCCTTCTCTGTCCAGGCTGGCATACCGGCGCAGTTCTTCCCCGCTCATCGCGCTGTTGAAGGGAGCACCAGGGCGATGCCGGTAACGCTCGCATTGAATCGCCCTCGCCGCTTCCACCCTGCGGCGGATCTCTTCGGACGTCTCCCCTCGCGGCCGCTCCTGCAGCAGACTTACCGGCACTCGGGGGACTTCCAGATGCAGGTCGATCCGGTCAAGCAGCGGGCCGGACAATTTCGAGCGATACTTTTGGATCTGCTGCGGTGTGCAGGTGCATTCGCGCTGATCGCGGGAGCCGTAAAACCCGCAGGGACACGCGTGAAGATAACAACCTAGAACTTGTGATTTACAGGGAAACTTCAACGTCACCTGCATTGCCAGAAGATGATACACCCGGTGGACGCATAAGACGTGCTCGCTTAGCGAAAAACATGTTGCTTGTCGATCTTGCTGCTACAACTGGTCTCAGCGTCCAAGCTCTTCGTCTGGCCGAACAGAACAAGTCAACAGTAAGCCCGCCTAATCTTAGAAGATTATCTGAAGCATTGGGAGTGTCAATCGCTTACCTCGGTTGTTTTGAGAACCTTCCGGAACATACACTAGGCCAACGGATCAAGAAGGCTCGACTGTATCATGGATATAACAAAAGAGAATTTGGAGAGATTTTTGGGTTGAGCACGAGGATGATATTAGGATGGGAAAAAGATGAGTATCGGCCTTCTGAAAAATATATGAAGCGTCTTGAAACATTTTTAGCTATTTTGCATTAACATCAAAGCGCCCCTCGGATGTTGAGAAGGCTTGTTCGCGAATTGACATTCAACAAAAAGAAAGGAGGTTGCGGCTACTGCCAAGCAACCTCCTCAATGCATTCAGGGAAATCATTTTTCGGGCTTCCAACAATCGTGGGTACTGGATACGCGCGCATCTGTCCGGGGTCAAATGGAACAAACAGCGACTGTAGCAAGTCGGGAAGCATCAAGCGCTTGCTTTCAAACAGTCTCTATTTCAAATCATCGATATATTTCTGCACCTCGACCCTCCAGATTTGCCGTGGATCCAAAACATTTTGTCCAGCCCTCCCTATCGTCACCGGCGAAGCATTCCCCATGGTTGGCCTTCATTTTTATGTTACTTTAAAGTTTTTCTATTCCAACTCCAAAAATGCTCTCCTTGGCAAACGATAAAGCGATCAAGCCATTCTTCAAAATTGAGCGGTATTCGTTGAATATCACCCTCTTCCACGATAACAAGATAGTCCCTGTTTCCTTGTTTCACTCGTTCTGAATCAATAAACAAATACTCGCCATATCCGTGATAAGTACCAATCATATACCAGCTTTTCGGATAAGCGTATTTATAAAATTCCTCATATTCTTCGAAATAAGTCAAAATTTCCTTGATCGGGTAGAGTTCCATCGCTTGCACTTCTGTTCTAAATAAAGAAGCGCCATTATGTAGTAGTAAAAATTCTTGATAATCTTTTGGAATCATCCAGCCTGTCGTTTCGATTAAGGACAAAATCTCAGCTTCCGATGCTGGCTCGTTCCATACGAAATCTACTTCAAATGACTCACCGCCTTCCTGCTGTATAAACGTTTGGTGCTTGGCAATCCTCTCTTTTAATGCCCGTAATGTTTTTTTCACTCTTGTCTCCATGATTGCCCTCCATAGAGAGTTTTTTTCGACCAGAGGTTGCTGATATTAACACCCAGTAACGAAAAAATGGGGAATTCTTTTCATTCATTCCTGTGAATTTAGAACAATGATAATCGAGCGGTGACATATACCCCCTGTATTCGTTTGTTATCAATCCTGTTTCATTACAATTGTTGTCAGTCATTAGACAGTTCCATTATCTTTATCGCCTCATAATTTCCTGTAACGATCAAAAAGGTTGGAGTATACTGAGTGAATTCACTCTTCGGACCATTTATATGAAATGCTTCTTGGCCGGTTATATAAAATCCTTGAGATATTCAAGAGTTTCCGGATTTACATGTGGTTCATACGCGTAGATTTTTGGAAACCTTTTTTCAAAGCTGCTTACCTTATCGCCAATCCCAAAGCCGTAGTTGGTCTTGGTCTTTTCTTTATCAGTGGGGGCTGCCACGCTGATTCTAACGACGCCACCCTCTTTCTCATCCAAAGAACCATCGGAGTAAAATGAAACATACATGTTCAAATCCTTATAATACCATTGCGGAAAGGGGGTGGAGTGTTCGATCCCTTTCTCGGTGGGTTCGCCTAGCTTTTTGAGCACCTCTTCCTGCGTATCATCCAGATAAATTCCCGCAATCGATATACTTCTTCTGTCGAGGGGACCCGGCCCTTGGCTCTTGACGATCTGAATATTCGTGGGGAATGGTTCCCTCTCGGCTGCATAATTGGCGGGGACATACGTGCTCAGAATTACACATAAGAGTAAACCGATACCATTTCCGAACATATCCATCCTCCTGTTCCATCTACACGAGTGGGCAACAGAGCACATAAAGGAGGAGGACGCTGCTGCATCCCCCGATGCTCCTGTCACTTTTCCTCTACGCTGTCCACTTTCCACACTTTAGGCGCTTTGTCACTTTTCGTCGTTCCTTCTGCTAACGTCAATTCGATTTTCACGGACGCACCTTTCCCTTCATCTCGCTTGAACAGGATGACCGCCTTGGTCTTATCGCTATTTACCAGCAAGACTGGCATCATATCTCCAACCTTTTGATGCTCAGACATCGCCGAGAGCAATGCTTCGTAAAAACTGCTCTTTTCCTGTTCACTCATTGTCGCTGTAAAATGGGAGCGATCAGCATAGTCATACTGCGTCCAACCACGATCATCAAACGTAAAAGTCTCTTTGGCACTCTTCCAGGCCTTCTCAATCTTTTCATTTGTTTCTTTGGAGCGGTGTATTTTCATTTTGTCTGCTTGCTTTACGTCTGCTGTCATCTTCGATGCATTTGCGTCTTCTGCTCCGTAGAAGCTCCCTCCAGCAATTGCTGCAACTGCAAACATGCCGACAACCATCCATGTACGCTTTTTCACAAACAGACACCCCACACTATTTTAAGCATAAGAAAATTCGCTTGAACTACCACCTGCAGTGTTTTTTGCCGATCTTCCAACGCCCCATAAGAATCCCGGATTCCTAGAATTTACTGCCCCATCAATACGTATGACGATTTCGCTTTACAATCGTTACATATGTTTCCACTATTTTCTCAATTAGTACATGTACAAAAGACCCTCGACAATGTTCAAGAACGAATTTTATGTAGCACTCTCCAAAAAAAGAAAAACTTTGGTAAACCCAAAGTTGCCTACACCTGTTCACTTGGTCTTTGGCGTATCAAGAAGCAATACCTTGGCCATTTCCTCTTTAACGTTGATGGAGACTTAGATGGGCACAGAGCCAATAAAGCCAACGCTTGTCGAAGACAGCATCAGCTTGTGACGTAACGGCTTTTCTACATGTTACAAATTGTGGTCTTGACAATAGCCTTGGTTTTTCAACTCTCTGTATCACTTCCCACACTGTCCTTATTTAGATATAGAGTATCAATTCACTGTAATTTGTTGGAAATCGAAATCGTCCGCCGAATATGTTTATTATTGGAATGATTTGAAGTAAAATGAAGGCGTAAATGGTATAAAGAGGGGGATGCAAACGTGTTGACATACTTGAAAGGAGCAGGGTGTTCGTTATTAGTTGCAACTATTTTGTATCTTACTACAGTCGTGGAGTTCGAAACTCCTCCTGGTGTAATTACATCTTATGATGTTGGGATTTTATTTATTGCCTTGTTTAATTATTTAGGATGTGCACTTGGCTTTCTCGTTCATGCTGCATTAACTAGAATACGTATCAAAAGTATACCTGGATCTGCTGTTATTTTTATATTATTAGGATTAGCATTTTCTATGACTTTAGATTATATATTTGAATTGAATTACAAATTTTACTTTATTACAATAGCAGGATCTCTTGTTTACTATCTTGCTCAACTTATTACCAATAGACATATCTCAATCGTGTTATCATTCCTCGGACCACTTACAGCATTATCGTTTTTCCTGTATTTTGCATAAACTTGCCTGTTGATACGATAAACAACTCCTTTAGCGATTGCAGACAAACTCCCTCTACAGCCAATGGAGGCGAAGAAGTTTGTCTGCAATCTTGCAGTAACTTGACAGATCTTTCCTTACCCCAACCCTACCGATTGATCCCCCCTGCCCGCCCAAACTGCCACACTCCTGACCATTGCTCTTTCTAATTCAAAGTTGCAACTGGTTACAAAACTGCGTAACACTCATCATTTCACAATCGAAAACATTAGCTTTCTGCCCTCCTTCTGTACTTGAACCCTTTCTGAGTACTTCAGTGCCTTTTGGATAATGATGTACGGATGCGGCCATTCAAATCCCTGATGTTTTTGCAGCTCCCCATACAGTTGTGTCAGTGTCAGTGGTGCTGTCGCCTCCTCTAAAATGGCTTCCACTTCCCGAGCGATCCTGGGATAATCATGATGCTGATATGGCCTTCGGACTCTCCCTGCTCGCTTTGCAGACATCTCAACAGGAACAGCCGTTCCAATTGTTGTTCCACCTTGTTGATCATCCATGCCAGAAGGTACACCAAACTGCTCATCCAACTGACGGATTCGATGTAATAGCTGCTTGATCTCCTCCGCCAGTTCTTTGTCCCGTTGTAGATATTCTTTTCTTATAGATACTCGTTGCTCAAGCAGAAATTGTAATGTCATCTGTAGTGCCTGACGCTCGTTATTTGTGGTAGACATAATCGACTCCTTATAAATTTTCATTTATATTTTTTTCGATAATTCGATTTTCTCAACATTTTTCCCAATTTTATCACAATCACAATAAACTTCTAATTCCCAAAAGACCTACATCACAACCGTGAGGCAGGTCTTTTTACGATTTTTTTAATTTCTTCGAGAGGAAGGGAATACAAGATAATACATAAGCATCCTACAAACCCTGCCACACTGAGTGTTGTATCGTAATCATGATACTGATATTTGATCGCCATCACCATAGATCCTGCCCAAAAAAGTGAGGGGAAAAGAAAAAAACACCATAACAAACTCTTCTTTACTATTCTGATATAGAGAAGCATGATCAGGGTGGAAACTATAATGGTAAGCAGTGTACTCCTCATTTCATCAAATGAAATCCTTACTGGGATATTACTTGAGAGCAGCATTTTATAACTCCAAAGAAGCATAAACCAACCACTAAATAAAGTACCAGCTACTACTTTTAATGTTGTCTTCATTTCTGACCACCAACGCTTATACAGTGTTGTTTGTCAGCACGGGAACTACCGTCCATTTGCTCCCATCAGATAATGTCTCAAGTTTGGCAATTCCATGTTCAATTAATAACGTGATAACCTTCTTACTCACTAACATTTGCCGAACAACTGTTTCTTCATTGATAGGGTAATATTCATAGGTAAAATTAAAATCCTGCATAAATTGACTAATCTTTTCATCATAACAATAGGGAAATTGTAAATACTCTACAACACCACATTCAGGGCATGTTTGCTGTTTGATATGAGGATCATTACGCAATTGGTCGATTACAGTTTGGGGTGGCAAGATATTTGTGGGAATAACCTGAAAGGCTTTCTCTCCAGTTGTTTTCCCTTTATGAATCACCTCTCGTAATTGATACCCGGACAAATTCCACTCATTAAACTTATTCGCAAGTTCTTGAGAAATAACCAAATATTTATCAACAAATATGATCGGGAACTTTTTCATGACTGAAGTATTAATTATTAAATTGTTTTTTGTAACTTTCTCATTTCTAGAACATCTTGCGCAAAATGGCACAAACTCAACTATTGACTTACTGGAGTGATATAATTCCGGTCTGTTGCCTATTGAGGTGATTCTAAATAATTCGGCGTTTTTCATCTCGTCATCAGTATACGTATATTCATATCGAAATTCACGAAAAGTTGGCGTCATATTTCCATTTGCTTTTTCATAGATTGCGTTGAGATTCTTGACTATTGTTGTTATTAGCTTAGTGTCATATGCAATTTCGAAATTGTATTGGACAAAAACATCATTTCGTATAATATCTGCTTCTGGTATTACAAAATCTTGTATTAGACTATGAAGAATTTGATCGACCTTATACTTAATTTTAAGATCATATACTTGAAAAGTGAAATAAACGTTTATCTTCATAGCTACACCTCATTTTTATGATATTAAGATTATATCATAATCTCTAGAATAATTTGGATAGTTTTGATAATAACTGAGCGTGGTTGCTTCTAGGAATGCTTTTGGATTTTAGTCAATTCTTCTCAAAATCATCTCATCTATACCAAGCTATTCTACTGGCTTTTTGTTTTAATATAAAAAACACCCTCTTTACTCAAAACTGATTTTGAGTAAAGAGGCATAGAAAACCCTAGTCATGTTTTATATATAAATAAATATTTAACGACGAACACTGTGTTGTTTAGTTTTAGAAAATTCATACAAGAATTCGTAAACTTCATCATTAGTATCTTTCCATAGTTTTCGATATACATCAATATGAGCCTCTAATATTTGGTTGCGAGTATACTTATTATAGTCTTCACCGTAAGGAATCTTTTTTCTCATCGCACTAGTTATTGGATCGTGGTACTCCTTAGGTATTGCAATACATAACATATCGTCTTCATGGGTTCCCAATCTAGATGCAAAGCGTTTCTCAAATATATGATGTCGATGCCAACCATATGGTCTACCATCTTTAAGTTCATCATATGTTTTAACTCCAAGTTTTAGTGACTCTTTAAGTGTGTCACTATTTTTTATCATTCTTTTTACGCCACTTATGGATGGTATCCCGGGAAAAATTACAGCGGCACCATCCATTACAACATAGAACCCATTCCAGAAAGTCGGTTCTGTAAAGAACTCCACGAGAGATATAGTGAAGTTTCCGACATCAAAAATGGTATCTACAAAAAGCGGTTTTATTTCTCCATCTAAAGACAGGGCTTGAAAGTTCCTTAAATCCTTATCATTAACAGGCTTGATATTAATGTCCGTGACTTTTATTCCGTTATTAATACCTTGAAAAATAGTCTCGTCAAGTTTAGTTCCTTTTGTAAGGAACATTGTAATTGTTGTTTCTTTTCCATCATCAGATTGGATTGTCAATTCTGCAATTCTATCGATATTCTTTTGGTTAGGTTGAGTAGCTGCATTTACAGGGATGTTAACCGAAGTAAACAGTAATGCTATTGCAAAAAATAGACAAAGTACTCGATTAACAAGGCTTGATTTCACTTGCATTACCTCCCTACACAAAAGAAATTAGTAATCATGTGAACAAAGTGACACCGTTACATAATCTCACCCTCTTTATCCAGATTTTGGAGGTTTCCCGCCCATCCATACTATACAAATTTTGGATCTGTATGTAAATAAATCATTTTGTGAATATTTTTTAAAAAATTTGTGGCAAAACATCTATCTTGCCTAATTCCTCGTGTTCTTTTCGAAACATAAAAAAAAGCGCCTCTGCTTACGCAAAGGCGACAGTACCACTATGTGCTCATTCACACTATGAACTAATCCTTTCCCCACACATGTACATTTTCTTCGCGTGGAAGAACGTCACGTGTGGACAACGTTCTCTCCCCAAATAATTCATTCAAGTAACCGGCCACTGCCTGCGCTGCAAACCGGTTGGTTATCAACCGCTGCGGCTCGGATGCAATCACTTGGGAACATGCCAGACGAGAAGGAGCAATCTCGTCCGTATCCTCCAATATGTCCGCACCGCTTCCTGAACGGTTTTTCCGTTCATTCTCAATCCGGCTACGACTTGACCGGTCCAGCCGGTATTCGTGTGACGCTGCTGCTCCTCTTCATAACTTTATCTCATGGTCAGCATGATTGTTCCCTAAGCATCGCCATACCCTGCTATGTATCCCCTATCGCCATAATTGAGGACTCGACATAACATTTAACAAAAATAGTAAAATAGTCCAATTTACTGCTTAATTTTCCTATTGTTAGAATCTTGTTGTGATGAAAATACGAATTTGAGAGGAGTTTTACCATGTTGAAAAGGTCACTTTCTGTATTACTTTCCGCTACAATCTTTGTAACTGCCCTAGCAATCCCGGCTGCGGCCTCTGCTTCCCCCAGCAACACCGCTGCCACGAGTCAATCATCCATAGCAAGCCAAATTGAACAGAAAGCAATCGAGCCACAATGGAAAGGCAAAGTTACGCGTAAGACGTTGCTAGCTGCTGCCAGGAAGCTTGAAAATAGAAATTCCGTGATCTACGATATTGTTGAATACTTTACAGATAAGGACACGGTAGATGCATTTTATAAAAACATCGACCCTGTGGCCAAAAAACTCAGAGAAATGGCAGAGTTTACTGAAGTTGCCGAAAAATGGGTAGAAGATCAATTAACAGGCGCATTGCACGCTTCAGGGGTGCCTTACTCTATTTCTAGACACATTGCTTATGCCGTCTGTCAAGTATTATTATAAGTCCACAGGGAGGGATTTGATTGGAAGAAACTCTAGAGCAAAAAGTAGAACGTTTGGAGTGTTACATCGACCTACTCAGAGACTTTGCTGTCGATCAACACACGTTTCTGCTGAATAACTGGTTCATTTCACAGCGATTAGCACCGGAGCAGATTAGAAAAATCCAGAAAGCCTTATTTACCTTTAATCGAAAAATCAAGCTTGCAGAGCAAAATGGCGAAGAAATTCCGAGTTTTGGCCAATTTTGCAATGAGATAATACCGCTAATGAAACCGTGTCCTAACCCAGTAAATAAAGATGTAGTTATGCAAATGCTCCGATGCGCATGTAATTTAGGTTACCCATATTTGAAAAAGTATTATTTGGATCAAGGTACATCTCTTAATGAGGGGGATTAGCAGTGGAAGAGCGGGCTTTTTACCCGCTCTGCATTTTTTATAAGAATAAACATGACATTCAATGCTGTGTAGAGGTAGAAGCATGCTGAATAAGCAACAGGCCGAAGGCCGTTACCAGATTTCCGTAGTCTCGTTAGATGATTTTGTTCCGCAAGATCATCTTGTTCGAAAAATCGAAAATGCCATCGACTTTTCTTTTATCTACGACTTGGTGAAAGATCGGTACTCTCTCGACAACGGACGACCTATCATTGACCCTGTCGTCCTCATCAAAATGGTGCTCATCCAGTACCTGTTTAGAATCCGTTCCATGCGTCAAACCATCAAAGAGATCGAACCGAACATTGCTTATCGGGTGTTCCTTGGTTACGACTTTAAACCGATTCCCCACTTCACGACATTCGGGAAAAACTATGTACGGCGATTTCAAGGAACCAATCTGTTTGAAAAGATTTTTTCTCATATTCTCGAAGAGGCTTGCCATCACGGATTTGTCGATCCCTCAGTCTTGTATATTGATTCCACCCATGTAAAAGCCAGTGTGAACAAAAACAAATACATGAAACAACTTGTACGGGAAGAGCAGAAGAAGTATCAGGAACTTTTTGAAGAAGAATTGAACCAGGACCGCGTGGAGCATGGAAAGAAGCCATTGCCAAAAAAGACTGAAACAGCCTGGAAGGAGGTGAAACAAAGCTGTACCGACCCCGATAGTGGCTGGTTTGTCAAAAACGAAAAGGAGCAAACGTTTGCGTATTCGTTTCATGCAGCAAGTGACCAACATGGGTTTGTCGTCAGTGCCGTGGTGACGGCGGCTAACGTTCATGACAGTCAGGTCTTTTCGGATGTTTTCGAACATGCCGTGGGACGCGTAGGAAAACCGGACGCAATGGCAGTAGATGCCGGATATAAAACTCCTTACATTAGCAAGTATCTGTTGGAAGAAGGAATTCGCCCCGTGATGCCTTACACCCGTCCTCATACGAAGGAAGGGTTTTTTCGCAAGCATGAATACGTGTATGATGAATACTTTGATTGCTATATCTGTCCTGCCGGACAAGTTCTTACTTACGAAACCACCACGCGTGACGGCTACCGTATGTACCGTTCCACTCCAGGCGACTGCAACCATTGCCCATTCCGCTACCAGTGTACACAGAGCCGGGAGGCTGTGAGGCGAGTCAGTCGTCATATTTGGGCCGATTACCTGGACGAAGTGAAGCATCTGCGACATACCGAATTAAATAAACGCCTGTACACACGTAGAAAAGAAACCATTGAGTGTGTATTTGCGGATTTAAAGGAGAAGCATGGCTTGCGTTGGACCACTTTACGAGGACTGAAAAAAGTGACAATGCAAGCGATGCTTGTCTTTGCTTGTATGAATTTAAAAAAACTGGCCAATTGGCTATGGAAGTCAGGCAAAGGGAGGCAAAATGCCCTTCATTTCCGCTTCACCTTCAAATACATACAGGACAAACTCCCTCTACTGCCAATGGTAACGAGGGAGTTTGTCTGCAATCTGAGACCTACATCACAATCGTGAGGTAGGTCTTTTTACGATTTTCTTAATTTCTTCAAAGGGAAGGGAATACAAGATGATACATAAGCATCCTACAAACCCTGCCACACTGAGTGTTGTATCGTAATCATGATACTGATATTTGATCGCCATCAGCATAGATCCTGCCCAAAAAAGTGAGGGAAAAAGAAAAAAACACCATAGCAAACTCTTCTTTACTATTCTGATATAGAGAAGCATGATCAGGGTGGAAACTATAATGGTAAGCAGTGTACTCCTCATTTCATCAAATGAAATCCTTACTGGAATATCACTTGAGAGCAGCATTTCATAACTCCAAAGAAGCATAAACCAACCACAAAACAAACTACCGGCTACTATTTTTAACATTGTCTTCATTTCTGACCTCCAATGCTTATACAGTGTTGTTTGTCAGCACGGGAACTAGCGTCCATTTGCTCTCATCAGATAAGGTCTCAAGTTTAGCAATACCATGTTCAACTAATAACGTGATAACTTTCTTGCTAACTAACATATCCCGAATAACTGTTTTATTGTTGATAGGATAATATTCATAGGTAAAATTAAAATCATGCATAAATTGACTTATATTCTCATCATAACAATAGGGTACCTGTAAGTGCTCTACAACACCACATTCAGGGCATGTTTGCTGTTTGATGTGAGGATCATTACGTAATTGTTCGATTACAGTTTGGGGCGGCAAAATATTTGTGGGAATAATCTGAAAGGCTTTTTCCCCTGTTGTTTTTCCCTTATGAATTACCTCTCGTAATTCATACCCAGATAAATTCCACTCACTAAACTTATCCGCAAGTTCCTGGGAAATAACCAAATGTTCATCAACGAATACGATCGGATATTTTTTCATAACTGAAGTATTAAATGCTAATTCATTATTGTTAACTTTTTTATTTCTTAAACATCTTGTACAAAATGATGCAACTTCATCTTTTGATTTATTGGAAAGATATAATTGTGGTTTGTTACCTATTGAGGTGATGTTAAATAATTTAGCGTTTTTTATCTCGTCGTCAGTATATTTATATATATATCTAAATCCTCGAAAAGTAGGTGACATCAGTTTACGTCCTTTTGTTTTTTCATAAATCGCATTTAGATTTTCAACTATTGCTGTAATTAACTCAGTATCGTATGCTACTTCAAATTTATATTGGGCAAAAACATCATCTCTTATGATATCTGCTTCTGGTATTTCAAAATCTTGGATTAGACTATGAAGAATTTGATCGACTTTAAATTTAATTTTTAGATCATATACTTGAAAGGTAAAATAAACGTTTATCTTCATGCATCTACACCTCATGTTCTAACTAGGATGATCAAGATTATATCATAACTTCTGGAACCATTGGAGATTCTTGATAAAACGAAGTCCTGTTACTTTATTCTACATCAAATAAAACCCCCTCTTTACCAGAAGTTCCGTTTCGTATTGCCTTCTTGTAAAGAGGGATAAGAGTTTTTAATGAGATTCTATATATACTTAACGGATATACTTAACGGCGGACACTATGTTGTTTCTCACTAGCAAATTTAAACAAAAATTCGTAAACTTCATCATCAGTTTCTTTCCATAGATTGCGATACACTTTAATATGTCAACGCCGACTTTATTTTGACCCACCATCGCCGGTTTAGAATTGACCCACCCGGCGATTTTTTGTTGGTTAGGTGGTAGAGGGGGAGCCGTAGGCTCCAGTCCTCATCTTCTCACGAAGGCGGT
>Ga0207865_102124_pt1 | contig 12378 bp, 14 predicted proteins | sample HigsolmetaAR204D_FD_184836 | JGI IMG/M metagenome (GOLD analysis project Ga0207865, IMG submission 184836) | Ionic liquid and high solid enriched microbial communities from the Joint BioEnergy Institute, USA - AR20-4-D (SPAdes) (version 2) ...
TATTAACAGCATACAAAGAGCACCGAACGGAAGATTGGCATTGGTTCGAAAAACAAATGACATATGCCAATGGAATTTTGCCTTGGGGATTATTTTTATCCTATCGATACAACCGTCGCAATGAAACTTTGCGAATTGCCAAAGAGAGTCTTGATTTTCTCATCGAAAAGATGGGCGGATTCAACAGCTCCTCCATTCGTCCAATCGGCAACCGGGGTTGGTGCAGTCGCCACAATCGCGCCGACTGGGATCAGCAGCCCATCGATGTTATGAAACTAGCTTTAGCTGCAAACGAAGCTTATCATATTTTGGATGATTCTGCTTACTTACAAGTTGTACTGCGCTGCCGAGACTGGTTTTATGGCGGGAATGACCATCACATTCCTTTAGTCGATCCTAGCGATGGCAGCTGCTGTGACGGTCTGAACTCCGATGGCCCTAATCAAAATCGGGGCGCGGAATCAACTCTTTCCTATTTAATGACTGAAGCTTTAGCACATCCGCTAAAATTGGAAGTATTCGAAAAGATTTAATAAAAAATCTTTTTTTCAGTTGTTCAAAAAAGTGCAGCCGCCTTTTCCTCTATTCTTCGGACGATATGGCGATTGCATTGGGGAGATCATCATCTCCCTAATTTTTTTTCTGTTTTCTTTTCCTCCAAGTTATTTCCTCGAGCTGGATCTGAAAACGTAAATGAATTTTTTGTTATTCCACAACCTTTTGCAATTTTTTTAAAATGTTCATCCAGCCATGATTCATCCGTTCACGAACAACAGAGCTTTTTTCATTTACTTTAGGCAGCACATCGTCAGGATGCTTCCATCCGCTGTGAATAAGAGTAAATTCAGTTTTATCCCCTAAATCCTTCAAAATAAATGAAACAACCCAGCCTTCTGTATCCCATGTGAAAGAGAGGCGGTAAGGCGGTTCAAGTTCTACCACTTTACATGGAGACGGCCCGAAAGGAGATTGCAGATGGAATTCATGTCCCAGCTTTGGCTGAAAATCATTTGGCATGAACCATGACGCAATCCCCTCTGACGTAGCCGCCGCCTCCCAAACTTTTTCAATTAAGGCTTCTAATACAATTGATTGATGAATGTCTTGTAATGGATTTTGATGATTTTTTTCCATAGTCTTGCTCCTTTTTACATCATTTAGTTTCAAATTATATGAAACCACAAGGTATTATGTCAAATGCACTGACTCATGAAATAGAAATTCTTAGATATAAATGAAAAAAACCGTTCCGAACTAGAACGGTTCTGTACCTTTGTAAACGCTGTCATTTTTTACATCAGTTTCAAAGGATCATAAAAACAAATCTTTATTAATGGGCAAATTATTTTTCTCGCAATAAGTTAAGTAATGATCGATAAACCAAAATACATCTACCGTTTCAATGATACGGTCTTGATCATCGAGAAATTCAAGCGGTCCGTTTAAATGAAACACAGTTTCCATCCCTTCGTCGGAAACGAGTGTATGTGTCCTGCCCGGACTTTCGCGAATAAAATCTCCCGGTTTTGCGATCCAGTCGTATTCTTTGTAGTACCAGCTTCCTTTAATCACATAACCAGTGACAGGACCGCGGTGGCGATGCCTGCCAAGCGTGCCGCCAGATCCAACCCGAAGAACATTGACGGAAGTATTGCTGCGAATATCAAAAGACAAATGGCGTATCCAGACGTTTTCTACAAACGGGACCCATGGCGAAGTTTCTAAAGAAGAATGGATATAACCTTCAGAAAGCGCAAATTGGTCTCGCCTCACATCTATTCTTTTTTCCACCTGTACATAATGATCCACAATATCCCCCCGCGCCTTTTTATTTTTCTTTTAAAACAAGGTGAAAAAACTCACTAAATGTATATGATTTCTTCATCCAAATATGACAAATTCTTTTTAGTCTAGAAGAAGGAAAGGTACTTCTAAAATTTACAATAATTAACATATTTGACTATAATCTAATATGAATAAAAATTATTCATCTTTATCATTTCATTTAGTTCATTTTCTCCCCTGCTTTATGGCATATGCAAAAATAAAGATCAAAACAGAGGTGAAAGCAAATGAGAATAAGCTTAAAAGCAAAAATGTTGTGCGGATTTCTTTAGCTGAACAGCCTGCAGCAGGAATTGAACAAACATCTGCCGCATCCGAACAGACGAACAGCTCGATGGAGGATATTTCAGTAAATTCCATGAAGTTGGCAAATCTGTCAGAAGAGCTCAACGGGTTCGTTCAACAGTTTAAGCTATCTAACTAATTTCTAATACCAATTATTTCAAGCTGGTCGAATACGTTTCATGCGAATGGCATGCCAAAATACAAAAAAAGGACAGCCTTTGATTAAAGAGGCTGTCCAAAAATCCGTAAACGCCCAAGCGATCGCGCTTTATTTTCCTTGTACGACGGCTTCAATTGAACTTCGGCGCCAGCAAATGATCCATTCCCGCACTGTTTAAAAAAGTTACGGGTTGGGATCAATTTTCCCAACGAGAATAGATTTTTACAAGCCTATTCATCTTGTCACTTCGGTCTAAAAAAGGTGATAAATAACAACAGTTCTTAGCGTTAACTAGACGACTTGGATTTGGCCAGTTTCGTATTTTTCAATGACTTGTTTTGCCAAAAGACAGTAATAAAAAGTGTAAACACTAATAAAATACATCCTAAAATGAAAGGATACAAAATTTGAATATCATATAATATTCCCGCCAACATCGGCCCCAATATATTTCCTATACTCATATAGGCGTTGTTTAACCCCATGGCAAAGCCTTGTTCATTTCCAGCCATCTTTGAAATAAGAGTGTTCAAAACAGGACGCAAGATGGATGTTGCAAGAAAAATCAAGAGGGTGATGACAAAAAACAGAGAATAGCTGTCGGCAAACAATGAAAGGAAAAATCCAATTGCAACTACGCCTAAAAAGAAATTTAAAACGGCTCCTTCCCCAAAGCGGCCGACAAGCTTATCGACCACAAACAACTGCACAATCACACTTATCAGTCCAGTTAATGTAACCATCCAAGCAATTTCTTGCGGTGTTGCCCCAAACTGATCATCCATATATAACCCGATGACAGATTCATAAGCCATTAAACCAAAGCTCATAACAAGAGTAATAATCAACAGCATAAAATAAGGCTTATGAGCGGACGAAACCAATTTTTTTAACATCGGCTCATCATTGATTTGCGTTTTTTGTTCCGGGGTATGTTGTTGTTCAACACTTTCTTTTAAAACTGTTAATGAAAAAATAACAGCAGCTAAAGAGACGATCGTTGCAACAAGAAAAGGCATTTTCAACCCAAAATCAGCAAAGAAACCGCCAACCCCTGGTCCTATTACAATCCCAAGCGACATGGCTGCTGATATGAAACTGTTGCCTTTAGCCCGCTGCTCAATTGTCGTAATATCGGCAATATAAGCAAAAATAGCGGGTACCAGAAGCGCGGAGCCTATCCCTCCGACTACACGCGAAGCGTACAGCCACCAAATGGAATCAAATGCGTAAAAGATAAACATAGAAACAGTTAAACCGATTAATCCTAAAACAATCATTTTTTTCCGTCCATACTGATCTGTCCATTTCCCTGCAATTGGAGAAAACACAAGCTGGGCTCCTGCAAATATTGCGACCATTAAACCAGCTGCCGTACCGCCTTGACCAATGGACTCCAAATAAGCAGGCAATATGGGGATAATAATGCCGAAGCTTCCAATAGTTATAAACATGTTAATCATTAAAATAATCATTTTTCTCCACTGAGACATTGACATAGTGAGTACCTACGCTTTCTTCCGGTCTATTTCAAGCACATAGAAAACCTGCTATTCTGTTTTCTGGACAGCAGGTTTATTCTACAGGCATACTGCGGTGATTTGTATTTAGCATTTTCAAACACATACTAATCCTATCCAGAAAATATATTCGCTTCCTTAAAAATGCAACTTAAAGATAGAATTAGTTAGTCATATCCAAACCATCATCCTTCCGCTTTTTTACAGATTTATAATATCTTATAACATCAAACAAATCAAACAAAAATTTAAATTCAATGCAGGCAACATAATGCTGAAAAGGGAAAAAACAGAAATCCCGACCGAGAGCCTGAGGAAAAAATCCGAGCGTTGAAAAAGAAACTCGGCATAGACGGTACGAATGAAAGCAAAATGATGTGCCATCGACATAAAAACTAACGTATATTATAATCAATACAGGCATTTAAACTTAGCAGACGCACTATCCGGCATGCTTTAAGATCCGCTGTCTTTCATTCTACTTGAAGTAAAATGTATTCGCTTAGAATTTGAAGATCCAGCGAAAACTCAAAAGGGCAAAATACATGTGGTTTTGCATGATACCAACTTTTTCCCCGTTTTGTTCGGGGGCTGTCTATGATAATTCATTTGATGAAATAAAATCCTCTGAAATTGATTCATTTGAAACGAATTTTTAGCACATAAAAAAACCCCCTCAAAGTTGTGAGAGAGTTTAACCCCTTAAACAAACGTTTGATTAAAACCCTGCATGACTTAAAGTCCCAGCAAACTTACCTCCATAAACAGCGCTCTCATCAAATTTTGTATTTGGTCAATATTATCGTTTCATGGGCATGTTTGGACAATTTTATTATCGACATTTAAAATGAATATCCTACATGTTTTCATCTTCATCAAACGTTTAGATGCCCCACGATGAACACCTCCTAATTTAGAGCCTGCCTTAATCTAAAAATGCCTTCCGCAATTTCTTCTTTTGTTAAATTTCCATATCCTAAAATAATTTTGTTTTGATGGATTCCTTTTTGAATAGCATGAACTTCTACAGGATAAATTTTCACTTTATGCTTCTTCATTATTTCATTTACTACTTGATTAAAAACACGATGTTTTGAAATTCTGCGACTAAATGCAAACCGGTGGAATCGCCAAAAATTTTAACTGTGTCGCCAAATTGTTCAGTCAAACATTTTTTTACATAGTCACGCCGCGCTTTATATATTTTTTTCATTTTCCTGATGTGGCGCTCTAAATGCCTTTCATCAATGAAACGCTTTGTAACTGAAAGGGCTGAGGTGAAGGAAGTGGCAAGGTCTTCATATGGATTTGAGTTTATACAAAAACCGTAGCGTAAATCGCTAATCACTGGTTGGATGATAAGGCTTACCGGTTGCTGAAACGGACATCCTGTATCAAAAGGCTAATAAGCATGAAACTTGTATCAATAATAAACAGCTCTTGCACCAATACAAGCTGTTATGAAATCTTTATATTAAATTTTCAAAAAATTATAACAAAATGACAATTTATTTCTTACTTCGACATTATCGCTATGCTAAATTTTAAACAGTTATATTTTATTCCAATAATGACCATTTTTAATTGGAAGGAGATGGGATTATGGAGAAGCAAAAAAAACAGTGGGAGCCAACAGCTATCAAGGAACTGAAAAAGCCAGCAGGCACCTCGATTGTGAAAGCGGCTGGATGTATGAGCTGCTGGGCCTCAAAAAGTATCTCGATGACTAGAGTCTGCTGGCTCCCACATCCGGCAATGCGCCTGCTATAACCATTATATTCAAAAGGATTGCAATGGAGCAGTTTTTTAACTGCTCCCTAAAGTAAAGGAGTAGTGGCAGTGAAGCGCACCCATCCAATGTCATATATATACAGATTTGAGAAACAAAGTTAGAAAACGTGTCGAAAAAAAATTTTTTGACACCCCTGAAAATGGCTACAACCATTGATATATCAACATTTATAGAGGGAGGATTTTATGTCAAAATTGTTAGAAACGGCAACTAACACTTCACCAGAATTTGCGATCCACTTCCAACCTCATGGGGCCATTTTGCTTGACAGAAAAAGCATGTTCTATTTTAGACTTAGCGGCAGGGGAACAGAATTAGCTTTAATGCTTGCCAAAAATAACAGTGTTCAAAAAACGGCAAGAATTTGGGAGATTCTTTCAAAAGAAAAGGTAAGTGAGGAAGAATTAAATAACGAGCTAGATTCACATCCATTTACATCAGCGTGGAAAAAAGGCCTGCTAAATCACCCTTTGATGATCACCGGATCTACAGAGTACTATTTGCCAATCAGCTGCACCCTTCAATTAACAAATATGTGCAATTTGAAGTGTCCTTTCTGTTATGCAAGCTCAGGAAAACCGTATCCAGATGAACTATCATCTTCCCAATGGATAAAAGTGTTGCAAAAACTCGCATCTCACGGTGTAGCTGACATCACCATTACAGGCGGAGAAGCAAAGCTAACAAAAAATTTCTTGAAAATCATTGCCACAGCCAGTTCTTTATTTACGAACGTCAACCTTTTTAGCAATGGCCTAAATTGGCGCGACGATGAGATTGAACTGATCAGCCACTTGGGAAATGTCAGTGTCCAAATAAGTATAGATGGAAACAGCAGCACCCATGACAAGTTAAGAGGGAGAGAAGGAGGATTTTCCGAAAGCTTGAAAAATGCCGAACGTTTTGCTCAATCATCGGTTCCCGTCCTCATTGCTATGACTGTTAACCAACTCAACTACAAAGAAGTTTATGAAGTAATCGAAAAATCGGTGGAAGTTGGCGCAGTTGTATTTCGTGCGGGTCAAACTATTCCCGTAGGCAGAGCATCTGAATATCAAGACATGACAAGCGAAATGAAGGAGAAAGTAAAGCAGCAGTTGGCAGACGCCAAAAAAAGATGGAGTGATCAAATCATTATTATGGATTGGGAAGACCACCATCAAAATGATAGTCTTACAGATTTCTGCACGCCGGGATTTTTGTCATGGTATATTCGTGCGGATGGACAAGTTACACCTTGTCAAATTGAAGATACATCCCTTGGAAACGTCTTAAAAAACAGCATGCAGGAGATCGGTTCACCGGAAAGGCTAATGCAAGCGAAGCGACTTGCTAAACAATGTAGATGTATAGGAAAGATAGAATTACCTGAAGCCGATTTGCCTTTTACCATTCAAAAAGAAGCTGAGGTTAAACCATGATGACGACCATCATCCATTTATTATGGATCATCCTTCCTATTGCAGGAACCTTTCTGTTTTACAAATTCAAACCAAAAACGTACGAATCGCTATTATTACATAAAAAAGAAGCTCGGGAATTGGCAGTGCAATTCATTAAACGGTATTCCGGCATTGATGTATCAGATTGGGATTTTTATGCGATGTATTGGTACGACCGAAATACCGTCAATATGCTGCATCACCTAGGATTGTTAAACAAAGTTCGCCATATTTTATATCATTGGGGTTTAGTCGAATCATGGAGAATTAGATTCGTTCGAGAAAACCGATCAGTCATCATTGGCATCAATTCAAATGGAGAAATTACGTTTTACACCGCGAACCTGTCAAAGAAAGAAATGGCGAAACATAAAGGCGCTTTTTCCTCTCCGGAACAATTAAAAAAAGAGCTTGCCGTCTCAGATAATGGATTATGGGCTGCATCTCAATTCACAGGTGCAGGCAGAAAAGAAGAAGACTTGGAAAATATTGAAACGTACTGGTATATTGCCGAATCTCAACCAGTAAGAATGAAAATAACGGTTGAAATCCATAACGGGCAAATATTCTATATCGGTTCAGAACAAGAGATATTGACAGAAGACATCGAAACAGCGGTTAAGAAAGAGCAAATGGAATCTACCTTAAATATGACGGGAGTATTAGCGTCATGCCTGGCCGTTATTGCAGCGATCATCATCCTTATCAACCTTCGCCAAAATGCCGGCATCACTGCAAGCATCTTGCTGGGGGCGGTTCTATTCTTTTGTAACATCATAACAATAAAAGAAGACATTCAACTGAGCATCGTCAATACTTATGATTCCCGCCTCAGCATAAAAACGGTTTATGCTCTTGGAATCTTATCGGCAATTTTAGCAGGATTGGCCACAGGTTTCGTCGTATATATATGTTCATTGGCAGGGCACTCTTTGAGTAATGTTCTCCAAATAGCTTTTTTTGATAATGCTGTATGGCAGTTTTTCGTCGGCTTAAGTGTCGGCATCGGCTGCTTAGGTTTTTTTTCAGCAATTTTTTCATGGCTGGAAGAGAAAAATTGGCTGCGAATTTCTCCCGAGTTGTCCAATCGTACCATTTACTTGTCAGGCTTTACATTTAAACAAGGATTAAGCATCGGCCTGCAAAGCTCCATTGCAGAGGAAACAGTCTACCGTTTGTTGATCATTCCGACGATATGGTGGTTGAGCGGCAATTGGGCTTTGGCGATCATCATTTCCTCCATTCTATGGGCCATTATGCACCAAGGAACAGGATTTCATCCCAGATGGATCAGATGGATCCAATTAGTGATCTTTGGCATTATACTGGGATTCTTTTTCATCCAGTTCGGTTTTCTGTCCTCCTTAACCATTCATTTTATTTACAATTTTATTCTTGTCATGAAGCCGCTTTGGGATTACACTTTCCAGAAAAAATTGAAGGCCAGTGAAACCTTCAAACAACCCTCAGTATAACAATGGAGGAGAGGCATGAAGATCATCCAAGTAACCAATTTGAAGAAAAAATATCGTAACGGTGATGGTGTAGAAGATATAACTTTTTCCGTTCATTCAGGAGAAATCGTAGCCTTATTAGGGCCAAACGGGGCAGGTAAAACAACAACCATTAGGTGTCTCGCTGGATTATACACCCCTGATGATGGGACGATCAAAATTGCGGGGCATACCCCTGGTACGGTTGAAGCGCAGCAATCCGCTTCGCTAATTCCGGATCACCCATATTTGTACCCTACCTTAACCGTAGCGGAACATTTGCAATTTCGCGCCAGAGCCTTCAAAGTTGAAAAAAAAGACCTTCAAAAAAAAGTTTATGAAGCTTTAAAAGAGGTAAATATTGAATCGTTGGCGGATCGATTAAGCGGGCAATTGTCAAGGGGACAAAAGCAAAGGGTTATTTTGGCTGGCGCCATTATACAAAACGCTTCTATATATATATTGGATGAACCAACAATCGGTTTGGATATTTCTTCCAAACAATGGCTTGCCAACTGGCTTGTCCGTAAATCAAAACATCATAGCGCCATTCTCATATCCACCCACAGCCTCGAATTTGTATTGGAAACGGCTAACAGAGTGTTATTAATTCGAGAAGGCCGTATTGTAAAAGAAATGGCCGTACCAAAAAACAACGAAGAATATCCAGCCTGGAAGCAAGAAGTCATACGCAGTTTAGGGGATTGGTCAAATGATTAATATTTGGTCATTTTTGTTCCTTCAAGCGAAAAGAGAAATCGATAGCCAAAAACACGGGATAAAATTCTTTCTGTTCATTTTTGTTTTATTTATATGGTTTTTTCTGTTTCAACTTGAATGGGGGGCTAATTCCAGAAGTTGGGACATTGCCTATACAGGATGGATTTGCTCAGGAATTTTTATTGTCATGACCATTTTTGGGCTGCTTTCCAACCGCATACCTGGGCTCATGCAAGACGTCATATGGCTTTATACCGCCCCTTATTCTTTCACTAAAATCGTTTATTCCATATTATTATGGCGATTGTCTTGGAAAGGGTTGCTCTGTCTTCTCTCAGGAATCACAGCTGATGCCGTTTATTTTTTGGCAGGAAATCCATTTGGCCGGTTAACAGCACAATCAATCCGATTACTTTGTCTCATTGTTTTATTAGAATCATGGATAATGGCTATGTCCTGTGCCAGAACTGTAAAAGGAACAAAAATTGCTTTCTCCTTTGTTGCCTTCATTCTCACCGTTATATATGGTATTGCTCTCTATGGTTCTTTTTTTCAAGCCAATGAATTGATTTGGCAGAAGTATATTAGCTACCATATCGGCTTTATCGGCTATTTATTTACAAACAGCTTTTTGCTGCAAGGGTTTCTTGCCTTTCTAATCATGATCGCCCTTTCGTTCATGATTATTCGAATAACAACGAAAAAATCGGAATGCAAAGAAAAATTGGTAAAAGAAGCTGATTTTTGGGCGGAGTTTCAAGATCATCAAACCGATTTTTTTAAAAACAGCCTGAAAGAGATGCACACATGGTGGGGGCTGAAAGGATTAAACGGTATTTTTTCTTTCCTTTGGCTCGAAATATTGCTTGCCAAGAAATACATTTTTTTTCATGCTACTCATTTGTTTGTTCTTCTCATCTTAGTTCCCGTTTTCATTGCAAAAAACATTTATTGGTTTTATATTTTGGTCGTTTTTACAATCGGAGCTTTTTTCAGCAGTTCCTACTATTCAGGATTAATTAGACATGCAAAGTCTGGAGATCTTTTTTTGCTGCCGGGAAAACTATGGAAAAAAGCATTGCTGCTGGAAGGATCGAATACCGCTTGGATCTTTCTATTTTATCTTTATTGCGTGGGTATGTGGCATTTCCATTTCAACACTGCTTTTACAGATTTCCTTTCATTTAGTTTGTACGGGCTTGGAGGATACATGCTCATGCTTTCCATCCGCTGGGCGGCATTTGTTAGAACATATAAAAAAGACCCCTCTCTCAGCCTGATTTCATACTATAAAAATTTTGCTTTCATTTGTATGGGGAGCACCCTTTGTTACATCGTTTTGTTTTTTCTTTTCAAAAACCTTCTTTTCTATTGGCTGCCTCTTTTCATGATCGTGTTAAGCACGATTTTATTCTTATCTTTCTATCAATATGAACGTTGAATCAGAAGGGATTTAATACTTTTTCTTAAGGAGATGAATTTTCATGAGTTCAAATGAAATAATCTCTCAAGCCTTAACGAAACTAAAAAGCAGCGATGAAGCAACGGTATTTCAAGGAGTGAAAGAGCTAAAAAAAACGGGAAAAGCCGCTGTCCCAATACTCATAAAAGCCTTAAAAGATGAGAAATCCCTCCGAATGATTTCATCCGTTGTGCTGGGGGAATTTGGTGCAGATGCAAAGGAAGCAGTTCCCGAACTCGCTTCGCTTTTAAAAGATGACGACGAAGATATAAGAATGTCAGCTGCTTTATCCTTAATGAGAATCGGACATCACAGTCTGAACGCCCTCGTTGAAGTTGCACGAAATACAGAAGGAAAACCGCGTTTTTGGGCATCATGGGCAATCTCCTTGATCGATCCGTCTAAAATTGAACCTCTTATGTTGAAGTGTCTAAAAGAAGAACTGGATAAGCCGTCCGGAATGGTCAGTCCTTTTGCCGCGGAGGAAGCAATTGGTAAAATTATCGCTATGCAACTAAAGGATCAATGAGGAGGAACAGCACATGGATTTAATACAAACAATGACAAAAGACTTGCCGTGGCTGAACGTTCCAAAAAACGGCCATGATTTCCCATCATCCAATCGGCTTTTGTTTTATTTTTGGTCAATTAGCTGCCCGTATTGCAGTGAATTAACGGATCAGTTATTAGAAGAAACAGTTAATCTTGAAACCTTTCATGTCATTGCCGTTCATGTACCTTATACAGCTGAAGAGAAAGCGTTGGAGCTTGTGAAAACACGAGTAGAGGAAAAAAAGATTACAATTCCTGTAGTTTTAGATCAAAACTATGCAATCGCACAATCTTTTGGTATTCAAGGAATCCCTGCTTTTTGCCTAGTCAATCAACAAATGAAGAAAGAATTATTAACAATGGGAGAGGAAGGTTTTCACAAAATGATGAAAAAAATTAAACAGCTAAAGTAAAGTCTTACCGCTTTTTTCTTGACTTTTTCACTGTAAAAAGAATCGGTTTACCTTTTTAAATATTTCTCTATTAAAATTTATGTTCAACATTCCGTTAACATTTTTCTTGGAGCAATAAATTGAGAGAAAAATTTTTTTGGTTCCTTTTGAAGTTCATTTATTTGCCTTTTGGAATAGTGTCTTTATTCTAAAATCTCTTTTATTGTACATGATCCGATAAAACGGCAGCTAATCTATTAAGACCATCAAAAGGAACCTTTCCATATTCTGTTTCATTTTGCGCCCCTAAGTTTAAATGAAATTTTTTGAGGCTGTTGGAAATGCTATTCCCCAACTCGATGTACTTTTTAATGATAATGCATTCCAATTGCTGGTGAACACAAATTGGAGCGCCGCTCATTCCTGATGTAACATAGGCACTATGAGTTATTGTGTTATGATCAATTTTTCTTATGGAGCCGGTACTCTGTACATATCCAGGAGAAAACAGCTTGTTTAAATTGTTCTTTTAATGCATCGTTTCCGCTTTCTCTTGGATCAAAACGCTTAATAGAAAAAGAGTTCAAGACTAGATTCCGTCCTTCCTGTAAATTTGCAAGCTTTTTCTCCGCTATTAGCTGAATTAAAATATTTCCTACAGCCGTTGCTTCAGAGGGACCGGCAAAAACCGTTTTTCCGCTTACAGCAGCGGTCA
>Ga0207865_102127_pt1 | contig 12361 bp, 10 predicted proteins | sample HigsolmetaAR204D_FD_184836 | JGI IMG/M metagenome (GOLD analysis project Ga0207865, IMG submission 184836) | Ionic liquid and high solid enriched microbial communities from the Joint BioEnergy Institute, USA - AR20-4-D (SPAdes) (version 2) ...
TGTGCGCTATACATTCGCACCTATAATTGTCTCTTCTAAAAATAGCGGACCTTTTTTTAGCCTTTTTCTTTCATTTCTATCCATTATTTTAACACACGAACATAATAATTTTTCGATTTTTCCGAACTATCAATATAAAACAATACCATAGTGTTGGCGAGCACCCGTTACATTCAGCAATAATCCTTTCAATATCCACTGCACCGTCTTCTTTAGTTTGCATATAGTCCGTTTGTTGAGCGATGGCCATTGTCTTGCCACTCCCATTTTGTATTAAAAGACCCCCCCTTTTCAGATTCGGATAATGTTTTGCAAAAGAATTTCCTGCCTGTTTTCCCCCTCTTTTTCTTTTAATTTCACACAAAGCCGCTGCTGTTCAAGCTGCAGATAATCCCTTTCGAGTTGCAGTGATTTCCGCCAAAAAGCCCAAAAACCTCCTGCTGGTTTCAGAAACGTATTGTGTCTTCACACCGGGACAACATAGAAGACATTTCGTCCCTTTCCCCCCCAGGAGTGATCCGCTTAAAAAACTTTTTCTGTAAATCGGCATTTTGGATAGTTGCTGCAGGCTTTAAAAGTCCCGTATTTCCCTTTTTTCAAAACAAGACTGCCGCCGCACTTCGGGCAACGATTTTGTCGGACATGTTCTTTTATCCGTTTTTGATGATTATGAATCGATTGAATATGCTTCTTTTTTATTTCTCTTTCTTTTGGATTATCCTTAACAAGCAGTGCTTTTAATTTTTCTGCTAAATAACGTTTTGTTTCATGATCCATCGCTTTTGTCCGATATTGCTCAAGCACTTTTTTCAACTGTTTCGGATAAATCACATGAGATTGGGTAAAATGAATCCTTGATTTTAATTGAGCCCGCGGTGTAAATACAACGATAGAGTAAATAGGAATATGGGAATACTCTTCTCCTAACCATCCCTTTAAAGCTTTTATATGACCTTTGTTCTGCCAAATCGGATTTAAAAACTTTTCTTTTCGTTTGTAAATAACTTGTGTCCAGTATTTGGACGATTCATCTCCAAAAATCCAACCGCTATAATTTTTCGTTTCAATGACAAATAGACCTTGTTCCGATAAAAGAATATGATCAATTTGTGAAGAAGAACCGTCCTTCTTCGGAATGTAAAGGTCATGAAAAGCCTTAAACTTACCGGGTGAAGATTTCTCTAATTTTTCAATCTCCCTACGAACCCGATATTCCCCTATTGAGCCAATCCATTTAGACTCATTCGCTTTTATCCATACAAGAAATACAACACATAAGATGAAAAGAAGTGAATAAAAGAAAAGATTCATATATAATACTTCCCCCTGTTTTATTCTCTACTATAAAATCATGACTAAAGTACTAGCAATTGAGCAAAATAAAACTCCATGATAAAATTCTTTCAACTCCATCTTAACGAACCCTTACAAAAAATATTGTCAAATCATGTCATAGAAATAAAAAAAGACAGAAACCCTGGCAGCTTCTGTCGAAATGTATGATGAAAAGCTTTTGAGACGTTCCAGACACTAATTCATTCCATTACAATCCACATCTCCTCCATCCCTTTACCACTTTAAACTATTGATGGGGTCAGACCCCCCCTTGAACATAATTCAACATTTCACGTATAATAAAGTCAAAAGCAACATAAAATAAAAGTAACCGGGTGCGGCGAACACCCGGCCATTGCAACTACATGCCGCAAGAAGTGCGGCTGACCTTTTAGTTTTGACGGAGAAATAACCGTCATACCTTTGGTCGAGGGGACAGTTATTTCTTTTTGTTTATATAGACGACCATAGTAACAATCAACGTCAGTACTCCTGTCAGCACTAGACTGAATTGAGCGACTAGAAAATGACTCAACGCTTCGGTAAAGAATTTTTCATGGGCTTCTTTCCAATATCGATAAGTTCTATCCCCTTCGCCTTCTGCAACAGCAAACTCTTCCGGAACTTCAATCATTGGCATTATTTTAACCTCGACTGTTTTAATAATGGCTAAAGGCTCGTCGTGACTGTTTAAGATAATGCTGTAATCGTCAACGGAAGGCAATCGTTCGTTTTCAATTTCATAAAAGATTAATCCAGAGTAAGTGGCCGTTTTCACGCCATCTATGACTAATTGAGCAATATGGTCCGGATCATTCCCAAATTGCCACGCAGTGACCGACTTTGGCTTTTCTTCACCTCGAGATTTCCAAAATTCATGCCAATACATTTGTGCAGCTTGGTTCATAGTTTTCTCCTCTTTAATCAAAAAAATAGGCGGATAACTAAAGATAAATAAAATAAAACGAAAACTTAACAGTTATACCAATTCGTTGAACAAGGGTTGTTCCGCAAAAGGTAGGCGAATTTGAATTAGGTTCGTACGCTTAAATAATTATATAATGTCGTTCTAGATCTCTTTCAGTTTTTAGCAACGGACGCTTTACTAAATCCCTTGTTTCAAGAGTTGATAAATTCCCATGTACATTTCCACTTATCCATCCTTCAATCACATTTATAATAGCTGTTGGGAGTTAAATTGGTAAACAAGTGTTCAAGCTTATTTGTAGACCTAAAGAACCTAAGGTGTTGTTTTTGCTTTCATTCCTAAGCACAAGAAAGAGCGGACAGCCTTTTAGCCATCTTCTCCCTTTCTTTTCCACCTCTTATTTTAACACATTAACACAATTTTTTGATAATTACGAACAGGCATTGATCAATTTCTCACTCTACAAATATCGACAAAATCCGGGTGGTAACTAAGCAACTAGAGACCAAAAAGCAACAGTTAATGGTGTTGTTTGTAAAGATGGATTTGACTGCCCCCTCTTTAGCGAGAAAGGAACATCACATTTCAAATGGACATATAATTCTCTACTCTTTTTTCCGGATTCGCATCCCATGTTTATTCATCAATACCTAATGAAATTTCACCTGATTGATAACCACGCCAAAATCTCAGATATTCATCTTCCGTAATATCCTTTACAATACTTGATATTTCTGGATAAATGAATGAATGAGTAATTCCTAAGAGCTTTAGTTCTTCGAGCAAAGAGTCAATAACATCGTATGGAATAAATATTTTATGTATTACATCTTCAAAGACTATGTAGTAATCTAGCGGCCAGATATTACTTCCATGTAATGTAAAGTGTCCAGATTGGGCTCTAATACGTTGGTCAATATGATTTCCCAAAATAGCTATTGGAAGGAATGCATCGACTCCATGTAAAGTTGGATTTACGTACATTTTCCATCTTTCAAATTGAGCAGAAATGTCAATCGGTTCATTTATACCACAACTAAGATTATTAAAACTTGATGGGTTCATCACATGAACAGCTGCTCCTCCATTAATATATTCATTATTATTTAAAAACGTTTGAATATCATCTTCCATATTTGTTTCAATATCCGAAGGTATTGCTTCAGATATTGCGAAATAAAGTGCTACTAATGGGTTGTCTGTCCAATCCAAAAGTCTCGTAGGTAAACCATAATGTTGTGCAATAAACATCCATTCGAATTCATTTCTAGGCATATAATTTAAAAATGGTATTGCTTTTTGCTTAAATTTACTCAACATTCTTTCAATGTTCGGACCAATATGATAATCTCCATATCCAGTACTTGGTCTATCTATTTTGTAACCGTAAGAGTTCATCGCAGGTACCGTATTTCTTAACCCTTTTGGATTCAAACGATCTTCTGACCTACTTTGTCCTCTAAACCATAATTGACTAGTATAGCTTTTTTCATTAGTTTGGATCTGTTTAATAATGTTTAGATAATCATTTATAGATTTGATAACATATCGATATTTATATCCCATTTATTAAACTCCCTACTTTCACAAGATACATTCGAATTCAAGAAAATAGGACAAATTATTACGTATATTATGTAAAGTTTAATTTGATCCTTTTTTTAGTCTTAGAAGGAATATAGTAGAAACAGAGAGTCACTCGTACTCTCTGTTTCTACTTATTTTTCGACAATCTTGGCAACTGACAGACCTTGGGACCATCACGTTAAATCTTCCTCTTGAGCGATTGGAGCATATTTTCTCACAGCTTCGATTCCAAGTTTACATGCTTGCTTTGTAGTATAGGATTCACTCGTTGCAATTGTTTCTCCATTTGGAGCTTTCAAAACAAAATAATATTGTCCCGATACATTTTTCTTAATTAGAAACTTCGCTGAAGCCATACTAGAAAATGACATGAAAAATCTCCCTCCCTTCGTATAAAAAGTGTAGGAGCAACCTGCCATTTCTTGGTGGTAATTTTATTATAAAACAAATTTTTACAATATTTTATAGAATTTTTCGACATAAATCGAAGGAGATGACAGGCAGCTATCTATAATCCATTGACTAATTTGCGCCATTATCTTCACTTAACAGTCGCTGCAATGGTTTTGGTATTACCTCTTTGTCTTTCAGAAGCTGTTGCTTATATTGACTCAATTTTTCAAGGCAATCTCTTTTCATTTTCTCATTCCCACGTTTTCCATAAACCCATGCCTTCATTAATATATGCATACCTTTCATCTCTTCACTATTTCCAACTTCATTAAGGTATCCTTTCAATTCTTCGATATCCTCTTCTTTGCTTGTCATATCAACTGCACGAATAAACATTTCTGCTTTAACTTGGGATAGAGATTCTTTTTTCTTTTCCGCTTTTATCTGCTTAATGGCATAATATTCATTAAAAAAAACAGATTCATCAATCTTACCAAGATCAAAAAGCAATCCGACTACATAACCTCGCATTACATAATATAACTCCTCATAAACAAATGGAAATTGAGTACGGTATTGATCAAGAACAGAAAGAGCTTTTTGCAATAAACGAATTCGTTGCTCCTCGTTTAAAGTTGGTATTAATAAAAGAGCAGAAGATACATAAAGCTGATAATAGAGAGAAAGTTCATCGCGATTGTTCTTGCAATTCAATTCGTCAAGTATCCAAATGCATAGCTTCCATTCTTGAATTGTATACAACGACTTAGCAAGAAACATTTTTCTTTTATCCCTTAACTCTTCTAAATGTTTTAAAATTTTATTTTGCAAGAGGGAGCGAAATTGATCTTTGTTTTCCAATGACAAGTGTTTAAACAAAAATACTGCAGATTCAGCATCCGGTAAATTTTGAATTAATCGTGCAATGATTTGTTTCTCCCCCTGACATTCCTGCCATAACTCTCCAAAATCAGCTATGAGTTCATGAAAAATTAACTCTTCGCTTCCATCGGTAGGGGATGCATCAAACTGCTTGCACAGTTGCAATATATTATTTTCTAGTTGTTTCCAACTACCATTCCTATCTTTTCTCTTTATCTTCAGTGCCAATTTTACGCAGAGCAAGTAGTGGACTGTTGTCAGTTTCCTTTCTGCTAGATAATCAGAATATTGATGAACATCACGTAAATACCATAATTTCTGAGGAGAACTAACTTTTTCAATTTTCTCCAAGTTCGACACACTAGTTTCTTGAAATATTTTATAAAACGCATTTGCTAGTTCATCTACTAAAACAAGTGTTTGTTCCCCTGAAAAAAAATATTGTTTTGAATGACCTTTATCCCAGAGATGTGGATATTGGTCAATAACTTCCTCACGCAATAGAAGTGCATTTTCCTTCATTTGATCTTGCCCAATTTCTTCTAATTTATTTGCAATTAAAGCGCACCAAGCCAATTTTCTCTGTTTACCGTACCCGATAAAGATTGCAAAAAGTAGCTTTGAATTTCCTCACGACCCCATTTTTCTTTTCCAAGTTCTTCGATAATCCAACTAATAATTTGGTACAATATTTCTTTTTTCATTTTTATATCACGATTATTTCTGACAAACGACATTGAAGGAAAAACCTTGAGAAGCAAATTTTCTATTACTTTTCCAAGAAAAATCCAAAGTTCATTTCTAGAAAGGGCTATTTTAACATTATTTAAACAGAAAACAGCGTTGTCTTTGTTATTCTGAATAAAATGATTCCAAACAAAACCTGCACATATACCTTTAAGAGAAGGATTTAATTTACCTATATGTAAAAAAGGGGAATTAGATGGATTTTCCTTTCTTATCTCATCAAGAATCGGGAATAACCAAAACGCATTTTTTTCTTGATTGCAAAGCGTAATATAACGCTCAGGATAAAAATCATAAAAAATTTGCAAAAGGTTTGAAAGCCGCCTGCTCATAAATAAACCATATTTTCCTTCAAGCAGCCAATTACCCTCACGAATAATATTATGAAAAACCCCCATTCCTTTTTCAAAATTGAGATATGTTCTAAGGAGTTGTTCATTGACGTATGAAATGAGACGATCATACCTTTGGAATTCCGGCTTATTTTCTTTTTCTTTCTTAATTTGATTTTCTATCCAATTTCCAACTTCGAATTTAACGTGTTGCAAATCAACAACAAATCCTTCTGAGTATTTTATATCTTCCTCATCTATAATTTTTAAAAGTAATTGAATAACTTTGTTATATAAATCCCTCATCAATCGTCACACCCCTTTTCGTTTGAGACACACTTAAGTTCGGGAAATAACGAAAATCCAATCGTTTTTAACTCACCGAAATCACCTCCCCATGCCTTCTCATACTCCTGTTGTACCTGTGTAGCCAGCTGTCCAGGAAGGCGATAGATAGTGGAATGATAATTACCAATATCAGCAATTGAACTGCCAAGGTGCCATACCCCTTTTTCGGTTAAAATAAACCTGTCATGAAAAGCCTGAGCACTTTTGCGAAACCAGTTTCTAATTTCTAAATTTCTTAACGGTTTATCATTATATTGTTGCAAATATTGATAAATCTCCTGACATCTTAGAAAATATTTAAGATCATCAATTCGTATGTTCTTCGAATTATTTATTTGATCCTCACCGTGTTCACTCATCAGTAATCGAATATTGATTGAAGGCATACTCAATGCTTTTATCATTAAGTCTGGAAGCACAGACTGTTTAATATAAGGATCCCAAATGTAAATAAATTGATAGGCGTTTTCATAAATATGTTCAATGATGCTTTTAATCTCATTTCTTGATTCATTTCCTTTATTCCTTATAAAAATACTTCCAAGTCTATAAAGTTCAAATGCTTCATTTTTCCGTTTTCTTTCCTCTTCAGCGATGACCCATGGATTGTCTTCTTCGATGTTTCCAACAGTTATCGGTGAATAAGATACAATATCATGGGTTTCTGTACCATCCCCTTTTTTCACCTCTAATTTCCCCTGAATAATCCCCATGTTCATATGAATTTCTTTAATGAGTACACGATCCTCTGAAGCAATCATCATCCATTTTTCCTGCTCTTTTCTGTACAATGTATAGCCAAGTTTTTTAGGAGAAAAAGGAGCATTAAAATGTGTACACTCTGTTCCTGCAGGTAAATCTAGTAACTCGCTATAAAACGTTTCATCTGTCTCCCATAAATGAATCATCACTCGATGGTCTTTTTCGGGTACATCACCATGCAATAGAAAAGATACTTTTTTTGTATCTGAATTAAAACTCAATCTTGGAGAATATTCCTCTTCAAATGAAGTAATATGCAAAATAGTATTCCATAAATCTGGCAAAGCATCTAGGTCGAATCCCGTTACCCTTCGAATTAATTTTTTAGTAGGAGCTGTATAATATGAAGTGTAAGTAGTATTTATCTCATACCATTGATTTAACCAAAAACCGTGCTGTAACGTACCAGGCCACCAACCATTGTCAACTGAACTTTGAAATTTATTCGGTATAAATACCGGTTGTCTGTGCATTAATTTTCCGAAATGTATAATATGATCATTTCCACCTTCCTTTATTACAAAAGACTGATTTTTTGTTATTTGCTCAATTACTTTTTCACCTTTTTCTCTAGGCAAACAAGCGTTAAAACAAACAACTCCCCTTTTGTGAGACATGCGTCGCCAGTTAGAACAAGGAATATCTATTCGATTACGAATAATAGTAAATAGATTTCGATATTCATATTCTGTATCTTGTTTTACTGCGAAAAGCGTAAAAAACAATACATGCTGATCATTTAAAAGCGAGAGTGGATTAATATTCATAAAATTTCTCCTTTCGTCTAATAAGTTATTATTTTCGCTTAATTATTTCATTGTTTCGTCAAAATAGTTAGGAACATTTGAAACAAAATTTAGTATCTAGAAGAAACTCCAACTTAATAAAATTTTCATTAGAATGAATATTTTATCAAAAAAGAGAGATATTTACAGACTACACGCTCGTTTAAATAAAGCCGTTCACCCGGACCAAAATGATTATGGATGCCATTCATCCGTAACGACATACAAATCTGTAAAGCTTCACACACTAATTCAAGAGGAAAGATGAAAGAATAAATTGCTTTCCATATGAGAAAAGCAAGAATGTAAAAAAACGGAGAAATGTGTAAGGATCATCCCATTGTATGGCTACCTTGAGGCATTAGATCTTAAAACAGATAATTTATTACTTTTACCGTACTTTCAACTGTGAACATAAGGATTAAATCAATAAGGATACCACACCATAGAAGCAAGAGCTCCCACCAAAACCACTTTTTATAACTTATAAAATATAAATATTATTCAGAAATCTTACTTTAAATAAAAAACCTTTAAGAACTGAAAAAGGTTGACCACTATCGCAGTCAACCCATATCTAATCTAATTTTCTCGTTATAGTTAAAGCAATAAATAAAATCTCTAATTCTTTAAATATCAAAATTTGTAAGATGACAGAAGGACCAAATTTTTTTGCATTTTCCTTAAAATTCTATTTTCACTATAGATAATAGAGTCAGTTTTCAAAATAACGTTTTAGAGAATCTCTCCAATTCGGCATTTCTGTAAATCCATTCAATCGCAGAGTCATATGTTCCATCACCGAATAAGCCGGTCTTGGCGCGGGTCTTGGGAAATCTTTGGTCGTACAAGGATTGACTTTCACTTCGATTCCAGCTTCTTCAAAAATGGCTTTTGCGAACTCATACCAAGAGCAGTGTCCCGAGTTGGATACATGATAAACGCCGTATTTTTCAGTTTGAATCAAATCTAAAATACATTGGGCTAAATCGACTGTATACGTCGGGCTGCCTACTTGATCATCCACTACTTTTAACTCATCCCGTTCCTGTGCCAATTTCAACATGGTTTTGACGAAGTTATTTCCATGCTTTCCATATACCCATGAAGTCCTTACGATAAAAAACTTAGAGTGCAAATCGCGTACAAATTGCTCTCCTGCTAACTTGCTTTTTCCGTATACACTCATTGGGTTTGTTGGTGAAAATTCATTGTAAGGTGTAGTAGCTGTTCCATCAAAGACATAATCCGTACTGACATAGACAAGCTTGGCTCCTACTGCTTCAGAAGCAACAGCGACATTTCTTGTCCCATAAGCATTTACTAAAAAGGCTTGATCCTGTTCTGATTCTGCTAAATCCACTTTTGTATACGCAGCGGCATGAATGACTACATCCGGTGTTACATTGCTTATGACCTGGTGTACCTGATCGAAATTCGTGATATCTAGTTCCTCTCGTCCGTATCCGTAAACTTTATGACCTTTATCTGACAACAAATCGACTAAATCTGTACCAAGCTGCCCTTTTGCACCCGTTACCACTACTTTCATGATCTGTCACCATACTGTTTTTGATAGTAGTCCATATATTCACCTGATTTAATGTTTTTCCACCAATCTTGATGGTCGATATACCATTGAATCGTCTCAACAATCCCTGTTTCAAATGTATATTGCGGCTTCCAACCGAGCTCAGTCATAATTTTTGTCGGATCAATCGCATAACGGCGATCATGCCCCGGACGGTCGGCAACATATCGAATTAAATCTTTTGAAACACCGAGCTTTTCAACGATTAAATAAACGATTTCATTGTTGGTTCGTTCATTGTGCCCTCCCACATTATAAACCTCACCGGGCTGCCCTTTATGAATCACCAAATCAATTGCTGCACAATGATCTTTTACATGCAGCCAATCGCGAATATTTTTTCCATCACCGTAAATCGGAAGCTCCTTCCCTTCCAGCGCATTGGTGATCATTAACGGAATAAGCTTTTCCGGAAAATGATAAGGTCCATAGTTATTGGAACATCTTGTAATGTTGACGTTCAGACCATATGTTTCATGGTAAGCTCTCACCAATAAATCTGCACTTGCTTTACTAGCTGAATAAGGGCTATTCGGAGCTAACGGTGTTTCTTCAGTAAAATAGCCTGTTTCTCCAAGCGTCCCGTACACTTCATCCGTTGAAATTTGAATATATTTCTTTATGTTATTGGCTTTTGCTACATCTAATAGTGCTTGAGTACCCAGCACATTTGTTTTCAAAAAAATACTCGGGTCTGTAATGCTACGATCAACATGAGATTCAGCCGCAAAGTTGACCAACACATCAATCTTATGAGTTTTCACAACATAATCGACTAACTCTCGATTATTGATATTCCCTTTCACAAATGTATAGTTAGGATGATTTTCTACTTCTTTTAAGTTTTCAAGATTTCCAGCATAAGTAAGCAAATCATAATTCACGACTTTATAATTTGGATATTTCTCAAGTATGTAACGAACAAAGTTGCTGCCAATAAAGCCTGCTCCACCTGTAACTAATAGATTCATGACTGTCTCTCCCATTCAAAGTTGATTTCAGCATCTTTCAATAGCGGATGTTTGGTGTCTTTTTCAGACAGAATTGGGTCCGTCGTCGGCCAGTCAATTCCTAACGATGGGTCATTCCAAAGGATGCCGCGATCATGTTCCGGAGAATAATATTCATCCACCTTATATTGCACTTCCGTATTTTCCACAAGTGTACAAAACCCATGGGCAAATCCCTTCGGTACAAGCAATTGTCTTTTATTATCCGCGCTCAAAATAAAACCTTGCCATTTGCCATATGTCGGTGAACCTTTGCGAATATCCACAATCACATCGTAAATCGCTCCACGAGTAACACGAACTAATTTCGTTTGCGCCTTCGGATTTAACTGATAATGAAGCCCACGAATCGTTCCAACCTGTTGCGACAACGAATGATTATCTTGAATAAAGTCGAAATCAAGTCCATATTCTGAGAAAAGCTTCTTATTATAGCTCTCCATAAAAAAACCCCGGTGGTCGCCGAACACTTTTGGTTCAATAAGCAACACACCGGGTAATGAAGTCTCCCTCGTTTTCATAACGAACACCTCACCCTTTTTATAAATAAATTGGTTTCTTTTTCTGATTAGCAATTTCTATTAAATATTGGCCATACTGATTTTTCTTTAACGGTTCAGCTAACTTTAATAATTGTTCTCTCGTAATATATCCTTTCACATACGCAATTTCCTCAAGGCATGCCACCTTTAAGCTTTGACGTTTCTCTATGGTTTCGATAAATTGGGAAGCATCAATTAATGATTCATGAGTACCAGAATCTAACCAAGAAAAACCACGCCCTAATATTTCTACGTGCAATTCACCAAGCTCTAAATACGTCTTATTCACATCTGTGATTTCTAGTTCCCCGCGAGCAGATGGCATAATATTTTTGGCGATTTCAACAACACGATTGTCATAAAAATACAATCCCGTCACCGCATAATTGGACTTAGGATTCTTCGGTTTTTCTTCAATCGAAATGACACTTCCATTTTCATCAAACTCCACAACGCCAAAACGTTCTGGATCTTTAACATAATAGCCGAAAATGGTCGCTCCCGTCTTCCGTTCAACGGCGTTTTGCAATAACCGGGTTAAACCATGACCATAGAAAATATTGTCCCCTAAAATAAGCGCCACATGATCATCGCCAATAAAATCTTCCCCAATAATAAAAGCCTCTGCAAGACCACCTGGCGACGGCTGCACCGCATAAGATAAAGAAATCCCTAAATTGGATCCATCCCCCAGCAATTCTTGAAAACGAGGAGTATCGCTTGGAGTAGAGATAATTAAAATATCCCTTATCCCCGCTAACATAAGCACGGATAAGGGATAGTAAATCATTGGTTTATCATACACCAGTAAAAGTTGTTTCGACACTGCTCTCGTTAATGGATAAAGGCGGGTACCACTTCCGCCTGCTAAAATGATGCCTTTCACAATAACCCCCCCTAATGATTTTTGTTCCAATATCCCTTGTGCATACTAAATTTCCTTTTCATTTTCAAAGGTATTTTTTTTTCATTTAACCCCATTCTATAACCTATGTAATCAACGGTGATAAAATCCCCAATAACAGCGGTTTAAAATTCCCCAAAAATAACAGATAATCGTTTCGAAACAACGTCTTAGATGGAGTGGAGAAACGATGCTGAAGATTGGGGAGTTTTTTA
>Ga0207865_102129_pt1 | contig 12355 bp, 10 predicted proteins | sample HigsolmetaAR204D_FD_184836 | JGI IMG/M metagenome (GOLD analysis project Ga0207865, IMG submission 184836) | Ionic liquid and high solid enriched microbial communities from the Joint BioEnergy Institute, USA - AR20-4-D (SPAdes) (version 2) ...
ATGGAAGAAATCATCACAGGATTCCATTTCATTATACAGTGAATTTTCATTTATTGTAATATTCCTATTATTTCGCCGGCATAAAAACATATAATGAAGCCTTCTTACTAAAAAAGCTAAATGGGAAAGAAAATTTTTTAAGAAGAAGGTATATATGTGGGTTGCGAAAAATTACTCATAAGAATCGTCCTAAAATGTTGGACATTTTTTGCCGCCTACCAAAAAAGATCCTCCGGAATAACGAGCAACATGCAGCGCATTATACCAGAGGATAAAATTTCAGTCTATGGTTAATAGAGATACTAGTTAAAATGATCTGAGATAGAGGAAAGTCATTTTATAACGGGTGAAAACCTTCATATCTTAAAGGACAAAACATTATCTTTTTCCCTATTACGAAAACGGATAGGAACGAGGTTGTTTTTGGACGGATACCCATTTCACTGTGGTGAATTCATCAATGGCCCATTCCCCGCAATAACGTCCTAATCCTGAATATTTTTCTCCACCGAACGGAACATTCGGTTCCACATTGATCGTTTGGTCATTCACGTGAATCATGCCCGTTTTAATTTTTCTGGCCACGTTAATTCCTCGTTCGATGGAACCCGAAAATACGGCTCCGCTTAATCCAAATGGAGTTCCATTCGCTACTTCAACGGCTTCTTCTTCGCTATCCACTGGGATAATAATGGCGATCGGAGCAAATACTTCATTTTGTGCAGCTGCCATATCGTTTTTTACATCCCCTAGAATATACGGGTATATTAAGTTTCCTTCTACCTTTCCTTCATGAATTAATGTCGCTCCTTCTTTCAAAGTTTGTTCCACTAATTGAATGGCTCTTTCTACTTGTTTTTGATTGATTAACGGGCCGATAATCGTATCATCTTCAGATGGATCGCCCACTTTAATAGCTTTCGTTGCTTCTTTAAATTTCTCAACGAAAGAAGGATACAGTTTTCGATCGATGATTATGCGGTTGATAGCAATACAAATTTGGCCTGAATGCATATATTTTCCAAAGGCTGCAGCAGAAACGGCTTCATCAACATCGGCGTCATCAAGTACAATAAACGCATTATTTCCACCCAATTCAAGTGCAGGTTTTTTCAGATGTTTCGTTGCGATGGAACCGACATGTTGGCCTGCCTTGGTGGAACCAGTAAAAGAAATAACTTGTGGAATAGGATGTTCAACAAAATAATCTCCAATTTCTTCAAGATCGGCTACAATTACATTTAAGACTCCTTCCGGCAGTCCTGCTTCTTCAAAGATTTTGGCGATCATAAGGCCACCTGAGATTGGTGTTTGCGAATCTGGCTTTAAAACAATACTATTTCCAGTTGCGATAGCCGGAGCGACTACACGTATGGTCAAATAAAAAGGCCAATTCCAAGGAGTAATGGCACCTACTACCCCAACTGGATCACGATACACACGGTTTTCTTTTCCAGGGATCAAAGATTCACGAATCGAACCTTCCATTTGTAATGGATATTTCGCGGCCTCTTTGACATCTGCGATGGAACAATCAATCTCAACATTCGCTTTCAGCTTAGAACTGCCTGATTCTTCTACTAAAAGTTCCACAATCTCTTCCCTTTTTTCTTCAATTAAATTGGCCACTTTTTCTAAAACTTTTATACGTTCATAAGCTGAAGTTTCTCCCCAACTCCTTTGCGCTCTTTCTGCTGTTTCATACGCTTCATTAATATCTGCTTTGTTAGCATATGGAAATGTAACAAGAACCTCGTTATTGTAAGGATTTCTCACGACACATTCTTTATTGCTTGAACCAGATTTCCACACCCCGCCAATCGGTGACTTGGTCCATTTTGAATATTTTTCAATGGTTTTTACATTAGACATATTCCCTTCCTCCTCATTTTAAGTTTCAAATTTAAATTCTTTATAATAAATAGTGGTCTGATAATGTTTTTAAGTACCATAAATGATAAATGACCTAGTAAATAAGTCTTATATTTCATATAAAATGACCCATTCTTACACTAATTGGCAACTATACTTTTCTTCCTTAGAACTGATGTATAGAGAAACGGTCATGCACCCAAAATGCGAATACTTCTAGATGATCTTATGTATTATCCGTTAATTTCCTGAAGCATTCCATTTTAAAACACTTGTTCACTATTTTTCACTTTCTCAACAATTTCAGCACATTAGGGTTCATCCACTGATGGAGCGTGAAAAATGTGTAGTATTGATACCTACTTTTAAACCTGTTCGACTCATTTCTCCGATCAAATTTGCAAACGTTTACGTTTTTCTTTATTTCATTTATTCGTAATATTCTGTCTATTACGATTTGATATTTTACTATGTTCGACACTTCTTGGCAAGTAAAAATAGACAATTTAATGCAAATTTGTTTTAATCGTACGATTCTTTATTTAAATCGGTATCAGGTTATTTTAGATAAACTATGAGATAATGACTTTCTTCGTCTTGAGAAATTCATTTTGGATGATAATGAAATTAAAAAGAAAGGATTTTTTAGAACCTTTTGTTTCAATAATCACATGAATTTATTTGTGTAATGGAATCACCTTTTTTATGTGGCTCCATTTTCGTAGTATGAAACTGGAGAGTAAAAAGAAAACAATGAGGATATTCATCTCTGCTGTTGTTATTAGAACAAGTGATGGCGCCGGAAGAAAAAATTTCGATTCTGCTTCATTACTCTTCTATAAAAACGAGTCAATATATATAAACGCTTGCTTTTTCCAAATTGATGGTCAATATTATGTCTTTTTACTCCATTATTTTTTCTACTGACGCCTTCATAATCTGCTGTCTTTCAACTGTTTACAGACATAGTTCTTATGAAGCCGGTCTTCCTTACATTCAATATATATTTGCTAAATTATTCAAAGACTTTGGTATCCCTTACAAAAACATACTTAGATTCATTAATCCTAACACTGATTGATCCACATATATCGTTCTTGAGGCAATTTTCCATTCCCCATTATCTTTTCGCAATACATCAACTCGCTCTCCCTGTAGCTGTTCAGTCACTAAGTCGGAACCTCTGCTTCGCAAGTATAAAAAATAACTTCTCACTTGATATTCGTCCGAATGAGAACCGGATTCGATCAAGATATTGCTTATGAAATGTCGTTGTCGGGGACCCGAGTATTCAGCCCACGCGGAAGAAGTATCCAGCCTTTTCACTCGTGTTATAAGGGATTTTTTCGTTTCTTCAAAATACGTCGTGTCATTCACGATGTTGGGTCCATTATGTTTCCCTTCTGTCGTGATCCGTGCGGGCATTCTATATATGATATCATCAGTTAGCAAGTCTAACCATTCTTTATATTTTCGATGGTCCAATAAGTAAGCTTCGTAATGAAGAAAATGGGTAATTTGGAATTGTAATTCAAGGTTCATTTTCATACCTCCTTTTTAATAGGAAGGTCACTAGACAGGAGTTCTAACCAATATTCATGCATCCCCCTTGATATAGCATCAAGAAAACAAATTGGATAAGCGACACCAGGACCAGGGAAAGTCTCATCAGGCTGAACACGATCCAATCCCATTAGGTAATTTAGGACATTGTTGTAGCTCAGTTCTTTATCCAGCGCCATTAAACCATTACTGGCTTGTGCGATACGAGCCCATACTTCGGCATCGTCTTGTTCTAAAATACCAGAAGGACCAAATGTTCCAAGATACGATAAATAAGATTTTTCTCTATATTCCTCTGGAGCGGCCTTATCAATCATAAACCAACTCCAGACTTCTACTTTATCAGGTCCTAAAGGCCTCCAAATTCGAAAATTTAAATAGTTGTATAGGGTGGTTTCTCCCTCAAGAGGAGGGGCGCTAAAACTGATAAGCCCAAGATTAGGAAAAACGCCTCCTACAAAAACAATCGCGTTTTTCATAATTTCTAGTTGTTCTGGACTTAAGTTTCTTTCAAACATGGGCCACATGGACTCGGGCATTCCTTGGAATGGAAAAGGAGATTGACCTGTAGCATCAGCTGTGATGACATTGATACCGTGACCATTTTCTAAAACGATTTGATGTCCATATCCCGGAAAGAAGGGATCTTTAGGAGCGATTCCCAATTCCTTGGAGGATCGATGAGTCATTTGAACATGATAAGGATCTGCTTCAAAGTTTTCAGCTGTCACTTTCCAGTTGACTTGAACGACCCAACGCTGTGGAACTCCCTTGACTTCCATTCCTCCATCACTTCTGCCTAGCAAAATGTCAAAATACCATTTCATATTCCCAAGAAAATCCTCTAAAGGCATAGCATTAGGATCCAAGTTACCAAAGATCATTCCTTGATAGATCCCAATTTTCGGAATTGGGCGAAGGTCCCACTCGTCTTTTTTCATCTCCTCTCCGTAAACCTTATCACCAAGTGCAACGCCAATCAGTTTCCCTTCAAGATTAAAAGTCCATCCATGGTAGGGACATGTAAACGTTTTTTGTTTGCCGTAATCAGCTGCACACAAGTGTGTACCGCGATGAGTGCAAGAATTGAGAAAAGCTTTAATCTCTCCGGATTTGGTTTTGGTAACCAACACCGGATCGTTCACGATCCATCGTGTCACAAAACTCCCTGGTTCCAATAATTCGGATTCGTGTGCCAAAAATTGCCAAGTGCGGCCGAATATTTTTTCTAGTTCTAATTCGTACATTTCCGGATCCGACAATACCCACTGAGGCAATAATCCTCTATTAATCTTTTGTTTCAACATTGAAAGCGTCTTTTCATTTAGGATTTTATGGCTCATAGCTTCTTCCAAACCTCCAATATTAATAAGTTTTTATGAGAATACATGCGTATTCTTTCCATCTTTCGGTTTTTAAAAAAACTCTTAAAGACAACTGAATAGAATAGAATGTTGGAAGTATCAGAGGACATCACATATTCATCTGCGTTCATAAATTGTTTCCTCATACCATTATTTAAGGTGACTTTTGCTATGAAGCTTTTGTCCTTGTTATTTTGATTGACGCTTAAATACAGATTCATTTTCGATTCAATCTTGAATAAATAGCACTCATACTATCAGAGATCTTTCGGATGAATAAAATCTAAACTTAGATACTCATCATCTTTTGTCATCCCATTTTTGTGAGTACTTTTCACAATGATTCAACTCTCGTAAGATGTCTTAAGGAATAGTACTATCTCACTTTCTCCCTGCGAGTTCGACGGCGACATCCAAAATCCAGTCCTCCTGACCAGCTATTGCTTGACGTTTTCCCAGTTCTTCGACAATTTCTGAGGCGCTCACACCAAACTTTTCAGCGGCATGTCTTACATGCAGGAGAAAACTGTTATAAACGCCGGCGTATCCGCTTGCCAAATTATCGCGATCAATGACGATCGGATATGTCAACAAGGAAGCGACCACGTCTTCTGCGACTTCCATCAGTATAGATAAATGAAGTCCCGTATTGAGGCCCATTTTATTCAGAACGGCAACGAGCACTTCTGTTGGAGCATTTCCAGCGCCAGCACCAAGCCCTCGCAGCGTACCATCAATTTGATCAGCTCCAGCTTCCATCGCGGCTATCGTGTTGCCTATAGCCAATCCTAGGTTGTTATGCGCATGAAAGCCAACTTCAATGGTCAGTGTCTCTTTCAATGCTTGAACCCTTTCCCTTGCGTCCGACGGCAGCATGGAACCGGCAGAGTCGACCACATAGACACAGTCCGCACCGTACGACTCCATTAATTTTGCTTGTTTGGCCAGGACAGTTGGAGGCTGGGTATGAGCCATCATCAAAAATCCGACCGCCTCCAGTCCCAGTTGTTTGGACAACTCAAAATGCTGCTGGGAGATATCTGCCTCCGTACAATGGACAGCAATTCGAATAACGTCAAGCCCCATCTCAGCAGCTTTTCGTAATTCAACACTTGTTCCGATGCCGGGGACGAACAATGAAGCGATCTTTGCCTGTTTTACCGTGTTTATTGCCTCAGCTATCAGTTCAAACTCAGGAAATGTGGAAAATCCTTGCTGAATCGTTGAACCATGCAAGCCTGCTCCGTGGCTGACTTCAATGACAGGCATTCCTGCTTTGTTAAGTTCGTGTACAATCGTCCGCACCTGTTCCGGTGTAAAACGGTGGCTGACGGCGTGTGAACCGTCTCTAAGCGTCGTATCCGTAAGCCTTGGCAATTTCATAGACTTACCTCCTCATTTTTCAAGATGTATTCAGCAAATGTTTCTCCCACACGCCTGGCCGAAGCTGTCATGATGTCTAAATTGCCAGCATACGCTGGAAGGAAATCTTCGGAGCCTTCCACCTCGTTTAATATGACGACCACTGGCAACCTTCCCCAAGGTGTGTCGCGATCATCTATAAACGGCGTCGTCTTGAGGCGATATCCAGTAACATATTTAGACACTTCATCAGCCATTTCTATAATGGAAGACATTACCGCATTCTCGTCGAAGTCTCCTTCCACTGCGGCATAAACCGTGTTTGTCATCATGACAGGAGGGTCTGCTGAATTGATGACTGGAAGTGCCCTTGCTAGCTTTGCACCTCCGACACTTTGCAAACCATGTGCAGTAGTATAGGTAAACTCATCGATATTCTGTCTTGTTCCAGGACCTATAGAGCGACTGGCGGTTGTTGTGATCACTTCCGCATAGTGAACCGGGGCAATACGACTGACTGCATAGACAAGGGGAATGGTCGCCTGTCCTCCGCACGAAATCATGTTTACATTGAAAGTATTTATGTGCTCGTGCAAGTTGATCGGAGGGACTACGAAAGGGCCTATTGCGGCTGGAGTCAGGTCCACCGCAATCTTTCCTGCTGCGCGCAACATTTCTGCATGTTGGCGATGTGCTTTTGCACTCGTCGCATCAAAAATAATTCGTACATCGGGGTCTTCCAAAATCGCTGAAATTCCATGATGACTGGCTCGAATGCCCATATTTCGCGCTCTGATCAGTCCTTCTGATTCCGGGATGATCCCTGCCATTACAGACAACTCCATATGCCCATCATTGTTTAGGATCTTGTACATCAGATCCGTTCCAATATTCCCGGAACCTAATATTCCAACTTTCACCTTAGTCATTTCACAACACCCCTTTCATTCGAACTTTCAAAGTTTCAATCTAGTTCTCCAGCAAAAAAACTGTCCAGCAATCGATTGAAAGCTTTCCGTTTTTCGATTTGGATCCAGTGGCCACAGTGTTTGAATACATGTAGCTGCGCATTCGGTAAAATTTGCTCTAAATATAAGCTGTTATGAAGCGGAATGTACTTGTCTTCTCGACCATGAGTCAACAAGATGGAATGGGTTATTTCCTTTAAGGCAGATTCCGGTACCACTAAGTCGTCTAGTTGTTGTTGTAAATCGCCGGAAAACATTGCTTGAAACGACCTTTTATTATGCTCGTTCATGACAGTATCCCAGCGTTTCTCAGCAATCGCTTCAATATTTCCGCCTATAGATTCCGGATCATGCACAAATGCCCGTACACAACCTACTAATAATTCCTTGCTTGCATTCCGATAAAATCCCCACCCTTGTTCCAGCCAGTGAGTGATTTTAAATGGCACCCCAACCGGACCCATTAGTACAACTTTACGGAACCGCTCCGGGTATTTACTGATAAGTTGCAACGCAATGGCGCCTCCCATTGAGTTTCCCACCAAGTCTACTTGCTGTAAGTCCAACGAATCGAGTAATTCGATTGATTGTTCAATCCAAAGTTCTAACCACTCTTTAACTCCGTTTGGCGGGTCTTGCGGGTGTTCACTGTTTCCAAATCCGTATAAGTTTGGAGCGATACAGTCGTATTTTCGGCCAAGTTCAGGAAGTGCAAATTCCCAATTGGACAAGGCCGAAACGCCCGGCCCTGACCCATGCAGGAAAAGAATGGCCTGATCGTTCCCTTTTCCTGCGCGATGATATTGTGTTTTATAGCTTGCAATCTTTACGTTTTCAACCCCAATTTGCACCATAATAGATTTCTCCTTTCCAATCTTTTGTTTAAAAATATTAATTTTCAGATAATTAACGAAGTCAGCCGCTTACGGTTGATTCTTGATCGTCTCACTGACAGGCGCTGGCGTACCATATACCCAGAAGGATTCAGGAAGCTCTCCGCCGACCCATACGTCTCCTTTATCTGGTACATCTTTCATATTCCACACGACCGGCTTCCAAGTAGGGTCAAATATAAGATAGCCTGCATCTCCAAACAGTTCGACCCGATTTCCACCTGGTTCGTAAACGTATAAGCAGAACGCTTGGCTGATACCGTGTTTCTTTGGACCTGCCTCAATAAAAATCCCATTGTCTTTTAGCAGTTCGGCAATATCGTATAGATTTTGAGGAACTCCATACCAATAGCAAACATGGTGAAATCTTCCACGTGTTCCCGCAGGATCGTGCATGATGGCAATGTCATGGGCAAGATTCGAAATACTGATCCAGCTGCCCAAAACGGTTCCGGCATCGTCCACGATTTGTTCCCTTAAACGGAAACCTAAAGTATCCATCATGAATTGGGTGCTTTTTCCTGCATCGGCAGCCATTAAATTGACGTGATCGAGGCGTCTAACAGGAACACCTTGGTCTGGCCGTTTTTGCGGGCGATTCAGAAGTCCAGTCTTCCGGTCTTCCGCCACTTGGAAATAGTCTACGTTCCACATCAATTCCATGAGATGTCCATCGGGAGTCGTAAACTGATACGCTTCACCATGACCGTGATCTCCTTCTATCCAACCACGACCTAAGCCAGAGGCTTTAATGGCATTTACCCTACGCTCAAGTGCATTGGACGAGGATGTTCGCCACGCCACGTGTCCGAGACCGGCTTGGCGGCCTTCTGTAACCTTTAAAGTGTGATGATAAAAGTCCTCGTATGCCCGAAGATACACGGATTGCCCTGAAACTTCACTCACTTCCATACCCAGAAACTTCGTAAAAAACTTAACCGTTTCTTCTGGTTTTGGAGACAAAATCTCCACATGTGCGAGTTGCGCGACATCAAAAATAGGTTCTTTTAAATTTGTCATTATTTCCACCCCCATTATTATTAGCGCGGCAGCTCATTGACACGCTTTCTTCATCAAATAGCTAACGTCATATGGATTATGCAAATCCGGTACAGTCCAACCATCCAGGTCATACTCAGCCATGCATTGTTCGGCAAACCCCTTCATTTGATCCGCCAGTCCTGTTCCCACCGAGTGGAAAAGAGTCTCCATACGGATGTTTTCATGGTTACCTGCGTAATTTCGTTCATATAGTTCATGACGTCCTCCAAACTCTGAGCCTACTGCATCCCAGAGCAGTTTCATCAGTTTCATTTTGTCCACTGCGTCATAGCCGTTTGAACCACGATAATACTTATCCAAATACGGTCTGAGTTCTTGGGATTTAAAATCTATGGAGCTTGAATTCACATAAATCAATCCGCCTCCAACTGCTTGCTCAATGATTTCCTTTACTCTTGGGTAAGCAATCGACCCGAAAACGCGGTATGCATGGCCGTATTGCATATTTGGTTGAACAATGTCATCCTTCCAAGGTTCTGGATTCCGCGCCATTGCGTCTGTCAACCCCCAAAAGAGGTTTCGCCAAGCAATGACTTCCCCTACTTGTGCCTGAACTCCACGAAAATCTTTCGAGCCTGTTGCTTCCACAGCTTTTAAAAGCAGCCCGGCGATAAAATCAAGTTTGACAGCAAGGCGAGTACAGCCATGGAAAGTAAAACGATGTGGCCAGCCAGACAATGGAATAAAGTTGTTCGCTTTGTCAATATCTCCATACAACAAAACATTCTCCCAAGGAATCAAAGCTTTATCAAAAACTAGCACAGCATCGTTCTCATCAAGGCGGCTAGAAAGAGGATAATCAAACGGTGTTCCCATGTACTCTGCCATCATCGAGTATGAAGTACGACTAATGAGCTTGACGCCAGGAGTATCCATAGGAACAAGCGCAAAGATGGCGAACTCTTTCTTTTCTTTGAAAGGCGTCGGCCCATATTGAAAGATGAAATTGTAATGGGAAAGTGCCGACCCCGTGGCAACCATCTTGGCTCCACTGACGATCAAACCTGCATCCGTTTCCTTCTCGACGTGGACAAAGACATCACTTACTTCGTCTGGTGGAAGATGACGATCGACAGGAGGGTTGATTCCAGCGTGGTTTAGGAACAAACATTTTTCTTGAATCTCGCGATACCATCGAACCGCGTTGTCATTGTAAGGTCCCCAATAGTCAGGATTAGCTCCTAATGCAACCTGAAAACTCGCTTTATAATCTGGAGTTCTCCCCATCCACCCATAAGTCATACGTGACCACTCGGCAATCGCATCCCTACTTTTCACCAGATCATCAACGCTACGTGGTATCTTATAAAACCAATGGGTGAATGATCCATTTCCCGTGTCCGTTTCAGTCCTCAAAATAGCTCCTTTTTCCTTATCATGCAGCGAGTCATAAAGCCGGGCGATCATACGTGATGAATTACGAAATGCTGGATGTGTTGTCACATCTTCTACACGTTCTCCATAAATCCACATTTCACGAGGATGATCACGAAGGCTCTCCAGAAACTCTTGACCGGTATACGGGCGTTTATCTTTTGTTTTTTTCACGGCCGTTTCCCTCCTAATATTGTAAATATAAAAAGAACCGCGAATGGCTAGGGAACCAAATGACCAATCATTTCAACACCCTGTTCATTTAACAACTTGCACAGTGAAGGTAAATTGCCAAACTGATTGGCTCATTTTCGAACACACCTATCACCGTTTCATAAAGAACGACATCAAACTTTCATACTTCAAAAAGAGGAAAGCGTTTTCAGAAATCACCCTTTTTTTGGATTTATTTTTCTAGGTGAAAGATTGCCTTACACCTTTAATGTAAATTGAAAAATGAATATCGCCAACGCAAATGTCCGGATATACTGGACATTCTGAAATTTTTTTAAAAATTTTCCTCATTTTATGAACATGATCCGTTAGTACCAGTGAATAGTTATTGTTTTACAAATATCGATTCGTCTCACAAATGAAAAATAACCTGAATCAGCTTTTTCGAAACACATTAGCATTTCTAAAAAATCCCATCTCTTCTGAAATTTCTTCTGCTGCCTGTCGGATCATTTGGGCCCATTGTTTTTCTCGCTGCATAAATCTTATTGTCGGCGCAGAAATACTAATCCCAGCTACAACCTTCCCTGTATAATCACGAATCGGTGCTGCGATACAGGTCAATCCAATAACTGCCTCTTCCCTGTCGTAGGCTACTCCCTCATTCTGAATTTGAGCTAATTCTTCCTGCAAAGTCTTCATGTCTACAATGGTCTTGGAAGTCAATGGAGTTAAGGCCAACTTCATTTCGTATTTTTCTCGGTTATGGGCTAATAAGATTTTACCGATGCCCGTACAGTGAGCTGGATAACGCAAACCAAGGCGGGTGATCAGCGGAATGGACTTACGCCCTTCTACTTTCTCAACATAGATCACCTGACCAAGGTCCAACACCCCTAAATGGACGATTTCACCAATCGAATCTGCCAAATTCTCCATAACAGGAAGTGCAACCTTCCTCAGTTCCAACTGTGCCAGAAACACGCCAGCTAGTTCAAAAGTTCCCCAACCGAGACGGTAACGACGATTCGGTGTTTGAATGAGCAGACCTGTTTCCGCCAAGGTTCTCAACAGCATTTGTACGGTGGATCGAGGATAGCCAAGATGCTCAGCTAATTCTCGTACGCCCCACTCACAATTTTCAATCGTGAACGCCCTCAAAACTTCCATTCCCTTAGACAAGTAAGAAAGCGTTTTCAAAAATCATCACCCCATTATTTTGATATTTTCATTTCCTGTGAAGCATTTTCCAATGATAACGTTAATTTAATAGGATTATACGTTGTTTTCAAGTGAAACGTCCGATTATACGGGACGCTTTAAATTTTTATATTATATTTCTTGGAATCTATTCCATGCTATGCTATCCCGTTATTTCGAAGGCAATAATAAGGCTGATGCCGATTTGATTCAACTGGACGTATTGCTTTTTCCAATCAAAAGTCGGTTACATTGGAATTCTGATTTCTGCTTGAAATGAAAGACGTATATTTTTTGAATATTCCGAATATAAGTGAGATAATGTAGGACCTTGTCCAAATCATCATGTAAAAGGAGGATGGAAATCGATGCATGTAGGATCAAAAGAATGGTTGAAAAAATTCCAAGAAGCCGTGAATTTGGATCCGGAATTGAATGTCATTGGAAAGTACTGCAATACAGACTTTCTGCTGCAAATCGGCCCTAAGGAGTACATTATACAAATTCAACAAGGAAAATGGAT
>Ga0207865_102133_pt1 | contig 12336 bp, 8 predicted proteins | sample HigsolmetaAR204D_FD_184836 | JGI IMG/M metagenome (GOLD analysis project Ga0207865, IMG submission 184836) | Ionic liquid and high solid enriched microbial communities from the Joint BioEnergy Institute, USA - AR20-4-D (SPAdes) (version 2) ...
GGCCTGCTTGAGGATCGAGACGATCTGGGTCTCGGTGAAACGGGACTTCTTCATGGAACCTCCTGGCTGGGGAAAACATGCCAGAAAGTTCTACTTATGGGGTGTCTGCGGATCGGGGAAGCTTACGCCGGCCCCTCGCGCACCCGGGGTGTCGCTGGCGGGCTTACCAGACGACCTCGGCCATCGAGCAGTTCAGGCCGGAGCCGATGCCGAGCAGGGCGACGCGGCTGCCCTTCTTCAGGCGGCCCATCTCGCGCAGCTTGCTCAGCACGGTCGGCACGGACGCCGGGCCGATGTTGCCGTGCTCGCCGAAGATGGTCATGACCTTCTTCGGGTCGATGCCGAAGGCCTTGATGAAGGCTCTCGTGTGCGCCTTGCTGACCTGGTGGATGACGAACTCGTCCAGCTCCTCCACCGCCCAGCCCAGCGCCTGCTTCGCGGCGGCGAAGGTGCTCTGGGCGAGCTTGAGGCCCTCGATCAGCAGCATGCGGGTGTCGGTGACCATGCGGTCGATGTTGCCGCGGCAGAGGTTGTTCCACTGCGTCGCGGCGCGGGTGACGCCGCCGCGGTAGCGCGGGGCGCCCGGCACCAGTTCGGCGCGGGCCAGCACCATGGCGGCGGCGCCGCTGCCGAGGGTGAGGGTGGCCAGCTCGTTGCGGAACTGTTCCTCGGTGACGTCCGGCGCGGTCATGCGCTCGAGCGTCCTGTCGTAGGCCAGGTCGGCGGTCTCGCCGTCCACCACGAGCGCGTACTCGATCTCGCCGCGCTCGATCATGCGGCTGGCGATGTCCATGCCGTTGAGGAACGCCAGGCAGGCGTTGGCCACGTCGAAGCTCTGGCAGGTGGCCGGCAGGCCGAGGTTGCCGGCGACGATGCTGGCGGTGGACGGCTCGAGGTAGTCGCGGCTGACCGAGGTGTTGACCAGCAGGCCCACCTTGTCCGGGTCGATGCCGGCGTCGGCCAGCGCCTTCACGCCGGCGAGGGTGGCGGCGTCGGAGGCCTGCACCTCCCCGTCCCACAGGCGCCGGGCATGGATGCCGGCGATGTCCTTGAGCACGTCGGCGCGGATGCCGAGCCGGTCGAGGGTCGGCCGCAGCCGGGCGTTGATCTCGTCCGTGGTCAGGCGACGCGGGGCGTCCACGTGGGCAAGCCCGGCGATGGCGACGTGTTGGAACAGCATGGGCGGTCGGGGGGGATGGATGCGGGATCGCATAGGGTACCGGCTTGCGGCCCCCGCCGCATGTGTTCTTTGGGCGCGCCCGGTGGAATGGACCGTCACGCCAGGGGGCGCCGCCGGGGCGGGCGCCCGGGGTGGCCCGGCCGGGGCCGGGCGGGCCGGTGTCAGCGCCCGCAGCGCCAGGCGGCGAAGAGCTGGCGGCCCTCCACCGGCTCGGACAGCGGGGAGATGGTGTCGGCCTGCAGGCCGGGGGCCTCGTTGCGGGCGAGGGTTTCGAGTTCGTCACGGACGCGCAGGGGGTTGCGCTCGATGAAGGCGATGCCGTGCTTGACCTGGACCTCGACTTCGCCGCGCTTCTCGCAGCCGGCGGGGGCGGTCGCGGACACCTTCACCCGCTCCGCGCCCGGGGCCAGGTGCACCCAGGTGCAGGCGGACAGCAGCGGAAGCAGCAGGATGGCGGACAGCAGGGGGAGGGTCGGACGCATGGGCGGTGTGGCCTCCTTGGATGAAGCGATGCCCGCCAGTGTGGCGGGCATCGCGAGGGATGGACAACCGGTTGGATGCCGGGCGGCGCGGCGCCGTTCATGCGCCTGCCGCCCGGGGACGCCGGCGTTCAGCGCTGGACCGGCTTGCCGTCGGCGTCGAGCACCTGCACCGGGCCAAGGCCGAGTTCGCGCACCGGGGCCTCGATCTGCCCTAGGTCGCCGACCACCACCCAGACCAGGCGGTCCGGGTCGAGGGTGGCGGCGGCCTGCCGGACCTGCTCCACGTCCAGCGACTCGATCATCGCCTTGCGCTGGAAGACCCAGTCGTCCGGGCGGTCGAAGCGGACGATGCCGCTGATGGCATTGAGCACGGCGCGGCCGGTCTCGTAGGCGCCCGGCAGGCTGCGGATCTCGGTGGCCTTGATCTTGTCCACTTCCGCCCCGGTCGGCGGCGCCTTGCCGGTGGCGTACTGGCGGATCTCGCGGTCGAGTTCCTTCAGCGCGTCGGCGGTGCGGTCGATCTGCACCGGTGCGAACGCGATCCATGGCCGCGGCCCGCTGGCGGCGGAGGTGAAGCTGTAGGCGCCATAGGCCCAATGCTTGTCCTCGCGCAGGTTCATGTTCAGGCGCGAGGAGAACTCGCCGCCGAGCACCGAGTTGGCGAAGTCGAAGCGGACCGCGTCGGGGTCCCGGGTCGAGGGCACGACCTGGCCGACGAGGATGGTGGCCTGGATCGCGCCGGGCTGGTCGATCAGGAAGACCTGCGCCTTCTCCGGGCGCCGCACCTCGGGCACGCCGGCGGCGGACGGCGCGGGGGCGGCGGCCTTCCAGTCGCCGAAGTGCTTCTCCAGCAGCGGCACGATCTCGTCCAGGGTGGTGTCGCCGACCACGATCAGGGTGGCGCCGTCCGGGCGGATCCACTGGCGGTGGAACTCCACCAGGTCGTCGCGGGTGAGCGAGGCGATGGATTCCTCGGTGCCGGTGCCGCTGAACGGGATGGCATACGGATGGCCTTCGCCGTACAGCAGCGGCGGCAGAACGCGCAGGGCCACGGCGCTCGGGTTCGCCTTCTCCTGGGCGATGCCGGAGATCCAGGTGGCGCGCACGCGCTCGATCTCCTTCTCGTCGAAGCGCGGGCGGCGGAGCATGTCGGCGAACAGCGCCAGCGATTCGTCGAGGTTCTCCTTCAGCGCCGACAGGCTGGCGGCGGCATGGTCCAGAGACGCGCCGGCGGACAGGCTCGCACCCAGCGATTCGGCGCGGTTGGCGAAGGCGATCGCGTCGAGGTCGCCCGCGCCCTCGTCGAGCATGCCGAGGGTGAAGCTGGCGGTGCCCAGTTTGCGGCCCTTGTCGGCGACGTAGCCGGCGCCCTTGAACTCGTAGCTCAACTGCACCACCGGCACCGAGTCGCGGCGCGCCAGGATCACCGTGGTGCCGTTGCCCAGGGTGGCCCGTTCCAGCTTCGGGAATTTCAGGTCAGGGAAGCTGTCGGGCATGGGCACGCCCTTGCTGCGGTCCACGTCCGTGGCCACGGCGTGGAGCTTCGGGTCCGGGGCGGGCAGGTCGAACGGCTCGGGCGTGACCGACGGTTCCTCCGGCAGCACGGTGCGCTCGCCCGGCAGCACCACCAGGGTGTGCGAGCCTTCGCCGAGCCACGTGTTGCCCGCCTTGCGCACGTCCCCGGGCGTGGCCTTCCCGATCACCGCCAGGCCGTCGCGGAAGCAGCCGGGGTTGCCGGTGTACACCGTGCACTCGGCCAGGACGTCGGCCTTGCCGCCGAACCCGCCGATGCGCTCGATACCGCGCACGAAACCGGCCTTGAACACGGCCCTGGCCTGTTCGAGCTCCTGCGGCGAGGGACCTTCGGCCAGCAGTTTGCGCAGCTCTTCCTCGATGATGGCCTCGACCTTCTCCACCTCGACGCCCGGCTTGACGTCGGCGGTGATGTAGAACGTTGAGGCCAGCTCGAACGGCTGGATGAAGGCGCTGACGCGGTCGGCCAGCTTCTCCTCGAACACCAGGCGGCGGTCGAGCCGCGAGCTCTTGCTGCCGCCGAGCACGCGCGCCAGCAGCTGCAGCCGCTCGACGTCGTCGTCGCCGTAGCGGGCCACGCTCCAGGCGCGGTAGAAGCGCGCCTGCGGGACCTTGTCGGTCATGGTCGAGCGCGTGGTCTCGCGCTTGACCGGGCCGGCCTGCACGCGCGGCATGGCCGGGCCGGGCGGGATGTCGCCGAAGTACTTCGCGACCTTTTCCTTCGCGGTGGCCACGTCGATGTCGCCGGCCAGCACCAGCACCGCGTTGTTCGGGCCGTACCAGGCGCGGAACCACTGGTGCACGTCCTCCAGCGAGGCCGCGTTGAGGTCGTTCATCGAGCCGATGGTGCTGTGGTGGTACGGGTGGTCCTTCGGGTACAGCGCGCGGTAGATCTCGTCATCGGCCTGGCCGTAGGGCTGGTTCTCGCCCTGGCGCTTCTCGTTCTGGACCACGCCGCGCTGCTCGTCCAGCACCTTCTGGTCGATCGCGCCCAGCAGGTGGCCCATGCGGTCGGACTCCATCCACAGCGCCAGGTCGAGCGCGGTGGTCGGCACGTTCTGGAAGTAGTTGGTGCGGTCGAGCCAGGTGGTGCCGTTCATGTTGGTGGCGCCGACCAGCTCGAACGGCTCGAAGTACTCGCCTCGGTAGTTCTCCGAACCGTTGAACATCAGGTGCTCGAACAGGTGCGCGAAGCCGCTGCGCCCGGGCGGTTCGTCCTTGCTGCCGACGTGGTACCAGATGTTGACCGCCACGATCGGCGCCTTGCGGTCGGTATGCACGATCACGCGCAGGCCGTTGGGCAGGGTGAACTCCTCGTACGGGATGTCCACCTCTCCGCCGCCGGCGGGGGCGGCGGGGGCGGCGGGGGCGGGCAGGGCGGCGAAGCCGGTGCCGAGGGCAAGGCCGAGCGTCGCGGACAGCAGGGCCTTGCGCGCGGACTTGCGGAACAGGTTCGACATGGGCACATCCTTTGCAGTTCAGGTGGGCGACATGGTAACGGCACCCGGTCCGGGAGGCACGACCCGGAAGTCCCGGGCCGGCCGTGACGCGCCCTGGATGCGGACCGGAGGTAGAGTGACGCCATGAGCATCCGCCACGCCCTCGTCACCGGGGCCAGCCGCGGCCTCGGGCTGGAGTTCACCCGCCAGCTGCTGGCCTCGGGCTGGCACGTGGTCGCGGCCTGCCGCCGGCCCGGCCGCGCCACCGCGCTCAACGGCCTGGCCGGCGCGCATCCCGGCCGGCTGCACGTGCTGCCGCTGGACGTCGCGGTGCCGGCCTCCCACGCCGAACTGGCCCGTGAGCTGCCCCTGGTACTGGGGGAAGCCGGCCGGATCTCGCTGCTCGTCAACAACGCGGGCGTGCTGCATCCGGGCGAACGGTTCGGGAGCCTGACGGCCGCCAATTTCGAGGACAGCTTCCGCACCAACGCGCTCGGCCCCCTGCTGCTGACCCAGGCGCTGGCGCCGTTGCTGGCCGACGGGGCGAAGGTGGTCAACCTGTCCTCGGTGCTCGGATCGATCGGCTCGACCCGGCGCTTCGGCACGCCGAGCTACAACATGGGCAAGGCCGCGCTGAACATGGCGACCGTACTGCTGGCGCACGCCTTGGCCGGGCGTGGCATCGTGGTGGTGGCGATGCACCCGGGGTGGGCGCGCACCGACATGGGCGGCGCGCGTGCGGACCTGGAGCCGGCCGACTCGGTCGCCGGCATGCTGCGCGTGGCCGCATCGCTCGGCCCGGAGGACAGCGGGCGGTTCTTCGACTGGCGGGGGAACGTGGTGCCCTGGTAGGGCTCGGGGCAGTGAGCCCGGTGGAAAGGAAAAGGGGCCCGCGGGCCCCTTTTCCCATGCCATCGCCCGGTTCAGTTCAGAACCGCTGCGTATAGCGGATGTACGGCACCCGGCCCCACGGATCGTAGAGCGCGGAGTTGTAGCTGGTGCCGCCCAGGTGCTGGTCGAAGACAGGGATCCTGTCTGTGAGGTTGTTGACGCCGAGCGTGATCGTGGCGTTCCATGGCGTCTTGTAGTTCACCTGGACGTCGTGGATCAGCCACGAAGGCAGGCGGTGCGGGTACGAGGCGAAGGTGGCCATGTCCTTATCCTCGGCCGGAGTGCGGTTGGGCTTGCGGACCAGCGCCAGCCAGTCGCGGTAGGCCTGCGACTGGGTGCCGTGGATGTAGTTCATGTTCCAGATGAACTCCCAGTCGCCGACCGACCAGGCGTTGGTCAGCAACGCGCGAAGCCGCGGCTGGCCAGGCTGGCCGGCGATGTTCTGGCTGCCGTTGGCGCTGAACTCCTGGACGAAGCTCACGCTCAGCTGGTTCCGCAGTTTGCCCCAGTTGTCGAAGTCGAAGTTGGTCCGGGCCGACAGGTCGTAGCCGCTCGTTTCCACCCAGCCGATGTTGGCGAAGCCGGTCTGGGCGTTGATGATGCCGCGGGTGGCGGGATCGAACTGGGCGCCGAGGCCGAGGTCGGGCCTGGGCAGTGTGGTGCCCAGCGGGAACTCGGTGAGTCCCGAGGGGCAGAGCGAGATGCTGCCACGCAGGCACCCTACGACGGTCGCGAGGGTGACGTTGGCGATCTGGTTGGTGATCTCGATGTTGTAGTAGTCCAGCGACAGGCTCAGCCAGTCCGCGGCGTCCCAGACCACGCCCAGGCTGTACTGCTTGGACTGCTCCGACTCCAGGTTCGGGTTGGAGATCGTGTAGGTGCTCACCTGGGTCTGGCAGTTGGGCTGGCCGACCAGCAGCATGCAGGTGGCCGGGTCGGTCGTCGCCGCGGCACTGAACGCCGGCTTCTGCGAGAGGATGTCCAGCGTCGGCGCGCGGAACCCTTCGCCGTACGAAGCCCGGAAGGTCAGGTTGTCCAGCGGGTGGTAGCGGAACGAGATCTTGGGTGCGAAGTCGCTGCCGTAGTCGCTGTAGCGGTCGTAGCGGCCGGCCAGGCTGATCTCGAAGTCGCGGAGGACAGGGAACAGGGTCTCGAAGTGCACGGCGTATACGTCGCGGCTGCCCGCGGCGGAATTGCCGGAGGAGCCGACGATCTGGCCCGCTTCGGACAGCGGGTCGTAGATGTCCTGGTAGTACTCCTCGCGGTACTCGCCGCCGATCACCGCCTGCACGGTGCCGCCGGACATCTCGAACAGGTCGAAGCTCGCGCTGCCGAAGAACTCCTTGCTGGTGGTCTTCATGTCGCGGGAGATCGTGGCGGTGATGCCGAGCTGGGAAGGATCGGCCGAGTACGGGTCGTAGATGTTGTAGCGGCCCTCGTCGATCGCCTTCTGGGCCAGATCCGCGACCACGTAGTTCGAGCCCAGCCTGACGGCACGGGATTCGACGTAGCGCGCGCCGAGCTCGAGGTCCACCTTGCCGACGCGGCCCTCGAAGCCGGCCATGAAGTCGTAGGTGGTGTTCTCCACCTTGTCGTCCCGGGCGCCGAGCGCCGCAAAGCGGTGGTACAGCGCCAGGTCGGACGTCGCGATGGGGACGACGACGGGCGGCAACTCGTTGCCGTCCTTGTCGTACTGCTTGATCGTGATCGTGCCGGTCTGGTAGTACGGGTCGTTCCAGTGCGGATTCAGGCCGCCATCCTCCGGGCGGGTGGCCGGATGGTTCGGACTGCCGGCACGCAGGATGATGGCGCCGCCCGGCCACGGGCTCGAGGGCACTGCGGCGTAGCGCCCGAAGCTCTCGACCCGGCTGACGTTGGCGTTGAAGAAGAACGTCCAGTCGTCGTTGATCTGGTAATCACCGTTGGCGAAGACCGAAGTGTTGGTGATGCTGGTCAGGTTGGCCGACGTGGCGCTGTGGTTGAACTGGCAGGTCCAGGTGTCAGGGTTGCTGCCGTTCATCCAGAACAGGTCGGAGTCGTCACCGTTGGTACACAGCCCCGGGACCGCGGCGCCCCACTGCGGATGGCGCAGGCGCCCGGTGTTGCCCAGCGAGTTCGGGGCCGACCAGCCGCCGTTCCCGTCGGGAACCAGGACCGAGAAGTTGTTGGAATAGGTGGAGGTTCCCGGGAACTGGGGGTTGAACCAGTAGTCGCGGTCCCGGGTATAGATGACATCGCGGTTGTTGTACGAGGCACCGGCCAGGAGGCGGCTGCGTTCGCCGGTCGAGCCGACGATGATGCTCATCTCCTCGGTGTCGCCGCCCGCATGGGTCGGGCGGCCGATACCCCAGGTCGCCTCGACGCCCTCGTAGTCCTTGCGGGTGATGATGTTGATCACGCCGGCAAGGGCGTCGGAGCCGTAGATCGCCGAGGCACCGTCGGACAGGACCTCGATGCGCTCCACTGCGGCCATCGGGATCGAGTTCAGGTCCTGCGAGTTGCCGACCATCGGTGCGGTCGGCGCGCGGCGGCCGTTGATCAGCACCAGGGTGCGTGCGGTGCCCAGGCCGCGCATGCTGATGCCGGAGAAGCCGCCGGCCGAACTGCCGGACGTCGACTGGAAGGAGCCGAAGGAATTCATCGGAGTGCTGCGCAGGAAGTCGGCCACGGAAACGTCGCCGCTGGTCTCGATCTGCGCCCTGTCGATCACCGTCACCGGGAGCGCGCCCTCGAACTCGGCACGCTTGATGCGGGAACCGGTCACCTGCAGGCGATCGAGCGTGGTGGTGACATTGCTGCTGGAATCTTCGGGCATCGCATTCTGCGCGTACACGTTGCCGGCGACGAGCGCCACGGCAATCGCGGACGACAGGATGGTGGTTCGCATGTGCGACGGGGATCGCATGCCATTCCTCCTCGGGTTAGCACTTCGTTAAAGGAGCGGAGACGGTACGGCGCCCCCGGATTTCAGTGCATGGCACCAGCCAGCTCTTTCCTTGGGAAAATCTGGCGGTTCGCCTGCTGTTGCTTTCGCCATTGCGAGGCGGTGACGCCGTGCCATGCCTTGAACTGGCGCGCGAAGCTGCACGGGTCCTGGATGCCGCACATCTCCCCGATCTCGCCGATCGAGAGCGTGGTATCCCGCAGCAGTTCCCGTGCCCGCTCCATGCGCAGGCGGATCGCGGTGCGCTGGATGGTTTCCCCGTACACCGCGTGGAAGGTCTTGGACACCCACCAGTCGGAGAACTGCACGAGCGCGGCCAGCTCATCGAGGCGCACGATGCGGTGGACATTGCCTTCCAGCATCAGCCGGATGCGCTGCATGCGGGCCAGCACCTGGCGCCGTCGCCGGCTCATCCGCCCCGGGCAGCGGTCGACCAGCACGTGCAGGTCCTGCTGCAGGTACTGCAAATGCCGCAGCAGCGGGGCGGCCGGCGGCGGCTGCCGGTGCAGGCAGGCGCGCCACAGGCCGATCGCGATGCGCATGTCCCCGGCCGACATGTGGCCCTTGCCCGGGAACAGTCCGTGCCCGGTCGCGGTTGAGGTCCGGTTGGCGGAGGATTCCGGCAGGAACAGGGCAATGGCCAGGCCGTGCCGCCCGGTGCGCAGCTCGGATCCGGATTGGGCGTCGAACACGATCCAGTCCCGTGCCGCGAGCCGGAATCGTCCCTCGCGCGATTCGGCTTCGGCGGTGCCGCGCAGCACCATCCAGAAGACCGCATGCCCGGGAGGCTGGTCCAGTGCATCCGAGCGCCCGAGCAGAGCCGTCAAGGCGCCGGTGGCGTCCTCGCGCCACGTCTGTGGCATGCGCCGGTCATGGCTTGCCGGAAGCGGGGTGGCATACGTGCGGGCTTCGCTTGCTCGCTGCAGCATTTGCCGATTCCTGTCGTCCGGATTGATCGGGCATCGAGATTCGCTCCGGCCATCCCGGCGTGAAAACAGACAATCGGCCAACATGCACATGCAGGCGGCGGATGCCGCCCCGGGTCGGTGAATACGTCATTTGCGTCGCCGGAATTCACGGCCCGCCGTGCCGGCCGGATGGAACCTGCAGCCGGTGCCGGCGCGGGTGCGTGCACGGGGGCGCAGGACGCGGCATGATGGGCGCCGTAGGCCCGCCTACGCCGTTCCCGGGCGCACACGTCGGGGATGCGATGGGACCGGGCCGGCCGGATCCGGGTCGTGCAGGATCGCCAGAAATGAACGACATTCCGTATTCCACCGCTGCCACTGCGGCCGAACTGCAGGAGGACATGCGGGAGGCGCGCCCGGACACGCTCGACAAGAGCGCGCTGGCGATCAGCGTTTGCATCTGGGCGGGCTACTTCGTGCTGGCCAACGTCCTGACCTACATGTATTCGGACCGCCAGCACGTCATCGGCATGCTCATGGTCGGCCGCGCCGTGATCTGCGGGACGGCGATCGTGCTTTGCCTGTTGATGCACCTGTGGTTGCGCCGCAGGTCCGACAACCGCCCATGGCTGCTGCTGTTCGAGGCGATCTGCCTGAGCGCCGTCGCCTCCACGGTCCTCGTCGTGGTTGGGCAGCTCGGGTTCCGGTTCTTCACGGACTACTACTCGTACTATCCCGCCGAGTGGATGAACCCGTACTACATGGGTTGGGCGTTCCAGAGCCACCTGTGGCTGTTCGTCACCTGGTGTGCCCTGTACGTGGGCGCGGTGACCATCCTGTGGGTTCGCCGCCAGGAAGCACAACTGGCGGCGGCGCAGGCCGCGGCGCACCGTGCCCAGTTGCTCGCGCTTCGCCTGCAGATCAACCCGCACTTCCTGTTCAACACGCTCAACACGCTGGCCGGCCTGATCGTGCTGGGGCGCAAGGAGGAGTCGGAGCGCATCGTGCTCGATCTGTCGCGGTTCCTGCGCCATACCCTGGCGAAGACGCCGACCGAGCTGGTGCCGCTGGCGGACGAGGTCGGGGTGTTGCGCATGTACCTGGACATCGAGCGTGCGCGCTTCCACGACCGCCTGCAGGTGAGCTACGACGTGCCGGAGGAATGCGGCCGGGCGCTGGTGCCGAGCCTGGTGCTGCTGCCGTTCGCGGAGAATTCGATCAAGCACGCGCTGGGCAACAGCGAGGATGGCATCCACATCAGGGTCGGTGCCCGCCGCGAAGGCGGCATGCTGCGGGTGTGGCTGGAAGACGGGGGCCGGGGGGAATCCCACGCCCCGGACGGCCTTGGCATCGGCCTGTCGAACGTGCGCCAGCAGCTGCAGGCGCTGTACGGGCCCCAAGGGCGCCTGCGTGCCGGGCCGACTGGGGACGGCTGGCGCAACGAGATCGCGATCCCGTGGCAGGAAGCAGCGAAGGCATGATCCGCATCCTGCTGGCCGACGACGAACCGGTGGCGCTGGAACGGCTGGAACTGGCGGTTGCCGGCATCCCCGACGCCGAGGTGGTCGCGAAGGCGGCGAACGGCCGGCAGGCGCTGGAACTGATCCGGGAACTGGAGCCCGATGTGGCGGTGCTCGACATCCGGATGCCCGGCCGCGACGGGTTCTCGGTGATCGAGGGGATCCCGTCCGGAAGCCACGTCCCCGAGATCGTGTTCGTCACCGCCTTCCACGAGCACGCGGTGCGCGCGTTCGAATTCCACGCCGTGGACTACCTGCTCAAGCCGGTGGCCTTCGACCGCTTCGCCCAGGCGATCGAGCGCGCGCGTGCACGGCTGCGTGCACGGCAATCGGAGGCCAGGTTCGCGGAACTGCAGGAATTGATCGCCACCCTGCGCAGGCAACGCGCGGAAGAGCGGGCCGGGTGGATGGAAGAAGCCTGGGTGCGTACCCGCGCCGGCCTGGTGCGGGTGCGGTTCGAGGACGTGGACGTGATCACGGCGGAGGGTGACTACGTCTCGCTGCACGTGGGCGGGCACGCCTACCTGCTGAAGGACACGATGGATTCCCTGCAGTCCCGGCTCGATCCTGCCCGGTTCCTGCGCGTGCACCGTTCCACGATCGTCAACCTTTCGCGCGTGACCGGCATGCGGCGCCGCGGGTCCCGTGCCCTGTTCCTGGTGCTGGAAGGCGGCAGGGAAGTGGCGGTCGGGCCGAGCCGGGTCGGCCCGGTACTGGAGGCGCTGAACGCACGGCGCTGGCGTTGACGGGACCGCGGGAAAGGGGCGGCTTCCAGGTCCGCGACCCCGGGGCGCGTGTCAGAAGCGATAGTCGAGTCGCACCGCGATGCCACGTTCGTTGCCGTAGCGCTCGTGTATCGGCGACCTGCTGGACGTGCGTGAACGGGCCGTGCGGTAGGTGATGTACTGCTCGTTGAACAGGTTCTCGATGTGCACGCCAAGCTGCAGGTTGTCGTCGAGGCGGATGCGGCCGGACAGGTTGACCGTGGTGTATGCCGGCGAAACGTCCTCCGGACGGGTGTTGAAGTGCGACTTGTACTCCCCGTAGGAGGCCACGTCGATGCGCGCGAACGTCTGGCGGCCCAGCAGCCGGAATTCATGGTCGAGCGCCAGATAGGCGTTGTACTTCGGCACCATGGTCATGTCGTCGCCGGCCTTCGCGCCAAGGACCTCGTTGTCGGCGGTCAGCCTGGAGCGGGTGTGGCCGTAGTTGAACGTCAGCATGGTGCGGTCGGTCAGTGCCAGCGTGCTCTCGAACTCCAGCCCCTGCGACCGGGCCGACTTGCCGGGCGTGTTGGTGATGTAGCTGAAGCCGCAGCGGGGCATGATGATGGTGGACCAGGTGTCTCTCCAGTCGATGTGGTAGATGGCCGCGGCCACATGGAACCGGCGGTCGAACAGGCTGGCCTTGATGCCGACCTCCGTGTTCTCGATCCGGTC
>Ga0207865_102139_pt1 | contig 12315 bp, 10 predicted proteins | sample HigsolmetaAR204D_FD_184836 | JGI IMG/M metagenome (GOLD analysis project Ga0207865, IMG submission 184836) | Ionic liquid and high solid enriched microbial communities from the Joint BioEnergy Institute, USA - AR20-4-D (SPAdes) (version 2) ...
CTCGGGTTGGGCGCATCGTTGGCCCAGCCCCGAGTGCTTTTCGTCAAGGGGGGGGATACCCGTGGGGTTGGGAAAAGTTAGCCGAATTTTCATCAAATATTTGCTTTCTTATCTCATGATCCTGCTGATACCGATGGGAGTCATCACCTTTGTCGTTTACAATGTGTTTGTGAACAAGCTGCAGGAAGAGACCATCTCCGGCAATGTGAACACGCTGGACAAGATCCGCTACGCGGTCGACGATCAGATGAAGCGGGTGAACGATACGACGTATCAGCTGATGCTGGAGGACAATCGGTTATCTCAATTTAAAGTGTCGGACGATCAAGGGTATAAAGCGTGGGGAATCACCAGCGAACTGAAAAGATATCAGAAAATGAACCCGTTCGTTCAAGAAATTTGGCTGTATTACCCTGGAGATCCGTCCGTCTATACAAGCAGCGGCGCGTATTCGCTGACGCATCTGACCGAATATGTGTACCGGTTCGCCGAGTGGTCTCCGGGCCAATTGAAGCATGACTTGAGCCAGCTGTCTGCCACGGCCATCATCCCGTCCATGCTGGACGAGAAGGAGCAGGAGCGCTATGTCGTCGTCATGGTTCCTGTACTGCCCTTTGAGCACAAGCCATATGCAACCGTCGTCCATATGATCAAGCAAAAATCGCTGGAGCGGCTGCTTTCGAGCCATATGCCGACAGGCAGCTCGACCTGGGTTCTGGATCAGGATAACCGGGTTATTGCCGGCCAGGGAGAAGCCATCGAACTCCGGACGGAGGAGGTCGAAGCCCTCGCGGCGGGGGAGACGGACTCGGTTGCCCGGAGAGTGACGCTCGGGACGGACGAATATTATTGGTTCATGGTGCCATCGAAGCAGACCGGCTGGAAATATGTGACGCTGCTGCCCGTCAAGCTGATTATGGGCAAGGTCGAGCAGTCCAAGACGCTGTTCATTTACGGGCTGGCGACGGTGCTGTTTGCTGGAGCCGCTTTCATCTATTTCAGCATGCGCTGGAATTATCGTCCGATCCGCCAGCTGAAGCTGGTAGCGGATCAAATTTTGCCGGCCAAGGAGCGGCCGCTCAACGAGCTGGAAGCGGTGCGCCACGCCATCAGCTCCTTGGCCCAGCAAAACAAGCAGCTGGACGAACGTGTGAGGAGCCGCTCCGCCGCGGCGAAGAAGCATTTGCTGCTGGCCGTGGTGAAAGGGGATATAACGTCCGCCGAAGAGCTGCAGCGGTGTGAGGAGGAAGCCGGCTTGGCATTGTCGGGCTCGCTGTTCCGCGCGGCGCTCGTTCAGTTAAGCGAGGCGAAGGAGCAAGGCGGCGAGATGCCGCTGGAGACGTTGGAATCGCTGCTGCCGGCCGGACTGAAGGGCTACGGGACGGAGCATGTCGATAAGAACAAATTCATTTTCCTTATGGTAGCGGACGGACTTGACAGCGGGGCCTTTATGGAAAAGATGAATGCGTTTAGGGCAGCGATCCGGTTGGCGGCGGGCAGAGCGGTGACGATTGGGGTCGGCCGGGTGGAGGAGCTGCTGGACATTCCGCGCTCTTACCTGGAAGCCAATACGGCATCGGACTACCGGTTCATTCGGGGCATCGACAGGGTCATCGATTTCGCGGACATTCCTCCATCCAGCCATTCTGCGGAGGATCGGTATCCGCATGCGGAAATGGAAGCGCTGCGCCAGTCGATTCGCAAAGGAAGCGCTGCCAAAGTGGAATCCGCTTTGTCCGCCATGCTGTCGTTTATTCGCGCCGCTCAGCCGCCGCTGCTTGTTGCCCGCGGGCTCTGTCTGGACATTATTTGGACCGTCAACCGGGCCTGGAGCGAGCTGGGGCTGCGCGACGAAAGCCCGTCCGGCTATTTGGATGTGTTTACGCTGGAGCGGCTCGATACGATCGACGATTTTGAACAGCTGATCAAATCGGTATGCATCGATCTTTGTCACGCCTTCGGGGGCGGGAAGGAAAGCGAGCCTGCGGTACGGTCGATCGAGCAGATGCTCGAATATATTCGCAGCCACTGCTGCCGGTGCGATTTTTCGTTCCAGCATATGGCCGATCATTTTCACATGGCGCTGCCGAATTTGAGCCAATTTTTCAAGGATCAGACCGGGCAGACGCTGATTGACTACACGACCAAGCTGCGGATGGATATGGCCAAGCGGCTGCTGGTCGAGAACGACCTGCCGCTGAAGTCGATCGCCGAAGAGGTCGGTTATTACAACGTATCCAGCTTCATACGCCGGTTCAAACAGCTGGTAGGCATGACGCCCGGGGAATATCGGGTGCAGTTCAAAGCATAAAGGAGAGGTCATACGATGAACAACAATCAATCGATCTGGTTCAAGCAGCCGGCCGGCAATTGGAATGAGGCGCTGCCGATCGGCAACGGGCGTCTAGGGGGCATGATTTTCGGAGGTACGGATAAGGAACGCATTCAGCTCAACGAGGATACGGTATGGTACGGGGGGCCAAGGGACCGGAACAATCCCGATGCGCTCGCGCATTTGCCGGAAATCCGCCGGCTCCTGTTCGAAGGGAAACTGAATGAAGCGCACCGCCTGGCGGAGCTGGCGCTGTCGGCCACGCCGAACAGCCAGCGCCATTATTTGACCGCGGGGGATCTGATTTTGACGATGGATCACCACGGCAAGGGGAAGGCGGAGCATTACACGAGAGCGCTGGATGTGGCGAACGCCCTCGTCACCGTGAGCTATACGTGGGGAGGCTACCGCTACAAGCGGGAAATGCTCGCCAGCTATCCGGACCATGTCATTGCGATTCGGCTGGAAACCGATCATCCGCAGGGGCTGTCGTTTTATGCCCGGTGGGAGCGGTTGAAGGGCAAATTTATGGACGGGGCGGCCAAAAAAGGCAGCGATACGATCGTCCTCCGCAACAGCTGCTACGGCTCGGACGGGGAGGACTACATCATGATGCTGCAGGCCGTTGCCGATGGCGGTACGGTATCGACCGTAGGAGAGCATGTGGTCGTGGAAGGAGCGGGAGCCGTTACTCTGCTGCTGACCGCGGCCACGAAGTTCCGGTACAGCGATCCGGAGGCGGAGTGCGAGGCGGTGCTGCGGCGGGCCGCGGCGAAATCGTATGCGGACATTCGCGAAGCGCATATCGCTGACTATCGCTCGCTATACGACCGGGTTGCTCTGCAGCTTGCGGATGCGGGGGAAGCGGACGAACGATCCACCCCTGAGCGGCTGGAGGCGGTGGGGCGCGGGGAAGAGGATCAGGGCCTGGTTGCGCTGTATTTCCAATTCGGCCGTTATCTGCTCATTGCGAGCAGCCGGCCGGGCTCGCTTCCGGCCAATCTGCAGGGCATCTGGAACGATTCGATGTCGCCGCCGTGGGACAGCAAGTATACGATTAACATCAACACGCAGATGAACTATTGGCCTGCGGAGACGTGCGGCCTGCCGGAATGCCACGAGCCGCTGTTCGAGCTGATCGAGCGCATGCGGGAGCCGGGAAGGCATACGGCGTCCGTCATGTACGGATGCCGGGGCTTCGTCGCGCACCATAATACGGATATTTGGGCCGATACGGCGCCGCAGGACATTTATTTGCCGGCGACCTATTGGCCGATGGGCGCGGCCTGGCTGTGCCTGCACCTGTGGGAGCATTACCGCTTTACGCTGGACGACGCGTTCCTTCGCAAAGCCTATGAGACGATGAAGGAAGCGGCGCTCTTTTTCCTCGATTTCCTGGTTGAGGACAGCAGCGGACGGCTCGTCACCTCTCCTTCCGTTTCGCCGGAGAATCGGTATGTGCTTCCGAACGGGGAGAGCGGCACGATCTGCTTCGGGCCGACGATGGACAGTCAGATTCTGTGGGAGCTGTTTACGGCCTGCCTGGAGGCGGGGCAGCGGCTGGATGCGGATGCGGAATTCCGCGAGCAGCTGAGTCAGGCGCGGTCGAAGCTGCCGGAGACGAAGATCGGCAAGTACGGGCAAATTCAGGAGTGGCTGGAGGATTACGAGGAGAAGGATCCCGGACACCGCCACATTTCCCACCTGTTCGGCCTGCATCCGGGGACGAGCATCAGCGCATCGCAGACGCCCGAGCTGGCCGCGGCGGCCAGGGTCACCCTGGAGCGCCGCCTAGCCAACGGCGGGGGGCACACCGGCTGGAGCCGGGCCTGGATCATTAACTTCTGGGCGCGGCTGCTGGACGGCGAGGAGGCTTATCGGCATGTCAAGGAGCTGCTGCGAAAGTCGACCCTGCCCAATCTGTTCGACAACCATCCCCCGTTTCAAATCGACGGCAATTTCGGGGGGACGGCCGGTATCGTCGAGATGCTGCTGCAAAGCCACCTGGACGCGATTCACCTGCTGCCGGCGCTGCCGAAAGCTTGGACGCGCGGCGAGGTTCGGGGCTTGAGGGCCCGCGGCGGCTTCGAGGTCGATATCGCCTGGGAAGACGGTGCGCTGCTCAAGGCTGTTGTGAAAGCGAGCCATTCGGGCGTTTGCCGCCTGCGCATCGATACGGAGGTGCAGGTGCGGGATGCCGCAGGCGAGGAAATTACCGTTCAGCGGGACGGTGCGGACCTGACGCTGACCGTCCAGGCGGGGGACGTCTTCTATATTGCCAAGAAGGCGTAGAGGGTGTCTGCCGGAGCTGCGGATGATGCGAACAATGTGGACGATGCGGACGATGCGGACAATGCGAACAAGGCGGGCAATGCGGACATTGCAGACTACGGGATTGGCACTTCCTCCGGGATAAGCTATAATGAAAGCCAACGATACAAGGAGGTTGATCGCCCATGTCATCGCGCATCGTGCACCAGGTCGCTTTCCGGCTGCGTCCCGAGGTAGCGGCTGACTCGTTCCTGGTGGACAGCAAGTCCGTTCTATCCGTCATCCCCGGCGTCGAACGGTTTGCCGTCTATCGTCAAGTTAGCGCCAAGAACGATTATGAGTACGTGTTTTCCATGGAATTCGCCGATCAGTCGGCGTACGACGCCTATAACGCGCATCCGGATCATGTCCGTTACGTTGAAGAGAAATGGAAGACCTGCGTCAGCGATTTTTTGGAGATCGACACGAAGGAATATGCTTAAACGTCGGGTTGATGAGGGCAAGGACGCCGGAGCGTTCTTGCCCTTTCATGTCCGTAAGGCTGCTGTGCTGGTCTCCGAACATTGTTTTGCCGCGCTAACGATTCCCAAAAAGCTTAATCGGACGGAAATGATCGATTTGGGATTTTAACGATTGCGGGAAACCTTATACTTTCAAAAGAGACATCCCATATTCACCCGTAATAAAGTTCATGTCTGAATCCCGGGAGACCAAAATTAAACTAGCTGTATAGGCAGTTGCAATGATGATAGCATCGGGAGTTTTTATTCTCCGTCCCTTGCTTCTCTGCTCGCTTTGTATTGAGGCTGCTTTTCTTGCAACAATGGAATCGACTTGGATCATATGCTTGGAGGAGAATAATCGCTCCGCTATTAAAAACTGATTGTGTTTGATTCCGCTCAATACTTCACATTCCGTAATCGTCGAAAAGAATATTCTCCGTTTTTCTTCCTGGGCTTGTCGTACTAAGCTAACAACAGCTTGATCATTGTCCAGAATGGCGATAACAATGTTCGAATCGAACAAGTATCCAGAGTGGTTGTGGATCACTTTCCCCAACCCTCCCTAGATTCATTGATGTGATCTAATAATTCTTGTGCTTCCCCGGGCTTCAGAATTCCAGCTACACTTAAAATGTCATCGACGGAGTAATCATCAAAGTCCTCGATGGTTTCTGCCTCGAGATCAATGACCAGCTTCTTGGTGGAGATATTGTTTTCAGATAAAAATTTCCTTAGGTCGTTTGCTATATGAGGGTGGAGTTTGTGTACCATCGACATGGGAAATCACTCCTTATATTGAAATTTATACAATGACATAGTTTTATTCAAGTCCTTCACTCTCACATAAATTATACCCGATAATGGATCTAATGGATACGGCCGCGGCGGACTGATCACGTATATTGTGTGTACCTATCATGTGTAATGCCGAAAATGCTCAAATTCCTTGACACTCATATTTTCGATTCCCGACTTCCGGCCAACCGAATATTGAACTCGATGGCTTTATCCCATCCCGACAAAATGGCGCGATTTCATGTAACTTCATAAAAAGTATTGACAAAAGCTGCTGCATGATTTATCTTTAATTCAAGATAATTAAATCAAAGATAAAATTTTAAAAAAGGGGGGCTGATCATCGTGAGAATTTCAGCGAGCGATTCACGAAGGCCATGGACGAAACCGCTTGGTGGTTAGTGGAAGCCTGCCTGCCGATTTTGCTGTGATAATCGTCATGAAACGGGGAATTGGAGAAGTATCTTGCTGCATAAACTTATTATAGGTCGCTGTTGGTTCGGATGACGGTTAGCGGAAACATTTTTTAACGTTACAAAAAGTTTAACTTCGCCAAAGCATTAAAACGAAGTGCGGCTTTCTGTACCAAGAAAAACGACCGCTAAAGCGCGGTCGCTCATCCTTGAAAGGACGTCGATAGACGTTTTTCTAATAGCTTGTATCTCAAATTAAAGATTATTAAACTAAAACAAACGGAGGTTTTGATGATGGAAGATTGGGGATTGCTGTTGATTCGTTTGGTGGTCGGTTTGTTGTTCGTCGGTCACGGAGCGCAGAAGCTGTTCGGCTGGTTTGGAGGCTACGGTCCGAAAGGAACGGGCGGCTGGATGGAGTCGATCGGCATCAAGCCGGGTGTGGCGATGGCGGTTCTGGTCGGCATCATGGAGTTGGGCGGGGGATTATTGTTCGCGGCAGGATTGCTGACGCCGCTCGCGGCTGTGCTTTTGACGCTGACGATGCTGGGGGCGATCGTGAAAGTTCACGGCAGCAACGGTTTGTGGGCGACAGCCAACGGCTATGAATACCATCTTGTGCTTATCGCGGCAGCGATCGGCGTTGCATTGACCGGCGCCGGAGCTTTCTCGCTGGATGCTCTGCTCGGCTGGGCGTGAATGAGGGCCTGACGGTTAATCTGCATCGGGTACGCCGAAAATAAGCTGACTATTATCTTGAAAATTTGGCGGTGATCCGCCGATAAAATTTCAACGGGCCGAAGGTGACGCCGATAACGAAGGATTCGTTCGTCAGCGGCATTTTAACTGGAAATAATAAGCTTAACGACAGAACTCAAAACGGTTTCGCGGGAGGATCTCACTATGACATTGCAAACGAACGGCATTCATCATATTACGGCTTTCGCAAGAGATCCGCAGGCGAACGTCGACTTTTACGCCGGCATTCTCGGTCTTCGGCTCGTGAAGCGCACGATCAACTTCGACGCGCCGGAAGTGTATCATCTGTATTTCGGCAACGAGGCAGGCAGCCCCGGCACAATTATCACGTTCTTTCCGTGGCCGAATTCGCGCAAGGGCAGCGTCGGAGGCGGGCAAGTCGGTGCGACTGTCTACGCGGTCCCGAAGGGGGCGCTGCCTTATTGGGAGCAGCGGCTGACCGGCTTCGGCATCGAGGTCGGCCGGGCAACCCGTTTTTCCGAAACGTACCTGCAGTTTACGGATAACGAAGGCTTGCGGCTGGAGCTCGTCGAGCGGGAAGAGGGCGCAGAGAGCGCCTGGTCGTTCGGCGGTATCCCGCCGGAGCGGGCGATCAAAGGCTTCGGCGGCGCAGTATTGTTCAGCATGAACCCGCAGAAGACGATGCAGACACTGGAGCGGCTGCTCGGATTTGAGAAAATCGCCGAAGAAGCCGAGTACGCCCGTTTCCGGTCGTCCGGCGATATCGGCAATATCGTCGACGTACCGCTGGCGGCCATGGATCGGGGACGCGATGGCGCCGGGACGGTTCATCATATCGCCTGGCGGGCCCAAGATTTTGAGCAGCATGAGCATTGGAGGGGAAAGGTGGCCGAGTACGGATATCACCCGACTCCGATCGTGGACCGCCAATATTTTCATGCGTTGTATTTTCGGGAAAGCGGAGGCATTTTGTTCGAGATTGCGACAGACCCGCCGGGCTTCGCGCGCGACGAGCCGTTCGAAGCGCTGGGAGAGAAGCTGATGCTGCCGGAGTGGTTCGAGCCGCATCGCGATCAGATCGAGGCGAATTTACTGCCGATTCGGGTCAGGGAAGTGGAGGGGAGCGGCTCATGAAGCATCTGTTCGTGCCGGGGAGCCGGCCGGAGGCGCCGACGCTCGTGCTGTTTCACGGGACGGGAGGGACGGAACGCGATCTGCTGCCGCTCGCCGAGCTCTTTTCGCCGGAGTCCTCCGTACTGAGTCTTCGCGGCAGCGTGCTGGAAAACGGGATGCCGCGCTTTTTCCGCAGACTGGCGGAAGGCGTCTTCGATGAGGAGGATTTGATTTTTCGCACGAAGGAGATCCATGCATTTCTGGATCAAGCGTCTGCTCAGTACGGATTGGATCGCGGCAATCTGGTCGCCGTCGGCTACTCCAACGGAGCGAACATTGCGGGAAGCCTGCTGTTCCATTACGAGCAGGCGTTCCGCGGGGCGATCCTTCATCATCCGATGGTGCCGCGGAGAGGAATCGACCTGCCGGGATTAGCGGGTGTGCCGATATTTATCGGCGCGGGCCTCAACGACCCGATCTGCTCGGCGCAAGAGACAGAGGAGCTGGAATCGCTGCTCGCCGGGGCCGGCGCATCCGTGACGGTGCATTGGGAGCGCTTCGGGCATCAGCTCACCTCCACCGAAGCCGAAGCCGCCGCGGCCTGGTTCCGGGAGCAATTCGAAGCGGGGTAATCGATACCCCGCTTTTTTTGCAGGATTCATCGGAATGTTGAGGAGCTGTCGCTTCTCACAAATATCGGGGTGAGGGGAGTTTCGCTGTCTGCGACGCCAGTATGGTCGAGGGGAGTGGCGCGGGGGCTCGATGGAGGAGCCCCGTGCGTCCTCCCGGCTGCTGGAGTGTGAGGAGTAACGAGGCTTGCGAGGCTGGCGCGAGGCGAGACGCGGGCCTCGGAGATGCAGCCCAAGCGTTGTCCCGGTTGCCCGCGTGTATGAAGGGGGGCGGAAGTTGGCGACGTCGACTTATGACGTGGACAAGCTTGAGCGGGCGAACCATATGCAGAAACGGGGCTTTAGAGTCAAGTGCTCGGCATGTTTTGGAATCGCTTGACTGCCGCGTTAAAATAAGATCGAAAATCGATCTTATATTTGGACGAATTTGGATTTTGGGGCATTTAAGCTTCAAAATCGTTCTTATTTTTTGCTTCGCTACCCCAAACCATAATAGCCCCCTAATCCATTTGGACACTTTCATCACTTCAGATAAAATAAGAAGTAGTGGAGGTTTGTCCACATGAAACGACGATTTCGATGCCCTGTTGAAACGAAACGGGAGCTGGTAGCCGAAGTCTTATCGGGATATCGTACAGAGTACGTTGCCCGGAGATTTGGAATGTCTCCTAAGACGTTGAGCAACTGGGTTCGCCAATACCAGGATGAGGTGGATGCCATTATGGTGAAGAAACAGGAACAGGCCGAGCAACTGAAACAGGACCAAGCGGAACTGAAGGAACTGCAAAAGAAGTACAAAGCCGCCATGAAGCTTCTGGGTGAAAAGGAACTCGAAAACAACATCCTTAAGGACCTGTTAAAAAAACGAATCCGGACGCCCTAGCCTCGATGAAAGACTTGACGTAGCCGCCGTTTGGATCGGCAAGGGTTACCCTGTTCGGACCGTACTGCGCCTCTGCGGCGTTCCGAGATCAACGTACTACTACCGGATCGCGCATCCTGAGCTCCAAAAGCCGAAAGGCCAGGGACGGCCAATTCCAGGCTTCTCGGTTGACAAGCAAGGAAGGCCTGTGCTCGATGCGCGGATTAAAGGGTACCTCCGCCGCCTTCTTCAAGGCGATGACGCCGCGCTTGGCTACCGCAAGTTAACCGTTCTGTTGCGACGAAAATACCAGCTCATCATCAATAAGAAGAAGGTCTATCGGCTGTGCAAAGAGTTAGGCGTCCTTCTCCCTCAGCGCGAAAAGAAGCAGGCCGTACCGAAACGCGTGGCGAATTACCGTACGGTGACTGGACCCAATCAACTCTGGCAAATGGACGTGAAGTACGGCTATGTGGCGGGCATGCGGCGTCATTTTTACTTGGCGAGTATCATTGATGTCTTCGATCGTTCCATTGTGGCCTATCATCGAGGCAAAGCCTGCAGTAAAGAGGACATCAAGAAGACCCTACAAAAAGCCCTGCTTAAGCGCGGAGTTCACAAGCAGGAGGAGCATACGCTCGTGGTCCGTACCGACAATGGGTCACAATTTACCAGCAAAGCCTTCTATGACTTTTGTGAACAGGCCAAAGTCGAGCATGAACGGATACCGCCGCGTACGCCTGATAAAAATGCCTACATCGAATCGTTTCACAGTATTTTGGAACGGGAATGTTACCAAAGGAACTGTTTCGAAAGCTTCGAAGAGGCGTTTACTACCGTCGATCGCTTTATGCGTTACTACAACAACCGTCGGATCCACGGCAGTCTGATGGACTGGTCACCGGCTGAGTATCTGCGTCTGTATATGCAAGGTCTAATAAAGCCGAGAAAAATCGCGATTTGATGCATAAACGGCCGAATGGATGTGATTAGTGTCCATATTTAGGGGGTTGGTACGAAACAGCCGACTTTAGAATGAATTAGCATGAAAATCGTCTTTATTTCGCCATACAATGCAGATTTGGGGAAAATAAGATTGAAAAACGATCTTATTTGAATTGCATTGACCCGTTGCATCGCCCCGTCGCTTGGCCCAACAAGTCTCGAAGGCTCTAGCGCCCCTATTTTATTGTGGGCGGCGCCTGCGATAACGCCGCATTGATGCAGTTTCAGGTGGACTTTCTCAGACGTGCCGTGCTGAATGAAACTGGAGACCTCCGGCTGTCTGCGATGGACTCGGTCAGTATGGGCGGCATCGGAGCCAACTGATGGCGGTCTCCGGCCGATATTCCGCCGCGGCATCCATCGTATCGCCGGTACGAACCGCAGCTGGCCGCCGCCGAGCGGCAACGCCAACCTGCCGGCTGGAAGCGGGTTGTCGCTTCCGTCCTGACGACGGGCGCTGATGCCATAGCCGCTTGGCCGAAACGAATAATCGGGTACAGCCGTATAATAGTATACGGCTCTTTGCCGTTCCGGCGTCTTTTGCGGACGCGAGGAATAATCGCGTATAATAACGGAGAATAAGGAATACCGCTCAGCAGCGTCCGCAATGTCGGATAAACCCGACCGAAGGCTGCGGCGGTATCGGAAACGGAAGGACCGACATGAATCCAATCAAACCGATCAGCCCAATGAATACGTTGTCTATGCAGCAAATCAAGCAGTTCAAGAACGAAATTACCCGTTTTATGATGACGTATAAGTTCGCTTTGGATGAGATGGAGACGCGAATCGAAATTTTACAGGAAGAATTTCAACTGCTGCACGACTACAACCCGATCGAGCATACGAAATCCCGGTTGAAATCACCCGAAAGCATCATCAACAAGATGTATCGTAAAAACTGCGGGGCCCTTTCCTTCCCCAACATTCGGAATCATATCAAAGACATCGCCGGCCTGCGCATCACCTGCTCGTTCTTGTCCGATATATACAGGATCAGCGATATGCTCAAGAAGCAGACCGACCTGCGCATTCTGGAAGAAAAGGACTACATTTCGCGTCCTAAGCCGAACGGCTACCGGAGCCTGCATCTGATCATTGAGGTGCCGGTGTTCATGTCCGACCGGCAGGAGCGGGTATGCGTCGAGGTGCAGATTCGCACGATCGCTATGGATTTCTGGGCGAGCCTGGAGCACAAAATCTACTATAAATACAACAAAACGGTGCCATCCAAGCTGTTGGACGAGCTGAAGGATGCCGCGCATGCCGCGGCCGCCCTGGACAAGCAGATGGAGCGGCTGCACAATGAAATTCAGGAGATCCGGGAAAGCGAGGAGGAGGCGGAAATGAACCGAATCGTCATCCGCAACCAGGAGTTTCCGCTTCCGCCGGCACTGCTGCAGCTTTTGGACGGCGGCACTTCGGGAAAAGCGGAATAAATGCCCCGCACCGCCTCGGCTTAAGGGGTGGCGTCCGCTGCGGGCGCTCCCGCTGCGCGGCGCAGCCGCGGACCCTCGTCCGCCGCGACCGCTTCCGCTGGGCGGCGGCCGCGGACCCTCGTCCGCCACGGCCGCTTCCGCTGCGCCGGACAGTGCGTGGCGGCCTCGCAGCATGGGCCGGACCATCAGGCGGAATCGGCTATCCGCGCTCTATTATGAAGAAAACCCTGCCT
>Ga0207865_102142_pt1 | contig 12297 bp, 9 predicted proteins | sample HigsolmetaAR204D_FD_184836 | JGI IMG/M metagenome (GOLD analysis project Ga0207865, IMG submission 184836) | Ionic liquid and high solid enriched microbial communities from the Joint BioEnergy Institute, USA - AR20-4-D (SPAdes) (version 2) ...
GCAGATTGCGCTGGAAGCAGGCAACCTGGTGAAGCTGCCCGATCACGTTCCTTTTGAGCAGGCCGTCGTAGCCGAGCCTTTAGCCTGCTGCATCAACGGACATCGCAAGGCCAATGTGCGCATGAACGACACTGTCGTCGTCATCGGCGGAGGCCCCATCGGACTCATGCACGTTCAACTGGCCAAAATTTCGGGGGCGCGCAAGGTGATCCTCAGCGAACCGGTCGAGCATCGGTTGGAGCGCGCTTTGACAGCAGGAGCCGACATTGTCGTGAACCCGCTGAGACAATCGCTGCATGATGTCATCATGCAGGAGACGAACGGGCTTGGCGCGGATGTGGTCATCATGGCGATTGGCGTACCGTCCATCGTACAGGAATGCATCGGGCTGCTGCGCAAAGGAGGCACCATCAACCTGTTCGCCGGCTTCCCCAAAGGGGTGAAATGCGAAATCGATCCGAATGTGATTCATTACCAGGAAGTACAGGTAACCGGAACGACCGCCTTGACCCGCAACGATTACTTGACGGCCTTGTCTCTTATCGCCAATGGGAAAATCAACACCGAAGTTTTGACTACGCCGGGTTACACGCTGGATCGGATCGAGGAAGCCATTTTGGATGTAAAGACCGGAAAAGGAATGAAATCGATCATTCACATGTAAACGGACAAATTGAAAAAAGATTACCAGCCAATTTACACTCCAAGGAGGATGCTATATGTTATTAGGAAAAGAGATTCGATTGAAACGACTGCTCAATAAAGAAACAGGCCGGCTGCTTGCGGTAGCGGTCGATCAGGCGACGGCAAGAGGCATCTTTGACGAATTAATGCCGATCGGCCGGAAAATCTCGGAGATCGTCGCCGGCGGGCCGGATGCGATGACCATGCACAAAGGCATAGCCGAAATGTGCTTTCCGCAGCATGCCGGGAAAACTGCGCTTATTCTGAAATGCTCCACCTTCTCGCCATGGCAGCCGAATTATGACACGTGGGTAGCGGATGTGGAAGAAGGCATTCGGCTCGGCGCCGATGCAGTGTCGATGGGTTGTATCGTAGGGGGCGACGACCAGCCGGAACAGCTTCGCAACCTGGGGCTCATTTCGGGGCAAGCGGCGAAGCACGGAATTCCGATGATCGCCCATATTTATCCGCGCGGCAACCTGATTCCTTCCGAAGAAAAGGATCATTGGAAGCATGTAGCCTATGCCGTAAGGGCAGGCGCAGAGCTGGGCGTAGATATCGTCAAGACGAAGTACACCGGCAACCCGGACACGTTCCGCAAAGTGGTGGAAGCGACGCCTTGCAAGGTAGTGGTCGCAGGCGGAGAGAGCGGAAGCCGCATTGAAGATTATTTCCAAATGGCCAAGGATGTCATTGATGCCGGGGGCATCGGCATTACGTTCGGACGCTTCGTATGGAGCAACAGCAACCCAACAGCGATCGTCAAGGCGTTGGATCATGTCATCCACCGGAACGGATCGGTCAAGGAAGCGGTCGAATTATATAACGAGCTGAATCAAAGGTAATTCAGGTTAGGCGCAAAGCGGGAAAGCGAGGGGAACGTATGTCTCATGTCATGGGAATTGATATAGGCACCAGCGGGATTAAAGTGGGCGCGCTAAATCGGGAAGGACAGCTTGCGTGGTTACAGTATGAGCCGTATTCTCTCCTGTTTCCCGGGCCGGGTTGGGTCGAGATCGATCTGGAGCTGATCTGGGAGCTTGTTCAGAAGCTGGCAGCCAAAGTGTGCAGACAAGTAAGAGATCACGGCGGAGAGATCGAGGCCATTTCCTTGTCCTGCTTCTGCAACGCCTCCGTGTTCATGGATGAAACGGGGAGACCGCTGTGCAACGGCATCATGTACATGGACCAACGAAGCATAGCGGAAGCCGATTGGATCCGGAACCATGTGCCCGAAGAGCAGCGCTTTGCGATCACCAAAAATCGGATCGAGCCGGGGATGTTCTCCGCGACAGCGTTATTGTGGGTCAAAAATCAACGCCCCGAGCTGTATCGCAAAACGCACAAATGGGGGCATTTGTCCTCGTTCATCCTGTATAAGCTAACCGGCGAGTTCGTGCTCGATTGGACCCAGGCTTCCTATACGTCCTTGTACGACGTAGCGCAATACCGGTGGTCGCAGGAGCTGGCGGGCCTGTATGGAATCGATGAACGGAAGTTACCCGAAGTGGTAGGCTCCAGCGAGATCGTGGGCAGGCTTCTCGCCTCCAGCGATCTCCCCCTCGGTCCTGTCCCGGTCGTCGCCGGAGGAGCGGATACGGCCTGCTCCACCCTGGCGCTGGGGCTGAAGCCCGGAGAACTCTTCGAATCGGTCGGAACGTCGAATGTGCTGACCATCTGCAACGATCATCCGCAATCGTTCGACGCCCGCTTCATGAACCGGTGTCACATCTTGAAGCACCGCTGGCTGTCGCATGGCGCTATGTCCACTCCCGGCTCCACCATCCGCTGGTTCAAGGAAACGTTCCTAACCGCTGCCGAACAACGGAACCACGCGGCCTTGGACGAACTCGTTCAAGGTTCGCGTCCCGGAGCTAACGGATTGTTTTTCCTCCCCTACATGTTTGGGGAACGAACCCCGATCTGGGACATTCATGCCAGGGGTACCTTTATCGGGCTGGACCTGACCTCGACGAAAGCTGATATGCTGCAAGCGATCTTTGAAGGGTGCGCATACGGCTTGCGGCAAATTTACGAAATCATGGAGCAAAATTATGCGCTCCCTTACAGCGAATTCAAGTCAATCGGGGGAGGAGCCAAGAACCGGCATTGGGCGCAGATCAAATCGACGGTGCTTGGCAAAAGTATCCAAGTGCAGGAGGTATCCGAATCGGCGGCCTGCGGTGCGGCCCTGCTGGCCGGCAATGCCGTCGGGTTCGTCGACAGCCTGCAGGAGGGCATTCCCGGGTTCGGGAAAACCTTGTATCACGTGGAGCCGGATCAGCAGCTAAGCGATTTCTACGAACAGCGGTATCAATTATTCAATGAACTGTATCCTTCACTGCGAAACTTTTTTGCAAAGGCCTCCATATTGAGAAATAAACAATGACCATTTAAACAGTTGCTCATGAAAGCGTTCGCAAATTTAGGAAGGGATGATGAGCAATATGGCAAAACCTATTGGAGTACAAAAGAAGAAATCGGGTTACCGCTGGATCGTGCTTGGCGTTATTTTTCTCGTATACACCGTTTGCATGGCCGACCGGACCAATATCGGCGTTGTATTGCCGTTCTTAAAAAAGGAATTTACGCTTAGCAACTTCGAGTCCGGCGCCATCGCCAGCTTCTTCTTCCTGGGTTACGCGATTACCCAAATACCGGCAGGCTTCTGGTTAGGCAAAAAAGGATCGCGCGGTATCGTCTCATTGGCTGTGCTTGGATTTTCCGCCGTCACCTTTCTGATCGGAACGATCAGCAATGTGGCCAGCCTGAAATGGCTGCGCCTCGCGCTTGGCGTGACGGAAGGCCCTACTCCGGTTAGCATGACCTCGACGATCAACCAATGGTTCCCGGCAAAAGAAAAAGCGACGGCCACCGGAGTGTATATCGCTTCCACGCAGCTGGCCCCTATCATTGTGCCGATCATTGCCACCTGGATTGCAATCGCTTACGGCTGGCGCAGCGTATTCTATTGGTTCGCCATTCCGGGGATCATTTTGGCTGCCGTATGGTACTTCCTGGTCAGAACGAAGCCCGAGGAAAGCCCTCATGTTTCGCAGGAAGAATTGGAATATATCCGCCAAAGCGAAGCGGACGACACCAAGGGAACCGTCGATCAAAAATCATTCGGTTGGCTGGATAAGCTGATTCGGTATAAACAGGTCGAACGCATTTCGAACATCAAAGGCGTTTTCAAATCCTGGAATATTATAGGAAATACTCTCGTTTATTTCCTTATGAACTGCGTCGTTTACGGCATGTTAACATGGGTTCCTTCCTACTTGGTGAATGCGAAAGGTTACTCCTTTATGCAGATGGGGTTTGTTTCTTCCACCCCGGCGATCGGCGGTTTATGCGGAGCGCTGCTCGGCGGCTGGTTGTCCGACAAGTTCTTCTTGAAAAGACGCAAACCGACGATGCTCATCACCGCTTTGGCGACGGCGATCATGATGGTTGTTGTCATTAACGCGCCGGATAACGTGACGGTGATCAGCGTGTGCTTGCTGCTGGCAGGCTTCTTCCTGAATATCGGCTGGCCGGCATTCACTGCGTATCCGATGGGATTGACCACAAGGGATACTTATCCGGTAGCCATCGCGACGGTCAATAGCGGCGGGAATCTGGGCGGCTTTTTCTCCCCGATGATCGTTGGCGCCCTGCTCGACGCAACCAACAATTATAATCTTGCCTTCGCTTTTTTTGCAGGATTGTTAATACTCGGTTTCGTGCTGATCCTGACTTTGGAAGAAGCCGCTCAAAAATAAGTTATCGTTATCGGCAGCTGAAAGGAAGGTTTGCATGAACATTGTGATTCTTGACGGATATACGCTGAATCCCGGCGATTTAAGCTGGCGGGAGTTCGAAAAGCTCGGCCATGTCACCATCTACGATAGGACGCCGCCGGAACGAATTGTGGAAAGGGCGCAAGGGGCCGACATTTTGCTTACTAACAAAACGCCCCTGCGCGCCGAGGTTTTGGCGAAGCTGCCCGCATTGCGGTATATCGGGGTGCTGGCAACCGGCTATGACGTGGTCGACGTCCAGTATGCCAGGGAACGCGATATCGCGGTCGCCAACGTGCCCGGATATGGGACAGATTCAGTCGCCCAGACGGTATTTGCGCTGCTGCTTGAGCTGTGCCAGAACGTGAAGCTTCACAGCGATGCTGTGCACAGCGGCGAATGGTCAGCCAGCAAAGACTGGTGCTTCTGGAAGACACCCCTGGTGGAGCTTGCCGGCAAAACGTTAGGAATTGTCGGCTACGGTCAAATCGGGGAGCGGGTGGCGCAGATCGGATTGGCTTTTGGCATGAATGTCGTGGCCTTCAAAAGAACGATGCCGGAATCGGCGCCTTTTCCAAACTTTCGTTGGGCCCCGCTTCCCGAGCTGCTCGAAGTGTCGGATGTCGTCAGCCTCCATTGTCCGTTAACGCCGGAAACGGAAGGAATCATGAACAAGGCCAGCCTGGCGAACATGAAGCGGTCGGCATTTCTGATTAATACCGCCAGAGGCAAGCTGATCGTCGATGAAGATTTAGCCGATGCGCTGAATCAAGGAGTCATTGCCGGCGCTGCCCTGGATGTTCTGTCCATCGAGCCGCCTCACGCTTCGAACCCGTTATTCGGTGCGGCCAACTGCATCATTACTCCGCACATTGCCTGGGCGACGAAAGAAGCAAGAGCCCGATTGCTCGCCATAGCGGCAAATAATATTCAAGCTTTTTTGTCCGGGACATTGACGAATGTAGTGAATAAATAGAAGCGGGGCTGTCCCTGCTTATCGAGCAAAGACGTACTTCAGGAGAAATTCCGCGAAGTACGTCATTTTCGCTTCATGGAGGGCGCTGCCCGCAGCTTACCCGCAGCTTTCCTGCGGCTTAAGTGAAATCGAACACGCAATCGGCCGGATCGGCATCGACGAAGGCCTGGATCGACGGCTGGCGCAGCGTGCGGCCTTCCTTCCAGCGCCACTCGGTATACTTCACCTTGACGACGAACCGCGGCTCGACAAAATAAGCTTTCTTCATATCCGGATGATCGTTGACGAAAGGCTTGACGCCGATCAGGAGCGGCTTCAGCTTGTCCGTCAGTGCAGCCCATTCGGACCTGGCCATTCTGCCCGTGCCGACATGCCCGATATAATAAAGCCGCCCTTGGCGATCATAGACTCCGACCAGCACGGCGTTGACGATTCCCGCATTCAAGGTAAAGCCCCCGATGACGGCCAGTAAATCTCCGTAATTTTTGACCTTTACCCAACGTTCGTCCTTGCCGTTCAACACATAGGAGCTGTTCGCATTCTTGCTCACAATGCCTTCCATCCCCTGCTCCTTCATCAGCCTGAACAACGCTTCCCCGTCGGCAAAGGAAGGGACGAGCTGTACCCGGCGCTCGGGCTTTAAGATGGATTTCAGCAGCTCGTTTCTCTCTTTCAGCGTCCGCTCCGTGACCCACGCGCCGTTATAATACAGCACGTCGAACACCATATAAGCGACGGGCACCAGCTTCGCCGCCGTCTTCACCCGTTCGGCCCGGCGAATGCCGTCCCGTTTCATCACTTCATGGAACGACGGCTTGCCATTTGCTCCGAGCGCGATCATCTCGCCGTCCAGAATGACCGACTCCGCGGAGCAGTATGAGCGAATGTCCTGCAGCTCGGGATAATTGACAGTCCGTTCGTTCCGCTTGCGGTTGAACAACCTTACCTCGCTTCCGTCATAATAGGTCAAGATGCGGACCCCGTCCCATTTGACCTGGTGGATCCATTGCTCCCCCTCCGGGACCGACGTCCGGCTAACCGGTTCGAAAGGTATGATTGGCTCCATGAGGCAGCGCCCCTTCCCTCGTTTTTCTTAGTATATCCAGTCGGAATGGACCATACTATGAATGCCTGAAACGAAAAAAACGTGAAGCAGCAAGCCACCACACCCGCTTTCCGCCGGAAAGCCCGAGGAGGACAAGCCGATATGGCAGCGCCGGGAACTCCCCACCGTACAGTCAAGGGCACCGTGACGATCGACGGCCACGAGCTGACGATCACGAACCCCGACAAGCCGCTGTGGCCGGAGAAAGGAATCACCAAGGCTCAATATCTCGAAAAGCTGGGCAAGCTCGCCCCTTACCTGCTGGCGTATTGCCGCAGACGGTATTTGACGACGATTCGTTACCCGCACGGCTGGGAAGGCAAATCGTTCTATCAAAAGAACGCGCCGGAACCGACGCCGCCTTTCGTCAAAACCGCCGTGCTGCAAGGCGTCAATTACGTCGAGCTCGACTCGCTGCCGACGCTCATCTGGCTCGGCAATCTGGCCTGCCTCGAGTTCCACCCTTCGTTCCACCGAATCGGCGAGACGCTGCCCGCCGAATGGGTGATCGACATCGACCCGAGCGTCGACCCCGAGCCGCGAATTATGCAGGCCGTGCAGCTGATCGGCGAAATTTTGGATAAAATGAACATCCGTTCCGTTCCCAAAACGTCCGGGGCGACCGGCGTGCAAATCTACGTGCCGATTCGGCAGGACAAAGGCTACACATTCGAGCAGCTGAGAAGCATCGGCCATTTCGTCGCGTCCTACGCCGTCAAGCTTCATCCACGGCTGTTCACGATCGAACGGCTGAAGAAGGACCGCGGCGACCGCATCTATATCGATTATTTGCAGCATTGGCCCGGCAAGACGCTGTCCGCGCCGTATACGCCGCGCGCCCGCCGGGACGCCAGCGTATCCACGCCGCTCACCTGGGAGGAAATTGCCTTAAGACCGGACCCCCGCGACTTTCATCTGCTCAATATCGAAGAGCGCCTTAAAGCAACCGGCGATTTGATTGCCCAATGTCCGCCGCAGGATCTGGACCAGGTGCTGTCAGTGATTGGCGGCCGGCACGCTTAAAGCAACGGAGACAGCAAATGCGCCGCCGCCTCCATGCCCTTCTGCCAGCAGGAACGGCGCTCGAAGCGCTCCAGCTTGATCTCCGTGCTGTTCTTCAAATCTTGCAGAAAATCGCTCTCGATCCGCTTGATTGTCTCCTGATCGAACAGCACGGCGTTCAGCTCGAAATTGCTGAAGAAGCTGCGCATATCGACATTGGCCGTGCCGACGGACGCCATCAAATCGTCGATCAGCAGCACCTTGGCATGAATGAAGCCGGCCCGGTAAGCGTAGAAGCGAACGCCCGCGTGCATCAATTCTTCCATATAAGATAGCGAAGCATAATGGACGAGCCGGGAATCGGCCTGTTCGGGAAAAATGACGCGCACGTCGATCCCGCTGGCCGCTGCCGTCCTCAGCCCCATGCTGATGCTCGGATCGGGAATAAAATACGGCGTCGTTACATAGACCCGCTTCTTGGCGGCGGTGATCGCGCCGAAGTACATTTCGAGAATCGCGTCCGAATAGGCGTCCGGGCCGCTGGCGATCACCTGAACGGGCTTGCCCGGAGCCGTGCTATGCTCAGGGAAATAACGGCTCTCGGCGACAGCGCTTCCGCTGACAAAACGCCAATCGTTCAAAAAAACCTGCTGCAGCGAATAAACGGAATCCCCTCTCAAGGCCAAATGCGTATCCCGCCAATAGCCCAGCTTCGGGTTTCCCCCCAAATATTCGTCCCCGATGTTGATGCCTCCAAGGAAGCCGACCGTGCCGTCCACCACAATAATTTTGCGATGATTGCGGTAGTTGATTCTTTTATCGAAAAAAGCGATCGCCGCCGGCAAAAAGAAATAAACCTCCGCCCCCGCTTCCCTCAGCTCCTTGACGTATGCGCCGTCCAGCGCGTAACTGCCGATCCCGTCGAAAATGCAGCGGACCTCGACGCCTTCCCGCGCTTTGCGGATCAACAGCTCCTTGAATGCCGTGCCGATCCGGTCGCTGCGCACCGTATAAAACTCGAAATGAATGTGATCCTTGGCCTGCTCCATCGCCTTGAGCATCGCCGGGTACGTCTCGTGCGCATCGATGTAGATGGAAATCTCATTGCACAGCGTGATCGGCGCGCCGGGCATATTTCCGAGCAGAGCGTAGAGCCGCGGTTCGTCCCGCCATTCCTCCATCCCCCCGAACTCCAGCACGCGTTCGACCGACGGGCGCGCCTTGACCGCCTGCTTGCCGATCCCCGTATGCCAGGCGCGCCGCTTCCGCACCTTCCGGCGCTTCCGGTATTCCGACGCCAAAAAATAATACATCACGAAGCCGATCAGCGGAAAAACGAACAAAATCGCCAGCCAAGCTACGGTTTTGGAAGGATTGCGGAATCCCCCGATCAGGATCGTCAATATTTGAACGATAAATAAAACAAGTGCGGCGATGATCCAAATCATGATGTCGCTCTCTTCCTTCCCTTCCCATGCAAATGCCTCGCAGGCTGCGCTTTGGACCTTTGTTAGCTTTTACCGCCAATTCCATGCCTATTCCTTGCGGCAGAACTTTTTGCGACGCGAGGCAGCTTCAGCCGCTTCGCGTGCTCGCTGCTGCATTTGGCATAATTTTTCGTTATTGGAGAAAAATAAGCCGTATCCCAGGGATGTTATTGCATGGGCTTACGCAAGGAGGTCAGCAGTCCGGTGAAGCGCAGCCGCGGCAACGCTACTGAACAAACGCGCAGCAAGCAGCTGCATCAATTGGACTACCGTTTTATCGACGACCTGAAATCCGCGCCGATCGCGGATCGATTAGAAGACAATAAACAATATTTGAACGAGCTGTTCGAGGATTGCTCGGATTTTGTCGTACGCGAATTCCAAATTGAGCAGGGCGCCAAAGCGCTGCTGTTTTTCGTCGACGGCATGGTCAACACCGAATTGGTCAACGACGTCATGAAGACGTTGATGGTGTTTGACGGCGGCGACCGGGATATTGAGCGTCTTCTTCGCCAATCGCTTCCCGTATCGCAAATCCAGCAGGCCGACAATTTTGGCGATCTCCTCTTGTCGCTGTTGGGCGGCGACGCCGGGCTCATCCTGGACGGCAATCATCAGTCGCTGCTCTTGGGCATACGGGGAATGGAGAAGCGGTCGATCAACGAGCCGGAGAACGAAGCGGTCGTCCGCGGTCCGAAGGAAGGCTTCGTCGAGAACATGCGGACCAATACGTCGCTCGTTCGCCGCAGGCTGAAGACGCCGCGGCTCAAGATGAAGCATTTGACCATCGGCCGGGAAAGCAATACGAGCGTCGTCGTCACTTACCTGGACGGCATCGCCGACCCGCTGGTGGTGGACGAGGTGCTCAACCGGCTGGAGCAGATCGATATCGACGGCGTGCTGGAGTCCGGCTACATCGAGGAGTTTATCCAGGACTCTGCGTACTCCCCTTTCCCCCAAGTGCAGTATACGGAACGGCCGGATATGGTGGCGGGGGCGCTGCTGCAGGGCAAAGTCGGCATCATCATCGACGGAACGCCGTTCGTTCTGATCGTCCCCTTCGTCTTCATGGATATTTTGCAGGCGACAGAGGATTATTACGAGCGGTTCCAGATCGCTACCTTGATCCGCTGGCTGAGATATTTGTTCATGTTCCTGTCCTTGCTCACGCCCGGCCTGTATGTGGCGATCACGACGTTTCACCAGGATTTGCTGCCCACGTCGCTGCTGCTTTCGGTCGCGGCAGCGAGAGAGGCGATCCCCTTTCCCGCCGTCGTGGAGGCGCTGATTATGGAGATCACCTTCGAAGCGCTGCGGGAAGCCGGCATTCGCCTGCCCAAGACGGTGGGCTCCGCCGTCAGCATTCTCGGGGCGCTCGTTGTCGGACAGGCCGCCGTACAGGCCGGCATCGTCTCGGCTCCGATGGTCATCGTCGTATCGATCACCGGCATCGCATCCTTTACGATTCCGCGCTACAACGGAGCGATCGCCGTGCGGATGCTCCGCTTCCCGATCATTATTGCGGCGTCGCTGTTCGGACTGTACGGAATTATGATTTCCGTCATGCTGATTATCGGACATCTGGCCGACCTGCGCTCCTTCGGCATTCCGTATTTGTCGCCGCTCGGCCCCTTGTCTTACGCCGATCTGAAGGATGTGGCGATCCGGGCGCCGTGGTGGACGATGAGAAGCAGGCCTTCCTTTATATCGCTGAAGGATACGCAGCGGATGGATACCGAGCTTCCGGAGCAAATCTATAAGCAAGGCGGACAGCGGGGCATGGAATTCCAGCATCAGAAGGAGGAGGATGAAGCGCAATGAGGCGAATACGCCAAGCGGCCGTCTCGGTTCTGTCGCTCATCTGCATGCTTCCCGTGCTGTCCGGATGCTGGGACCGCACCGAGATCAACGACCTGGCTTTTATTTTGACATCGGCCTTAGATCTTGAGCCCGGGGGCAAAATCCGCTATACCGTGCTCGTTCCCCTGCCCGGGCAAATGGGCGGCGCGACCGGCGGCGGCGGCGGGACCGGCGGCGACAAAAGCTATTATGTCGATTCCGAGGTCGGCAATACATTCCCCGAGGTGCAGGAGAAGCTGCAGAGGCGCATGTCCCGCCGCATGTTTCTGGCCCACCGCCGAACGATACTGATCGGGGAAGACTTGGCCAGGCAAGGAATAAGCAACTTTTTCGACCATACTCCCCGATCGCCGGAGAGCCGAATGACTACATATTTAATCATTACGAAGGGCAAAGCATATGAACTGCTGCAGTCGAACCCCCGATTCGAGCGGTTTCCGTCGGAGACGATTCGCGAGCTGGCCAAAACCCGGGCTGTCATCGACATGGACATGAAGGATTTTGGTCTCGCGCTCAGCGCGCCGGGAAGCGACGCATCCGCCGCTTATATGTCCATCCGCAAGTCGCAGAAGAGCGAGAAGCCGTCGGAGGAGGTGGAAATCATCGGCTATGCCTTGTTCCGGGACTACAAGATGGTGGGAACAGTTAGCGGCATCAGCGCTCAAGGCCTCGGGTGGCTGAAGGCCCGCCCGGTCATGGCTACCGCCATGATCGAAATGGAAGGCGGGCCAAAGCTGACGATGCGCATCATCGATTTGCGCAACCGCATCCGCGTTAAAATCGTAAACGGCAAGCTGCGCTTTGTCATGAACGTCGAGGCCAAAGCCAAATTGCAGGACTCCGCCCCTCCCGTCGACATGATGCTGACAAGCAACGTCCGCAAGGCGGAGAAGGCTCTGTCGGATTATATCGAAAAGGCCATGCGCTCGACGCTGAAGGACATGGAGAAGCTTGGAGTCGACGCCGCGCAGCTCGGCGCTTATATCTGGCGAGCGTACCCGAAGCTGTGGGAGGATCGATATCTGCCACAATGGCCGCAAGCGCTGGGGAAGGCCGAGTTCGATATCCGCGTCAACAGCCGGATCGTCGAAACCGGGCTCATCAACAAAAACGTCCTTACGGAATAGACGCCTACGACCGAATGCTTCCTTCCGTCATCGGTCGTCACCTTCGGTGCCCGAAAATTCGCCGGAGGGTTCCGTCCAATTTTTCAAGATAGACGCCCATGCCGCTGGCGCAGCACCATCAGAAGATGAAAACGGGCCGCGCACCCCGGCGCTATTTTCAAGATAGGAGAATCGCAGCATGAACAGCTTGTTTCTATTCGTTTTCTTGTGCTTTCTGGCCGGGCATCTTGCGTTGGACCTCAAAAAACTGAAGCGGGCCGGGAAGCCCGAACGA
>Ga0207865_102144_pt1 | contig 12276 bp, 14 predicted proteins | sample HigsolmetaAR204D_FD_184836 | JGI IMG/M metagenome (GOLD analysis project Ga0207865, IMG submission 184836) | Ionic liquid and high solid enriched microbial communities from the Joint BioEnergy Institute, USA - AR20-4-D (SPAdes) (version 2) ...
ATATTGGCGAAAGCGACAAACAGCAAAGCCAGCAAGCCAATAATCGGCCCTCCAATGGGGATCATCCATTCGACCGGATCACTGGTTCCAACGGCCAAACCGGAAATCAGACCGATCATGGTTCCGAGGACCGCGCACAGGTTGATGCCAACCATATTGGACCAGAATGCAGCCCTTTGCGTTTTTACCAAACGGGCCATTCCCCCCATGATCGGCCACCAGGAAAGCCCGGAACCCAATCCCAACTCGAAGGCAATCATGTAGTTCCACCACGGATTGGGATCGGGTGAGAGCGGCTCAAGCGCCAACAACTCCTGGAAACTGTGCTTTTGCAACAGCATGAACAACATGAAAAGCAGCATTATGACCAGCCCGGGTGCAACAATCCGGTTGAGCCATTTGATAGAAACGGGCCCTTTGGCCACCACAATCCAACTGACGGCAATGGCAATCAGGGCAAAAACGATGACTGTGGCAAGGGAAGGATTGGGTTGATCCACCAGGGCCCCGTATACGGTGCTCCCTGCTTTTCCAAACATGATTGCCAGGACCGCTACCCAGCCAAATTCGATGAGAATGATGGAAAAAAGAGCTACTTTTGTGCCATGTTGGCCAAACACGCTGCGCAAGGAGACATACTGGTCAACTCCGTACTGGCAAGAGGGGACCGTGGTAGCCAACGCCATTAACAGAACGGAAATAGTGTTGCCGGCCAGAGTTGCAGCAAACCCCATTTTTACCCCTACAAACATGGAGAGCGTTCCACCAATAAGGAAGCACCATGTTGCAATGGCCAATCCGATGTTCACCATGGCAAAGTCAAATGCGCCCCAAACCCGCTCTTGAGGCAAAACAGGCAACAGTCCAAAAATGCCTGCCTGTTGCTTTCCTGAATTATCCATGCAATAACTCCTTTCTATTCCAAATTTTCCGACATTATTGTTACTCCTATAGCCGTTTACAACCATCCCCAGAGAAAAACAAGTACAGAAACAAGAACCGACAAACCAATCATGGCATAATCGATTTTCTGGAGGGGCTTGAACGAATTGTCGTGGAGTTCTGGATTCGTAAGTACGTCAATTCTCCGGGCCAACTCTTTCTGAAATTCTTTTGACACCTTCTACTCCTCCCTTCAATCTGAATGAGTGAAGTTTTCAGCAATTTTGTAAACTAGCAAGGATTATACCAATCAAAAAACCGGCAGAAACTGTTCCCAATTCGTACATACATGACCACGATTTCCGATCATTTATTTACAACTGAATAGATAAGAGCGCTTTGCTTCATTAACAAAGGAGTGCAGTGATTTTATTCGTTTTTGAATAATTATTACATATTGAATAACTTCGATAAAAATGAGATACCATCCTAACGTGGTATCCCTTCCTAACGGTTGTATTTGCATCTATTTTTGCAACATGGTGGGCCCGAATTTTACGAGCTGATTGCTTTTTTCCGCAACGCAACCAGGGTGATAAATTCAAAGACAATGTTGGCAGCCGCTGCCGCTGTCAATTGTCCATGATCAAAAGCCGGAAGCACTTCTACCAGGTCAAAGCCGACAATATCCAAAACGTCCAATCCGCGCACCAATTTAAGGGCGTCATCGATCGACACTCCTGCCACTTCCGGTGTTCCCGTACCTGGCGCGTAGATGGGATCGAGAAAGTCGATGTCAAAGGAAACAAACGCCGGGCCTGTTCCCACCCGATTGCGGATCACCTTTAACATTTCCGCAACTCCGATGCTTTTAAACTGATCGGTCGTCCACACCTCAAATCCCAAGTCCACTGCTTCCTGCAAATCCTCCGGTGCGTACAGACCGCCCCGCATCCCTACCTGAATCGACCGACTCACATCCAACAGCCCTTCTTCCACAGCTCTCCGGAAAGGAGTACCATGGTTGTATTTCTGCCCGAAATAACTATCCCAGGTGTCGGAGTGAGCATCGAAATGGATCAGGGCCACTTTACCGTATTTTTGGTGTACCGCGCGAAGCTCCCCAAGCGTGATGGAATGATCTCCTCCCAGAACGATGGGAATGATTCCTCTTTCCAATACAGGCGCCAGCCCTTCCGCCATTTTGTCGTAGGTTTCGAGAATGTAGCCGGGAACGACTGGTAGATCCCCGTAGTCTACTCCAGAAGCGTATTCAAACAGGTTAATTTGCTGGGCAGGATTGTAGGGACGAAGCAATATGGAAAAATCCCGGATTGCTGCCGGACCGAATCTGGCACCTGTCCGGAATGACGCCCCCGTATCAAAAGGAACACCCACAATGACAAAATCCATGTGCTCATCCAATTGTTCGACAAACGGCAGGCGCATAAACGTGCGCGGTCCGCAAAACCGCGGCGATTCAAAGGAATTTCTCGGCTGGTATTTCCCCATGCTAACTACCTCCATGACATTCTGACGTTTCCCTTCTCTATGTTTGCAACTACTATGCCAACGAATGGAAGTCTTCTTCCATTCATAGCATCTGAGTGACTCCCTCCTTTGCTATCCCAAGATATGGACAGTGAATATCTACATTCGATATAATGCTTTAAGCAAAATGCAAGCCGCTGGCGAAGGGAAAATCCCAACCCGGCTTGCGCTTACTTATTTGCAAACAGGAGGAAGCCATGAAATTTCGCGTGCAGAGTGTCATCGCAATCATCATCGGTTCGGCCATCATGGGATTTGGTATCAACACTTTCAACATTCCGAACAACCTGGCGGAAGGTGGAATTACCGGGATCAGCATCCTGATCAAGCTGTTGTTTCCTTCTGTGGACCAAGGGATGGTCTACCTGCTCATCAACGTGCCGTTATTCCTCCTCGGCTGGAAAATCCTCGGACGTATGTCTTTCTTCTATACGATACTGGGGACGCTCTCTCTGTCGCTGTTCCTTTCCATTTTTGACAATGTCCTGCCATTGCCGATGGACGATCGGTTGCTTGCCTCTCTGTACGGGGGCGTGTTGATCGGAGTGGGACTGGGCATCATCTTCCGCGCCGGAGGAACCACCGGCGGCGTCGACATCATCGCCCGAGTTCTGCAAAAATACTGGGGCATCAGCATGGGCAGAACGCTGTTTCTCGGCGACATTCTGGTCATCGGCGCTTCCCTCATCTACCTGAACTTGGAAAGCGCCATGTATACCCTGGTCCTGGTCTTTATCGCCGCCCGCGTGATCGATTTCTTCCAGGAAGTTGCGTACGCCGCGAAAGCCTTGACCATCATTTCCGACCATGCCGACGAGATCGCCAAACAGGTTCTTGAACTGGGCCGCGGCGTCACCCTGTTTTCAGGAAAGGGAGCGTTCTCCGACGAAGCCAAGAAGGTGGTCTACGTGGTTGTCAGCCGCAATGAAGTGATGCGCTTCAAAAACATCGTCCAGGAAATCGATCCGCACGCCTTCCTCATTGTCAACGACGTCCACGAGGTGCTGGGAGAAGGTTTCACCCTGGATGAAAACAGAAAGCCCATCCGCGAGTGACGAATGGACGGTTGGCCGGCACCTTGCCGCATGCGGCAGGGTGTTTTCTTGTTGCGTCAAGGTCATCGGGAACTGAACTCCGCCTGGTATTTGCGATAGGCCACATACGTCAGGGAAAGCAGCAGGGCGATCACGATGCTGCCCGCAATCCACACGGGCGAATCCGGCCGCATCATCAGACGAGCAAACGCGCTGGTGTCTTCGCCCACAAACGCTTTCTGCATCAGGCTGTTCAAATCGCGCAGCGACTTGCGAATCAACTGCCAGTCCTTCTCCATGCTGCGCACCTCTTTGTAAATCCGATCATATGCGGACGATATTTCCAGCAGGTCCGTTTCGCGAAACTGAACGCTCATCGCCGGTTTGAGCACCAGGTAAAGGCGGTAGTTTTCGTCAAACTGTTCGTGAAACGTCTTGAAATCCCGCTCAACCGCCGCCTTTTGCAGATTTTGCATCTGCGTCAGAAAAGCGCTGTAATAGCTTTTCCAAAGCGGCTGCTGGCGGTGGATCAAGGCGTCAATGGCAATGCGAACGCGTGTGGCGTCCCACAGCATCTGATCTTCGCTCATGTGCGGGGATAGAATGCTTTGTTTGGCTGCAAGAATGGATTGGGTGATGGCGTTCAAGCTTTCAATCCGGATGGGCAACGGAAGCGACTGCTGCGGAAAACGTTCCGCAAGCTCTCGGATGCTTTCCTGCGCCCTAGCCAGATCTCCCGCTCGGACGCGGTCAACAAGCTCGCTTGCGATCCGGTCCATTTCCAGCAGCTTTTTCTCTGCTTCCGGCCTATCCAGTTTGCTGTACAAGGTGTGGATGGGCCAGGACAACAACAGGCCGATCACCAGAAACAGCGACAGATAGCGGATGTTTTTCCTCACGCAATAACCTCCTTTCCCTGGTACAACGTATGGAAAGGAGGACAAGATTAGACCTTGTTTCTGATAAACAACTGATTTGTAAACCAGATGGTGAAAATGGATAACAAACTGAGCAATACCGTAAACAACCCAACAATTCCATCATAGGGTTCCAACTCGGCCGGCAGCCATGGATGAATATCCATGACGTAATCCAAGAAGTCGTTGTTCAGCGTCCACAGCGCAGCAATTCCCAATGACAGGATGCTCAGCTTGAAGAACCGGGCGTATATGACAGACTCAATGGCCATTCCCGCATGTGACAGAATCAGCATGACATCCGTCCCGTTCACTTCGTCACCCATGATCCAGCCCGTGATAATGACGCCTACCGCCCAAATGCCGTACTTCAAATTGGTAATTCCCGCCAATGCTTCGAGAATCGGAAGGTTACGGCCCAGCAAGTAGGTGAGGAGGACGAGTGTAAACAAGCCGCTGCCAGTCGGGCTGTCCGGGACGAACAGACGCAAATATGCAGGTGTTTCTGCCAGTTGGTTGCGGTACCAGTAAAAACCGTAAACGGTTCCAAGCAGGTTTACGACAAACAGCGTCCAGAGAAACCAACGTTCTCGCAATGATTGCCGTAACCACTCCCATATCCAGATCATATTCATCTTCTCCTGCTGTTAACGCCGCTAAAGAAAAAGCTGACTTCAACGTCAGTCAGCTTTTTCTTTACTAGCTTATTTCAAACTTGCCAGGTACTCCGCAAGCTCTTGGATTTTTGCATCATCTTTAATCAGGCCGCCTGGCATGGAGCCTTTTCCGTTCTTGATGATGTCAGCAATTTGTGCGGCATCCAATCTGCTTCCAACCTGTTGCAGGTTCGGTCCCATGCCGCCCTCCATGTTGTTGCCGTGGCAACCCATGCAACTGGCTTGCTCTTTCCAGATCGCGTCTGCCGTAAAACTGCTGTCGGAATCTGCCGCCGGCGGTGCCGAAGCAGCAGGGGGTGCTTCCCCGCTCCCTCCTCCATTTTGGTGGAGCATTTGCTCATGCTCGTAATCTGCTGCCCACGTCAGGTAGAAAATTCCCACCAGAGCGGTCAGCATCAAACCGGTCGCTACCGGGCGGCGGGACGGACGGCGCTCAGGGCCAGGATCCAGCCACGGAGCCAACAGCAAAGCGCCAAAGGCGAGTCCCGGAATCACCAGAATCCCGATGACCACCCAGTCACCGGATGCCCAAGGGTATTTCAGCAACTGGTAGAGAAACAGGAAATACCAGTCCGGCACCGGAATGAACGAAGTGTCGTTCGGATTTGCCTTGTCAGTCAACGGTGCGGGATGCGATACGGTCAAGATCAGAAACGCGACCAGGCAGACTGCAGCAACCATCCATTCCTTCAACAGGAAGTTGGGCCAGAACGGCTCCGTTTTTCCCGGAAATTCGGAGTAGGATGGGGAAATGTTGGGAATGCGCTTCGCCGGTACCCGGGAGTCTCCGACGAAGGTAGCATCTTTATCATATTTGGCCATGCTATTACCTCCTTAAAATCGAAGACGAATCACAGCGGACCCGAGATACCTTGTCGGCGAATCATCACAAAGTGTGCCGCCAACAGGGCAAACAGCGCTGCCGGCAGGAAGAACACATGGATGGCGAAGAACCGCGTCAAGGTTTGCGCACCAACGATGGTACCGCCCGTAAGCAACGTTTTGGCGTACGGACCAATGATCGGCACGGAGTCGGCAATTTGCAGACCTACCTTTGTCGCGAAGTAGGCGGTGTTGTCCCACGGGAGCAGATAACCGGTGAAACCGAGGCCGAGCATGACGAAGAAGATCAATACGCCAACCACCCAGTTGAGTTCACGCGGTTTCTTGTAGGCACCGGTGAAGAATACGCGGAGCGTGTGCAGGAACATCATCACGATGACCAGGCTCGCGCCCCAGTGATGCATGCCGCGGACGATGGAACCGAAGGCCACTTCGTTTTGCAGGTACCTTACCGACTCGTACGCGTTCAGGATGTCCGGAACGTAATACATGGTGAGAAACATCCCGGACAAGATTTGAATAACGGTAATAAAAAACGTAAGACCGCCAAAACAGTAAACAAAAGCGCTAAAATGATGTGCCGGGTTCACGTGCTCAGGCACTTCATGGTCGGCCAAGTCGCGCCACATCGGGGTGATGTTTAAGCGCTCATCGACCCAGTCGTACATTTTTTGCAACATCTTAACCACTCACCCCCGGACGAGGATTTGCTTTCAGGGCGCCCAGATAGAGTTTGCCGTCTCTGATTTCCGTCTCATACACGTCAAGGGAAGCCGTCGGCGGCGTGCCAATGATGAACTCGCCGTTTTTCGTGTAGCGTCCCAAGTGGCACGGACAAAAATACTCGTTTGGATGATCAGGGTTGGTATTCCAGTCTACCGTACAGCCCAAATGCTTGCAGATCGGGGACAGGGCAAGAATCTCTCCGTTTTCGTTCTTGGTGATCCACGCAGACAGCGTGGTTTCCGATTCATACCAACCGTCCTTGGTATGTACCTTGAATTCGACACGTTTCGGCTCAGGACCGAAATCGTCCGGACTTCCGACAGCTACGGCGCCCGAATCCGACTGTGCTTGCAGCAAGGGGTCAATGGCAAAGCGAATCATTGGCGTAATCATCCCTGCAGCAAGAAAACCGCCCGTTCCCATCAGCGCGTAGTTGAGAAACGTACGTCTGGAAATTTCACGTTTGTCGCCCATCTCTTTTCCCTCCTTATCCTCCAAAATCGCGCGAAATTAACGTTTTTCACACACATGCACCAGGTCAAGTCCAATCATAGCTAACGCCTATTCCAATGTCAAGAATGTCCAGTTGGCTAGACAATGGCGAATCCCCGCCCGTTCGGATATTGTTGCCATTTTGTCAAATTTGCCCTATTTTTTGCCTCTCTTTTTTAAGTATTGCCTGAAACCGGTTTCTCTATCGACAGATCTGCCCTTGCCTTTTGCTCCTGCTGCCACTGGCGAATCACTTCCTTGTACAGGACGTCAACGGTTACGTCGAAACGCAAAGAAGAATCCAGATCTTCCTCTCCCACCGTCAAGACGAGCAACCGCTCCCCGCTTTGGGGCAAATGAATACGGTCCCCGGCAAAACAGAGCAGCACGCGATGGGCAAAGCCGGGCGGCATCACCTCCGTGTTCCATTCGTTGGAAAAATGGTAGAGCAAGGGAAAAAGCAGCACTCTTCCCCTCAGGCGGCGCTCGATTCCGGCCGCGACATTCAGCAGGTAGTTCATGCGCAGGACGTGATCGGCCATTTCCAAGTCGGGACGAAACAAATAAAGTGGGAGCAGCGCGGTATCCACAAACTGCCGCAACTCCTCCCACCGTTCAAACTCTTTCGGATTCCACTGCATAGCGACGCACCTCTTCCACAGATTTGGCAAATCTAGCGTACCACGAATCCTTCGGAACAGGCAACGCCGCGCGTCCGCCCAATCCGGCTACAATTGCTCGTAAGCCATGATCTCTTTCAATTCCGTGGTAAGCCGGATGAAATCATCCCTGTTCCGATTCGCCAGCGCCTCGTCAATTTCCCGGTACAACTCCCGTTTCCGGTAGATGCGCATTTGCTCGTCAATCACCAATTCCGAAAGCAGGCCTGACACCATCTGATTGTTGGTGCCGTATGTATTGGAATAGAAATTGAGCCACTCCATAACCATCCCTCACTTCAATGAAATTGTTGTCTCGGTAAAACCGTTGTATTTGCGAAGCCATGTCCGGCTCGCAGCCGTGGCCTGGTACAACCAGTTTCCCTGGTCGTCCTGGCCGGCTCGGAGCAGTCCCAGGTGCACCATCATCTTGCATACTCTGTTGTTCAGGATCTGGGACGGTTCATCGTAGTAGAATGGCTTGATCCACGCCAGCAGCGTTTCCGCAAGCGCTGTTTGGCTGACCCACCCTCCGGTGGCCAATAGCGGGATCAACTGGACCAGCATCGGCAAATTGGGAATGGCGCGCTTGTACAAACGCATCCAAAAGCGTATCAGCTCGTGGTGAAGGGAATCCTCGTATCTCTGTTCCAGCCGGTTTCTGCCTGCTTCGCTCAACCAAACCTTGCCATCCCTCTCTTCCACCCACCTGTTGAAGTAGCAAAAATCGTAGAGCAGGGAGAAGCGATCCGGATACAGATCGAAGTGATACCCGTACCCAAAGCGCCATTTTTGCGGAGGCAGAGGATCTTCCTTGACACTCAGGAATTGAAACAGCTGTTGCTGATGCCGTTTGTACATTCCCCCCTCCGTGGTGAGCGGAACGGGTTCGCGCTGCAGGAATTGCAGAAATTGTAGGATATCCTCGCACAGTGCGGTGCCTTCGTCGCGGTAACAAGCCAATTCCTGAACGATGGACGGACCGTACCGCTGCCGCCACTTCTCCAGCCAGGCCTGCAGGTATGGTTCGCGGATGTCCAGCGGGATCTGGTACTCCCCCACTGTCTTGTTTTTCACCGGATACACCCATCCGCGCTTCATTGCTTGCGCCACGTAACGCCTGGCTTCCTCCCGCTTCTGCTCGGGACTTGCCGCCAGGGCGATTCCCGCCTTGGCCAGCAGGTCTTCCAGTGACATCACGGTGCGCTTGTCAAGAAAGAGCAGCAGAAGGAAATGCGTCTCTTCCGAAGAAAGCTGTTCCACCTCCTGGGCGATGGTCGACCGATGCCGCAAACTGGATATAAGCGAGGTAATCAACTCGTTTTTGGAATGAGGGTTGCAGTTGCATCCGTAATGGTTGGCAATTTGATGGAGCTGCCGGATATCGGTATAGACCAAAATCTCAGCCAAGTTCATCTGTGCATCCCTTCTTCACAATTGTCTGCTACCCCTCATTTTTGCCAATAAGCGGAAAAATAAACAGGAAGCCACACATGTGGCTTCCTGTCTGCTCAATCTTCCAGTTCGTCGCCCGGCTGATCGTTCCACTGATCGTAAAGCTCCTGGTATTTCTTCGCCTCATCGTAACGGCCAGCCTGCGTCAACAGGGTGATCAGCCGTTTAATCTGATTCAAATCAAAACCTGACAAATCCACGTAATTTTTCAGCGCCTCAATCGCCTTTTCGCTTTTTCCCAGCGCGAGGCAGATATCTGCGGCCAGCGGGTAAGCCGCGACGTATTCTTCATCCAGGGCCTGGAGTTGGTTCACGTGTTCCAGCGCTTCTTCCAGCTTGCCCAGATGGTAGGCCATCATGCCGCAGGCAAACAACGCTTCTGTGGAACGTTCGAGCTTCAGCGCCTGATGAAAGACCTGATAGGCTTTTTCAAATTGCCCATTTTGCGCCAGCGAACGCCCTTTGGTCATCAGCAGGTCGAGACTGTGCTCTCCTGCCTGTTCCAGCAAGCGAAGCGCATCTCCGTCATGCCCGAGACGAAAGTAAAGATTGCCCAGAGCCGCGAGGATTTCCTTGTTTTCCGGATCTTTTTGGCGGGCTTGTTCCAGGTACTTGACCGCCACCTCGTCCAGGTCCTGCAGGGAATACAGGTCAGCCAGCAGGAGATCCAGACGGAGGTTATCCACCCCTGCATCCTTGCATTCGTACAATAATTGCTCCGCGGTTTCAAATTCACCCGTATCCAGCGCGATTTCCGCCAACGACATCTGACACTCGCGCCGCATGGACGCATCCATCTCCGGATGATCCCGAAGCAGATTGGTCAACAGCTGGACAGCTTTGTCCAAATGGCCCAACTGGTACCAGACTTCCGCCAGATACATCATCACGTCGGGAAAATCCTTGCCGTGTTCCTGAACCTTTTCCAGAGCCTTGATTCCCAGCTCCACTTCGTCATGTTCAATTCGCTTGAGGGCCTCATCGATCACGTACAGCCATTCTTTCGGCATCTGTTCACCTCATCCTCTCGTTCCATGCGCTGCAAGCAAAGTCCCCATACAGAAAGTCCCCATACAGTCTGAAAAGACCGTCCGGGGACGGTCTTTTGGCTGCAATCCTGTTTCCTCATTATACACGAGTCAGCCAACTCATGGTAATGACGGTGACCAGAATTCCGAAAACGCTGAAGACTATGCTGTAGTTGGGCTTGGAAGGCTCACTGCTGACGGGATCCGCTGCCAGCGGAATGATGGAAGCCGTCGCACTCGCCAACTGCTCCTCCTGCCCGAAATGGGGACCGACCTCCACGACGTAGGTTCCGTCGTCTTCGGACTGCATCGAGGAGGAAATTACCTGGGTCTTCGCGTTGCCGATCTCCATCAATTCCCCGTCGATGACAAGCGCATTGGCCTGTTCGGCAGGGCTGGAATTCAGGTATAACGTAAAGGAAAAGAGCATCAGCAGAATCACGGCTGCGCTGGCACCCAGGCGTCTCATTTTGGCCGTGACGGTAAAAATTTTTCTGCCAATGGGGATTGCCCATTTTTCCTCGGAAAGAATCCGCGCCATCACCGCATCCACGATCGAACGGGACGGGGTCACGGAATAGTATTCCTCTCTGTCGGCTTTGATCCAGTCCCCGCTTTCCTTCCACCACTTGTAATCCGCCCTGCAGCTGCTGCAGGAGGCCAAATGGTTGTCCACGCGGCGGCGGGCTACTTCATTCAGCAGATTTTCGGCATAGTCAGGCAGCAATTCCTGAACTTCTTCACATCTCATCATCGGTTCATCCCTTCAACTTCATCCAAATGAGCATCCAGTATGTAGTTTTCCAACTGGCCCTTTATACTTTGCCGCGCTCGGAAAAGCAAGGATTTTACCGAACTTACCGTCAAGTCGAGAATGACGGCAATCTCGTTGTAATCCAATTGTTCATATTCGCGCAGGATCAGAGCGGAACGCTGTTTTTCCGGCAGGTTGTTAATCGCCTGTCTGACCATGTGCTCCCGCTCGTTACGCAACAGCACTGCTTCGGGCAAGTTTTTCACAGAAGCCGTCGGAACCTGCAACGTGTCCTCCAGGTAAACGTCGGAGTTCCGGCTTTTGCGCAACTCGCTCAAAACAGTGTTGCGGGCAATCGTATAAAGCCATGTGGAAAAGGTTGCTTCTACATCCCGAAACGAGTGAATGCTTTTGAACGCCTTGTAAAACGTCTCTTGACAGATATCCTCTGCGATGTGCTCCAAATGGGCTTGCCGCAGCAAATGGGTGACAAAAGCCAGGATCTTTCTTTCGTAGCGACGAATCAGCTCAGCGTAGCATTCCAGATTTCCTTCTTTAATCTCTCGGATGAGCTGGGAATCGGTCATGTTCAGGATTACCTCCTTGCGATTCCGACCCTCAGCGACCTCTCGTCTAATTAGACCGCTGGGGAGCAAAAAAGTTGCGCTCCTGCTTCCATTTCTTTTTCTCGTCTCCCGGCAGGAATCCTTTTAGTAAATCCCCCCACTTTTGGAGCTAGATAACAAAGGAAAGAGGATGCGCGTTCCTTAGCCATCGCCCCATGCCGATTACGGGAGAAAACCCCAAATTATGATAAATCCACTTTCCGTTCGACATGACGGAAACTGGATGGAATAATTCGTTAAATTTGAGAATAGTGGAAGGGGCAATCTTTGTCAACCAATTTTCCTTTTTCAGGAAAACCAGATCAGCGTCTGCACCAGGTGCCAAACTGCCTTTTCGCGGATACAATCCGACAGCTTTTGCGGCGTTTTGGGAAGCGAGACGAACGCACAGGCTAAGCAGTTCCTCCCGCTGCGCCCATCTGCGGCCCTCTGTCAGGCGGACATCGTGAAGATTTGCCGCAATCGGACAGGAGAGGTTCCGCCGCCTCTGCAAAAGCCGCAAGCCCTCCTCCGTCTCCTCTGACGTCAGCCAGTACAGATGGCCGAAACCATCAGAATGAAATCCGTCCGTATCGCGAAACATGCCGGGGACCACCGTCCTCGCCTTCCAGTACCGGGTGGTCTGCAGCCAG
>Ga0207865_102150_pt1 | contig 12252 bp, 9 predicted proteins | sample HigsolmetaAR204D_FD_184836 | JGI IMG/M metagenome (GOLD analysis project Ga0207865, IMG submission 184836) | Ionic liquid and high solid enriched microbial communities from the Joint BioEnergy Institute, USA - AR20-4-D (SPAdes) (version 2) ...
GGAGCCGGCGATCTCCTCGACCTCGTCGATGAACACCACCACCGACTCCAGCTCCATCACGTTGGCGAACGCCTCGCGCAGGGCGGCGGCCATCGACACGCCGGGGGCGGCCAGCCGGGACGGGAACAGCTCGACGAACGGCCAGCCCAGCCGGCCCGCCACTGCCTTGGCGAAGCTGGTCTTGCCGGTACCCGGCGGGCCGAACAGGATCACCGCCTTGGGCGGCGAAACCCCGTGCCGGGCGGCCACATCCGGCTGCGACAGCGGCAGCACGATGCGCCGCTCGATGATCCGCTTCTCGGCCTCCATGCCGGCCATCGACTGCCACAGCTCACGCGGGATCACCTGCCCGCCCACGGTTTCCAGCAACCCGGCGTCGGCGACGCCGATGTGGTCGAGCTTCTCGAAATAGTGCAGCTCGCCGCGCTCCTGGTAGCCGCAGTTGCGCAGCGCGGCGGTGCCGGTGGCGTCGGCGGGCAGCAGCGCGCTGATCCGGCGCACCCCGATGCGGCGCAGCCGGTTCTCCAGCTCGCCGAGCAGGGCGCTGCCGATCCCGCGGTTCCGCCACCGGTCGCTCAGCGCGACCATCGTGATCCAGGCCCGCTCGCCCTGCTGGTGGGCGACGGCCATGCCGACCACCTGGTCCCCCACCACCGCCACCACGGCGGGCTGGCCGGCGCGGGCGGCCGAGACCGCCTCGGAGACCGGGAAGACCGGTGCGGGCTCGTCGGGGCGGCGGCTCTGGTCCCAGACCGAGATCGCCGCGTCGAGGTCGTCGTCGTGGAAGTCGCGTAACCGCCATGCGGGCATACCGTGAACAGATACCGGCGGCCCGGCCCGCCCGGCATGCCCCGTTCGGGGGATCGGGCCGGGGAACAAACTCCCCCTCCACAGGGTTGAGTCCAACAGACTTAACTTTTGGAGGATTCGTAATGGCTGACGCCGTGACTGTGCCGGTGCTGTTCTCCGGCGAGACGATCGTGCTTCCGGGCATGGTCGTGCCCATCGAGCTCGACGACGCCGGTCGCGCCGCGGTCGAGGCGGCCGGCACCGGCGCGACGGGCAAGCTGCTCATCGCCCCCCGCGTGGGTGAGCGCTACCCCACCCACGGGGTGCTCGCGACGGTGGTCCAGGTGGGCCGCCTGCCCGGCGGCACCCGCACCGCCGCCGTGGTGCGCGGCGAGCGTCGCGCCCAGATCGGGGCCGGCCGGCCCGGGCCGGGCGGCGCGCTGTGGGTGCAGGCGACGGCGGTCGAGGAGCCGCCCGCCGACGACGAGACGCGGGCGCTGGCCGGCGAGTACCGCAAGCTGCTGCTGGCGGTGCTGCAGCGCCGGGAGGCCTGGCAGATCATCGACTTCGTCAACCAGCTCACCGACCCGTCGGCCCTGGCCGACACCGCCGGGTACGCGTCGTACCTGACCGCTGAGCAGAAGCAGCGGCTGCTGGAGACCCCGGCGGTGACCGAGCGGCTGCGGCTGCTCATCGACTGGACCGGGGCCTACCTGGCCGAGATCGAGATGAGCGACAAGATCGCCGAGGACGTCCGCACCGGCATGGAGAAGCAGCAGAAGGAGTTCCTGCTGCGCCGGCAGCTGGCCGCGATCCAAAAGGAGCTCGGCGAGCTCGACGGCGACGGGGCCGCCACCGGCTCCGCCGACGACTACCGCGCCCGCATCGAGGCCGCCGACCTGCCGGAGCGGGTGCGCGAGGCCGCGCTGCGCGAGGTGGGCCGGCTGGAGCGGGCCGGGGACCAGAACCCGGAGGCGGGCTGGATCCGCACCTGGCTGGACACCGTGCTGGACCTGCCGTGGAACGTCCGCACCACCGACCGCACCGACCTCGCCGCGGCCCGGGCGATCCTGGACGCCGACCACCACGGGCTGCAGGACGTCAAGGACCGCATCGTGGAGTTCCTGGCGGTGCGGGCCCGGCGCGCCGAGCGCGGCCTGGCCGTCGTCGGCGGCCGCGGCTCCGGTGCGGTGCTGGCGCTGGCCGGCCCGCCCGGGGTGGGCAAGACCTCGCTGGGCGAGAGCATCGCCCGGGCGCTGGGCCGCAGGTTCGTCCGGGTCGCCCTGGGCGGGGTGCGCGACGAGGCCGAGATCCGCGGCCACCGGCGCACCTACGTCGGTGCGATGCCCGGACGCATCGTGCGGGCGATCGCCGAGGCCGGGTCGATGAACCCGGTGGTGCTGCTCGACGAGGTCGACAAGCTCGGCAGCGACTACCGCGGCGATCCCGCGGCCGCGCTGCTGGAGGTGCTCGACCCGGCGCAGAACCACACCTTCCACGACCACTACCTGGACCTGGATCTGGACCTGTCCGACGTGGTGTTCCTGGCCACCGCCAACGTCGTCGAGCAGATCCCGGTGCCACTGCTGGACCGGCTGGAGTTGGTCGAGATCGACGGCTACACCGCCGACGACAAGCTGGCCATCGCCCGCGGGTTCCTGCTGCCCCGGCAGCGGGAGCGGGCCGCGCTCACCGCGGCCGAGGTCGAGGTGACCGAGGCGGCGCTGCGCAGGATCGCCGCCGACTACACCCGCGAGCCGGGGGTGCGCCAGTTCGAGCGGCTGCTGGCCAAGCTGATGCGCAAGGTGGCGACCCGGCTGGCCGAGGACCCGGCCGCCGCGCCGGTGGTCATCGACGAGCCGGACCTGGTCGACTACCTGGGCCGGCCGCGGTTCACGCCGGAGACCGCCGACCGCACCGCGGTGCCCGGGGTGGCGACCGGGCTGGCCGTCACCGGGGCCGGTGGCGACGTGCTCTACATCGAGGCGACCGCCACCGGCGGCGGGCCGGGCCTGCAGCTGACCGGTCAGCTCGGCGACGTGATGAAGGAGTCCGCGCAGATCGCGCTGTCGTACGTGCGGGCGCACGCCGAGCGGCTCGGGGTGGACCCGGCCGCGCTGGAGCGGCGCATCCACCTGCACGTGCCGGCCGGGGCGGTGCCCAAGGACGGCCCGTCGGCCGGGGTCACCATGGTGACCGCACTGGTGTCGATGGCCACCGGGCGGCAGGTGCGCGCCGACGTCGGGATGACCGGCGAGGTGACGCTCAACGGCCGGGTGCTGCCCATCGGCGGGGTCAAGCAGAAGCTGCTGGCCGCCCAGCGGGCCGGGCTGACCACGGTGTTCCTGCCGCGGCGCAACGAGCCCGACCTCGACGACGTGCCGGCCGAGGTGCGCGAGGCGCTCGACATCCGGCTCGTCGACGACGTCGCCGACATCGTGGCCGAGGCCCTGCTGCCGGCGGCCTGCCCGGCCGCGGCGGCAGCGGCCTGATTCGCGGGTACAGCACGCCCATGACGGTGCACATCGGCACCTCCGGCTGGTCCTACGACCACTGGACCGGCGTGCTGTACCCGCCCGGCACCCCGGCCGGCGCCCGGCTGGACCGCTACGCCGCCGAGTTCGACACCGTCGAGCTCAACGGCAGCTTCTACCGCTGGCCCGCCGACGACACCCTCGCCGGGTGGTGCCGGCGGCCGCCGGCCGGGTTCACCATGTCGGTCAAGGCGCACCGCGGGCTGACCCACTTCCGCCGGCTGCGCGACCCCGGGCCGTGGCCGGCGCGGTTCGCCCGGTGCTGGGAGTTGCTCGGCGGGCACGCCGCCGCACTGCTGGTGCAGCCGCACCCGGCGCTGGCCCGCGACGACGCGCTGCTGGGCCGGTTCTTGGCCGCGATGCCCGACTACATCCCGGTGGCGGTCGAGCTGCGCCACCCGTCCTGGGACGACCCGGCGGTCCACCGGCTGCTGGAGCGCCACGGCGCGACCTGGGTGGTGGCCGACGGCGCCGGGCTGCGCTGTGTCCCGCGGGTCACCGCCCGGCTGGTGTACGTGCGCCTGCACGGCCCGGACCCTCGGCAGCGCTACCACGGCGGCTACCCGGAGGCCGAGCTGGCCGGGTGGGCCGAGCGGATCCGCGGCTGGGACCGCGCCGGTCACGACGTGCTGGTCTACTTCAACAACGACATCGACGGGCACGCCGTGACCGACGCCCGCACGCTGATCCGGTTGCTGGGCCGATACAGTCGAGCGCGGTGAGAACTGCGCTTGCGACGATCACGGCCGCGGTGCTGGCGGCCGGCTGTGCCGGGCCGACGGTGGTCAACACCGACGAGGCCGCCCCGGCGCCGACCACGACCACCACCGCCGCGCCGAGCCCCGGCCCGCGGGACAACCGCCTGCTCGTCGACGCCTCGGCGTACGCCGTGCGCGACGAGGGCGGCCGGGTGATCGGCTATTTCTTCACCACCCCGAGCCGGCGCTGGAACTGCGCGATCCTGCCGCGGACCAGCGCGGGCTGCCAGGCCGCCGGCGGCGCGGCACTCACCGTCGCCGGGGCGCCGACCGCCGTGCCGGGGCCGGGTGGTGCACCCGTCCGGCCCACCGCCGTCGTCGTGGAGCGCGAGGGCCCGGCGCATCTCGCCGCGCCCGGCGAGCCGCGGTACCGCCCGACCGGCGGCCCGGCGGCCGAACTGGGCTTCGGCCGGATCCTGGCCGCGGCCGGGTTCCGCTGCAATGTAACCGAGACGCACGGCATCTCGTGCCTGAGCGAGAGCTCCGGGGCGGGCTTCACGTTCGACGGCGAGACGTTCGAGCCGGTCTACACCGACATCGCGCCGTCCGCCTGAACGCCGGCGCTCAGTGCAGCGTCGCGGTGCCGTCCGGGTGGACGGTGACCGTGGCGCCGGCGATGTCCTCGGTGACCGCGACCTCGGCGGCCGTCGGGTCGGCGATGACGGCCTGGGCGCGCGCGTCGGCGGCGGTGCGCACCATCAGGAACGCCTTCTCCACCGTGCCCTCGCGGGTGAACGGCGCGGTCCAGGCCTCCACCGTGCCGGTGCCGGCGAACTCCACCACCAGGTTGCGGGTGGGCTCCGCGTCGACCTCGGCCTGCACGTCCTGCCAACGGAACCCGCTCGCCGGAGGTTCGGTGCCGTACACGCCGAAGGCGTGCTTGGTCAGGTACCCGCCGTTGGCGGTGACCAGGCCCAGCGCCGGGCCGTCGGCGGCGACGAGCCGCTCGGCCATGGTGGCGATGGAGTGGGTGACGTAGTTGTTCCACGGCCCGCCGGCGAAGGTGAGCCCGCCGGTGACGGTCAGCGGCCGGGCCGGGTCGTCCAGCGGCAGCCCGAGCTCGTTCGCGGCCACCTGCACCGCCACCGGGAAGCACGAGTACACGTCGATGAACGCCAGGTCGTCGACGCCGACCCCGGCCAGCTCCAGCGCCCGGCGGCCGGCGATCCGGATGGCCGGCGAGCGGTGCAGCTCCCAACGCTCCCCCACGGCGTAGGTGTCGTGCGCGTCGGTGCCGGCGTACGGGAACACCCAGCGGTCGCGCGGCACGCCGAGCTCGGCGGCCCTCGCCGCCGAGGCCAGGACGACCGTCGCGCCCTGGTCGACCATGTTGTTGGAGTTCATCAGCTTCGGGTACGGCCAGCTGATCATCCGGTTTTCCGGCCCCGGCTGCCAGATCTGTTCGGCGGCAACGGGTTCCCGCACCCAGGCGTGCGGGTTGGCGGCGGCCACCGCGCTGAACCGGGCCCACAGCTCGCCGATCCGGCGCCGGTGCGCCTCGGGGGTCTCCCCCAGCGCGATGCGCAGCGCCTCCTCGAAGATCGGGTAGACGTAGGCGGGCCGGTCCAGGCCGATCCGGATGTCGGCGGGCCCGGCCAGCGGCACCCCGTCCTCGGCGCCCGGGGCCGGCGCCACCGACTCGTCCTGCCTGGTCCACTCCGGCCGGATCCCCTGGGCGCGCAGCCGCGTCCGGGTGCGCCAGGTCTCGCCGCCGGTGATCAGCACGACGTCGTTGCGGCCGGCCTGGATGTCCAGGCAGGCCTCGTTGACCAGCGACTGCGGCACGTTGCCGCCGATGCCGGTGTAGCGCGAGTCGGCACGCTCGGCGCCGATCCGCTCGGCCACCAACCGGCCCGGGTCGCGGTAGCGCCACGACAGCAGGTTCACCACACGGATCGAGTCCACCGCCGCCAGCACGCGCTCGTCGGCGGCCGCCCGGGCCGCGTCGGCCATCAGGTCGACCGGCTCGCGGGCCGGGTCGGGTTCGCGCTGGTTGACCTGCCCGTAGCCGATCAGCACCGGGGTCCTGGGATCGAGGGTCATCTACGAACGTTCCTGTCCTACTTCGGATTCTCCGCGCCGGCCGGCGGCTCGGCGGTGAACAGCACCTCGTCGGCCAGCAGCCGGTCGATCTCGCCGGCATCCAGGCCGAGCACCTGCTCGCACACCTCCCGGGTGTGCTCGCCGGCCAGCGGCGCGGGCCGCTGCTCGGCCGGCGGGATGCGCCGGAACCGGCTCACCGAGGCCTCGGCCGGCATCGGCTCGTCGAACAGCGGGTGGGCCAGCTCGGTGAACACGCCGCGGTGGCGCAGCTGCGGATCCTCCTGCACGTCGATGGCGCGGTGCATGGGCGCGGCCGGAATCCCGGCGGCCTGGCAGGCCTCGGCGATCTCGAGCTTGTCCCGCTCGCCGGTCCAGGCCGCGACCGCCGCGCGCAGCGCGTCCGGGTCGGCCGGCAGCGCCTCGACCCCGAGCACCCCGGCCAGCCGGGCCCGGTCGGCGTCGTCGCGCACCGAGATGACACACCATTCGTCGTCGCCGGCGCACCGGTAGACCCCGTGCACGGCCGGGTCGGGCTGCACCCGGTCCCCGGCCGCCTCGGCGACGTAGGTGACGTCCAGTGCGTTGAGCGCCACCTCGGCCTGCGAGATGTGCACATGTGCACCGGTGCCGGTGCGCTCCCGGCCGATGAGCGCGGCCACCGCGCCGATGGCGGTGATCCGGGCGGCCAGATGGTCGGGGAACACCGTGGTGGCGTCGAAGAAGCCGGGCTCGGAACCGGTCCACAGCCGGCTCACCCCGGTGCCGGCCCGCACCAGCGGGCCGTAGCCCATCCGCGAGCTCCACGGGCCGCCGGAGCCGTAGGCGCTGCTCTCGGCCAGCACGATGCGCGGGTTGAGCTCGGTCAGCCGGGCGAACGAGAAGCCCAGCGAGTCCAGGGTGCCCGGCTTGAAGTTGGCGAATACGGCGTCGGCGTCGGCGACCAGCCGGGCGAACAGCTCCGCGCCCCGCGGGTTGCGCAGATCCAGGCCGAGGCTGCGGTTGTTGCGGTGGGTCACCGCCCAGGACCGGCTCATCACCTGCCCGGGCGGGGCCTGGCGCAGCCCGTCCGGGTAGGCGCGGCTCTCCACCTTGATGATCTCCGCGCCCAGGTCGCCGAACAGCCGGGACAGCTCGCCGCCGGCCACGATGACGCCCAGGTCGATGATGCGCATGCCCTCGAACGGCCGGCTCGCCGCGCGCGACCCGGCGGCCGCGAAGGCCGGCAACGGCCACTCGGCGGCGTCCGCGCCGGGGGCCGGGGCGGGGGTGCGCAGCCCGACGTGGCGGCCGTTCACGACGAGCGGCCCGGTCGGCACCGTCACGCTCGGCTCGTCGCCGATGGGCACCTCGGCCAGCGCGCCGACCTCGCGGAAGTGCTCGGAGGCCAGCGCCTCGGCCGGGGTCTGCACCGCCTCGGTGGGCACCCCGCGGCGCTGCCCCTCGGCGACCAGCTCGGCGCGGGTCTTGTCGGCGAACAGCGCCGAGATCAGCGCGTCGAGCTCCTTGCCGGCGGCGTAGCGGGCGGCGATGCTGTCGAACATCGGGTCGGCGAACTGCTCGGGCTCACCGAGCCAGCCGAACATGCCGCGCCACTGCCGCGGCGCCAGGATGCAGATCCGCACCCAGCCGTCGGCGCACTTGTAGAACGGGTAGACGTTCTGGTTGCGGGGCCGGCCGCGCCACAGTTCGGCGGACTTCTTCAGGCCGGCCGCGGCCTGGCCCTGGGAGCCGAACGGCGGGTCCAGCGCCAGCACCACCGCGTCGTAGCGGGAGAAGTCGATCCAGTCGCCGGCGCCGGTGCGCACCCGGTGGAAGTAGGCGGCCAGCACCGTCCAGGCCGCCTGCGCGGCGGCCGTGGCCGAGGCCAGCCCGTACGGCGGCAGCACCGGGGTGCCGAAGGTCGGGCCGGACCGCGACAGCGCGGTCGACAGCGCGAACAGCACCGGATCGGTGGCGCGCCAGCCGGCGCGCGGGCCGTCGGCGCCGAAGTCGGTGATGGTCATCACGACGAGCTGCGGGTGCCGGTCGGCCAGCTCGGCCCCGGCCGGGCCGTAGGCGTCGATGCCGCCGTCGAGCACGATGTCGGCGGCCGCGGCGAGCTCGGCGAACCGGGCCCGGTCGGCGGCGTCGGCCGGATCCAGCACCGCGCTGCGCTTGTTGGCGTTGTGCAGGGCGAACGGGATACTGGCCCCGCCCAGCAGCGGATGCTCGCCGCGGGCCGGGCTGCCGCCGGGCGGTTCGACCTTGAGCACGTCGGCCCCGAGATCGGCCAGGAACCGGCCCACCGGGTCGGTGTCGGCACCGCCCACCTCGAGGACACGGACGCCGGTCAGCGGCAGGTCACGGTCGGTCATCGCACGCACGCTCCAGCAGGCATGAACTCCTCTTTCTCCCCTGGGGTGGCCAAGCTCGCAGTAAGGGTAGTGGGTGATGTGACCGATGAGCCAACCGACCGGTCGGTCGCCACACATCGAGAGGCGCGTCACTCCCGCACCGGGGCGGCCGCGCATACCATGGACGGCAATGAGTGTTTCCCCCGCGGTGGCTGTACCGTCCCATCCGCTGCGCGTACAGCTGGCCGCCCTGCACCGTTTCCGCACCTACGTCGACATCGGTGTGGTCGTCGTGGTGCTGGCGCTGACCAACCTGATCGCCCACTTCACCACCCCGTGGGCCAGCATCGCGACCGTCCCGGTGGCGGCCGTCGGACTGGTGCTGCTGATGCGCTCGCGCGGGCTGGACTGGGCCGAGCTCGGCCTGTCCCGGGAGCACTGGCGCTCCGGCGCCGGCTACGCCGCCGCGGCTTTCGGGCTGGTACTGGCCGTCATCGCGGTCGGCGCCCTGCTGCCGTGGACCCGGCCGCTGTTCATGAACAACAACTACGCCACCATCTCCGGGGCGCTGATCGCCTCGATGGTGATCATCCCGCTGCAGACGGTGATCCCCGAGGAGCTCGCCTTCCGCGGCGTGCTGCACGGCGCCCTGCACCGGGCCTGGGGGTTCCGCGGCGTGCTGGCCGCCGGGTCGCTGCTGTTCGGGCTCTGGCACGTCGCCACCTCGCTGGGGCTGACCAGCAGCAACGTCGGGTTCACCAAGCTGTTCGGCGGCGGGGTGGTCGGCACGGTCGCCGGGGTGGTGCTGGCGGTGATCGCCACCGGCGTGGCCGGCGTGGTGTTCGACTGGCTGCGCCGCCGCAGCGGCAGCCTGCTCGCCCCGATCGCGCTGCACTGGTCGCTCAACGGGATGGGCGCGCTGGCCGCCGCCCTGGTCTGGCAGGTCTCGGCCTAACCGGCCCCGCCCGCCCGGCCGCGCCGCCGGGCGCGGAAGTCCCGGTTCTTCATCCGGTTGCCGCACGACGCCATGTCGCACCAGCTGCCGCCGCGGTTGCGGGACCGGTCGTAGAAGGCCCACCGGCACTCGGCGTTCGCACACGCCTTGAGCCGGCCCCAGGTGCCGTCGCGCTGGGCGTCGCGGATGGCCAGCAACACCCCGACCAGCCGGCCCCGCACCGAGTCGTCGGCCCGTACCAGGCGCACCGAGCCGTCGTCGTCGATCTCCGCGCGCGCCGCGCCGCGCTCGGCCACCGCCCGCAGCGGGGCCAACTCGGCCGCCGTGGGCGCCGGCCCGCCGGCGTTGGCGACGAGCAGCGCCCGCAACGCCTCGCGCACCTCGCGCACCAATTCCAGATCGGCGGCGGCGAGCCGGCCGGACGCGCCGAGCAGCTCGTTGGCGACGAGCCAGGACCGGGCGGTGGCGGGGTCGGCGAGCCGGTCGGTGCCGCCGGACAGGTCCACGGTGTTGACCAGGGCCTGGACCCGCGCCAGTGACCCGGGTGCGGGCTTGGGCTCGCGCTCGTCGGGCCACGTCACGGGGTGTGTCATGCGCCCAGCCTATCGCCGACGTGACCAGTGAAATAGTTTGACCGGTCATCAGTGACCGGCGTAGCCTCATAGATGGTCACGCAATGCTGCGTCGCCGACACCGGACAGAGGTAGTGACAATGGCCGCCGACCGAGACTTCCGAGGGGTGCTCCCCGCCGGCACCACGGCCGTAACCGCGTTCGATCCGGGACACCCCTCGCTGTGGGCGCGGCTGGTCGCCAGGCTGCGCGCCGAGGAGCTCATCGAGGCGTTCGTGCTGCGCCTGCGGGCGCCGCACCCGGTCGGGGTGCGCGGCATGGCGCGGCTGCGCCGGATCCTGGCCGACGGCGCCGGACCGCTGAACCGCGACGGCCGCGGCGACCTCGCCGGCCGGCTCGGCGCCGCCCTGGCCGCCCTCTGACCGGCCCGCTCACCGCTGGGGCACCAGCACCGCCGCGCCGGCGATCCGCCCCTCGGCCAGATCGGCCAGCGCCGCGTCGGCGCGTTCGAGCGGGTACTCCGGCGTGGTCACCTCGATGCGGTGCCGGCCGGCGAACTCCAGGAACGCCCGGGCGTCCTCGCGGGTGTTGGCGGTCACCGACCGCAGCTGGCGTTCCTGGAACAGGTGCCGCTGGTAGTTGAGCACCGGGATGTCGGACAGGTGGATGCCGGCGATGGACAGCGTGCCGCCGCGGTCCAGCGCCTCCAGCGCCGGCAGCACCAGGTCGCCGACCGGGGCGAACAGGATCGCCGCGTCCAGCGGTACCGGCGGCCGGTCGGCCGCCCCCTGCGCGGAGGCCGCGCCCAGCGCCAGCGCGAGCTCGCGGGCGGCCGCCCCGCGGGTCATCACGTGCACCTCCGCCCCCTGGGCCAGCGCCACCTGCGCGGTGATGTGGGCGCTGCCGCCGAACCCGTAGATGCCCAGCCGGCCACCCTCCGGCAGGTCGGCCCGCAGCAGGGCGCGGTAGCCGATGATGCCGGCGCACAGCAGCGGGGCGAGCTCGGTGTCGGAGTAGCCGTCCGGCAGCCGCAGCGCGTAGGCCGCGGGCACGGTGGCGTACTCGGCGTAGCCGCCGTCGGCGTCCCAACCGGTGTAGCGTGACTCCGGGCACAGGTTCTCCCGGCCACGCCGGCAGTAGTGGCACCGCCCGCAGGTATGCCGCAGCCAGGGGATGCCCACCCGGTCTCCGGGGCGGAAGCCCTCGGCGCCCGCGCCGAGCGCGACGACCTCGCCGACCACCTCGTGGCCGGGCACGACGTGCGGGCGGTGCACCTGCAGGTCCCCCTCGGCGACGTGCAGATCGGTGCGGCAGACCCCGCAGGCGCGCACCGCCACCAACAACTCGCCCGGGCCGGGTTCGGGCACCGGGACGCGGACACGCTCCACCGGGCGGGTCGCGATCGGGCCGGGTTCCCGGACCCGCCAGGCCGTCATCGTGGCAGCAGTCATACCGCTATCGTCGCGCACCGGCAGCGACGGGGGCGGGCGAAGCCGCGGCCGTCAGGCGTGCGCCACCATCTCCGGCGGCACGTCGGTCACCGGAACCGGCACCCCCACCCCCGGCCGGGCCGGCGGCGCGTTCGGGTCCGGTGCCGGGGCGTTGGGATCGGCCGGGGCGGCCGGATCGGCCGGCGGGGGCGGCGGCGGGCTCCACGGCCGGATGGACTCGGCCAGCGCGGCGGCGGCCGCCTTGTCGACCGGGTTGTTGGCCGAGCCGAGCCAGACCACGAACCACCGCTCCGGGGTGCGCTGTCCGCGCGGGGTGCCCGGCGCGACCGGGCTGCCCACCACGCCGGCCCAGATCTGGCCGTTGGGCTTGTTCGCGTCGGTGAACTTCACCTCGTAGAAACTGGCCGCGCCCGGCAGCCCGCCGGCGTTGAGCGCGACGGTCTCCTGGTTGATCCGGGTGCCCGGGAACGGCATGAAGAACTCACCCATGTCCGAGGCCAGCCGGACCGCCGCCTTGGTGTTGTCCGGCTCGGCGCCGGCGAACAGCTTCAGGTCGAGTCGGCCGAGCAGGATGCTGGTGTCGTTCGGCGGCTGCTGCGCACCGGCCGGCGGCACCTTGGTGAGCAGCGCCTGGCCGTAGGACAGCTGGGTCTGGTCGGAGACCTGCCATCCCTCGGGCACCACGTAGCTGAACCCGCCGGCGGCGTTGTCGACGCGACCGGGCTCGGGCTCGGGCACCGGCGCCGCGTTCGGATCGGCGGGCGCGTTCGGGTCGGCCGGCACCGGGGCCGCCGGCGGGGCGGCGTTCGGGTCGGCC
>Ga0207865_102156_pt1 | contig 12195 bp, 9 predicted proteins | sample HigsolmetaAR204D_FD_184836 | JGI IMG/M metagenome (GOLD analysis project Ga0207865, IMG submission 184836) | Ionic liquid and high solid enriched microbial communities from the Joint BioEnergy Institute, USA - AR20-4-D (SPAdes) (version 2) ...
AGGTAGGCGCGATCAACGCTCCCTTTGCCGGATGGAGGGGGACTATCTTGTCCGTTCTAAATGTAATTCTCCTTCCTAGCCAAATGGGTGCCATAGGAGGAATCATCCCTTATTTGCAATTTAGCCCTACCCCTGGAACACTTACGTGTCCCGATTTTGGAGCCGCTGTAAGCCCTGCCGGAATCTATGCAAACGAGTTGGCGATATCGATGGCCAATGCGGTGATTAGTAAAATGATCATGTCTTCCAGCGACCCATCATTGCGGAAGATGGCGCTAGCCCCGACACCAGCCCAGTGGCACATTAACATACACTTCGGATATAACCAACGGGGCGAATATTATGTTGGGCCGATGCTGGAACATATGATAGGTACGACAGGAGCTACTCCTACCCATGACGGCTTTTTTGCCAACGGACTTTGGTGGATCCCCGAAGGAAAGGGGCCTAATGTAGAAGGTTATGAGAGGGATTGGCCTATCCTCTACCTTTACAGAAAAGAACATCAGGACTCGGCAGGATCGGGCCGTTATCGAGGCGGCAATGGAGGGGTATTAGCTTATATTCCTTACAAGGGACAGGTCACCTTGGGAACTTACTCCTCTGAAGGAATCCCGAAAACTCTAGGCCTTCAGGGAGGCTTACCGGGTAGCCGGGGGGAAACTCGCATCCTCAAAAATACCAATATCAAGAAATTATTTGAGGAAGGCAGAATGCCTATATCAATAGAGGAAATTCAGGGGCAAGAGGTGGTTACCCAAGGTAAAGGGTTGCCTATCGACTTATCAGATGCCGATGTTGTGGAATGGAACTGGGGATCTAGCCCCGGGTATGGAGATGAACTTGACCGTGATCCGGAAATGGTTCGCAAGGATGTCGCGGATAGGATCATCTCTCAAGAAGTAGCAGAGCAAGTATATGGAGCCCAGTTTACCTCTACAGGAGATATAGATTGGAAAGAAACCCAAGCCAAACGACTTGAGATCAGAATGAATCGTTTTAAACAGTGTGGAACGAGAGTACCTGATAACTTGGAGTTTCTCTTGGCTAAAGAAGTGAACATTCCTGAAGATGCTGTGAAAGTAGGAGATTATTTATTTGTTACCAAAGATAAACGGGGCATCAGTGTAAATTGTAGCCGCTGTGGAGAAGTCATCTCTTCAGGAACTCAAGATTTTAAGGCAAGCAGTCTTGTTTATGAGGGATCGATTGAGGAAGCTGGAAAACATTTCGTCGATGTGAAAAGATATTTAGACCAGTCTGTATCGTTCGTTCAATACTTCTGCCCGAACTGCGGGACAAGGATCGCAACAGAAGTAAAACGTCCTCAGGACGAACATCTTGTAGAATTTGAGTTCATTCTTTAATTAAGATTTGAGATGGAACGTGCATAGCCTCCCTCATTCTGTAGGTGAATGCTAGCTTACACCAGTTATAGGAAGGGAAGGAGAAAAACATGAATTTATTTCAACTGAACTTAAGGACATTTTTAGAGAGATCTGCGCGGTACTTTTCCGAAAATGAGATTGTGTCGAGAGAAGCAGACGGTTCATTATTTCGATATAATTATGCCCAATATTATGACCGAGTGCAGCGACTGGCCAATGCTTTAAAATCTATTGGTATAAAAAAAGGCGACAAAATCGCGTCCTTTGCATGGAATAACCATAGGCACCTTGAATTATATTTTGGGATTCCGTGTTATGGAGCGGTATTGCATACTGTGAACATCCGATATGGTGAAAAGGAAATTGTTCATACAATTAATCATGCTGAAGATAAGGTAGTTTTTCTAGACAAAGATTTACTGCCGACAATGGAAGCTGTAGCCCATCAACTGCCTAAGGTGAAGGCGTACGTAATTTTGGATGATACTTTGCCAGAAACTAGTCTATCACCCTTGTTTTGCTACGAAGATCTTCTCTCCAGTGTAGATCCAGTTTTCTCTTTCGAAGAAATAGATGAGAATGCACCTGCTACCATGTGCTACACGTCCGCTACAACGGACCTTCCAAAAGGAGTGGTATACAGCCACAGGGGCATATACCTCCATTTATCTACATTATGCCATACAGATGTGATGGGAATTTCTGAGCATGATAATATATTGCCGATTGTCCCTATGTTTCATGTAAATGCTTGGGGGATTCCGTATGCCGCTATTGCTACGGGAGCGAAATTGGTGCTGCCAGGTACACGTCCGAAAGCTGAAGATCTCTTAAAACTAATAGAGTCCGAGAAAATAACGTTTGCAGCAGGTGCAGTGACCGTGGGAATCGATATGTTGAATATCTTGGAAAAACAGCCTTATGACATATCCAGTTTGCGCCTGTTTATGCTGGGAGGGCAAGCGATACCCAAGGCTGTTATTGAAAAGTACTTCTATAAATATGAAGTGCCGATAGCTCAAGGCTATGGCGCTACCGAGACTTCTCCAATCGTCTCATTTCTGCACTTTAGACGAGGTCAAAAAGAGATAAGTGACGATGAAAAGATTAACATTCGTTCCAGGCAAGGTATGGTCGTACCAGGAATAGAAATGAAGGTAGTGAATGAATTTGGCGAACAAGTGCCATGGGATGATAATCATATGGGTGAAATTTTAGTACGTGGCCCCTGGGTTGCTACCGAGTACTATAATGACGAACGGTCCAAAGACAGCTTTGTTGATGGCTGGTGGAAAAGCGGAGACATTGCAACAGTAAATGAACATGGGATGATACGTATTGTTGATCGGGCCAAAGATGTGATCAAGAGCGGAGGAGAATGGATATCTTCCGTTCAATTAGAGAATGAACTAATGGCTCATCCAGCTGTATTAGAAGCTTGTGTGGTAGCTGTTCCACACGAAAAGTGGTTGGAACGTCCATTAGCCTGTGTTGTACTAAAAAAAGAGCAAAACGGTACAATTGGTAAAGAAGAATTAGTCGATTGGTTAAAACAGAAGTTCCCTAAATGGTGGTTGCCAGATCAATTTATTTTTGTAGATGAAATCCCCAAAAATGCAAATGGTAAGTTTAATAAACGTTTATTGAGGAAATGGGTTGTTCAGTTCCTGTTGAATCATTCTAATAATTGAAGAAACAATCAGTGACATAGTGGATTAACATACAGAAAGGAGCATTGGGGTATGGAAGATTGGAAAAAAGCGTGGCAACCGATGATTGACGCAGTAGGAACGGATTTTAGTGATGGAATGGAGCAGTGGGGGGCAGACGAAGTAGAACGAGGTGCAATCCGCCGATTCCTGGAACCTCTCGAGTTTGATTGTCCTCTTCATTACGATAAATCTGTTGCGAATGAATACGGTTATCCCGATATTATTGCTCCTTATAGTAGTCTCTTAACATGGGTGATCCCGCCCTACTGGAAACCAGGTATGCAGCTGTTTACCAGCGCAGAGAGAAATGCGCAGCCCACTGAAAGCCCATTGCTGGGATTCGAAACAGACCTGGCACTCCCAACAAAATTTTATTTCGCTACAGATATTGAAATCGATTATATCAAACCGATTGTGGTGGGCGATCGGCTCTGTCGGGTCGGGTATATTCTGCTCTCCTGTGTCCCGAAAGAAACGAAGGTAGGACGCGGAGCATTTACGGTTTGGGAGTCGGAGATCCGAAACCAACATAGAGAAGTTGTGGCGAAAATACGTATGGGACTTTATTTTTATTGCCCGCATGCCAACTAAAACTCATTTTCATCGAATTTGCGGTATCCATTAGGGTACACCAACAATGATGAAAGGAGTGAATGCAAATGAAATGGACGGTTCAACGTTACTGGGAAGACGTCTCGGTAGGAGACGTAGTCCCTTCTGTTAAATTTCCGCTTAGTGTCTATCGGCTTGTCATGGAGGCTGGTGCAAATCGTGATTTCAATTCCATCCACCACAATTCGGAGTATGCAAAAGAGACCGGCGCTCCAGAGATGTACGCAAACAATATTTTTCTTCAAGGAATGTGGGAGAGGACGGTTCGGGAGTATATCGGTCTTGCCGGTACCATAAAAAGTCTTAAGGGTTTCCGCATGAAAATCTTCAATACAGTTGGTGATACAGTTGTTACAAAAGGAATCGTCAAGAACAAGTGGAGAGAAGGAGAAGAGTATCTAGTAGAACTAGAATTATGGTCTGAGAACTCCAAAGGTGTCTCCGTCGGCCCTGGATCGGTTGTCGTAACTCTGCCCTCGAGAGAGTCACGTACATCTAAATAGGGCCTGCTGAACAGGCGGAAGTCAAAAGATTCTTGGCCTTTCATCGCGCGAAATCACGTGCATGGATTTCGTGTGAAACTCATGATGAACGTCCACCTGAAGGGGGATTTTTACTGCAACCGAGCGACGCAGAAGTATATGGTGGAGCAAAAGTATGGCCGCATCATCAACATCTCCTCTACTTACGCCTTAGGAAACAGGGGTCAATCCAACTACGCCGTCGCCCCGGCTTTATCGATACCGAGATGGCCCGGGCGACGGCGGCTCGGATCAGGGTGGATTTCGACAAGCTCGTGGAGGCATGGACGAAGGAGATAACGGTACGGAGTGGTTCCCCGGCTCTTTTTGATTCCTTTACAACCCAAAGGAAGCGTCCTGCGCAAGCGCTACATCGCCGATAAGGCGATCCAAGCGGGAGGCTATGTTGTTTAAAGGAGAAAAGTGTTCCCGTGACAGCTTGATGACTATATCGATTGGAGGAATTAATATGACCGATGTTTATATCATCAGTGGAGCCCGCACCCCCTTTGGACCCTTTGGCGGTAGCTTAAAAGAGGTGACCTCGGAGGAACTGGGGGTGACGGCGTCCAAGGAAGCGATCCGCCGCGCGGGCATCGCACCAGAAGACGTGGACAACACGGTGGTGGGCAACGTGATCCAAACCCACTCTGGCTCCCCCTATCTCGCACGTCACATCGCCCTTGGTGCCGGAGTTTCCATCGAAGCTCCGGCTCTCACTGTCAATCGCCTCTGCGGCTCTGGTCTGCAAGCAGTGGTCTCCGGTGCCCAGATGGTTAAGCTTGGGGAATCAGAGATCAGCTTAGTGGGGGGAGCGGAGAGCATGAGTCAAGCTCCTTACGTCCTACGGGGAGCCCGCTGGGGGATGCGCATGGGTGACGGGCTCCTTCAGGATACCCTGACTGAGGCCTTGAGTGACAAATACTGCGGCATTGGCATGGGCGTCACTGCGGAAAACCTGGCGGAGAAATACGGGATTACTCGGGAGGAGCAAGATGAATTTGCCCTTACCAGCCAGCAGCGGGCCACTCAAGCCCAGCGCGACGGTCTCTTCATTGAAGAAATCGTGCCGGTGGCGGTTAAAGGGAAAAAGGGATTCGTAGAGGTGAACCAGGATGAACATATCCGCCCCAACACCACCCTTGAGGGCCTTGCTGCCTTACGCCCAGTGTTTAAAAAGGAAGGCACGGTGACGGCGGGAAACTCCAGTGGTATCAATGACGGAGCCGCCTTTCTCGTGATCGCTTCAGAAGAGGCGGTCAACCGGCACAACCTAAAACCCATGGGCCGGATCATCAGTTGGGCTGTCGCCGGCGTCCCTCCGGAGATCATGGGCATTGGTCCGGCCCCGGCCTCCCGTCTGGCTCTGAAGCGGGCGGGGCTAACCCTTGATGACGTCGACCTTATCGAGATCAACGAAGCCTTCGCCGCACAGTACTTGGCTGTGGAGAAAGAACTGGGGCTCAATCGAGAAATCGTTAATGTCAACGGCGGTGCCATCGCCTTGGGCCACCCTGTGGGAGCTAGCGGCGCCCGCATCCTTCTCACCCTGCTGTATGAGCTGAAGCGGCGTAGCAAAAAAATTGGCCTCGCCTCCCTCTGCATTGGCGGCGGCCAAGGCATCGCCATGGTGGTGGAGGCGGTTTGATCTGGTTTCAGTCCACCCTGCGATGGTAGCCGTGGGGTGGGTTTTCCTAAACGGTGTTGGCATCATTCGTATGGAAGATCTGACGGACATTCGAAACCGGACTAAGTCCCAAAAGGAAGCAGGCGAAACCTACATTCGTGGGCTTTCCATCAACTGAAAGAGACGATCCGCTACAATGTGGAGATGGTTGGCATCTGTTTGTAGTTGATGAACCCTAAATAGGGGTGGAGGTAGCGAAGACCGATTTTGGGGTCATTTGCCCAGGTGGTGTTATGTCAAGAAAATGGACACATTAAACAGAGAGAAATAGCTGAACTTATATAGCTACTTTGATATTATCCCCCTGCAGATAGAGAGAACATTTGATATGATGTTCTTAAGAGTTCTATCTGTGGGGATTTTTTGGGCCAAGAAAGAACAAGTTTTTAACACCTATTCTGAGGATCTGAAGCGGGTAGTTCATTTCTCTCTTATAACTAGCCATATAATATACGTTATATGACTAGCAATTGATTCTTTTTTATGATATACTCGTCATATAATATTATTTTTCCAATCGTTTTTTTGCTCTTCGAACCCTTTTAAACTCGTCGTATAAGTGAAAGGATGGAAAAGATGCTGCACGAATATGAAACGTATTTGCAAGAGAAGGGATTTTCTCCTAACACCGTGATCTCCTATCTCAATGACGTGAATCAGTTTTTGAAAGACTTGCATCTTCGCCCAGGCGATTACGTCACGTCGGCCGACATTCGCAAATGGATTCAGCAAATGTTGAATCCGGTAGAAGGGAAACCGTTGGCTATCTCCACGATCAATCGCCGTCTGAATTCGCTGCGAAGCTTCTATGCGTGGGCGGTCGAACATTATAAACTCGAACAGAACCCAATGAAAGATATCCAGGATTTAAAATCGGTCGATGAAGACAACGAAAAAATTATGTGGCTCACGGAAGAAGAATTCGAGGACTTATTGCATCGGATGCGGAAAAAAACGGTGCAAAGCCGTGGTGTTGATCCCGAGGGGAAATATCGCCGTGATCGAGCTGTTGTATATCTGTTTACCTATGCAGGATTGCGTGTAGAAGAGTTATCAAATTTAAAATTAACGGACTTAGATTTAGAGATGAAACGAATTCGAATCGTGGGAAAAGGGATGAAGGTAAGAACGGTGCCGATCTCCAATATCTTGTTGGCAGAACTCGAGGATTGGCTTAAGTTTCGTGCGGAAATGGCGAAAAAGAAACCGCATGTGGCTGCATCGCCATACGTCTTTTACAGCCAACGCTCGCCGAAGTTTTCGGTCCGAGGCATTCAACGAATGATTGAAAGCTACAGCCTGCCGAACAAAAAACTGACGCCCCATATGTTCCGGCATACGTTTTGTAAGTGGATGTTAAAGGCGACAAACAACGATATCGAGAAAGTGCGGCGACTCACTGGCCATAGCCACATCGTCACGACCTCGCGGTACTTAAAGGACAGCTTCAGCGATTTGGCCGATGCCGTCGAGGCGCTGCCGAAGTTTTAATCCAGATAAATTCATTCTAAGAGGGAGGAGATCGATGAGGGATCAATTACAGGTCATTGACGGGTATTTTGGCGACAATGCGTTTTACATGCGCACCGTAGCCGGATTTCAATAGACTGCCACACCAACAAGGAATCAGCTAGGACCTTTGGATTCGATCAGCTGCATACTTTCTGTATGCTTAGATTCGGACCTAAAGGTCTTTTTGTGCTTTTTTAGGGAGGATTTATGGAAAGATACCTTAAAATGTCTAAGGATGTCACCACATTCCGTATCGAGCCCTTTCAAAATAGTATATGAAATGAAAGTAAAATAATCAAATATGAGCATACATTTGCAAAAATGCATATGCAAAAAAAGATACTTAAATGAGAGCTTGCACGATGGGATTGGTTTTTTCTTTGGCATGATTCTTGCTCTGCATAAATAAGGGAGGGATATTATTTATAGGGAGGGATATTATTTATGTTGTAACCGTTTACACCGAAGGATTGCCAGGTAATTAAGCCTACAAGTTGGTTAGTGATGAAATACACTGAATTACCAATGAACGATGTAAGTTTATCGGATTAATAGGAGGGATTTTTTTGGAAAAATTAATTATTACTGTTGCACCAACTGGGGGTCAGACAACTCGTCAGCATACTCCTTACGTTCCTCTTACTCCAAAGGAAATTGCAGATTCTGTTTATGAAGCTTGGCAAGAAGGGGCTGCAATTGCGCATATTCATGTTAGGGATCAACACGGAAAACCTACCCTTGATTTGGAGCGTTATATTGAAGTTGTTGATCGAATAAGGGATAAATGTGATATTATTATCAACTTAACAACTGCTGGTGCAGTAAAAATGAACGATGAGGATCGGCTTCGTGTATGTAAATTAAGGCCTGAGATGGCTTCTTTTGATGCTGGTTCTACTAATTTTGGATCAGAGGTATTTATTAATTCTCCTGATTTTCTAGAGCGATTGGCAATAAAAATGAAAGAATATCAGATAAAACCTGAAATTGAAATATTTGATGTTGGGATGATTCATAATGCCTTACGCCTTGCCGAAAAAGAACTTCTGAAACCACCGTTTCACTTTCAATTTGTATTAGGTGTTAAAGGTGGAATGCCAGCTACTCCTAAAAATTTAATGTATTTGGTTGATAGCATTCCACCTGGATCTACATGGTCAGCATTAGGAGCCAGTAAAGACCAACTTACTATTAATACGATAAGCATTCTTTTAGGTGGCCATGTGCGTGTAGGAATGGAGGATAGTGTGTATTTCCGAAAAGGAGAATTGGCTAAAACCAATGCTCAATTTGTTAAAAGAGTTGTAGATTTATCTAGAATATTAGGAAGAGAAATCGCAACTCCTAATGAAGCAAGGAGTATTTTAGGATTGAATAGCAAGTGAGAAGAAGAATTTTAAAAACATGACGATTTCATTCTTAGCCTTGTTACACTTTAAAAAAGTTATTGCAGTAAAAACAGGGAATTATTACCACTATAAAAAGAAATCAATAATTTTAATTAGAAAATTTTAAAATATATGCGAGCAATGTTTGAAAATTTATTAGTTGTTGGAGTTGGTTTAATGTTTTGAGTAAATCTCCATATCTGGTAGCGTTATCAACATATAAACAACATTAAAGAAGGAAGGGATGAACCATATGAAAAAAATTGCTGTATTAGGTGCAGGCACAATGGGGCATAGCATCGCAACAAACTTTGCTATGTATGGATATGATGTAAACTTATATGATGCTGATGAAAACAGAATTAGCACGGTTGAAAATGAGATTCGAGCGGACTTGGAATTACTAGCAGAGGAAAACGTAATAGATTCCAGTCTTATTCCAGAAGCATTAAGTAATATTCATTATTTTACAGATTTGAAAGCAGCGGTTGTTGATCGTGATTTTATCACGGAAGCCATTCCTGAAATTTTGGAATTAAAACAAAAAACATTTAAATTTTTGGATGAAGTATGTCTAGAACATACGATTTTCGCAAGTAACACTTCTAGCCTAGCATTAAGTGATATTATGGCACTAGTAAGTGAAAAAAGAAAACAGCGCATGATAGTGACCCACTATTATAATCCGGCACATATCATGCCGATTGTAGAACTTTCCCATTTCGGCATTATGCCTGAGGAAATTTACAAAGAAGTTGAAGATTTATTCAGATCAATCAACAAACAATACGTGAAAGTAAATAAGGATGTGCCTGGACTTGTGGCAAACCGTATCCAACAAGCTGTTGCAAGGGAAGTGTTCTCGATCATCGAACAAGGAATTGCTGATCCGGAAGATGTCGATAAGGCATTGATGTTCGGTCCGGCATTCCGTTATGCAACTACCGGTCAATTGGAGGTTGCCGATATGGGTGGGTTGGATATTTGGTGCACAGTCGGTGACAATTTACTTGCAGTGATGGATAACCGGAAGGAAGCAAATCCATTATTAAGAAAAAAAGTCAAAGAAGGCAAATTGGGTGTGAAAACCGGAGAAGGCTTTTTCAAATATGATCCGGAAACCCTTGCCCAAAAGAGGAACGACTTCCATAAACGGATGATTCACCAATTGAAAGCTTCCCAATATTATATGAAAAATAGTTGACCTTCAGTAGCTGCTACCCAATTGTCATCTGTAAAGAGTTTACATTATCTGTAAGGGCAGATACCAGTAGTACCCTGATACATTATATGAAAACTATATATGATTATGGTGTTCAAAAGTTTTATGAAATGTATATTGAATAATCTCATTAATAAATTTAAGAATGGAGTGATCATATGCCACTTATTGTATTGGCATTAGGGATAGTGTTATTATTTCTACTAATCATAGTTTTTAGGCTTAACGCTTTTCTATCTCTGATTTTATCGTCCATATTCGTTGGGGTTTTCCAAGGGATGGAACCATTAACTATTGTCAAATCAATTGAATCTGGCCTTGGAGGTACCCTAGGACATTTAGCCATCATTATTGGCTTGGGTGCTATTTTTGGGAAAATCATATCTGAAGGCGGCGGAGCCCACAAAATTGCAAGGTCTCTAATCAATAATTTTGGTGAAAAAAGAGTGGATTGGGCAATTTGCCTAGCATCTTTTATATTGGGGGTAATATTATTCTTCGAAGTCACTTTCATTTTGTTGATTCCAATAGTTTACACTGTTGCAGTTGAAGCAAGGGTGAAGTTGCTAAAAGTGGGTATACCGTTTTTAGCAGCAATATCAATAACACACTGCTTTTTACCTCCACATCCAGGACCAACTGCTATTTCGTCTGTTTTAGGAGCAAATTTAGGAGTTGTTCTGGCCTATGGGTTGATTCTAGCAATTCCAGCTTCAGTTATTTTCGGACCTCTATTTTCTAGATTGTATAAAAATTGGGATGTAGAAGTTCCAGATCATTTAGTCACAAAGGCAGAATTCAACATGGATGAAGTCCCATCATTTGCAACTTGCGTCTTAACGACTTTGTCGCCGGTTATTCTTATTTTGATCGGGTTACTTGCAGAATATACACTTCCTAAAACCTCTACAATCTACAAAATTTTAACCTTTATCGGTAATGCTGATATATCTTTGCTTATATCGCTCTTCATCGCAGTATATGTATTTGGTTTGCGTAAAAAAAGAAAGACGATTCCTCAACTAATGAAAATCGCAGAAGAAGCACTGATTTCTATGGGCGGAATTATATTCATTCTTGGAGGCGGTGGTGCATTCAAACAAGTTATTATTGAAAGTGGAATGGCCGATTACATTGCTCATTTCACAAGTGGATGGAATATCTCACCATTTATATTAGCATGGATTATTGCCTGTATAATACGGTTAGCCGTAGGGTCTGCCACGGTAACAGTTTTAACCACTTCAGCAATGATGTCGCCAGTTGTACAAGGAACAGGTGTTAGTCCTGAATTGATGGTATTAGCAATTGGAACCGCTTCCATAGCTTTTGCTCCACCAAGCGATGTATCTTTCTGGATGACAAAAGAATATTTTAACTTGACTATAGGACAAACAATTAAAACAGTTTGTTTAATGTTTACTCTTATTGCTATTTATGGATTGCTTGGAGTATTAACGTTAAGCACGGTGATTGGCTAATTTTTTGAAATTAAAAAGTACATTTTCCAATCGTAAAAATGGATTTTATGGACATAATTAAGATTCTCTGTCTACCTCATCCATTGGAAACGAAATATCAATAGCAAGCATATTCCTATAAACATAATTTAAATTTGTAAAAAAAAGAGTGATTGGAGTCTCTAAAAAATGGAGGCTCCAATCGATAAATTGTTATCTAATGATTCTTATAATGTTTGTAATCTTTCACTTTCAAATAATAGATTGTTTTATTGCAAAACTTGATTTTACTACATTTGATAAAGACCCATTTTTTTGTGTGTTGTTTTTTGGTATAACCGATCGATTTCCACCTGCTAGCAGGTGTTTTTTGGTTTGCACGCTATCGCGAGCTCAAATGACTGAAATCATAATTACTGTACTTGAGCAAATTTGCTAACATAAATTTACAAATAAACATAAAAAGAGATATGAACCGATTCCTTGGTTAGAATAGATGTGCTACCAAACTACCCAAACAAGGAGGTTCATGTCTCTCGTATGGATAGATTAGCACATCATCAAGAAATCTACAATACATGATTTTCTCACGGATTAAAACGTTATTATTCCAAGTCTGTGATGAACCATCTCGTCCACCTCATAGATGGAATGCTCACAAAAGGATGTTCTGGTACTCTGACGGATCTCCAT
>Ga0207865_102157_pt1 | contig 12191 bp, 24 predicted proteins | sample HigsolmetaAR204D_FD_184836 | JGI IMG/M metagenome (GOLD analysis project Ga0207865, IMG submission 184836) | Ionic liquid and high solid enriched microbial communities from the Joint BioEnergy Institute, USA - AR20-4-D (SPAdes) (version 2) ...
CGCCGCCCACTCCGCCGCCCGCGCCGCCGCCATCGCCGCCGACACCGCCGCCTCCCACGCCGCCGACCGCAACTCTTCGCTGCTCGTCCCGGATATCTCGGCCTGGCACCACTCAATGACCTCTTTGAGCGCGTCGACACATTGCTTCGCGTATGGCGCGGTATTACCGGCCAGGTGCGCTATACCGCGCTCGTGGCGAGCGATGGCGATGCGGTACTTGATCGGGTCCAGGTCCACGCCCGCAGGCACCGCCTGGCGTAGGTCGGCATGGAATTGCTCACGCTCGCCAGCGGGCAGTCCATCGCTCAGCAGGTCACTCAGGTGCACGAGCCATAGCGGCCAGCCCGCCGCCTCGGCGACTACTACGTCGCCGTCGTTGATTTGCTTGTCTCTCATTGCTTGCCCTCCTTTCGCATGGCGGTGTCATCCACCGGAGTAAATCTGCGATAGAACTCGTACAGCGGTAATGCCGACACGCGTCCTAGATCGTCTTGAAACACGGCAGTCATCGGATACTTATCCCTGTCAACCGCGCCCTCGTTGGCGATTAGTACTACCGTAAAGCGGTTACCGCTGTAGTGCTCCCATACCTGTCCGGGTTGAGGGATCGTATTCATTGCCTGCTCTCCTTTCTCATTGCGGCGTCGATCTTTGCGAGGTCTCGCCCCTCGGGCACACTTGGTTGATTCACTATTACCTTCCTTAGAAAGTTTCGATAATTGGGGGTTCGGCATGGCATGGGTACCCTCTCATTCGTGCATCAGATATGAGTTGAATTGCTTCCTGCCTGCTGAAGGTGAGGGCTTTCTTCTTATTGGGTGTTCTCCAATAGATGTATGTGTTCATAGTTGCATCCGAGTCGCCACCGTACCAACCGCCCTTAATTGAGCCCTTACCATCAATTAACTCATCCATGTAGACGCGGTATTTGGTAGCTATTACGGCTTCCTGGTCTAGGGCGGCGTGGGCTTCTTCTCGCAAATCATCGTCGAGCACGTAGCCGCAGAACTCGTCAGGTGCCTCGTTTTCGAGGATTCTGATAAGCGCTCTCCGCAGCGCGTCACGCTCATCAAGCAGCGCCTGGATGGTGTCGGGGTCGCAGGCGGCGATGAGCGCGGCCTCTGCGTCAGCCGACCCCATCGCCAGCGCCTCGCGGATTCGTGCGTAGCGGTCAGTCATTGCCCGCCCTCCTGCGCCAGCGCTGCGCGGGCCTCCGAATCGGCGATGCGCTCCTCTAGCTTGATCAGATTCATACGGTCCTCATCACTTCCGATACCGCAAGCAGCTAACGAACGCCGAGGCACGGACCTGCTCGGGCGACATCTTCTTGATGCGCCTGTCGGTGTAGATCCCATCAATAAGAGAGATCACCAGCGCACGGGTCTCGGCGCTGATGTGCCGCTGCCTCGCGGCGAATTCCTGAATGCTTGCGGCCGGAGTGCCACGGTCTCGATCAATCGCAGCCATCTCGGCTATATTGGCCAGCGCGTCGCAAAACTCAGCCGCGTCCGAAGCATGAGAATTCGGCGCCGCAAAGATGGTCGCGGCGACGACTGCAAGGATACTCTTTTTCATCATTCCTCCCTGGATTTCGGGTTGCGCCCGTGATATTCACCCTGTGCGAGTGCGGCGCGGGCATCCTCCAACACTTGCATCGGTGCTTCAGGATCGAAGCCCAAGCGTCGATACGTATCTGCCGATGGAATCCAAGTAATCAGCCCCGCCAGAGCTTCCGCCAGCCGCTCGTTCTCGGCTTGCAGGGCCTTGTTATTGTCCACCACACAGATCAGGCACTGCCCGCCGTACTTCTCAAAGAACTCGGAGAAGGGCGGTGTCCTTTCACCACTGTGCCTTTCACAAGGATTAGCAAAGCAGTCGATGCCGTTTTTATAGTAGCGGTTCAGCCGCTCCACTTCCGCCCGCAGCGCCTCGGTCTCAGCGGACTGCTTGCAGTACGGACAGCCGACCGGGTTTAGGCCGTTGTCCAGCCAGTCGCACCCGCATCCCTCGCAGTGAGTGATCGCGGGATGGGGACCCTTTACGGGGTCGGCATCTGTCAGTGTGCTTATGACAAACTTCCTAAAGTCGTCAACTTTGAAGTACTCAGGGAATGGCCTATGCACTTCGATTTCGAACAACGGTTCTACTTCGCGGAATGGAATGGGATTAGCATCACCCATTTGTTTAAGGTAAATACCTTGATCCCCGACTTTCCCACATACGATTTTGCCGTTGTGTTTTACTACAACAAAGTTTCCAAAGCGCATGTTTAATCCTTATGTATTCATGCTGACACGCCGGTTATCTTCCCATCGACGCTCAGTTTCTTGGCGTAACTCACAGTAGGGACAACCGATAGGATTCAATCCGTTGTCTAACCAATCACAACCACAGTTGTCGCAGTGGGTGATTGCGGGATGGGCCGCCTTCCGCAGCAAGGCTTCTACGCGGGCTACACCATCCACGATTCCTTCGCCGGGGGCCAACTGCGCAGCTGCCCATATTTCATGCGACAGCGCCTTGCGGATGTTCTCGTAGCGGTCAGTCATTGCTGCCCTCCCTCGCGGTGATGCGCTGCTCGCACTGCTTGCGCAGCGCGTGCAATGTTTCCTCGCACGTTCGCCCCTGAGACAGTTCGATTAGCTCGTCTGGCTCGCCGTCCTCGGTTTTGGTCCCATCGTCAGCATAGATGGCGAACATACCGCCCACTTCTTCCATGCTGATGCGGATGTTGTTTTTCTCGAAAAACGCGGCGTCCTCCGGCAGAACCTTGGTGATGTCCAAATCTACCGTGTGGCCGTAGGGCTGCCTGTATAGCGTGACTTTCATTCCGCACCTCCATCGTTGGTGCGCTGCATGGCGGCGTCCAGGTCATCGCCGTCGATTTCTTCCGAGTGCGTGTAGACCACTGCGCTCATGCCGTAGTCCATCGAGCCAAGACCGCGCACGACCGCAACGTCATCGACGCGCTTACGGATATCAGTTGCCATGCTCGCCTCCACTTTGTGCCCCGCACCTCCGGCATACCATGACGCGCAGCGTGCGCCGCTGGTTGGCATCCAGAATCTTTCTAAGGACGTATCCTGCGCAATCGCCTTTCACATCCAACCCCCTGAGCGGTTCTGGGTTGACCGGGCCGGTTTCATAGACCGGCTGGAAGTTGTGGCCGAACAGGAAGCCCGCCACGCCTGTGCATTTGTTACGCATGCTCGCCTCCTGCTGCGCGGGCCAGCCGTGCGTCATCCTGGCGCTTGACTTCTTGAATCCTAAACCCGGCCTCTAGCCCTTGCTGGTAGGCGTCTTGGTGCATCTTACGCAGCCGTTCAATCTCCCGCACCGCGCACTCGTAGTGCGCCGGTCCCCACGACCAGCAATCGGCGGCGTGGGTGGTGGCTTTGGATCGGTCAGTCATTGATCACCCTCCCGCGCGGTGGTGCGCTTCCCGATCTCGGCAGCGGCGCGGACAATGGCGCGGCGAGTGGCGGCCATGCGGTCCGACGATTCTTCATCGAACTGTTCGCCGTAGTCGTCGTCATCACGCACGATTGCTCGACCACCGAACGGAACCGGCTCGATTTCAATGTGCAGCCTCACCGCCAGCCGCAGCGCATCGCCGTCATCGGTGAGCGGATTCCACCTTGCGGTTCCCCCATGGCAATGCTTATTGTTGGGAACAACCCCGAAGTATTTTTCCCCTGTGTTCGCGTTGTGAATTAGCGCAACGTTGCCGGCTGCCTTAGCCGCCATCTCAAGCATTTCGCGGTCAGTCATTGATCGCCTCCTTCCCACTCTTCCCGCGCGCCCGGTCGATGGCGGGTGGTGCGGGGAGCGGGCGCCAGTGTGTAAGCCATGCTGGGTCGAGAAACTCGGTGTGCTCGTCCTCAAACCAACCTTCATCGGGCGCATAGTCAGGATCTGAGCGACGAGCGAGTCCGATCCAGCCTCGATCACTATGGACCAAGAACCATGCCCCCTTGGGCGCCGTCTCTATCGGCTGCCAGCCGTCCCCCCGCGCTGCTTCGAGGGCGGCGCAAATTGCAGGGATATCGTCGGCAGCTATGTATCCATCACCTGTCAAAAAGCTGCGTAAGACGGTTTCAATGTCATGAGTGTTCATTTCATCTCCTCAATCATTCGCCTGCCGACCTCTGCGGCAGCGCGGACAATGGCTTGGCAAAGCGGCTCAGGGCGCAACGTTGCGCGGCCGTGAGACCTGGGAACGTGGCCGGGTCGATCTGCTCCATGACTGCCAGCATTGCCTGGTACTCGTCCGCATCCCGTGCGGGCCTGCCGTAGCGGGATAGAAGGGCGCGGGCGAAGTTAATGAACTGAGCTTCTGTGTAGGGATGATTGTTACCGGCAATCATGCTCAGGATTTCCTCGTCGCTCGGCTCTGGGTTCGCGGCAGGCTGGGCGGCAGGGGCGGCATCGCATTCAGGAAAAATGCCGTACTCGCTCAACGAGGCGCTTGCGTTATACGGTCGGCGCTTGGGCTGGGCCTGGGCGGCAACGGGGGCGGCGTACAGACTGGTGCCGTCCGGCAGGTCAGCAGCAAGCCCTGCGGCCGTCCAGACGATAGAGCCGTGCTGAAACCCTTTCCGGTATATCTGCGCCACCGGCTCCGCGCTCGCGGCAGGCTGCCCGTAGCGGGCCAGAAGGGCGCGGGCGAATTGCCGATAACCCCACTGCTTGAGCATCCCGCCAGCGCCATCCGGCATAGACGCTGCGATAGCGTCGATCTCCTCGTCGCTCGGCTCAGCCTTGGGCGCAGCAGGCGGCTCGGGGGACGGCGTCGTCGGCTCCAGTCCCAAATTGTCGCCGTTGTGGTAGTCGTTCACTCCTTTCTCTCCGGTTAGTTGGCCCGGCTGGGCCGGGCGGTCATCCACCAGTAAACAATTAGTATCCGATGGTCAGGTCTGGGATGAATGGCTTGTCACTGTCGGACATCGCGCGGGCGTCGGCGATGACGCGCTCGCACTCACGCCAGGCGTGCATGTCGCCAGCCAGCGCCTGGTCGCAGATTGCGACCTGTTCCAGATCCCCATGCGCCCCGGCTGCGTCGCGCAGGGCTTCGATTTCACGCTCGGTGATGGTCATGGTGGTGGTCATGGTGGTTTCCTCCTGGATTAGTATCCGATGGTCAGGTCTGGAATCTCAGAAAACGGCGGGCCCGACAAACACAGCCATATAGTACAGTGTGATGACAGCTGCGGCGCCGGACACCCCCCGCCAGATCGCCTCGTTACGGGACTCGGAGCCGAGCCTGGCGAGGAACCCGGCCTGCAGTTCGTCGAAGCCGGCCTTAGAGCTTCGGGGTAGGTCCCGCTTTTCATGGCTTCACCTTGAACTCGGCCTTTAGGGCCTCTTCTTCCTCTCGCTTGATGCGCTCTCCCTCAGCCTTGATCGCATCGAGATGAGGTTTCAGCACGTCGCCCAATCTCACCGCGGTCGCCCGGGAGCAATACAGCTCCGGCTTTCCAAGTTCGTTGAGGTGGCCGGAGGCGTATGGATAGTTTTGAATCCAGATTGTTCGCCCATCGATAAGGCAGGTATATTCGCTGATGCATTCGGGGCGATGAGATTTCAATCTGTCCCACAGCCAGGCGTCGAACACCTTGCTCGTCCTTTTATTACGAATGCCGAGTTGCGGGATAAAGACGAAGAAGGCCTTGACCTTGTACTTCAGTTTCAGCCAGTCGATGTTGAGCTTCAAAGAGGGGAGTTTGAATTTGAATTTGAGTTTCATACCTTTTCTTGGTTAGGCGTCGAAGCCCTCGCCGAACAGAACTTGGCCCATTCGGCGTTCGGTCATCACCTTGTTTTCCATCCCGCAGGTGAAACAGATGCGTTCACCGTTGGGTCCGTAGGGGCGGAGCTCAGAGACCTTGTGGCAGAGCTCGCACCGATCATCCGGCTCTCCGTCGATGACGACGACGCGGACGTTTTCGTGTTGAATGACGTGGGTCATGGATTATCCTTGAGGTCATAGAGGCCGAGCCGCTCGGATTCCCTAACTAGCTCTTCCGCGGCGAGAACTTCGCGCAGGCGCTTGTTCTCGGCCCTTAGTTCCGCGACTTCCCGCGCATAATTATCACGCTCTTGCAACACATCGTAATGCGACGCCGCAACCCATTCCTGTGCGGAGAAAATGGCGTGCACTGCCGGGCTGATCGGCTTTTCGAACACCAGCGTCAGGTATTCACGCCTCACTTGCCTCGGCGTCGTCGGCTCCAGGCCCAGGTTCGGCCCGTTGTGGAAATCCGCGTTCATGTCTGTGTCCTGAATCATGGTTATGGCTCCATAAACAGTTGATTAAGGGCCGGGTTGCCCTCTCTCAGCCTCTTCCTCGTCGTCCTCGATCCAGTCGGGGTGCTGACGAATGGGTCGCCATCCTTTAGGAGGGTTCCAGAACGACACTCGATCCACTTCCTCATCGGAGATGGGTTCCTTTGATTCCGAGACGGAGATCAGCAGCGAAGGATCGTCAATGACGATTGCCCCGTCCTTAGCGTCCATCCAAAACTTGATGCCAGGAAATGCCTGACCAGCTTCTTTGGCCGCGGCCTTGGCCTTGGCTTGCTCTGCAAATCGACGCAAAACATCTTCATTGATATGGAAGAACATTAAGACTCCTTATTTGTAGACAATGGCGTCACGAAGCCACTTCGGCAGTTTGCTCGAGTTACGTGCGATGAAGCGATTGAACCGTTCATCCATAAGGAAGGTGGCCCCGTAATCGTTCTCGGCTCGATTCACGCGACCGATCTGCTGACCAAACGTCACGAGAGCCTTGTAGTTGTACCAGGGGAAGTCGTTCTGAACTTTGTACTCGACGAATGGGTCGGCCGTGTTCAGATATGGAATCCTGGTTATGATCTGGAATCGAGCCCGATCTCCTTTAAAGTCGACACCTTGTTGGCAGACCGGAGATATGAACACGAGAGGATCCTTGGACGCGTAGAACGCCTCGAGCTTCTCCTGAAAATCGTGCCTGCTGTGGGTGACGACCCGTTCAGGGGAAAGCCAGCTGGCAATCTCTTCGGCAGCCTCATAAGAAGGTACGTGTATGAGGCCTTTGACATCCTTGAATATGTTCATGATCTTCGTAATCTTCTCGATCATCTCCTTGAAGTTGTCGTTCCAGTTCCGGTGCGACGTGTCGACCTGGTAGTCGGCCTTGGCGTAGATCGGGCGATTCTTGACAGGAAAGGTTGACGGAACTCGGATGAAATAGGCTTCAGACGGATTGATTCCGATGTACCGGCAGTACTGTTCCTTGTCGTAGATCGTACCGGACATCAGTAGAACCTTATCCCCGTAAGAGAAGAGGTACTTGTTGGCGGCGTTTCCGATGTTGTGAGGAATGAACTCGAAAACGACGCCGATCTGCCGACTACCGGCCAAATGAGGTTGACTCCGAACCGTGAACTCTCTGCCGTAATACTCAGAGCAGGATTTGAGAACGTCGATTTGAGTCAGATATCTCTCAAGGTTGGTGACGTAGGTTTCGTCAGCCTCCTTTCGAGCCCGTTCAGCAGCCGTTACTTCTGGAAGAAACTCCGGCTGACCAAAGAAGTCGCACCAGTCGTCTATGGTCTCGCAGTGAGGGATCCTCTCTCGGGACACGACGTGTGGAAGCGTGAACTTCTTAGAGATGAAGCCGCGTAGCACATCCTCGATTTCATGCGCCTCGTCGATGATCATCAGCGATCGTTTCTCGAACTTCTCGCCGAAGTTGGTCTGAAAGACGAATGAGTGGATGTTGTGAATCACCGTGTGATGCTTCTGTGCAACTTCGATCGCAACGTTGTAAGGGCAGGGACCTTGACGTCCAGTGCAAGCCTTATAGATCGCCTCGCTGTTTCGGCAGGGAGCGTTGGCGCAGTTGTCCTCATCCCGAGAGGGAGCACGGATCTTACCGTTGTTGATATCCTGAATGACTTTCAGGTAGATCTTTCGTGGAGCATGCGTGGTGCAAGGGTAGGCGTTGCGACCCTTCATAAGCACAACGTCATCCGGGAAGTCCTCGAAGTACTGGTCTTGGAGAGATTTCCGGGGAGTTATGATGTGAGAGTCTTTGAACTTCCGGGCAAACGTCATCGCAATGGCTGACTTGCCGGAACCTACGGGAGCCTCGAGGATGACGATCCTCTTCCCTTCACGGAAGACCTTATCGATTTCCTTGCAAACGGCTTTCTGAGAACTTCTAGGGGCTGGCCTCGAAGGGGAGTAGGGAAAAAAGGACAAAATGTCCCGCTCGTCTGTTTCAACGTTCATGGGGTGTTTCACCAATAAAAAGGAAAGCCGCAACGCCAGAGGTTCGTGCGACAGGGAGGAACGAGAGGAGATCTGGATCCGCGGTGGAGGATGGACGCGTACAACGATCCAGTGATTTTCAGAGACGCCGCTACAGCCGATACCGGGGGTTAGTCGGACTCGGCACGACTCTGGAAAACGTATCTCCTCTCAATGAACTTATACCAAGATTAGATATTCATTATTAACTTGGAGAGCGTAGTCTCCAATCTCCTGGATATGAGCTCCAGGCAGGCAAGAACCTCCCCTAGGTAGTTATCCAGCTCTTCAATGGCTGCCTTGGAATCTTCGCAGAAGTAACCCAGTGCGAAATCCGCTATAGAGCCCTGCATATGAAAGGACGCTAAGATTACGTCCGCGGCAACTTCACTTTCAAATTGGTTCGCAAAATCGGACACTTCTTCGAAATCCGGAGGGTCTATCTCCAAGCAGTAGAACAGGGCCGTGACCCATTCCGTGGCGGAGAAGATGAGGGTTTTCAGCTTGGTAGGGTCAATTTTAGCTTCGGAGAAACGCTGGGCTTGAAAATCGCTCATGATCTGCCCCGCGACCTTGCTTATCTCTAGCACGGCACGGGTTACCAGATCCTCCTCCTGTATCCGCTCAGGGCCTTTCAGAAGGGTGTCCATATGTTTCATCTGTACATCAAATAAGTCTTGCATCTAACATCCTGTTCCTGAGCCTTTAGAATAACACGGTCAGATAGAAATAAAAAGGCCTGGAAGAGTCCAGGCCGGTATATAGTCGTGTAATAGAAAGATCAGTCGTTTTTCAAGAGCCACTTGGTATATTCAGGGTTATCCTTTAACAGACCCAGAACACCTACAGCCAATTGATGAACCTGAGTTTCAGTCATTCCCAAAGATAGAGATTCATCTATAGCGTGGATCGCTTCGTGAAGACTCGTATCCTGAACCTGCTCTAAAGCCTCTTGAGGGCGGATGGAGATGCGCTGCTTGTTGATCTCCATAAGTCCGTCGACCTCGGGCTCCTCTCCGTCTTTGAGGATGCGGATGTGGAATCGCTTTCCGAGGATTCGGAGAGTTTTCGGCAGTCCGGCTACGGAATCAGCCGGTTTCTTCTGAAAAGACATATTGCTCCCTGAGGTTCTATCCGAATTTTACTCTCCTGACGAACTTTCTCAGGAACTAAAAAAAGGCCGGGATGTGACTCCCGGCCGGCCTTAAGGGCCTAAGGTAGAGAACCTCTATCGCCGCTGAGGTTGCGTCATCAGATCAAGAGGATGAGGCCTTCTTCATCGGGAAGACAATACGGGTCCAACCAGAAGCCGTCCGAGCGACTGCGACGGCTCCGATGACAACGGCAACGATCAAAGCGGAAACGAAAGCGGCAAAGGTGCCGATTACGTTCATCATGAGATATCTCCTAGATGACAGGTTTCTACATGGATCTTATACCAACGCCCTATTGTGTAATTGACCGGATGTAGGCCAGCTCCCGCATATACTTTCTGTGATAGTCGCTGACGTATCGGCCCTTGAGGAAATTGCCGATGCCGGCGTTGTAGGCGAGGACAGCACTTCGTTCCCGGTGGTTTAGATCCTCGTAGTAGCCCCGTAGGATCTTGACGCCGACGGCAATGTTCCTGTCGATGTCGTAGGGGCTCTGTCCCCGGAACTCCTTCCGGTGGACTTTCATGTGGATTTGCATCAAGCCGAGCGATCCACGATGTGCAGCCTTGGGGTTGAAGCTTGATTCGACCGAGATAATGGCGAGGATGTTCTCCCGTTTCGGATAGTCGGGATAGGCGTACCGATCGGCAGCGTCTACAACCCGCTGGATGAACTCCTCCGATTTGCGAAATCGTTTAGCCAGAGCTTGAACAAGTTCAGCGTCCGGATCCACGGCGGGCTGCGGGGCGTCTCGAAGAATGTTGATTAAATCGCCCAGGGCATCGAGGTCGGAGGCTAGGCGGGTGTCGGTGTCGGCAGGAGGGATTTTGGAAGGATCCGAAGAAGGCTTGATCGTGCTACAGGCGGGGAGAATAATCAGAATGAGCAATATAAGGAACCCTCCGACCCATCGTCGGATTCTCGGCATTAATATCTCCTAGGGGATAAAAAGGCCCGGAAGCGGCCGGGCCATATATATGTTAGCCCAGGTCAGGCTTAGGAAGCCAGTATCCCATCCCGGGCGCTGTTAATCCGTCGAACATGATCGTCAGCAATCCAACCGCGCTTCGATTTGGTGCGGAGATCATAGATGGCCATGTACAGCTTGCGACGGTTTATAGTCTGGTCGGGGAGATGAGGACCTTCGGGGTAGGCTTTTACGACTCGCTGGCGGATGCGATCGGTGTCGTCCTCCCCGGCGGGGTTGATCATACGAGGCAGATCTCCGAACAGGGCCTCCATATCCGGATTGTCGTAGTCCCGATGATGAGTCTGAGGGTAAGCCTCGGAGTCGAGGGGACGCGGCTTGAACAGGGTTTTGAGGGCAGACAGTAGCATGGGTATTCCTCCACTGGAATCGGTTAAGGGTGTCGAGAAAGAAATCTCTTGACACATTTCTTATACCAATCCGAGGGGTGATTCTGGGATCAGTCCGGACCGGATACGATTTTGACAACCGACCTTCCGCACATCGGAAAATGTCGGATTATAACGACAACCGCAAACGACAACTGACAACCATCCCGTAAGCCTAACCCGTTCAAAGAAAACGGGAAATTCTGATTTCAACTCAATACTGGGTCATCAGAGCGACCGAGCCAAAATCAATGACTTACGGGACGGTTGTCACTCAGTTGTCGAAACAGAACGGAAACACACTTAGCGAGAAAGTTCCCTTTACCGAAAGCATGTTCCCAGACCGTTCCATGGCCTTCAGGCAGCCGGTGCCTTCCGCCGTTGCAGCGGTATGACGTTGTCGTCGGCCGTGAAGTCGGAGAACTCCGCGGCGGTCCACTTCCGGTAGGCGTTCAAGGCCATGTCCCGGTTGATGGCTCCGTAGCGGGCAAGAGACCGGGCCTGCTCCTGAGTCATTCCGGCAACCGGACTGGTCAGGGCGTGACCGGTGATCGAAGCCACTTCGGCATGGGTGCAGCCGGCGGCGAGCAGCCGAGTCACGGTGGTTCCCCGGATGTCGTGCCAATGCAGTCGGATCGAGGTCTTGTTTCGATCCTCTGCCCAGTGCTTCTTGAGCGTGTCCTTACTCATCTTTCGGCCGTAATCCGAAGACAGGATGTGACCGTGCGGCCTTCTGGGCAGGCTCTCGAGCAGGGCCTTCAACGGAGGTAGGGCAAACGTCGGAACGTGGACTTCGATCCCTGTGCTATGCCGGGTCTTCGACGGGGTGTAGATCAACCAACCGTCGCTATCGATCATGTTCCAACGAAACCCGCATAGATCCCCCATTCTCGCCCCGGTGTAAAGGGCTAGCAGGAAGGCAACTCGGACACAGGGCCGAAGTACCTCAAAGAGGGTATCTACCATGGCCGGGGTGTAGACGAGCTTGGCCCGGTTGCGTCGGAGGGATTCCCGGTTATCGACAAGCTTCGTCACGTCCTCGGCCTGGTTGACTTTGATCAGCTTGCGGCTCTTGGCCCATTTGAGGACCTGGTTCAGAGTCTGTATCGCCTTGTCGGCCTTAACCGGGACGTGTGCCATCTCATCCCGCCATTCGAAGAACTCTTCGCAAGCCCGGTCATCCTGCAAGTCAGACAGGGTCATATATCCAAATCTGTCTTCGATCTTGGTCAGGTACCGGTTCCTCTGTTTGATGCTGTCGGCACTGGCCTTGTTCGCCTCGGGGCTTTTCTGAAAGCGTCGTATCAGCAAGGCGAACTCCCCGATGGTTTCAGCTGGCTCCGGACCTGGCTCATCCTTCGGTATGCCGGCGGCCCGCCAGCTCTG
>Ga0207865_102167_pt1 | contig 12110 bp, 12 predicted proteins | sample HigsolmetaAR204D_FD_184836 | JGI IMG/M metagenome (GOLD analysis project Ga0207865, IMG submission 184836) | Ionic liquid and high solid enriched microbial communities from the Joint BioEnergy Institute, USA - AR20-4-D (SPAdes) (version 2) ...
TCAGTATACTGGTTGTGCATCTGTCATTCCTCGAGTTGGATTGGTCGCACAACCATCTTATGGAATGTACAGATGTTTTTCAATTTTGGCTCTACATGTTGTCAAGCACTATGTTTGGTATAGAGCCAAAATACATTTATAGGAATATTTTCTTTCATGTCAGGTTTGTTGCAAAGCTAGTGGGATTATAGCCCAATTCTACTTTTCACCGTCGAGGTACATCTATGAAAATCCAATTTGTGCGATCCAAAGAGCTCATTCTAAGCACTCATGCGGGGCTGGCTACGGTCGGTGCCCTGCTTGCCCATACCAAGTTAACCAAACGATTGAACCATTCGGTGATCAAAGAGGTTGAACATCCGTTCCACTCTCACGCGGATGTGATGAAAAGCTACCTGGGATTGCTCTGCCAAGGCAAGAGCGATTTTGACCACATCGAACCCTTTCGCAAGGATGATGTTTTTTCCATTTGCATGCAGGTGAATAAAGTGCCGTCCAGTCCGACGCTTCGCCAGCGTTTGGATGCTGCTGCTTCGTCCGAAAAAGCGGACTGGAACCAGATTTTGCTGGAGGAGTCTGCCGACCTCCTACGTCAGATCCAGGCTCCATTGACGGGTCTTCTTGCCGGTGAAGAAAGCTATGTCCCCCTTGACCTGGACGTTTCCCCTTTCGACAATTCTGGCACTAAGAAAGAAGGAGTATCTCGAACCTATAAAGGCATGGACGGCTATGCCCCCATCTTCGCCTATCTCGGTCAAGAAGGCTATGGCATTAACGTGGAGCTGCGGGAAGGCAGCGTACATTGTCAAAAGGATACGGCTGCGTTTCTGGAGCAAAGCATTCACTATGCCCGGCGTGTCACCGACCGCAGGCTGCTCGTCCGGATGGATGCAGGCAATGACAGTATGGACAATTTACATGTCTGTCACCGGCATCCGGGCACCGACTACATCATCAAGGTCAACCTGCGCAAATCGCCCAAAGAAGCATGGCTCGCCATCGCAAAAACAAAGGGAATCGCCTGTCAGCAACGGGAAGGCAAAATCGAATATGTGGGTGCAATCGAGTTTGCCCAAAAAGGGTTCGAACCGAAGCTGCGGCAAGTCTTTCACGTCATCGAACGGACGATGGAGCCTGACGGTCAACTGCTTCTCATTCCCCAGATTGACGTTCATGTGTACTGGACATCGCTGCGTTGTGCGCCTTGGCGTGTGATTGAACTGTACCGTGATCATGGCACAAGCGAGCAATTTCACAGCGAAATCAAGACCGATCTGGACCTGGAACGCCTTCCGGCGGGGAAATTCGCCACGAACGATCTGGTGCTGCACGCGGGAGTCGTGGCGTACAATCTGTTGCGCATCATGGGTCAAGAAAGTCTCCGGGGAGACGATGCCCCTGTTCGCGGTAACGTGAAACGTAGACGTATTCGCACGGTGATCCAGAACATCGTGTATATGGCGGCACGGTTCGTCCGTCACGCCGGGAGAATCGCTCTTAACTTTGGCTGCAACAGTCCTTGGTTTCTCACCGCAAGACGCATCTACCAAGCATTTGCTTAAACTAGCGAAATGCCGTCCAACCCCATGCAATGACCTGCAAAAAGACAGGCTTATTTGGCATGCCTACAAACAGATGATGCAGACTGAAAGGCACAAAATGATGATCCATTCGAACTCCTCTTTCCAGGTAAATCACTAAAATCATCCACAAAATACCAAACCTGTAACTTAGGCTAAATCCATGTCACGGATTCAGGTATTTTTTTCAGAAGAGATTACTTTCGAAATTCAGGTTCATATCTTTCTTCATGCGATTCCCTCCGGCGCATCTGCTTGGAATGCTGCTGTCACGGCGCAGTGCCATATTTTCTATTATTGTTGCATAGATGCGCGGTATGCGGCAACGGGGGCGGAGGCGATTTTTTTCCATATGGGGACCAACAAAAAAAACTTTTATTTGATTGAATTTTTACAATTTTCTGATAATTGTTTACATGACGTTAACAAATCGCTGTTATACTGAAGCTGTATCACCCAACTAACAAACAGCAGCTTAGAAACGGAGGTACAGCCTATGGAAATGTTTTTTATTCTGCTTGTCATCTTTATTGCGGTGCTGGTTTTAAGCTCATTCTCGAGCAAAAACAAGCGGAGGCGCCGTAACAGCGGCAGCGACGGCTACGTCTATACCTCCGGCGATACCGGATCGGCCCGCAGCGACAGCGATTGCGGAAACGGAGGCGGCAGCTGGTTCGGCGGCTCAGGCAGCGATAGCAGCTGCAGCGGCGGGGACAGCGGCGGCGGAGATGGAGGCGGCGGTGGCGGGGACTGAGAACGGACCAGCGCGACAATGTCGACGGGGCGGCGTTAAGGCCCCTTCCCCTTTAGGACACCCCCCATTCGGCCATTCACCGACCGCCAATCAACTGTACGAACATAAGCGGCATTACCTATAGATGATGAAATAAAACAGCGCCGCAAGTGCGAAGCGGTAATAGGCAAACCAGGATAACCTGAGCCTTTTGACCAGATTCAAAAAGGTGACGATCGCGATCATCGCCACGACGAAGGCGGCGGCCAGTCCGATCAGGAACAGCGCCAGGTCCTCGCGCACCAGATGCTCCCGGCTTTGATACAGATCGAGCCCGGACGCGGCGAACATCATCGGCACCGAGACGATGAAGGTGAACTCCGCCGCCGCCTTCTGGCTCGCGCCGAGCAGCATGCCTCCCGAGATGGTCGACCCGGAACGCGAGAAGCCGGGCCATAAGGCCAGGCATTGGAACAGCCCGATGCCGAAGGCCTGCCGATAGGTGAGATCGTCCATCGTCTCCGCCGTGACCCGCCGGCCAGCCTTCTCGGCGGCAATCATCAGGACGCCTCCGAAAATAAGGCTGAGCAGCACGGGACCGGGACCGAACAGGACATCCTTGATCAGCCGATACAAGGTTAGCCCGGCTACAATAGCCGGCGCCATCGCCAGCAGCACATGCCCGAGATTCAGCCCCGAGCGTTCCTCCCCCCGCCGCGGCTTCAGAAACCCGACGAACCGCTCCCAATACAGCACCAATACGGCCAGCACCGCCCCGAGCTGCACGACGATCTTGAACGTATCCGCCCGCTCGCCGTGAAAATCCAGCAGCTCGCCGGCGAGAATCATATGTCCCGTCGACGATACGGGCAAAAATTCCGTCAAGCCCTCCACAATCCCCAGCACGATCGCATTCAGCCAATCGCCCATCGCTCACACTCCCGTCCGATAAGACTTGTACATAGTGGAGTATATTCCCGAGATCCGGGGGTTAGTCCAACCGGGACATGCCGGGTCGTCGTACGGGCGCCGGCTCCGATCAGGACACGCGGAGTCCTCATATGAGGCGTCGGCTTTTCCAGTCGGGACAGCGGAGTCGTCGTACAAGACGCCGGTTTAACCGACCAGGACACACGGAGTCGTCGTACAAGACGCCGGCTTAACCGATCACGGCATGCGGAGTCACCGTACGGGGCGTCGGCTTAACCGATCACGACATGCGGAGTCACCGTACGGGGCGTCGGCTCACCCGACCAGCTCGCTCAGCGCCGCCATACAGACTGCCAGCTCCTCGTCCGTCCCGATCGAAATGCGCAGCTTGTCAGCAAGCCGGGGATGATCGAAATACCGGACGTAAATGCCGCGTTCGAGCAGCTTGCCATACAGCTCCCGGGCGGTCGGTGCGCCCGGCCCGGACGGCGGCTCGGCCAGCACGAAATTGGTGTGCGACGGCACGACGCGGAAACCTAGCGCCTGAAGCCCCGACGCGAACCAATCGCGGGTGCGGCAGACGGCGGCGGCCGTCCGCTTGGCGTATTCCCGGTCCTGCAGAGCGGCGGCGGCCAGCTTGGCGCTGACGGCATTCACGTTGAAGCTGTCCTTGCTCTTCTCCAGCGCGGCAATCAGCGGTTCGGCGCCGAAGCAGTAGCCGACCCGGGCTCCGGCCAAGGCATAGCATTTGGAGAACGTGCGCAGCAGCAGCACATTCTCGTAGCGGCCAAGCAGCGGCAGCGCGGACGTGCCCTCCAAAGCGAAATCGATATACGCTTCGTCGATAATGACAAGGCCCGGGAAGCGGCTTACAAGCCTTTCGACCTCGGCGGGCGGCAGCGTCCGTCCGGTCGGCGCATTCGGATTGACGAGCACAACCGCATCCGCGCCGCTGTTCAGCAGCCCGTCGATTGATATGGCGTAATCGGAATCGGTCGGCACCGCAATGCATTCCGCCTGATGAACGGCCGCGGCCGTCGCGTACAGGGCAAAGGTCGGATCGGGCAGCGCAACCCGCCGCTGCGCGCCGACGAACACTTTCATGATGAGCGAAATGATCTCGCTGGAGCCGTTGCCGCAAAAAATACGCTCTGCGTTCACCCCGAACCTTTCCGCCAAAACGGCCCGCAGCCCTCCGTTAACGGCATCGGGGTAGCGGCTGAGCTCTTCCTCCCCGATCGAGCGGAGCGCTTTAAGGACAAGCGGCGAAGGCGGATAAGGGCTTTCGTTCTGGTTCAGCTTGATGGTGCGAATTCCTTCCGGCGGTCGCTCGCCCATCGGATAAGGCGATAGCCTCTCGATATGCGGCAGTATCAATGTCTGTGTCATGCTCATAACCTCCTTTATTCGCTTGCGAGGCGACCGTGGCGAACAATCGGCGGCTAGGCGCCCCGCCCCGCTTCAAGGCATCCGCGCTACCTTTCCGAAGCGGGGGATGATATGATGATCATACCGATGATTTGTCATTCGTAAAATGGACAGTTTTTAAATATTTTAAGTGACAGATTGCTCATTATCCGGGAGGTAGGCACGATGTTCGGGCTGACGCCCCGCTTCGACGGGGAATCGGCGGAAGCGCTGTACATGCAGCTGTACCGCTATATTCGCGGCGAGATCGCCGCCGGGCGCATCAAGGCTGGCGAGCGGCTGCCCTCTATCCGCAGGCTGGCGGCCCACCTCGGCGTCAGCCGGACGCCCGTCGCGCTGGCCTACGACCAGCTGCTGGCCGAAGGCTACGCGCGCAGCAAGCCGCGGAGCGGGCTGTTCGCCGCCGAGCTGGACGCCCCGACGGTGCCGGCGATGCCCGCGGCCCCTGCCGCTGGCCCGTCCCCGGCCTCGGCAGCCCGGCCGCATGCCGGCCCGGAGGCGGCCCCCGCCAGCGCGGCGTATGCGCCGCAGCGGGCTTACCATGCCGCGGAGGGCGAGCGGCTGCGCTACGATTTCGGCTACGGCAGCGTCGATCTGGCGCACTTCCCGCTCGTTCGCTGGCGGCGGCTGATGAACCGCTGCCTCCTGCCGGAGAACAGCCGGCTGCTGCTGTACGGCGACTGGCAGGGGGAGCCCGGGCTCCGCGAGGAAATCGCCGCTTACCTGCACCGGATGCGCGGGGTGCGCTGCACGCCCGGACATATCGTCGTCGGCGCCGGTACGTACCACTCGCTGGAGCTGCTGTTTCAGCTGCTGCAGGAGGATGTGGCCTGCATCGCCGCGGAGGAGGCGGTCAACGAAGGCGTGAAGGCGCTGCTCGGCCAATACCGGTTCGCGTGCCGCCCGCTTCGCCTGGAGAGCGACGGCATTCGTATCGAGGATGTCGCCGCCAGCGGCGCGCAGGCCGCTTATGTCACGCCGTCGCACCAGTTTCCGTTCGGCATGACCTTATCGGCCGGCAAGCGGATCAAGCTGCTGAACTGGGCCAAGGAGCGGCGCGCGTACATTATCGAGAACGACTACGACGGCGAATTCCGCTACGGCGGCATGCCGATTCCGTCGCTGCAAAGCATGGACGACGACGGCCGGGTCATCTATGTCGGCACGTTCTCAAGAGCGCTGACGCCAGCGTTCCGAATCAGCTATCTCGTGCTGCCGGACGCGCTGCTGGAGCGGTTTCGCCGGAGGCGGCACAGCTACGATCAGCTCGCCTCGCCGATTTTTCAAGGAGCGCTGCAGCTGTTCATGCAGTCCGGCGACTTCGCGCGGCATATGCGCAGGATGCGGACACTGTACCAGCGGAAGCACGACGCCTTGCTGCAGGCCGTTCGCAGCTCCTTCGGAGAGCTTGCGGAGCTGATCGGCGAAGGCTCCGGCCTGCACATGCTGCTTCGGGTGCATAACGGCATGAGCGAAGCGGAGCTCGTCCGGACCGCCAGACGCGAAGGCGCGGGCGTCTATCCGACCTCCGTCTATGCGCTGAACGAGCAGCGCGCCCCTGCTTCCACCGTGCTGCTCGGCTTCGGCGGCTTGTCCGAGACGGACATCCGGGAAGGCGTCGCCGTCCTCGCCCGGGCGTGGCTTGCCGGGTAAAGCTGCGAGGCATACAGAAAAACCTCGCTTACGGCGAAATTCTTTATCGTGCGAACCCATACGTTGGATGTAAAGATAGGGAATGGGAGTTACTTGGCTTGGTCCCATATTCATATCTATGTACCTTGGTAATACTCCGGAAAGTACATTTTCCTCCGCAAGCTTTAAAGCAAAATGATGGGGTACTGCCGGATCTCCGATTCTGCCTGCTTTTGGGAGGGGGTTCAGCTGTTGCTCTTTCCTGCGCACCCGAGAAGGCTCGCTGTCAAGCTGCCTTCCGATGAAGGAAATGCTTGAATAAGCGTGAAATTCGATCTTATCCCTGAAAAAAATCAGTGAAACGCCAAAATAAGACTGAATTTCGTGCTTATCTTAATGAAATCGCCCCGTTTCCGGGGTTAGCAGCTCGAATAAGGTTGTTGTTCGATCTAATTTTCGATTATTGGGCCATTTTGGGAGGAGTAAGATCATTTTTTGTTCTTATTATGCTTGGAGGTAGGCTGGATTGGACATAGACGACCCTGACCCTGAGTTCGAGCTGGGGGCTGGATCGGATCAGCACGGCTTGGCCAAAGTGTGACATGTTCTGGAGAAGCGAAGCGTTCGCCTTTGTTCCCGGATTTCTGCCTCTACGATTGAAATCAGGAAATCCGGGAACTACAGCGATCGGAAGAACAATGTCACATGGCGGCCCTGGCTGAAAACATATGTTCAACTTATATAGAAAGGGGCCGCTTCCGCCCGAAGCCGCCCCTTCCCCTCCCGCTCATCGTTTTCCCTTGGCACCGCCGTAACTTCCGTATTTGACGACAGGCTGCTTCTTCTTGTTCAGCGCGTTCATCAGCTCGGGCCCGACATGCAGCGTGTCTGCCACCATCTCGCGCGGAGTCAGCGCCATCCACTGGTTCAGCGACACGTCGGCGAAAATGTCGCTCTTGAATATCTCCAGAAACCACAGCGGCACCGTTCCCGTGTTCTGGATATAATGGCCGAAGGCGAACGGGACATATCCGACGTCGCCAGCCCGGAAATCGAAGGTGCGGGCTGCGCCGCGCGCGGCAAACGCCGTCATGCGGCCCTGCCCTGCCAAATAATACTGCCACTCGTCGTTGTTCGGATGCCAGTGCATCTCCCTCATCCCGCCCGGCTCAATCTCCACCAGTGCAGCTGCAATCGTCGTCACCGGAAAATTCCGCGAATCGACGATCCGCACCGTGCCGCCGGAAGTGCGAATCGGCTCCTGCGCGAACATCCGGTAGGCGAAGCTTTGCGGCACTGTCCCTTGCGGATCCGGAACTTGCTGGGCCTCAATGGGCCCGGGAACCGCGGTCTGGAACATATATCGTTCTTTCCCGGGGATATGGGCAAAGGCGCTTTCCGGCACGCCGAAATTAGCCGACAGCACGTCCCTCGGCGTATGCGCGAACCAGTCGGAAATCGAAAACGTATTGTTATCGGAGAAGTTCCCGTCGTCAAAGACGAGCAAAAACTCGCAGCCTTCCTCTAGCCCTTGAATCGAATGCGGAATGCCCGGCGGGAAATACCACAGATCGCCCGCCCTGACATCGGCGATGAAATTGCGCCCGTTCTGATCGACGGCGGTAATGCGCGCCCGCCCGAGCAGCATGATCGACCACTCGGCCTGCTGATGCCAGTGCAGCTCCCGCACGCCGCCCGGCGTCAGCCGCATGTTGACGCCCGCAAGCGTCGTCGCGATCGGCAGCTCCCGCGCCGTCACCTCCCGCGACCAGCCTCCCGGCTCAAGCCGCATATGCGTGTCCGAGAATGAAAATTTCAGGTTGGGAATTGTCCCGGCATCGGTCGGCGGCGGCACGAGCAAATCGGGATTTTCCAGGTCGCGCAGCACATCCCGCGGCCCGGGGTCGGTCGCGCCGTCGCCGTCGCTGCGAATCGGCTGCGGCACGTAGAACCGGTCAGGGCGGCCCGAAGATTGCATATCCATGAAACGCTCACCTCGTTTTTGAAATAGTCCGGTCTGTTGGCAGTGATCCCCCTATTTGTATGATACAGCTTCTAGAATATTACATTTTTTGCTGTCATGAAGCCGTTATTAGACCACAATTGCTGCTGTTAATGACCCCCCCAGAAATGACATACTGCTTCGCAGCTTATTCAGGCTCCTCGTGGGGGAACCCCTGTTATCCACAGCGATTAGCTTCGCATAATTTCCTAAACAACGAAAAATCTCCGCCCCGCAGCGCTTCACCGGAAGCAAGGCGTCACAAACCGAACCGGAAGCGCGAATGGTATGGAGAATCGACAACCATCCTAACCGAGGTAATCCGCCATGAGGTTCGTGACCAAAACGCGTCTGGCCCATTTGCAATCCCTGATCCGCTCGATGGGCAACGACAGCGTGCACAAAGAAGCGCTGCACATCCTGGAATCGATCGCCCGGGATATCGACGAAAATTATGCCGAAATCCGCAAGCCGATCCGCATCCGCGAGACGCGCCGCCCCGGTTCGGACGAGCCGCTCTCATAGTTAACGTTCCTTCCCCGGGATAGAGGAACAATGAGGGCGTGCGTCATCGTACCCGAGCTGCAGCAGGCCTTGGCCTTGTCGGTTAGCCTCCATCCGCTGGATCTTCCGTTACCATACGTCCGCGTTCACCAAATGTCCGCGTTATTTGTCGGGCAAGTAACAAGCAGAAGATCTCCCCATTGTACTCTCAGTTGTCGCTTTGCCATCCCTTTTCTAAGCACGTCCTTCTCACCTCACTCCGGCACATGTTCCGGCGCCTGATATCCAGATACGCAAGCCGCCTTTCCCTCCTACAGGATCGCTCTGTCCGCTTCACCCTTGACCGCCGAGGTTTTCCGTCTTTTTAAAAATTGCATATTGATATGTAAGCGGATTCATATTATGATGATATCCATGAAACGTTTCTGAATTGTTTCAAATCATTCCAGGAGGGGCGTGCGAATGAAACATTGGCGCAAGATCGGAATTGCGGCGCTTGGGGGCGCTTTAACGGCGGCATTGGCAGGGGGCTGCTCGCAGGAAGCTGCGAATTCGGAGGGAGCGACGGACACCGGGGTCAATCGTGTGGATACGACTCCGGTCACTTTAACGATGTGGGCCAGCATGTCCGAGGAGCTGTTTCAAAAGCTCGTCGCCGAGCCTGTCAAGCTCAAATACCCGCACATCGACATGAAGCTGGTCACAACGGACAAAAAAATTCCGGACCTCATCGCTACGGACGAAGTTCCGGACATCATCAACGATACGATTGCATCGATCCCCAAATACGAGGATTTGAACTTGACGGAGGATTTAACCCCTTACATCAAGGCCCACAACATGGACCTCGGCCGAATCCGCCCGGTCGTGCTCGATACGGTGCGCAAGGCGTCGGGCGATGACAGGCTGCTCGGCCTGCCGATCTCCGGCAACGTAGTTATGCTGTATTACAACAAAGATATTTTTGACCGGTTCGGCGTGGCGTATCCGAAAGACGGCATGACGTGGGATGAAGTGTACGAGCTGGCCAAGCAGGTGACGAAAATGGACGGCGGCGTGCAGTACCGCGGCTTCGACTTTCAGGACTCCTTCCAGTTCGCGGCCAATCAGCTGTCCCTCGGCGTCGTGGACGCCGGGTCGAATAAGGCGATCGTGAATAATGAGCCGTGGAAAAAGCTGTTCGAGAATTACGCAAGGTTTTACACGATACCCGGCAACGAGGTGAGCGACAAGACGTACGGCAAAAGCCTCGACGTCTTCTTAAAGGACAAAACGCTGGCGATGTATGTGACGAGCTCCATTTTCTCGAGGCTGCCCGATGCCGTGAAGGACGGGCTGAATTTCGATATGGTCACGCTTCCCGCCTTCCCCGAGGCCCCCGGCATTACGACGCAGGTCGACGGCGGCATCCGGATCTTGACGACGACGAGCAAGCATAAGGAGCAGGCGTTCCTGGCGCTATCCGCCATGCTGTCCGACGAAGCGCAGACGCTGATTTCGAAGAACGGCAACACGACGGTGCTGGACAGCAAACAAATTATGGAGCAATTCGGCACGAACGTCGAGGTGCTGAAGGACCGCAACCGCCTCGGATTTATAAAAAACGAGCCGGCCAGCCCGCCGCCGTCGATCACGAAATACGACGCATCCGCTTACTCGATTCTTCGTTCGCAGTTCAAAAAAATGGTGCTGAACCGCACTGACGCCAATACGATTCTGCGGGAAGCCGATGATCTGATCAACAAGAAAATCGCGGAGGAATCGAAGTAATTCCGGTGATGAATCCTGCAAAAAGTACAACATTTTTCTATCCTGTGCAAAAAAGAGTGGCGAATGTTGTAATTCGTACAATAATTCAGGATCGATCGGCTTCAAATCGAGGAAAATCGCCCGAAATGTTGCACTTTATACATTATTGATCCGCGAATGTGGTTCATTCCCCCGGTTTTTGTGTATAAAATACAACATTCGCTGACATGCTTATAGAGTCGGAGTCGCTTTTGTACCCGGTAAGATGCTTTAGACGCCCTATAGCGACGAGTCCTTTCCTCATCGGTCGTCTTTTGATCCAACAAAAAACAGAGGGATCGCCCCTCTGTTTCTTATTTACCGCTATTAATGTTTAATGAGCCACCTGATTGTAAGTCATGATCCAGATCGAGCCGGCGACGATCGTCAGCACGATGACCAGACCGAGGATCAAGGCCATCAGGTTCCAGCGCGGCGAATCTTCTTCCTTCAAGTGCATGAAGAAGACGAGCTGCACGACAAACTGCAGCACAGCCATCGCCATGATCAGCACGATCGTCGCCGTTCTGCCCATCATGCCGTTTAGCACGACGACGAGCGGGATGATCGTGAGAACGATGGAGAGAAGAAACCCGATCGTATACGACTTCAAGGAGCCGTGGCCGCGATGCCCGCCGCCGGCGCCATGTGCGGATGCGTTCGATCGACTCATCTTACATCACCCCCATCAAGTAAACGACCGTGAAGACGAAAATCCAGACGACGTCGAGAAAGTGCCAGTACAGGCTGAGCACATTGACCTTTCGCTCGGTCACTGGCGTAATGCCGCGGCGGCTCAGCTGCATTATCAGCCCGATCATCCATACGAGACCGAGCGACACGTGCAGCCCGTGTGTGCCGACGAGCGTGTAAAAGCCCGACAGGAACGCGCTCGTCTGCATCGTCGCGCCTTCATGCACCATATGCACGAACTCGATAATTTCCAGCGTGACGAACGAGATGCCGAGCAGCGCCGTCACGGCGAGCCAACCGATGAGCCCCTTCTTGTCGCCGCGGTTCATCGCCAGCACCGCCAGACCGCTGGTGAAGCTGCTCGTGAGCAGAATGAACGTCTCGGCGATAATGCCGGGCATCTGGAACAGCTCTTCCGGCGTCGGACCGCCGTTCGTATTGCCGCGCAGGACGATATACGTCGCGAACAAGGTAGCGAACAGAATGCAGTCCGTGATCAGGAAAATCCAGAAGCCGAACGTCTTCATCGATTCCTGATCGTGATGCTCGTGATGATCATGTGAGCCGTGGTGCCCGTGCGCACCCGGTTGAATTGCTTGTGCCATCAGACCGTCCCCCTTAGCGCGGCTTCCGTTCGCGCCACTTCTTCCGCCGGAATGTAATAATCCGTATCATACTGGAACGAGCGCACCAGCATGCAGATCGCCACGCCGATCAGCCCCGGGATAGCCATCCACATCCAGTTGAAGACGAACCCGAACCCGGCGACGAACCAGCAGATAGACTTGATGAACGGAATGCCCGAGTTTTTCGGCATATG
>Ga0207865_102172_pt1 | contig 12062 bp, 13 predicted proteins | sample HigsolmetaAR204D_FD_184836 | JGI IMG/M metagenome (GOLD analysis project Ga0207865, IMG submission 184836) | Ionic liquid and high solid enriched microbial communities from the Joint BioEnergy Institute, USA - AR20-4-D (SPAdes) (version 2) ...
TTTACCATGCAGCGAAGCAAGATATTCCCATTGATGTTGTCAAAAAACAGCTCCATGTGGCATAAGGGGTACTCCGTTTGTCTCTTTTTACATGGTAATTATTGTAATGAAAATTGCTCAACTACAGTTGAAACTGAAAGGTAACACCGTGAGCGAATTGGCGCAAAATTAGGCAGCACAATTACAAGTAAAATCATGAAATAGCTTCAACAAAATTTATGTTTAGTAAAACTTCAAGTGAACGGGTTGTAACAACTTCTAAATAAAGATAAAAGCCATTCTCATTGTCGAGAAATGGTTTTGTTCTTGTAGATCTTTTCTCTTTATTTCTATAGCTACTTCAAGGTCCATGTAGAATGGAAATATTGCTTCTGCTTGGATGACAATGCAAATAGTACAAAAAAAATTCTGGATTTTGTTCATGGAACGGAGGCATTTTTAGTATTATAATGAAAATGATTATCAATTTTATTAAAATAAAAATCACTTCAGCAAATTTGGTAGGTTTAGACAAGAGAGATGGACTCTGCAGACGGCAGTTGGATGGTGGACTAGACGGTGATGAGTCGGTCTTGGAGAAAACAAGGAAATACCAACGTGAATAATTTCGAAACGAAATACATTGTTTTAATCGAAACGAAACGAATCGTGATGACACGTTCCTAAAACATAAAGAAATTAGTGTTGCTGCATCGGTCAGTTCCATAAGTCTGGACGGATATTTTCCACCATTATTTAAAGAAACACAGTACGGGCCCTGCCGATTGGGGAGAAGTGACAGCCGATATCGAAAGACATTAGAGATCAGATCACTACGACCTATTGCAGCCATACATCTGATTGGAGCATGTTCCGAGCGCAAATTACTTATAGGAAAGGGTGGTGCGATTGACAAAAGATAGACAACTTTGCATCGGGTTGTCATTGTCAACAACCTGGATGAGAGGAAATGGCTGGCGACAAGAAGATAGCGGCGTGGAAAATTTGTATTCGAGCGACTTTTATGCCAGGCTGGCGAAAATGGCAGAGAAGGCAAAGCTTGATTTTGTCTTTAAGCCTGATGCACTTTTTCTCAAAGAAGAGATGCTGGGGAATTCTCCTGCTTTTAGCAGCCTCGATCCGACGATTCTCCTTACCTCAATTGCCCGCGAAACCGATCAGATCGGGCTGGTTACGACCGTTTCCACTACCTTCAACCCGCCATACGTCGTTGCAAGACAGCTTCAGTCTTTGCATTGGATCAGCAATGGGCGTGCCGGTTGGAATATTGTAACCTCTATTGAGGGAGCCGAAAATTTCAGTAATTCCCCCATGCCGTCAACAGAAGAAAGGTATTTAAAAGCCATTGAATTCACTGATGTCGTACTCAAGCTTTGGGAGAGCTACCCGCATGAAGCGTTGATTGTTGATCGCGTTTCGGGTAAATATGCTGACAGGGAGATGGTTTCTCCAATTAATCATTCCGGTGATTTTTTCAGTGTCAAAGGGCCGCTCAATCTTCCAGCCCATAAATCAGGATCGATTCCCTTATTTCAGGCAGGTGCCTCGACTTTTGGACGAGATTTTGCCGCTTCAGTAGCGGATGCTATTTTTGCCGCAACACCAGACATTGCTTCAGGCATCGAATTGCGTGATGATTTGAGGAGACGAGCGAGGAAGCACGGGCGCCGTCCGGATGCGATTCGAGTTTTGCCAGGACTGTATTTTTTCTTAGGCAAGACCCGGGGCGAAGCGCTCGATTTGCACAGGGAGGCGCATGCACATATGAGCATTGCACATAGATATGCAGCCGTCAAATCCATTCTGGGCATTGATATTAGCCATCTGCCTTTGGATCAGCCAGTAACTGCCGATTTGCTTCCCGACCCGAATCAACCAGTACGAAGTCAAACACACGCTGATCTGTTACGCAGGCTGATCATGCATCAGCAGCCTACAGTGGAAGAGCTGTTGTCAAGGCCAGAGGTTGTCGGATCCGCACATTGGGTGGTCGTCGGAACGGCTGAGGATGCACTGAGAGAAATTACAGAGTGGTTTGAAGCCGGTGCAATGGACGGATTTATAGCTCTTCCAGGCGGTTCGATAAAATCTTTGGAATTATTCTTCGATGAGCTGATTCCAATGCTGGTCGAAAAAGGTTTGTTCAGGAGCGAATATAAGGGTTGTACCTTGCGTGAGCATTTAGGTATAACATAGGTCTTAAATTTGCAATGAAGTGTTTAAAATTTGGAGGTTTATTAGATACTATATGAAATTTAATTGATCGTATTGTCTCAACTTGTGTTTACAATTAGATGAGATGATGAAAAAGTCATAAAACTTGTCTTTAGATGCTTTAAAAGCAACAAACACACGTTATGGAAGTAATTCCGAACGTGTGTTTTTTAATTTAAAAAGTTTTTTAGTAGGGTTAAATGTCCATGGCACAAAAACCTTATCAAGACATTTGTTAAATGTTCAAAGAGTTGCTTAAAAACTATAACGGTTTATTAAAGGGCCAGATTGTTGAGAAAGCATTAGGAACTTACTAGAGCAATGATATCGTTGGTAATTGGGAGTACATCTGGGACTGGCAGGACCGGGAGAAGAGGTTCAGAAGGGAGCCCACGGACTGAGGGGGATGAATCCAATCAGCGCACATCCACCTGCTATCTACCGGATGAAAAAACGGAGAATGCACTGGAGACAGAGGAGTGGCGAAGCTAGGGTCAAAATCATCCAGGGGATCATGAATCAGACGTGAAGGGCTGACAAAGGAGCGTCAGTAAGCAGTAGGAAGCCGAGAAGATCTGTCAAGATGTCCGCAATATTGTATCAGAGAACCCGGCCATTGATCAGGGTGTGTAGCAGTATACACGTCCAATTCAAGCGGAGCGGGACGATTGCGGAAGGTCACCCATAATGGCAAACATTACTGAGACTTCCAAAAAATCATTGGCTGTGGTGTACTAGATGAGGACGTCTGAAATATTGATCCGATAACCATCCTGAGAAAATTTTGACACATATCATTAACGGTAGTTTTGCTTAAAACTAGAAAATAAGATAAGATAAAAAAAAGATTTTTATGGAGGATTGACAATGCAATACGATGCTAAAACCCCAAAAGAATATATTGAACTGCTAGACGACGACTGGAGAAAAGAGAAGCTCCTAATTGTAAGACAATTTATATTAGAAAATGCGCCTGAACTCGAGGAGGGCATCCAATACAAGATGCTATGTTATGGCAGCGGGCCCTCAAAATTATTCCATTTGAATGCTCAAAAATCTTATGTGAGTCTATACGTGGGCAATATTGAGAAAATAGAAAATTCCAAGGAGTTGCTGACCGGATTGGATTATGGAAAAGGATGTATACGCATAAAAAAGTCAGTTGATTTGCATAATAGCGGACTTGAAGATTTTGTGAAAAAGACGATCGATACTTGGAGAGCCGGTGGCGATACTTCTTGTTAGAACGTTTAGAATAAGAAAAGTGTTCGTTGTATTCTCCATCAAAATTCGTAACAAACTTTTATGAACCTACATTAATAGCCTTTATGGATAGATTTTATTGGAAAAGATGCACTTTCGGAAATTTTCTGGGAGGGATCGAATTGGAATTCGAGTAGAGAATCCGCATGATTGGGAACCATTCAAAGTTCTGCCTTTGTGTGGAGAAAAAGGGGTTGGTTTGTCTATTTTTAAGGGAACCTATAATAGATATAGATAATGTAAAAAATAAAGGGTGAATCTGCCAACTTTTTTCTTTAATCGATATTCGATAAGGAATGTTTCCTCGTATTTTTATCCCATCGCCATGCGTTTGACCTTTTTCTGTCATTTCATGAAGGATGGACAGGTTTCGGTAAGTATGCCATTCTTTATTTGGAGGCCGGAATTGTAATTAAGTAAGAGGTGTTAAATCAAGTTCCAAATAATAGAATTGTTGATCGGTACATGTGGAACACCTGTTTTAAACATAATAAGATTTGTCGTCGATCTCCAATCGTGCAAAAATCTCAGGGGATCGACGACTCTTTCAAATCTTCATTGAGCCCATGCAAATCAAAGGATTGATAAAATGTACCTCCTTCGCTAAAATGAAAATAACTAATCAACCACTTTGAACCAAATACATATCTAACAACCATTTTTGGGGTTTTTATCTTAACTATGAGGAATTGAAACTGGTTTTATAGCCGTTCTTTTTGATTGATCGTTCTTGTGTTTTTATCTTAACTATGAGGAATTGAAACGTTTCCCTCATTCGATGTGAAAATTCTTCATCCGAGTTTTTATCTAAACTATGAGGAATAGTTTTCATCATAAATTATGAAGAAAAGCTTTTAACAAAAAGCACGGCCTTTTGATATGATCCCCTTATAGTAGACAGAAAAAGAAAGCCCATTAATCTGTCTACTATGGAGGGGATTTTTCTATGTGGAAAATACGAAAAACATATGATGCAAAGTTTAAAAAGAAAGCTGTGGATTTATATTTGAAAGAGGGTATGGGATACAAAGCGGTGGCAAAAGAATTGGGAATAAGTCATTCCATGGTACGTCGATGGCTGAAACTTTTACATAACTGAACCGGATTATTCTAATCGATTTACATAAGCATTTGATCATCCTTCAGTATTTTTGGTTGAGGTTGTCTTCCTGGATCATAAATATGGGGTTGCATTTTTTTGTAATCGCATATAGTAAGTAGTAAGTGATAAGTAGTAAGTAGAAAGTAGGGAAATCGTAAATTCATTTTTAAGGAGGTAAGTCCCTATTTAACGATCATGTATATCAACGGCCTCATTTTCACCGTAGCGGTTTTGATTCTAAATTACGGTTATGAGGTGCAAAACAGCGTCAGACACACACAATTCTTCATCTTGATGATCGCGCAAATGATTGTGTGTCGTTTGGCGATGTGCTTTTATTTTTACAAACGTCCGGTAAAATTTGTGGGAGGAAGTCATGAGTAACGATAAAGATTGGAAACGAACAAAAAGCGAAAGGAATCAAAAAGATGCCTCTTCGTTTTTCGGCCCGTCGCAATCGGATTCGAGTTCAAAGAAAAATGCAGACGTCCCAAGAGAGTGGTCAGAAGGCTGGAAAACGGTACGAAGCGAATGGGTGTGGAGCACGGAAGCGAAGCAGGGATGGCAGCGAAGAAAGCAAAAGAAGCGGGCGGACAGGTCGTTAATCTGGTTCGGAGGCATGGGCATCGCAATTTTTGTGGTGTCCATTATCGGATTTGGCATATTCAACGCAAGTTCCGGATCGACGATGGTTACCGGTGATGCGGCGATAAAGGCTTTGGCTAATAGGGTATCCACCTCCTTGCCTCTGGGTGCCGTTCTGTTGACCAATGATGAATACTTTGAACCACAGAATTATACACTTGAAATTCAACAGGAAGGGGGAGAAACGGCGATCTGGGTATGGGACTATGCTGCCGAGGACGGCGATTACGTGCAAATTCTCCATAACGGTACCCCTTTGACCGATGCGTTTATGATCAAGCACGATCCCCAAAGGTTCACTACACCTGCAGAAGGCCTCATACAGATACGCGGCGTGAGAGACGGGGGAGGCGGAATCACCTACGCGATCCATTTCGAATTCAACGGAACGACGTATTTCAACGCCGTAGCAGAAGGTGAAGAAAACACGTATACGCTGGTGAAAAAGTAGATTCATGTCCGGTTGCCGCGAATCAGTGACAGAAGTGGACAATGACGATACCAGCCGCGGCATGTTGGGGTGCGTCACGGATCGCTTGTTGAGCGGTTTTCGGGTCGGGCGGAATACTGGACGAGTCCTCTTTTTCTTTTAAGTTGAAGGAAACAAAGACATGTACTATATATGATATAAACAATCTACGCGCAGGTGATTTTCTTGATCGATAATCTTACATTCAGGCATGCCAGTATTGACGATTTGCCCATGATTGTGGAGATCTACAATGCGACCATCCCCAGCAGAATGGTCACGGCTGATACGGAGCCGGTATCTGTCGAGGATCGATTAACGTGGTTTTATGAACATCACCCCGAAAGACGACCATTGTGGGTTGTCGAGCACGAGGGCAGCATTTGCGGCTGGGTCAGTCTGCAATCGTTCTACGGCCGGCCGGCTTATCGTGCAACGGCTGAAGTCAGCATTTACCTTCATGAAGATTTCCGCGGGAAAGGACTGGGAAAACAGATTTTAACGAGGGTCTTCGCGGAATGTCCGAAGTTGGGAATTGACACGCTGCTTGGTTTTATCTTTGCTCACAATGAACCGAGCTTGCGTTTGTTTACCAGTTTAGGGTTTGTGAAGTGGGCGCATTTGCCGGAAGTCGCTACATTGGACGGCGTGAAACGGGATTTGCTGATCTTAGGGAAAAAAATACCGTAACCGAATCACAACACCTCCCACAGCCGAGCAAGAAGTCAGGCCTCATGCCTACGATTGGCTCGGCTTTGCTTCGTTTTGACAAAAGAAAAAAGGTGATATTCAACATGAAACTGGCCATTATTCTGTTTGAAACGATGACCTCGCTGGATTTCATCGGGTTTTACGACGGAGTGACCCGGCTGAAAAGCATGGGGTTTATCGACAATCTCAGCTGGGACATCTGTGCGTACGACGAGCAGGTGAGCGATGACCGGGGAGTGACGTACAAGATCCCTTGCGTTCGTCCCAATCTGGCGGGCTATGATCTTATCTATGTGCCAGGCGGGATGGGCACCCGAACGCTGATCCACGACACGGCGTTTATCGCCTGGTTACAAACAGCGAAAGATGTGCCGTATAAAGTTGCCGTCTGCACCGGTTCCTTGCTTTTGGGAGCCGCGGGTTTCTTGAAGGGAAAAAAGGCGACGACGCATCTGAATGCGCTGGAGCTGCTTGCCGCATACACGGAGCAAGTGGAAACAAAGCGGATTGTCCGAGATGGCAATACCATCACAGGCGGAGGCGTCGCCACCTCCGTAGACTTGGGTTTATACGTCTGTGAACTGCTTGCTGGTAAAGAGGTTGTTGCGAAAATTCAAAAACAAATGGATTACCCGTATTATCGCAGTGAAGTGTGCGAAATTCCAGCGGAGGACGAAAAAGGTATGCGGAACCGATGCGCAACCTGAGTCCGGTTTGCGGGCTTAGGTTTTTTGTGCGCCAAAAACTCTCCGCCCGACGCGGGACTGGGAGTCAATCAATGCTGTATACAAAGTCGACCAGACTCCCGACGATTTTTTGGCATAATGGAAATGAATAGCAAAGGGAGGGGATCGCCAATGCCTTGTACGCATGAATTTGGAATTCTGGACGAATTGGACAAAACAAGAGAATACAACGATTACGAGCCGCACAAGTACCAGTGCATTTCGGTTGACGATGATGTGATCAATGACTTGCATCCGCATCTATTAAAGATGAAGACGTACTTCCATTCATTCACCCGCCCTGCACATGGTTTGGCTTATTGGGGAGTTACGATTATTCCGCCTGAATCATTGCCGTTATTTTATGATGTCGTCACAGCTGCAAAGGATTACCACCAATCATCAGAGCTGCGCGAACTTGCCGCAAAAATTCTGCAGGCAAAAGAACAAAACAAACACATGATTCATTATGGCGTCTAAAGTCAGACGGTGAGCAAGCATCTCGGACGGAACTGAAAAAGGGAGAGACAAAATGGCAAAGGCAATCGCATTGTTTCTAGCAGCGGGTCTGGCGGAAATCGGAGGCGGGTATCTTGTCTGGCTCTGGTTACGGGAAGCCAAGCCGCTGTGGGTCGGCGCGCTGGGAGGGATGATCCTCGTCCTGTACGGGATCATTCCCACACTGCAAAGCTTTCCCAACTTTGGCCGCGTCTACGCCGCTTACGGGGGAGTGTTTATTGTTCTTGCGGGGTTTTGGGGATGGTTAGTAGACAAGAAAACGCCCGATCTCTATGACTGGATCGGGGCATTGGTTTGCTTGGTGGGCGTTTTCATCATGTTGTGGGCACCGCGGATTTGAGAACGAAACGTTCGTATTGTCCTCCAACAATTGCATCCAAGCGATGAATGGGATTATTTCAAGAACAGGATCAACGCGGTAGCGGCTGCGCCAAGGTAAACCCAGAAGGAATGCTCTTTTGTACATGCGACCAATCTTTTCATGGAAAACTCATCCCCTCATACTTTTTTTCTGCACAAAGACAGATACATTTACATGAGAACCAATGCTTTTCTACCATATATGATAAAGAAAATCGTGCAAAAGCGAAAGGGAACTGGCTCCTATTCAGGTGAAAAGACAAGAAGCCGGCGCGGTCTTCAGGAGCCGGCTTCCAGCAGTTCGCTCACTTTTTTCGCCGTTGCCTCTCCCGATTGGGGATTCTGTCCGGTGACCAGCTTGCCGTCCACCTCTACGTGATTGGACCACATTGGAGCGGCTACGAATATTGCGCCGTTCTCTCGCAAGCGATCTTCCAAGAGAAAAGGCATATAAGGGTCTAGCTGGACAGCGCGTTCTTCCTCGTTGGTGAACGACGTCACCTTTTTGCCCTTAACCAGGTATTCGCCGGAGGAGAGTTTCACATGAACCAACCCGGCCGGGCCATGACATACAGCCGCGACGACGCGATCGGACTCGACAAACTCTCGGACTCTGGTCTGGAGCACAGCATCATCGGGAAAATCAAACATGGTTCCATGTCCGCCTGGCAGGAACAACGCATCGAATCCTTCCGCAGAAATCTCGCTGAGCGGGGGCGTCGCCTCCAATTCGCGAATCGCGTCCGGCCATTTTGCCTTACTTTCCTCGTTGAGACTGCGCGGGTCGATCGGGACGTAGCCGCCTTTGATACTGGCGACCGTTATTGCAAACCCTCTTTCCTTAAAAATTTCGTAGGGTTCCGCGAATTCGGACAGCCACAGTCCCGTAGGATGACCTTCCGTGATCTGGGCATGGCTTGTGACGACCATCAAAACACGTTTCTGCGCCATTCGTTCACCCTCCTGTGCTAATTGCAGTATACTTTTTCCATTGCTATAATTCAAATAATACAAAAGGGGATGGGGTATAAAAAAAATTATGACTAATTTTGAATGGTACAGATCGTTTGTCGCGATATACCGCCACGGTTCCATCTCGAGAGCGGCGCAGGCCCGGTTCATGACCCAGCCTGCGTTGAGCCAACACCTGGCCGCCCTGGAAGCGGAGATCGGCGAGCCGCTTTTCCGCAGGACGCCCAGACAGATGGTGCCGACGGAACGAGGGCACATGCTTTACGGGCAAATCGTGCAAGCCGTCGACCGCCTGGAAAAGATCAGCGGCGATTTCCGTCATCCTTCCACTCCCCCGACGCTGCGGATCGGGGGGCCGGCGGAATGGATCCATGAATACTTGATCGCCAGATTGCCGGAAAGTCCGTATACGCTCTCGTTTACCTTTGGGGAGACAAAGCCGCTGATTCAAGCGCTAAAAAACAATGATATCGACCTGCTGATCGCCACCCAGCACGTTGCCACTTCCGGACTGACTTTTACCAGATTGATGACGGAGACGTTTAAACTCGTGGGGAACCGGCCGATGCCGAGCGACGGGTATGACCGTGATGATATACGGCAGCGGTTGGAGCGGCTGGACTGGATTAGTTACGCTCCGGAACTCCCTATTATTCGCAGATTTTGGTTTGCCGCGTTTGGAGAGCGATGTACGCTAAAGCCAAGATTCATCGTTCCCGATTTGCGTGTGATCAAATCCTTGGTGCTCCAAGGGCACGGGATCAGTGTCTTGCCGGAATACCTCGTAGCGGACGAGTTGAAAAAGGGGGAGTTGTACGAACTGTGGAGATCTCCAGAGCCGGTGGAAAACGATTTGTGGCTGGTCTACCGCTCGTCTGACCGTGTGGATCCGACCTTCACGACCTTCGTGGATTCATGGCTTCGTGCAGCCGTTGTGACGCCCTGAGTTGAAACGATGGGGGAGGATTATTCCATTTGTTTTAATTGAGGGAGGAAGTTGGATGAAAACACGGTTAACCCATGTCAGAATCAACGTTTCCGATTTGCAGCGCGCAGTCAAATGGTATGAGGATGTACTGGGGTTCAAGGTTACGGACACATGGCCTCCCGAGAAACCGAATTACGCGCAGTTTGAATTAGGAGAAGGTGCGATCTTTTCGATCATGGAAGATCCCAACGTACCTTCCCACGGGCGGTTTAATTTTAACGTCGAGGATGTGGAAGGCTTGTGGGAGCGGTTGAAGGATAACGTGGACGTAGTGGAAGAACTGTTCGACACGCCTTGGGGGTCCAAAAAGTTTACCATCCGTGATTTGGATGGCAACGAGCTGGGGTTTGTCAAAGGATAAACGCGCACCAGAGGTTCGCGAAACACCAGAACAGGAGAGGACGTGAGCGGACGGCGAACGACGCGGTCCTGCTCACGTCCTCCAATGTTTGGTCAGGGTTCCGGCGCGGATTTCCTCGATAATCGCTGCTACCCAGTTGTGTTCGGCTTCCAGCATGGCCAGCGTGTATTCCGTTTCGATCAGGAACAGCCGGTCCACGCCAGCTTCCGCAGCGGCGTTTTGGGCAGCGCGCGTTTCGCTGATTTGATTGGCAAGCTGTCTGCGGCGTTCCTCCAGCAGCTGTATCACCTCATCCGGCGCGAGGTGTCCGAGAAAGGCTAGTCCGGCAGCAAACTGCGGGTATTCTTTCGCCGGGGTGCGGATCAGCGAGCGAAGCCAGGTGAAGAACAGCTCTTTTCCCGCTTCCGTAGGCGCATATATCGTCCGTTCCGGATGGCGCCCTTCCCGCTCCGTGGCAATCGGCTCAATCCAACCGCCGCGCAACAGGGACTCCACTACCGCATAGAGGGAGCCGGTATTCAGTTTAATCACATCGGATAGCTTGCGCTGGCGCATCGTCGCCCCGATTTCGTACGGGTGCATCGGCTTTTCGTTCAGCAGGGATAGTACGGCGAGCGCCAGCAGATTCGTCGGTTTTCGTTGAGCCACGTGCGATTCCTCCTCTGTCTTTATCATATACGCGACGGAATCGCCGATCTAGATCGTGTGCGGTGGGAAGCGAACGGTAGCGTCAGTTGGACACCGTCTGCTTCCAATCGATGTGGTAATCGTACAGCCACGCGAACGACTGCTTGCTCGCTTGCCGCAAAAAGAACGGCAGCAGCAAATCGCGGAAAAACACTTGCACAGGATGGGTCGCATGCTTCCGGCTGCCGAGCTGCCGCGAATACCGCACAATCCGCTCCACCCGTTCTTTGCGCAGTTCCCGGTAGCGGTGAAACGCTTCGTCGAGATCGGGGATGTCCCGGACACACTTGGCCAGTACCATCGCATCCTCCAAGGCGAGCGACGCGCCTTGCCCGGCATTGGGGGACGTCGCATGCACGGCGTCTCCCACCAGTACGATACGGTTGACGTGCCAACGGGGGAGCGGCGGCATGTCGTAGATTGGGTAAAACAAAATGTCGCCGGGAGTTTCACGCACAATGTCCGGAACGGGGGACACATCGTCTTTGTACAACGCTTCTATTTTTTCTCGCCACACGTTTTGCGGAATGGACATCAGCTCTCGGCGCGTCGGGAGCCCCGGATAATCGAGGTTGCCGAACCAGTATACCTCGCCAGACCGATGGACGAGGTAGCCGAAAAACGCTTTTTTGCCAAAGATGAGATGCTGTGCGCCGGGAACATGCGGCACCTGATCCTTGTGCAGGTAACCGCCGAAGCTGATCAGACCGGTATACGTCGGCGGGGGTGCATCGGGCAGGATGCATTTCCGTGTTCGCGAATGGATCCCGTCGCAGCCGACGATAAAATCACCGGTCGCTGTGCTGCTGTCTGTAAAATGCGCGGTGACGGCTCCCTCCGTCGCGTTGGTTTCCAGCGACTGCAATCGTTTTCCAAACGTGATGGGAATTCCGTTGCGCTGCGCTGCCTCGCGAAGCACATGGTGCAGCTCCTGTCGTTTGAGCGTGTAGCCTTGTGGCTCGCCCGTTTTCGGTTCCACCGTGCCGAGCAGTTTTCCATTGCTGTTCATCATGCGCAGTGTATACATTTCGATTCCCAACCTGAGC
>Ga0207865_102181_pt1 | contig 12024 bp, 13 predicted proteins | sample HigsolmetaAR204D_FD_184836 | JGI IMG/M metagenome (GOLD analysis project Ga0207865, IMG submission 184836) | Ionic liquid and high solid enriched microbial communities from the Joint BioEnergy Institute, USA - AR20-4-D (SPAdes) (version 2) ...
ACCCGTTAAAGTAAAAAATCATATACATTCGGTGTGCCGCTCCGTTTCATGCCCCATCCCGTTGCATTGGACTACCTTCTGTCCCTCATTTATGATACGATTCTCCCTAACTCACTATCTGGTAAAGCAAATTTCGAAAAGGAATCGTCTTCTGAGAACCAGAAGACGATATTTTTAATACTCTTGCGGTCGCTTTCCATGTGGATTTCCTTTATTAGCGCCCGCAGGAGCGCTCGCTTTTCTTCATTCGTTGCTCCGTTAAACAACTCCTCGAAATTCTGCAGTGCTTCAATAATGGTTTCCTTGTTGAGATTAACCTTTACTTGCAACTTGTCAATTTCGCGCTCAAGATATGCTATCGCTTGCTGGGCTTTTTCAATCTCCTCTTCATTCTTGGTAGATAACCGGTTAAACTGCGCCGCGTTAATTTCACAGCAAAAAAATTTATTATCCAGTTCTTCCTGCCAGTCCAGCAACTTCTTCAGATTGGTCTGTTGGATGTCCAAGTCCTTTTTAAGCACGGCGACCCCATGGGATTCTTCGCGGCGAAAACGGTTCATGATATCCTCGACGATCTGTTCGTCGGCAAGCATGGTTCGAATCCACTGGATGACTTGTTCCTCCACAACCTCTTTCCGGATCAAATTCGCACTGCACTCCGTCTTGCCCTTGGCGTGAAAGGTTTGGCACATATAATACAAATGGTACCCCGAGCCGTCTCTTTTCTTCGACTTGCTCATCACTGTCCCCGCACCACACTGAGGGCAACGTAACAAACCGGTTAAGATGAATTCACCTTTCAGATTATTACTCCGGTTGCTGTACTGCTCCTTATTCAGTTTATTGACTTCCTGTACTTTATTCCACAGCTCCATATCAATAATAGCGTCATGCGTCTGTTGAACGATTGTTGGCTCTGACTTACCTTTCCTTCTTTTGCTACTCCAGTCTCGCACTTTTCCCCAACACATGCAACCCGTGTACTTCTCGTTTTCGAGAATCGTTTTCACCGCATTGATACTGAAACTCGATCCCGGCTTGCCATTTGACCCCTTCGTTCTCTTGCCCTTCCTGTTTAAAATCGTGGCGATGGTTTTATAACCTTTTCCTTCAGCCCGAAGCGTGAAAATTTCCCTAACGATTTCGGCTTCTTCTTCGTTGATTATCAATTTTCCGTCAACCGAATCGTAACCTAACATGCGACCTCCATTCGTCAAGCCATCACTTGCCCGTTTCTCCATGCCCTTCTTGACTCGAGCTACAATCAGTCTGCGTTCATACTCCGCAAACGTACCCAACAATGATATAAACATTTTTCCCGTCTCCGTCGAACTGTCGATGTCACAGGTACTAATGATCAGCTTTTGACTTCGCGGATGAAGTTCGCGGTCAACAAAAGTCAGCACGTCGAGATTGTTGCGGGATATTCGATCCACAGCGACGGCCAACACAATATCGAATTTATAGCTCCGGGAATCTCGCAACAACCGTTGGATTTCCGGCCGATTGAAGTCTTTCCCCGAGTAACCGCCATCAACATAAATGTCATAGATTTCATACCCGCGTGATTTACAGTACGCTTTTAAGGTCTCCTCCTGCGCCCCGAGGGAGAACCCTTCTTTTTTCTGCTCTTCCGTCGATACACGCAAATACAATGCCGCTTTCAGCGTCTTTTCCAATACTCCCACAGTCATTTCCTCCGTTCATGAAATGTTGTTCCGGGATTCCTGTTCATCACAGGAACCCCGCGTTTCGTTCAACGTCGCTTATAGTTGCCTTGCTGATGCTTCTTCAACGCATAATTTCGAATCATGCTCGCAAGTGTTGCGATTAACTCTTCCTTCTTCGCTTCCATTTCCGTCAACAGCAGAAGCTGATGTTGATCTATACCTTGCTTTTCACAGGAATCGATTTGATTCGTAATCATGATTTCGATCACTCCTTAGCTTTACCACCTCCTCCGTGAAACCTCTAATGTTGCTTGTAATAGCATGGGTTCAACCGAGGAGTCAATATTGGATTAGGAACATATGTTTGCTTTGATAATTTCCGATTTATGGTTTTCCTTATCGCCGGTCACAGCCCTGAGTTCCTCCAGCCCTCGAGGTAAATGCCTACCAGAAGCCCCCAGTACCGAGCGGCTGAGAGAAATATAAAACGCCTGTCTGTAGCCGACAACACTGCCTCCAACGAAAAAGAAAAAATGTCCAAAAAAAATTTTCTTCCACTCATGCAAAAACACTGTAGTCCTTCAAAAATGCATGTAGTCGGAAATACCCCCATACCCCAACCGTAACCGGGCAGAAACAATGTGGAAAAAGCAGATTTACACACTAGCGGTAAATCCATAGTCCCCGCCGAAAACGGAGCAAGCAGTTAAGCGAATGTCGGGATTGGAGGAAAGAAAAACAACCGTACCTATCAACAAGCCTGTAAGCACTCGGAAACCTGGCTCAACACTCCGAAAATTTGCGCGCATTGGATGACCCCTATTCCAAACTTTGACGATAAAAAAGGAACGTCATAACGTTCCAAGCAAGTTGTAAGCAAAATATTATCTTTAAACGAAAAAGAAACTTCAGCAAAATGAGGGAGAACTTCAACCGTTATGTCGAGCCTCCAGAAACAAGGCCACAGGTGGAGTTTCGCCGCTACAGATTCAAAAAAATGAAATGACGCATTCCGATATTTCTGTAATTACGATTCGTCGGCAGACATTTCGGATTGTGCTCGACGGACTTTCAACTCGCGATAAAGCACGGACGGGGATACCCCGCAAAGCTCACAGATCTCCTTCACGGAGTGCGACTTAGCGGCGTACAGTCGAACCGCCTTCTCCAGCTTCCGCTTGTCAGTTCGCGGGCGACCGCATTTGCGTCCCCGAGCGCGGGCGCTGGCTACCCCTTCCCGGACGCGTTCGCGAAGATTTTCGCGTTCAAACTCTGCAAGGGCGGCTAAAATGTGCACGACTAGGCGCCCCGTTACGCTCTGGAGATCGATGTTCTCTTTATAACTCACCAAATTTATCCCTTTCTTGTCCCAATCCTCCAACAACTCCAGCAGTTCTTTCAAGGAGCGAGAAAGACGGGAGAGCGATTCGATGTACACCGTGTCGCCTGATCGAAGCACCAGTTGGAGTCTTTGAAATTGTTCCCGAAGTTTGGTCGATCCGTGCGCACCTGTCATCTTATCAACAAAAATGTCTTCCTCGTTGATGCCGTAATGCCCTTTCAAGATGTCCAACTGCCGGTCTTCCTTCTGCGAAGTCAAACTAACCCGCGCGTAACCGAAACGCTTGCCTTGATTCATCTTGCATACCCCCTCGAATAAGATGACCAATATGGATGTGCCTCGAGGGAGCGGGAGCGCGGTTCCAAAATTCGGATAAAGTTCATGCCAATAACAACCTTTTTGAGAAAGAAAGCCGTAAAGAATATTGGGAATAATTTTGGCAGTCTTGCAAGACGCGAATCCAGTTGAGGATGGAGGTTGTGAAGGCAGGGACGGGGCTTTGCCAAAATCAGTAGTTTTTGAGAGTCCGATTGTTTAGGATCGTCTGGAAGAATAGGACATGAACATTCCCAAAAAGTTCGACAAAGTATGTCCCGAAAACGTCGCCGCGCCAGCGGAGCGTCGGAACATTAACATTCCGCGATTTTCGCTCCTTGCGGAGCGCGAGAGCGGCGGCCAAAGCGCCGAAATGCGGCAAATAATGAAGATACAATCCTAGTTGTAAGGAAAAATTAACAATAGAAAATTAACAAAATGGATTAACACCTTACCCAGCGTTCCGGGACAATTCCACTCCCGAAATGTCAATGAGCGGAGGTTTACCCGTGAGCAAAAAAGAGGATACCCAGTCCACTGAAGGTATCCTTATCGCCAGATATGGTTACATTCTCGGAGCACTGATGTGAACGATTCGATGAAGCGGAACCGGCTGAAATTTTCCCTTCTCCAGATTCGGAAGACTGAGGTAACCAAGTTTGGCGCGGCCTCGATGCCAGTCGCGCGGGTAGAACTGTTCCGCGCCATTCGGATCGAAACCGAACTGCGAGACGAGATGCTTCGGGCGTAGACTGGTCAAGATCTTCTCAATACTCTTGCCTTGCTTGTACGAGATCTCGACTTTCTCAGCGCGAAGGTATTGGATGAGTTTCGCCCGAAACGTGTGAAGGATGAAGTAAGGCAGTAATTTCGCTTCGACCGGTATCATTGTCCGCTCAAGGCAGTAGCCCTCTTCAGTTATCACAATGCGTAGGACAACGAAACGCCCCTCCACAATCTCGGAGTAGCTTGGCATAGCTTCCGCCAGCAGGCGTGTAATGCCCTTGTACTGTTGATCTGATACCAGATCTGGAAACACCGTGCGTAAAGCCACCGGACTCTTGGTGACCCAACTCAGATCGCCGTTCGAGTTGGTGACAACCATAATGGTTGAACAAAGCAAGTACTGGTTGAGTAAAGTGGTCACATGAAAACGACCGCAGTTCTCCGGCACACGTTCGCCCATATCGCGCAAAATGTCGATTTGCTTGCGAGCGGCTTCAAACAATGGAACAAAATGCAACGGTGTATGCAAGTCGATGTTCCCCAGAAGTTGCAGATTGACGATGTTTGTGAGAACAGCCGAGGAAAATGGTGTCTCGACACGCCCTTGGCTTGTGACTTTCTCAATCCCTCGATAATCGAACGGGTCGCGCTGAAGATTCATGGTTAACCTGACCTCCTTCAAATTTCTCAAGACTCACACTCACGGCTCGTTGCGCGGCGAGTTACCCCCAAGCGGGGAGAAACCTGCGGTGAAGAGGGCGAGCGCGATACTAATCGATGTCTTCGGTTCATAGTACTTGAATTTTTTCAGAATCTGTGCGGAGTAAATCAAACATCCCGCTTACCATAAATGATTCCCTCGAGGGCCGTGATGATCTGTTGCCTTGTCGCCCGATCGCGATAATCGCCGGATTGGAGGATGGCCAGCAAGTGCTCCACTTTCGCGCGGTTCGGTTCCGTGTCGTGATGAATGCGCAAAATGGAGAGCGAAGCCAGAAACCGGAGTTCCAACTCGCAGTCTTCGAAGTGGAACTCGCCGCGTCTAGGCTTAAAATGCTGGAATACTTCAAGCGGGAGTAAACGGGAGTCCGAGTACCCCAGTTCGCCAAGGGTCTGAAGGGCTTGCGTGTATTCACAAGCGAAGTAGTACGCGAGAGCAACCGAGAATCTGCCGAGCAACTGCTGGTTTGCGCGATGGAGCATCTCTTCAACTGTGGCAAGCTCCAATCCTAGAAGTTTGGCTGTCTCCTCCGATGTCATGCCCATTAATGCGGCTTTCACGACCGGGAGCGAAACACCGTGATTTCGCCAGTCGATGCCGAGAACGTAAGCCTCGAGTCTCGCAAGCGTGTCGAGCTTCAACCCCTCGCGTATCCCGCCTTGATTCATGGAGTGCAAGGAGTAAGCCAGCATTTCAAGAGCATTGGGCTTTTTCATTTCAGGATCACCTCCCGATATGGAATGGCTAACTGATGAAATACATGCGAATATATTTGCTAGTCGGCGGTTGACGGGAACAAATCGGAAAAAGGAATGGCGAATGGCGTCGAAATGTACGGATAGTAGGCAAGTCGGACATACATTGAAGGGAAAGGCTGTGTTGCGGAGTGTTAGCGTTAGTCCCCCAAATACAACTGGTGGAATGACAACTCGGATTGACGTCAAGGATTTCAATGGCAGGCAGGTGAAGTACCAGAGGAATGCGGTTAGTACCGCACATTGAACGGATGGTTGGCTATTCGGGGACTTTGGAGCGTTTCCGAGGTAGAGGTGACCTAGTCGCGGAAGGACGCACTTAATACCCCCAAAGCGACCAATAGACAGCAACACGGAGACGGAAGGGAACTCCTTGGCTGTGAGGGCAAGGTCACAGAAGAATGCGATTAGTACCGGCAAAGATGCAGATGCTATTTTTGCTCTCGCTCGGCGGAAAAAATTCCGGCTCGGGGAAGGCCAGGTCGCGCGGAAAGGCGGTTAGTGCCGCACACACGGGAAGGAAAGTCGCGGAGTGCGGGCATTAGTACCCCCGAAACAACGAGCGGGAAAATGAAAAAACCGTAGCGCATGAGACTACGGTTTCTAAACGAACTTGAGGTCGGAAATTTGCTCGATGAGAGCGGAGGGAACGTCGAAGTTAAACCAGATGTACTCGTCCTGAAAGCGGCCAATCGTCGAGCTGGAAACATGGACACGCTTGAGAAAGAGCTTGTTCCAACCGTGGGCGGTCAAAGGAGCGTAAAGCGCATTGTCGTAACCGCTAAGTACCACCTTGGCGCTCTTTAAGCCAAGCAAGGCAGCCACTAAGCGCTCGTGCTCGGTGTCCGGCCAATTTACGCTGTAATGCTCGGTGGTCGGCATAGTCGCCGCCACATAAGGCGGATCGATGTACCACAAGGTGTTTGCGCTATCCGGCTCTGCGGTAAGTAAGGTGAAAATGTCTTCTGCCCGAACCTCTACCCCCTTAAGTGTCGGGAAAAACTGCGGCAGAGCATTCACTTTTCTCCGGTACGCCTCCTTATCGCAAGTCCGGTTGTAGGTGGTCATTTTCGCCGCGCGGCTCAGCCTACAAACGATATACGTGTCAGCCGCCGCGTCCAAGATGTCGTACCCCTCTGACCCCGGTTCATTATGTTCCCGGCGAGACAAGGCTTCGAGAAAGACCTCTTCGCTTACCCCCAACCGATCCAAGCGGTCGATAAGGCGGTATAGCAGATCAGGTTCGGAAAAGCAGTAAAAAAGGGATGCCATCCTCTTGTCAATGTCATTGTATACTCGGCGCTGTAAGCGCGAATAGGGCAAGTTTAGGAGCATTTTCGCGCTTCCGCCGCACGGCTCGATGTAGTCCGTAATGGCGAAATGCTGGATCCCGTACTCCAGAAGCGGCACGATCCGCGAGACTAACTGCGCCTTGCCGCCAACATATGGGATAATGCTCGGGAGATGCCCCTTCTCGGGGAACGGGTTCAAATGCTTTTTAAGCGCCCGCATTAGAGCCGCCCTCTTCGCACGCCCTGGCCAGCAAGCCAGGAATGCGGAGCAAGTAGAGCCGTTTCACGGCTTTGTCATTCGCATTCGGGCGGATCTGCTCCTGCAGGCGATTCTGACCGGAACGCTTCACCAAGTACCCCAACCGGGCGAATGAGCGAAGGATCTCTTGGAGCCGCTTGGCGTTCTGATGATTGTTCTCCAGACCCAGAATGTCCAGAAGCGTATCGGACGTTACCCCCACCACATCAGCGCCGTACTTCTGGCGATAGTTCTCGGTGTCCAAGATGACTCCCGGACTGGCACTGGTGAATGAGTCCGAGGACGCCAACGGATACAAGTCAAGTTCGGAAAGGATATTGGTTGCGATCAATTCGAACAGCTCATGGCTCTCGTCGCCAGCCTCGGTCTCTAACTCGTCTTCCAGATTCGCCACTTCACGGAATACCCCGTGAATTTTAAGCTCCGTAATGTAATCGATGGCCTTGAGCAAGTCGGCGCGTTCCATGACCCCGAACACGTTTAATTCGCGAAGGATTTCCTCGAAACGCTCACGAAGCTCGATGACCAGATAAGTGGCGGATGCGCCGCCCACCAGCTTGGTCGTGAACTTAGCCGCATATGTCAATTGTGAATAAGCTGAGTGTTTGCCGTAAAGCAACTCGATCGTCCAGAGCCGCTCAAGGCTCGGTGGAGCCTTTGGAACCTGATTGAGCGGAACTACCTCGAGCCGCGGAAATTCCTTCTTCGCCAAAACACTCATTTCGAACACCCTCTCTCGCTTGACCATTTTCGCAAGAACAGCATATCAAAAAATTGTGCAAGTGTGAAGAAGTCAGAACTCCAAGTGCTCATCTCCTTGTTCTGTCAACAAGTTGTCTCACTGCTTGCTCGTTCTCGAGAGTCCAACTTATTCTCCGCAGCTGGTCTCTTGAGCAATTCGTTACTTATTGTGTAGCAACTCACATTGAAAGTCGTAAAGTGAACGAAAAGTCTGCGAACGAATAAAAAATTTTCCCGTCGACCAGAAGGACAACGTCCTGCCCATCGCCTCCCCAGCTCAGTAAACATCCACCGACTCAAGTTCGCACGTTGATCGCTCAGCCCCTCAAGGAGAAAGTCTTCATCAGGAACCAATGGTTTGCGAAAAAATAAAAAAAATCGAGGACAAGAACGACTGGATTCAGTGGCTATCACTGGCTATTGGCGGCTATTCCGATCAAGCGGCGGCTAATCGAGCCACTCCACTGGCTATGAAACCACTAACCGAAAGGAACCCATGAAACCCAAGCGCAAACCTGTCAATTGAAACCGCAACGTAAGCGGACAGCGATGATCCTTCCATTCTCAAAAGTCAAGTCTCCGAGGGAGATTCGGAGACTTGGATTGGAAGTCAAATGAAAGAGCACCCTTGCGGGTACTCCCATGAAAGCGCAACTTAGCAGCTTAGGAATGGTCACAACGCTGCATCTGTTGCCCCGTTCAAGCTGGAAACGTTAGATGAGCGTACTAGCTCAAACGGGAATATGCTCTGGCTATGGATAGGTAGATGAAGCAAGCCATTATATAAAACTCACTAAGACTGACCCTTTGCCTTGACACCCTCCGGATGATATTCCAAAACGATAGATTGGAAGCCATATGCGTTCGTCATGCTCGGGATAGTCACATTGTGCACGGCAACTGTCTTCGTTTCTCTATTCGGATCCTGCGAAGAAGCCAATCGCCCCTCCGTTACCACAGTTACCGTTTGCCCCGGAAGATTTGACGTCTTAACAAGAACTACCCCTCGTTCATCAGAGGTGGTCTTGAGCGACCCACTTTTATGACTGATCGTGATCTCTTGATTCTTGACCGGATTTCCATCCGTATCCCGCAGATAAAAAGCTGTAAGTTCTGGGTCAAGCTTCAATACCATGCGTACAGGATAAATGCGGGAACCAAAAACAGCTTTCTCAGCAGGTTCATCATTATCATCATAAAACTGTTTGGTGTCCAATGTCACTCGAATTCGCTCATCTACATTCGCATTCCACTCTTCCCAAACAATTTCATATTCATACTCTTGATCAGAGACAGGTACCCAACTCTCTTTATAGTAATATAAACCCTTTACTTCTGGGCTGGCACTTAAGATTGCCACATAGTAAGTGTCTCCTTCTTTAAGTGGAGCAGAAAGGGGAAACGCTAACTGGTATACTCCTTGATTCCGGTTAAAATCTGCTTCAGAAACAGACACTTTCGAAATAAGCCGCATAGATGAATCAGCAAGTCCAACCTCAAATGAGGGCAGTACCACAACTGGATGCGAAAGTTCTTCTATGGCAATTTTTAAGTGGAAAGTTGCATCCTCCGAATGATCCGGAACATAATCCTTCGACGTGTCAATGACTATGGCACGTGTCTGATTGTCCCACGTCACGCCTATGTTGAACGATTGAGCGATATCCCGCAGTTTGAAGTAATTATAACCACCAATTGTATAAACGGTTAACTGAATCTCCTGACCATCTTTGTAGATTTTAGAGGTTGTCATTCTCCCTGTTACGGGTTTCAATTCCTCCGAGATCACCAACTCACCGCCAATTGGGGTATATGGCGATCCCGAAATAAGATGAATTGTTCTTGTCACCTCATCCCAAACAACCTCAAATTGTTTTTCAGACCCAGTTAACGCCATGGCCAGGTCGCGCAGTTTGAAATAGTTATATCCGCCAATTGTATATGCCTCAAGCTTAACTTCCTCGCCATTCAGCATGACTTTAGCAGTATTCGGTTTCGCCTCTACATCTTGTGGAGCAGACTTATTAGCGGTAGTCGAAGTTGAGGCAGAGGTCTCTTTTCTATCCTGAATATGTACAAATATTCCCTTATAATCTTTATAACCTCCTTCACCCGTATAGAAGCTGACCATATAAAAACCTTCTTTTGAAAATGAGATCCGATCCCCTGAATCCGCATTAACTATCCAGCTATGTTCACCTAAAAATAACTCTTGAGCCGGTTTACCTACTGGAAAGTAGGTGAACCCCTTGTTAGCGTCGAGAACAAATTCCTTCGTTTCATATGAGTAAGGAGCGACATCCGCCTCCAAGTCATTTCCATGAAAAGTGATGATCACTTCAGATTGAGAAGTAAAGATTGGATTCTCATCCCAACCATCTCTCAAATACATAGTTTCTTCATCAAAATTCGAGATAGTGATGTAGTTGCTATCATTGATAACAATCCGCTTTTCACTAGCCGCCATAACCGATACAGATGAGAACAACGATACAAACAGACTTAAAACTACCAACAACGAAACTTTCTTCATCGACTTCTGACTCCCATCTTTGCATTTTCTTTTATTTGGATCGAGTCGCTCATGATGGCATTTCGATTAGAATGACCCGTTATCCACATTTTAAGAGAGATTTTTTAAGAGAGAAAATACGAATATGATAACCCATAGAATGATGCCCCAACGCATCACAGTTCCAAATTCTACATAAGAAACGGTATTGGCACCCAATACACGTTGAATAAGATTAAACAGCAGATTCAGAAGTAAACTTGCGGCAAATCCAGCAAGCGCTGTGTAGATTAGCATATCACTCAAATTCCAAACCCCTCTTTTGCTCAAACTGTGCTCGTAGTTAGCCTATTAGCTAGACCATTCATAAAAGTTCCTGAAAAACAATTATTTCCAGTTTTTTGAATACTTTATCTGTACATAATAATAGCTACTTTCATACTGGTTGTAAAGTATAAAAGGAGCTATACGAATGAGTTCTGACGCTGTTCACCATACTCAGCAACTGGTTAAACGAGCTATTGCTAAAACACTTCAGGGGTTTCGCGCTCAAAAACGATTAACACAAGAAGATTTGGCTGGTTTGTGCAATGTGGATCGTTCTTATATCTCAATGATCGAAGTCGGCAGGAATGAACCCTCCGTGACCAAAATATTTGAACTTTGCGAGGGGCTAGGAATATCAGTTACTTCCTTTTTCCAGATTGTCGAAAGGGAAGTCCAGCTTTTGAAGAAGGAATTACCCCCGGACAGACAGTAAGGCTACTCGTGACAGGTGCTATATCTCCGATACAATTCTGAAAGTTTCAGACCATCCCGAATGCCGCTCCAATACAAGTACTGATGCTCCAGTGATGTTCGGGCGTTGATCGCCCCCTCATATTCCAGCAACAGCGGATACAACTCCGGTGGTATGGCTTCCTGCCACTTCCCTTGCAGGCTGATTTGCTGAAGTCTGGCTGAACTGACTTCCGGTAACTGCTGTATCGCTCGCATGTGCTCATGAAACCGTGCTTCAAACGAAGGCTTCGCCCAATCCGGAATTGAATAGTTCACATCCATGTCTTCGATCAAGCCGCTTTTCGTGTCATGTCTCTGCTTGTCATTCTTCATGGTGACAACTACAATTCTGCCACTTGTCTTAGGCGGGCGATTATGGAGTCGCGTTCGGCTCGAATAGCTTCGATTTCTTGGACGATCTCGGCGCGGCGCTTGGAAGAAGTATGGCGGTGGCCGCTTTCGAGTACCAGCTTGAGATGGCGCTGGGCGAGGGAAAGCAGGCGCCGCTCGGTAGCGGGGTCGATATTCAGAAGGTACAAATGGATGGGCTTGGACATGAAAAAACGCCTCCTCGGAAGTTTGTTGTATGTTAGCTTCCGATAGGCGTGTTTTCAAGGTTTTGGTTGAGAAAAAGAGCCGCCCGAATGGACGGCTCTTGAAGGGAGTTGGGGTTAATCCTCGATATTGTACTCCGCGATGATGCTGGCGGTGTAATCCTCCTGATACCAAATGACTTCCCCGCCGATGGATTCAGCTACGAAGCGGAGCGGAATGAAGGTCGTGCCGTTCTTGGCGAACGGAGCGTTGGAAAGGGTCACTTTAGTCTCTTTTGCCCTCGGATTCGTAGGAGTTTCAACCTGAATGACACGCGCTTCCTTATTGTCGAGTTGCAAAATCACAATCTTGTCCTT
>Ga0207865_102183_pt1 | contig 12015 bp, 7 predicted proteins | sample HigsolmetaAR204D_FD_184836 | JGI IMG/M metagenome (GOLD analysis project Ga0207865, IMG submission 184836) | Ionic liquid and high solid enriched microbial communities from the Joint BioEnergy Institute, USA - AR20-4-D (SPAdes) (version 2) ...
GGCCCGCTTGAATTCAGAATATCCCTGTTACGACGATCGTTGACGTTCACTGCTCCGCGGCGATGGGAGCGGTGGCATTTTCACCGGTGACCGAGGCGAAGAAGCGCTTGATGTTGCGCGCGGCCTGGCGGATGCGGTGCTCGTTCTCGACGAGCGCGATACGCACATATTCGTCACCGTGTTCGCCGAAGCCGACGCCGGGCGAGACCGCAACATCCGCCTTCTCGAGCAGCAGCTTCGAGAATTCGAGCGAACCCAGGTGCCGGAACGGCTCCGGAATGCGGCTCCACGCGAACATCGTCGCGGGCGGCGGGGGAACATCCCAGCCGGCGCGGGCGAAGGATTCCACCAGCACGTTGCGACGGCGGCGGTAGATCTCGCGCACTTCCTCGATCTCTCCGCCGTTGGAGTTGAGCGCCGCGGTTGCCGCCACCTGGATCGGCGTGAACGCGCCGTAGTCGAGGTACGACTTCACGCGGGTGAGGGCGGCGATCAGGCGCTCGTTGCCGACCGCGAAGCCCATGCGCCAGCCCGGCATCGAGAAGGTCTTCGACATCGAGGTGAACTCGACGGTCACGTCCATGGCGCCCGGCACCTGCAGCACCGAGGGCGGCGGGTTGTCGTCGAAATAGATCTCCGCGTAGGCCAGGTCGGACAGGATGATGATCTCGTGCTTGCGCGCGAAGGCCACCACGTCCTTGTAAAAGTCGAGGCTCGCCAGGCACGCCGTCGGGTTCGACGGATAGCTCAGGATCATAGCCACCGGCTTCGGGATCGAGTGCCGAACCGCCCGTTCCAGCGCCGGGATGAAGTTTTCGTCCGGCTCCACCGGAATGGAGCGCACCACACCGCCCGACATGATGAAGCCGAATGAATGGATCGGATAGGTCGGGTTCGGACACAGAACGACGTCGCCCGGCGCGGTGATGGCCTGCGCCATGTTGGCGAAGCCTTCCTTGGAGCCGAGCGTGGCGACGACCTGCGTGTCGGGGTTGAGCTTCACGCCGAAGCGCCGGGCATAGTAGTTGGCCTGAGCCTTGCGCAGGCCGGCGATGCCCTTGGACGCGGAGTAGCGGTGCGTGCGGGGATCGCGCACGACCTCGCAGAGCTTGTCGACGATGCTCTTGGGCGTCGGCAGGTCCGGATTACCCATGCCAAGATCGATGATGTCGGCTCCACGCGCTCGCGCGGCCGCCTTGAGCTTGTTGACCTGCTCGAAGACATAGGGCGGTAGCCGACGGATCTTGTAAAACTCTTCCATGGTTGTGTTCCAGACTAGATGATTGCCGGGTGGTCATACACCGGTTCGCGCGGGTGGTCGATAGCCAGAAACGCGCGAATGAATCAACTGATGAGGAGTTATTGCTCTGATTCGATCTCGGAGAGAATTTCCTCCTGACGCTGGCGCGCGAGCAGCCGCAGCCGATCTGCCTCCGAAAGCTGGCTGGCGCTTGGTCCGGACGCCGCCTTCCTTTTGGCGTTGAGCTCGTCGATGATGCGCTGGCGTTCCTCGTCGCTGATCTGCTCGGCGGCAGGCTGCACCGGAATGTTCAGGTTGGGGTAGTCGCCCGGGCGCCGGGCCTGCGCGGCTTGGTCCGCCGCGGTCGCGGGCAGGGTGGCCTGCGCCGGTTGCGGCTGGCCCTGGCCGGGGTGCGTCGGAGCCTGCAACGGAGCCTGTGAAGCGGATACGACTGCGGGTTGCTGTGGCGCGAGATCCTCCATATTGAGGGTGGAACACGCGACGAGTAGCGGGCACACGGCTGCCGCGACGATGGTTGCAGCGGAAAACTGTCGTATCCGGTAAGAGTTCTTCATATATTCGGTCTCTGCTTCGGGACCCCGGGCGGATCGGTTATAAGGTGGCACAAAAAGGGCGGCGAGCGAAGTATGGAAGGCTCCAGGGCAGGCGAAAGCGGTAACGACGGGAACCATACGTCGCATGATCCTTTCCATGTAAAGGATCCGCACCGCCTTGCCATCAATTTCGCATACATGCTGGAGGAGATCGGGAAGGTCGCCGGGGCCTGGGCCCGCGCCCGCGAGCGGGGCGATACCGGGACCCCGATTGCAGGACCTCTGAACGATCTTCTCGCCACCCTTGCGAAGATTGTCGAATACTGGCGCGCCGACCAGAACCGGGCGACGGAGGCGCAGACGCGCCTGATCTCCGCCTGCCTTGACATCTGGACCAATTCCATCCGCCAGATGAACGGCGAATTCGACGAGAACGAGCCGCCCCAGCTCGAGACCTCGCGCGCCGACCGGCGCTTTTCCGATCCCGACTGGGAGCGGCACCCCTTCTTCCGCTTCCTGAAGCAGATCTATCTCGCCGCCGTCCGCTGGGCCGAGCAGATGGTGGATGAGGCGGACAACGTCGACGGCGAGCTGCGCGAGAAGGCGCGCTTTTACGTCCGCCAGGTGATGGATGCCGTCTCTCCCTCCAACTTTCTGCTGACCAATCCGGTCGTCGTGCGCGAGACGCTGCAGTCGAACGGCGAGAACCTGATCCGCGGCATGCGCATGTTCGCGGAGGATCTTGCGGCCGGAAACGGTGCTTTGCGCCTGCGCCAGACCGACTACTCGAAGTTCCGGCTTGGCGAGAACATCGCCACCACGCCCGGCAAGGTGGTGGCGCGCAGCGAGCTCGCCGAGATCATCCAGTACGAACCGGCGACCGATACGGTCTACCGCCGACCGCTGCTGGTCATTCCGCCCTGGATCAACAAGTACTACGTCCTCGACCTCAGCCCCGAACGGTCCTTCGTCCGCTGGGCGGTCGACCAGGGCCATACGGTTTTCATGCTCTCCTGGGTCAACCCGGATGAGCGGCACGCCCACCTTGGCTGGGAGGATTACGCCAGCCAGGGAATCGGTTTCGCGCTCGATACGGTGCAGGAACGCACCGGCGAGACTGAGATCAACGTCGTCGGCTACTGCATCGGCGGCACGCTGCTCGCCGCCTGCCTGGCGGCCATGGCGCAGGAGGGCGACAGGCGCGTGGCGACTGCCACCTTCATGGCGAGCCAGGTCGATTTCACCCACGCGGGCGACCTCAAGCATTTCGTGACCGAGGAGCAGATCGCGCTGCTCGAGGCCGCCATGCAGGCAAAGGGCTATCTGGACGGCACGACCATGGCGACGGTTTTCAACGTGCTGCGCGCCCGCGATCTTCTGTGGCCCTATGTCGTGAACAATTACCTGCTCGGCAAGGATCCGCCGCCGTTCGACCTCCTTTACTGGAACTCCGATTCCACCCGCATGACCCCCGCCAACCACATCTACTACCTGCGCACCTTCTATCTGGAGAATGCGCTGGCGCAGGGCAGGGCCACGCTGCGCGGCCGCACGTTGTCGCTCGCCGACGTGAAGATCCCCGTCTACACCGTCTCCGCGGCCGACGATCACATCTCTCCAGCCAGGTCCGTGTTCGTGGGGGCGAAGCTGTTCGGCGGTCCGGTCACCCATGTGATGGGAGGTTCCGGCCATATCGCCGGCATTATCAATCCGCCTGCGGCCAACAAGTACGGTTTTCGCACGGCCCCGCTCGACGCCGCCACCTTCGAGGAATGGCGCGAGTCAGCCACCTTCACGCAGGGCTCGTGGTGGCTCCACTGGAACGACTGGCTGGTCGCGCAGGACGGCGACCGGGTTCCGGCTCGCCACCTTGATCCCGACGGTTCCTATCTTGCGGACGCTCCGGGGACCTATGTGCTTGTGCGCGGGTGAACGAGCCCGGCATTCCCGTTATTGCCGATAGCAATTGCCAAAGAAGATCAGTTTGGTTACCAATTATCTAATTGTCTGTTCGGAGTGCCTGTGCTTCCCGGCCCTGTGCAAGACTGGGATCTTTTCTGCAGGCGAGGGTTTGAGGGGAACAGTTATTGTTTGTCGATCCGGAGCGCGCCGGGCTGGGGGGAGATCGTAAGCATTTTCTGCGTCGCGTGGCGGGCGTGGCCATCGCCTGCGGGCTCATTGCGTCCTGCGCATCGAAGAACAGCGATTTCGTCACCGCAATGGGCCTGACCGAGCTCGTCGAGGGCGGCGCGGCTGTAACGCAGGCTCAGGACGTTTCCGGTCAGACGGACGCGAAGGATGAGGAGGCTTCGACCGCATCTTCCCCGGCCGTTGCAGAGGCATCGTCATCGCGGCCGGCGCGGCGGGCGGAGAATGAGGCCGCTGCTGCCGCCGCGCGCGCGGCTGCACCGCAGTCCGGCGAGGAACAGGACAAGCCGCACCAGACCGCTGCGGCTGAAGGCAACTCCGCTCCCGGATCAGCCGCATCTGCGTCGGGATCGGACAGATCGTCTCAACCCGCCGGGAAGCGGGGTCTCTTTGCTGCCCTGTTTGGCAGCCGCCAGAGCGATGGCGGTGGCGATGAGCAGCCGGCTGCAGCCGCGGACCCGCAGGACAAGGCAAGTCAACAGGACAAGGTGGAGACGGCGGAGCGGCAGGAAAAGCCGGAAGTCAGGCCCGAGCCGAAGCAGCTTCAGATGGCCTCGCTTGCAAAGCTCGGCGCGGAGCCGCTCGCCGCCCAGCCGGAACCGCAGCCTGCCGAGAAGAAGATCGTGATTGATTCGCGTGCCGTGGCCGCATATGCGGCCGATGCGCTTCCCGGCGTCCGAAGCCGCGAGGAACTGTTCGACATCGTGCGCAAGTCGGGTGATTCGTCGGATGACGCCGACATCGACCTTTACGAGGACGAGGGCGGCTATCAGGTCGCCGCTGCCGGCCTCGGATTGGCGCGACTTGCGCCGCACGGGCTTGTCCGGCAACGCCCCGACGTGAATACGTCCTGCTTCAAGCCGCAGCTTGTCCGCCTTCTGAAGGCCATCGAGGCGCACTACCGCAAGCCGGTGATCGTGACCTCCGGTTACCGTAGTCCCGAACATAACCGGCGTGTACGGGGCGCGCGCCGGTCGCAGCACATGAATTGCGCCGCGGCGGACATCCAGGTCGAAGGCGTGAGCCGTTGGGAACTGGCGCGATTCGCGCGTTCGCTGCCGGGGCGCGGCGGTGTCGGAACCTACTGCCACACGGCCTCCGTGCATGTGGATATCGGCCCGGAGCGCGATTGGAACTGGCGCTGCCGGCGCTAGGTCTGTTTCAGGAAAAGCGCGGTCTGCCAGCCAAATCCTTGAAAAATCAAGGAGCTGTGACCATCTGAGGGTTTCATGACGTTGCGCGCGGCTCTGGTCGCAGCAAAAAAATATGATGAACCGCAAAAGGCATCTTGCGGGATCGGAATAAGGCCACTATAAGCGCGGCAACTCGGACGCGCCCATCGTCTAGCGGTTAGGACGCCGCCCTTTCACGGCGGAAACAGGGGTTCGATTCCCCTTGGGCGTACCACCTTCCTCCACGATATTCATTGGTTTGTTGTTTGACGCGGTGTTTCAGCCGGATCTGCGTCATGGCCCATGCGGTGCCGGAAGTGCAGAATCCGATTCTCGGCCGAAGCTGCGGAAAAATAGGGGATTGGGGCGCGGAGCCTGCGCTTGTCAGCAGTACCTGTCTTCCGCGACCTGCATGGCCTGGGGCCTTCGGAATTCCTGACATGGCCTGTCGGACTTACAGTGTTACAGCATGCGGACCCCAACGGGCGATCCGTATGCGTTCGCGTAGCGTAGCCTCGCAGCCCAACCCGATGCAGGTAGAACGTCTCGACCGTATCGTAGGTGGAGACTTGGGCCGTGTTGCGCTTGTCGGGCACAAAGCACTGGACTGGCGATTGGCGTCGTCGCCGGCGGATCAGGTTGCGACGGAGAACCACTTCCGCGGCGTTTCGGAAGCCGGCGAAGGCCGCATGGCGGGTCATTCTCATCGGCGCGCTGCTTTGGAGCGTTTCGCGGCCCGCGCTCGCGATTTTCATCAGCGAGGATTACTACCGACTGTTGGGAGGGCAAGGGACCGATCAGGCCGGCTACGCGGCGGACATCCTGCAGGTCATGCGGAGCCTGCGCGAGGCCAGCATGGCCCCGCAGTTCATGTCCGTCGTGCGCATTCCGGGCTGCACCGGTACCTGGCTGGGTGACAGTGCCGACGGGAGTGTTTCCTACATCCTGACTGCGGCCCATTGCGTGGAGCGAGGCGAGGTTGGGACCTATGATGGCCAGGTCGTCCTGCATCGGCTGTCTGACGGCAACTGGTCGGCCGGGGTGGTGGCGAGCGGGGGAGGAACCAGTTATCGGCCGGCGGACGTGGCGGATCTGGATGATTCATTTCCGCCCGCCAGGGACATCGCCATTCTTGCCGTTCCCAAGGTTGCGGATCTCACGCTGCCTGACGGTACGCCGGTGGCGCGTCCGCGGCTCTACATCGGCACGAATGTGGTTGGCAAGCCTGTGACATTGCTTGGATATGGCACATGGGGTGTCGCAGGCGTCGGTCCGCTGGTTGCGCCAAGTCCGGATGCGCCGGAACCCAGACGGTCGATGGGAGAGTCAATCATCACGGAGATCTTTGGCGGGGGTGCACTTCGCGCGGGTTACGATGCAGCCAATGGAGGAGCGAGCGGGAAGTGGGCCCGCTCGGGCAGCGGCGACAGCGGATCGGCCTGGTGGCAAAATCAGGGCGGCGTGTGGTCGATCATCGCCGAAATGCATGGTCAGAACGGGGTGGCATCGTCAGGCGCCAGCATGAGCGATCACTGGCAATGGATCCGTTCGATCTTTCCCGATGTCCTGCTCTACGATTACCGTGATGCGCCGGTAACGGATTTCGAGACCCATGTCTTCGACAACCTGCTGCTCCAGGCGGCGGCTGCGGGCTCCCTTGGAACGGGTCTGGTGAAGGTGGATCCCAAGGGTGAGCTGTGGACCGTGGTCGACAACGCCCTCGACATGAACGAGCTCTTCAACGAGGGTCTGGTGATCACCCGGAACGGCAGCACGCAAAAGGTGAGCCGGCTTGAAGGGACCGGAACGCTTAGCCTGGAGGATACCTCCCGTCTGATTGTCGATATGGCGCAGGACGGTGCCTACTCTGGACCGATCCAGGGGACCGGCACGCTGGTCAAGACGGGTGCAGGAACATTCAGCCTTTCAGGTCCCGGTGAGAACTTTACCGGCTCCGCCGATGTGCAGGCGGGCACGCTTGTGGTGGATTCCGGCTTCGCCCACGCTCGTGTCGATGTAGGCCATGGTGCCACGATCGCCGGCAACGGCGTGCTCGGGTCGCTCACGGTTTCCGGCACGCTTTCGCCCGGCACACCCGGTCTGCCGGGTACGCTCTCGGTCTCCGGCGACGTCACCTTCATGTCGGGGTCACTCTACGACTTTCAGATCGACAGCACGGGCGCGGCGGACCGTCTGGTTGCCGGCGGAGCCGTCCATATCCTGGGTGGTGTTCTCCAGCTTACTGCCGGCGACGAGGTCATCCTTGAGGGCCGGCGCTATGAGGCGATCACGGCCGCGGGCGGGGTGAGTGGAACCTTCGACAGCTTCACCACCAATCTGGTTTTCCTGACACCCCAGTTGCAGTACGAGACCGGCGCGGTGGTGGTTTCGTTCTTCCGCAACGAGGTTTCCGCACCGGCCGTTTTCGAGAAGCGGAACCAGAAGGCGGCAGCCGCCGCGGTTGACCGTCTGCCTGAAGGGCATCCGCTGCGGCAGGTCATGCTGAGCTCCTCCTGGGATGAGCTGCAGCACCTTTTCGAGCGTCTGCCGGGCGAAATCCATGCCAGCACCTTTGCGGTTCTGACAGGCAGCACCGGGGCCCTGCCGGATGCAGCGCGAGACCGCTTCCGGCTTGCCACTGCGGAAAGCCCGGAGGGTCTGGGCTCCTGCTGGAGCCGGGACGATCCCGGGCGGCTGGATCTGCGCTGTGTCCAGCCGAAGCGCCGGATCTGGACGGCCAGTCAGCTCACTGACGAGTCCTTTGCGGCAGGCGAGGCGGGCGGAACCGGCGTGGATGCGAGTTCAGGGACTTTCCTGGCGGGTGTGGAGGTAACGGATCACGGCCTCTGGATGGTCGGCGCCGCCGCAGGTTACTCCTCGCTGGAGTTCGCCAACCGGCGGGAGGCGGGTGGATCCGGCCGCAGCTTCCATGGAATGGTGTACGCGATGTCGACGGATGGTCCCGCGCGATTTGGGGGCGGTCTGTCAGCCAGTCTTCACAGCCTCGCCATGGGTCGCCGCGTCACGGGAAAGTTCTTCGACGAGAGACTTAACGCCGCCGCCGCCGGTTCCACGCTCCAGGCCTTCGTGGATGCCAGCTTCGAGATGGGTGACGAAGTGGTCAGTATCTTCCCGCATATGGGGCTGAGGATCGCCCGGACATATCTGGCGGAGATGCCTGAAACCAGGGGGATCTCCGGCCTCATGGCCGTGTCTGGAGCCCACCTTACCGCGGAGAGCAGGGTGGGGGTCCGTGGCGAGTCTCGCGTGAGGATCGATGATCACATGTCCCTGAACCTGCACGCCGGTCTCGCCTATGAGGCCGCGCTGGTGGGGGAGCAGACGTCGCGCCGGCTGAAATTTCTGGACACGAACTCGGCCTTTACGGTGTATGGAGCCCAGGTTCCGGTGAATACGGTATCCGTGGAGGCGGGGGTGACCGCAGAGTTCGACGGGCTGAACCTGGATGTTTCCTACACCGGCCGCAACCAGGGCGACGAAATGAGCCACACAATCTCCGGTGCAATCAACGTGCGGTTCTGACGGTGGAGGCCGCTTCTCGCCCGGCGCCGCAGCTCCTCTCCGACGGATGCGGCCTGGCGAACGACACCGCTGAGGGTCTGCCCTGTCTCCCGCCTGGTCGCGACTGGCTCTGCCTGACTGCGCTCCATGCTGGTGGTGTTGGTCATGAACCGTCGCACCGTGAGCCCGCCGCCCCCTTCGTTTCGCTGAAACGTGAAAAGGGCGTTTGGACCTCAGTCACCGGCACCGAGCCGGCCTTCGGGCCAGCCGCAATATGTCTCCCGTTAGAAAAATGTGATGAAGTCTTGGTGGCGGATGTTTCCCGAGTGTATTGCCTTGCCAATAGAAAAAGTATTCATCATATGATAGTTATCAGATGAACCAATTCGGAGCTCCAGGACTCCGAACGGGTTCCCGCGAAACGTAACAAGTTGAAAGATGTGATGGGCGGGGCGATCGACGTGGTCATCACCTGGGTCGATGGTGATGATCCGGTTCACAGGTTTGGGCGCGCTGAAGCGCTGGCAGCGGCCGATCTGCCGCAGGCCCGACGGCTGAACGGCACGGAAGAGACGCGCTTCGCCAACAGTGGTGAAATCTATTATTCGATCGCGTCCATTCTGAAGTATGCGCCCTTTGTCCGGCGCATCTTCATCGTTACCGACAATCAGGTTCCGCCACATCTCGAGGATTTCACGGCGCTGGGAATCTGCGACCCGGGCCGAATCCAGGTCGTCGACCATCGGACGATCTTTGCAGGTTACGAGGAATATCTGCCGACATATAACTCATTAACGATCGAAACGATGATCTGGCGCATCCCCGGTCTGTCGGAAACCTTCCTCTACCTGAACGACGACGTCTTTCTGAACGCGCCGCTTTCTCCAGCCGATCTTGTGACGGACGAGGGAAAGCTGGTCATCCATGGCGAGCTCCGCTCCGTCTATCCGCTTCTTTTGAAGGGGCTTCTTCGCCGCATCCGCACCCGCTACCGTCTGACGAAGAAGAGCTACGGAGCGCATTTCAAGACGGCGCAGGTTCTCTCGGCGCGGCTGTGCCGGCTTTCCCGCTACATCCAGGTGGGGCATACGCCTCACGTTCTGCGGCGGTCCGTTTTCGAGGCGTTCTTCCGCAGCCACCCGGATGCGGTGCATCGTCAAATCGCCCCCAGGTTCCGCACCATCGAGCAGTTTCTGCCGGTTGGCCTTTCTCACCATGCGGGGCTGGCTGCCGGTACGGTCGAGCTGAGGCCCCTGGACAGCAGCGCCTATCTGAAGCCCAGCAATTCGGGTGAGGAGAGGCTGAACGTGCTGCGGCGGGAAGGGACGCTGTACGGCTGTGCCCAGAGCCTCGAGCGGTTTTCCGCCGACCGTCGCAGGCTGTTCCGGTCGGTCATGCACGCGAAGCTCGAGGGCTTTTTGCCGGCGTCCGTCTGCGGTCATCTTGAATGGCTCGACGCCCGAAGGACACCGAAACCGGCGTCAGGTGAGACGGCCAGGCTGATCCGGGTGGCCGCCTGACCTTCAGGCGCCAGGCTCACCGTTCCCGCCATTGGCACACCCATCATTTTCAGTTCGGTCATGGGCAGACCGTGGCCCGTGGAAATCGGCCGCCCGGTTTCGCCACGAGTTTCGGGCGGTCTCGGTGAGGAACAACGGACGATGCGGGGGAGTATCCGCCCGGGCGTGCCCCGCTTTTGAAAACAATAATTTGCGTCCCCAACTTATTCAATCGATTCAGGTTGTTGCAGTCCCCTGCTGGGGTCTTGCCGTCGTTACTGGTCTTTGCCACAAGGGGGCAATTGCGCGGCATTGGCCGTCTGCATCAGTTGCAAGAAAAGGATTACCTCATCATGTCGAAAAGCTCCCAGACGGGACTTGATCGAATCCTGACGCTGGAACTCGTCCGTGTGACGGAGCGGGCAGCCGTGGCTGCCGCCCGGCTGCGCGGCCGCGGCGACGAGAACGCCGCCGACCAGGCGGCGGTCGACGCGATGCGCTCCGAGCTCAACTGCCTGCCGGTCCGCGGCACCGTCGTGATCGGCGAGGGCGAGCGCGACGAGGCCCCGATGCTCTACATCGGCGAGGAGGTCGGCCTCGGCGAAGGTCCGGAAGTGGACATCGCGCTCGATCCGCTCGAAGGCACCACCATCTGCGCCAAGAACCTGCCGAACTCGCTGGCCGTGATCGCCATCGCCGAGCGCGGCAGCCTGCTCTACGCGCCGGACGTCTACATGGAAAAGATCGCGATCGGCCCGGGCTATCCGGCAGGGATCGTGAGCCTGGACGCTCCGCCCGCCGAGAACATCCATAACCTCGCCAAGGCCAAGGGTGTGCCGGTGTCCGAGATCACCGCCTGCATTCTCGACCGTCCGCGCCATGCCCGCCTGATCGAGGAAGTGCGCGCCACGGGTGCCGCCATCCGCCTGATCGGCGACGGCGACGTGGCTGGCGTGATCCACACCACCGATCCTGACAACACCGGCATCGACATCTACATGGGCATCGGTGGCGCTCCCGAGGGCGTGCTGGCTGCGGCTGCGCTGCGCTGCATCGGTGGCCAGATGCAGGGCCGTCTCCAGCTCAACACCGAGGAGAAGATCGCCCGCGCAGCCAAGATGGGCATTGAGGATCCGAACAAGGTCTACACGATGGAAGAGATGGCCAAGGGCGACGTGCTCTTCGCCGCGACCGGCGTGACCGACGGCAACATGCTCCAGGGCGTCAAGTTCGCCCGCGACTACATCGAGACCCACACCATCGTGATGCGCTCTGCTTCTCGCACCATCCGCGAGATCAAGGCACGTCATCAGGATCTGGAAAAGTTCTGATTTTCTTTCCGCCAGAACTTGCAAGCTTCTATCATTCAGCCCTTGAAAGGGCTGGATGATGGAAGCGAGTCGCATTTTGCCGGGTGAACGGCGTTATTTCCTCGACGTGCGCAGCTCCGCGCGGGGAATGGCATGGGAGCATCGCCTCGGCCTGCGTGAGGAGAACACTGCGCTTGCCATCGCTCAGACGCATGGCATTCCCGATATTGTCGCACGCGTGCTGGCCGGCCGAGGCGTCGGACTGGATGAGGCGCGGCGTTTTCTCGACCCCACCATCCGGGATCTTCTTCCCGATCCCCTGACGCTCACCGATATGGAAGCTGCGGCCGATCGCATCGTTCGCGCGATCATGAACCGCGAGCGCGTCGCCGTGTTCGGCGACTACGATGTCGACGGCGCTGTGTCCTCCGCGCTGCTCAAGATCTTCCTCGGCCATTTCGGCGTTCCGGTGGAAGTCTACATCCCCGACCGCATCTTCGAGGGCTATGGCCCCAATCCGGCCGCCATGCGCGAGCTCGCCCAGCGCGGCGCCAGGCTCATTATCACCGC
>Ga0207865_102186_pt1 | contig 12002 bp, 8 predicted proteins | sample HigsolmetaAR204D_FD_184836 | JGI IMG/M metagenome (GOLD analysis project Ga0207865, IMG submission 184836) | Ionic liquid and high solid enriched microbial communities from the Joint BioEnergy Institute, USA - AR20-4-D (SPAdes) (version 2) ...
ACGGGGACGTGCGGGTCGACCTCGGTGGGGTGACCTTCTGCGACGCTCAGGGGCTGAGCGTCCTGGTCCGCATCGCCAACGACGCCCAGCGGCAGGGCGGGCGGGTCCTGCTGGAGCGGGTGCCGCCGAACGTGGCGCGGCTGCTGCGGATCACGGGGCTGGACCGCAGGTTCCCGATGAGCGCGGGCGCTCCGTCCATTCCCGAACCGCTCGGCTGAGAAAGCCGGCGGCTCTTTGGTCTTCTTGCATCGTCGATACGTCCGGAGGTCCGCCGCGAGAAAACCGGCTCCCAGCGGCGAGGCGGCCCGCACGCCGAAGGCCGGTGCCGGCGGTCTCCCCACCGGGTGAGCCCACCGCTGAAAGAGGTGTCCCGACTATCGGCGCGCGGCGTGCCGGCTGTTCGGGGCGCGGCGTCCATGGCGTCGGCGAGTGGTCGACGCTCACCCGGTTTTTTGATCTTCCCGTCGTCTGCGGCCCTCGAGGGCGGCATTCGTCGATCATTGCCCATGCGCACCTTGCGGGCGGGGCGGCGGATTGCGCATTTCGCCTCCGCCGCTCTCTTTTCACCACGCCGTCATTCACAGGACGAGACGGGGAGGCTCCTGCCCCGGCGGCTGAGGCCCGGTGCGAAAGGGTTCACCGGAGGTCTTCCGGCACGCCGTGATCGTTTCCGGCGTGCCGGAGGCGGCGAATCCGCTTCGCCTATTCGACGCCCCGTCTCCCCGGCAGGGGCGTCCATACGGTGGCCCGGGACGGCGCGGAGCCGCCGAGACCCCGCGTCCAGAACCTTGAGGGACCAGGCCGCCGGCCGGAGATCAGCGGCGGGGGCCGACCACGGCGACCGGGCAGGCGGCGTGGTGGATGACGCCGTGGCTGACCGAGCCGAGCAGGACGCCGCCCAGCGGGCTGTGCCCCCGGGCCCCGACCACCAGCAGGTCGGCGCGGCGGGAGGCGTCGACCAGGGCCTGCACCGGGTGCTCGCGCACCACCTCCTGGACGACGTGGACGCTCTGGTAGCGCTCCTGCCAGCGGTCCACGATCTCCTGCAGCTGAGCGCGCAGGCCCTGCTCCAGCCGGCTCGCCTCGTCCCGGTCGCCGGCCGCCAGCAGCAGCTCGGCGAGCTGGAAGGCGTACCGCACCCGCAGCCGGGCGCCGCGCAGGGACGCCTCGTCGAAGGCGTAGGCGAGCAGCTCGTCGTTGTCCCGCCCGTACAGGTCCACTCCGGCGACGATCTCGCCGTGGACGGGGTCGGGGGTGCCGCGCACGATGACCACCGGCCCCTGGGCGTGGCCGGCGACCCGCAGGCCGGTGGAGCCGAGCAGCAGGGAGGCGAAACCGCCGTGCCCGCGGTTGCCCAGCACCATGGTGAACGCCTCCTTGGCCTGCTCCAGCAGCACCACCCGGGGCAAGCCGCGTTCCAGCCGGGTGGTGACCGTCAGGTCGGGGTGGAGGTCGCGCGCCAGCTTCTCGGCCTCGGCCAGCACCTGGCGGCCGGCGTCGACCTGGTGGTCGGGCACGTCCTGCGGCCGGGGGCCGGGCAGGGGGTAATCCCGGGGGACCTCCTGGAGCACGTGCACGATCCGCAGCGGCAGCCGGCGGCGCGCAGCGGGACGCCGCTTCGGCGGCGGCAGCGGGGCCCGGCGGCGCGCAGCAGCCCGGCGCCGCTGACGCAGCAGCGGCTGCGGGCAGCCCGGCGGCTGCCGGAGCCAGCGCTGCGCCGCAGGGCGACAGCATCCTCGGCCGCTATTTCGGCTTCGTGCCGACCTCCTTCACGGCGCGGGTGCCCCGCGATGAAGTCACCTTCGGCAGCCGCCGGCTCGAGCAAATGTTCGCTTCCGCCCGCAGCAAAGGCCGTTACGTCCGGCTGTTCGAGGCGTACAAGCCTGAATCGCCGAAGGCCAGCCAAACGGTGCCTTACGAGACCTGGTTCGTCGTCAACTTCAAGGTCGAGCTCGTCTGCGACATGAAAAAAAGCGAGATCCACTCGCTCGGCATCCATATGGGCACAACCGAAATCCGCGAGAACGTTCACGACTGGCTGAGCGCCAAGACGCTGACGCCACGACTTCCCGCCCATATCTACGTGACGCCCGACCGCATCACGCTCCCCCGCGCCCTGCTGTATCTGGAGGAGCATGTGGAGCGCAAGCTGAAGACGTACGATCACCGCTGGGCCGAGGAAGCGCAGCTTCGCCTGGAGGAAGAGCTGAATCGCGTCAGCAGCTATTACGAGCCGCTGCTAAAGGCAGCAAGCAGCGAGCAGAAAGCGGAGATTGAGGCGCAATATACCGGCCGCCGCGAAGAGATCGAATGGCAGTACCGGCCGCGGGTGCAAATATCCGCCATCAATTGCGGTTTGTTTCACCTTTCCAGCGCGAACGGGTGAGAGCCTTGACGAATGCCGCGCCATCTCCGCGCATTTTCGGGAAAAGTTTTTGCAGACAGGCTACAGGTTCTAACAATCTTTTCAAAACATATCTATTAAAATAAAGGCATATTCGCACCGACATCCGCATAGTGCTGAATGTGCATTCATTCCACGCAGGCGGTGAATTCATGAACACATCGAAGCTGGGGCTCGCCGTCGCGATCATCGGCGGCATGCTGCTCGGACTTTGTCCAGCAACGGGAACGGCGCTTGAAGAGCCGGTCTCCGCAGACATTAGAGCGGTGCAGCAGAAGCTCCCCGAATCCAGACAGCCCGACGTGCAGGCTCCCAGGCTGGCCGAAGCGGTGAACCAGTTCATCGAACATGTAGCGGCCCAGGCGGGCTTCGAGTCTTGGCGGCAAGCGAGCTGGACAAGCCAGCCGCTCGGTCCGGGAACGCACGGATGGATCATTTTGCTCCAGTCAGGCGGACAAGAGATCGGATACATGGTCGTCCACGCCGCAGGCCCGGATACGTACCGGCTTACGGAATACGGCTTGGGCCCGTACCCGCTGTTCAGCCTGCAGACGCTGTACCGCTCCTTGGTGCAGCTGGAACTTATCTCATCGGATTATACGCTTGAGCGTCTGTATCTGGACCCGCTGCATGCGGTTTGGCAGGTCACCGCCCGAGATCAGCAGGCCCCCGGGATCGTCTATATTGACGCCAAAACAGGCGAGCAGCTGCCGCTGGACTCCATCGGCATCGCCCATCCTAACCCGATGCCACCCCTTGCAGGACTGGTGAAACCGTTCACCAACGTCCAGCCGGCGCATACAATAACGGCAAGCGAACAACTCCCTCCGTTCGACGTATACGGACGGTTGTCCTGGGTGGGCAAGACGCCTCCGGCTGCCCCGCCCTTCGACACGCTTAAGGAGTGGCTGGCGGAAGGCCAGCGCGTCGTCGTGACGACTGAACCGTTCGGCAAGCGCATCATGGTGCCTTTTCCCGTAACCGGCTACCAGGTTTGGTCCGGAGGCGAGGCATTTATCCGGGTACAGCAGGACGACGACCGGTTCATCCCGTTCTCGCTGCTGCAGGAATCCGGCGCATTTTTCCCTTAGGTTTTTCTCCTCTCTCTCTTTCCTATATAGAAAAGCTTCCCCGCTCCTTGCCGTAACGCGGCTGTAGCGCCTCGCTCTGGCAGGGGGAGAAGCTTTTCCTTTTTTTTTCTACGGCTATTTGGCCTACTGGGGCTGTTGGGGCTGCTTGTTCCACACCTGTTTTGCTCGTTCCGGTGTTCGTCCGCTCCAGTTTAGGCGCCTGTGAAGGGCGATGCCCCCCGTCGTCGATCGCCCCTTCGATACGGAGCATTCGCCGACGGAATGGCTCGAATGATCAGGATAGCGTGTGCCCCATGTTTATTGGCTTGAGCTTGTTAGCTGCACCTTTGCCCGGTTCAAGCCTGTTTGCTCCGGCCTTGTCTGGTCCGACTGGTTTACTCCGGCTTTGTCTGTCTAACTTGTTTACTCCGTCCTTGTATGCCTCAAGCCTATTTATTCCAGCTTTGTTCTGTCCAGTTGGTTTACTCCGGCTTTGTCTGCTCCAAGCCTATTTATTCCGGCTTTGTTCTGTCCAGCTGGTTTACTCCGTCCTTGTATGCCTCAGGCCTTTTTATTCCGGCTTTGTCTGTCTCCAGCTTGTCTGCCGCGTCGTGGCCGACGCCGGACCGCCGCCAACCCCACATACCCTCTCGCAGCCGTCCGAACCAGATCGATAGCGAAAGCGGCACCATCCCGAACCAGCGCACGCTCCAATGCTCCCTCATCTCCCTGCGGATTGCCCGGTGCTGCCTGCGCACTTCTTTAGGGGTGTCGATATATTTGACAATCTGCACCGTCACATATTTGACGAAATCCTCCGTTTTGGCCATAATGGTCACCTCTGATACCAGTTTGCACCAATACGCCCCAATTCAAACGCTGCCGAAAGCGATACAACCAGCTGTGATCAAGAAAATACTGCACTTTATACAACATTTTGGAGAAAAACCGCCAGTTTGCCGCGAAAAGTTGTAAAAAGTGCAGCAATTTTAGCAAAAAACTTCCACATCTGCTGCAAACGGCCCAAAATTTTGCACGAAATACAACAATCATGCTAGCCCCCCATCGAATTGGGCAAAAATGTTGTACTTACTGCAACATGTGAGCGATCTATACGAACGAGATCGTGGAATGCCATTGCGAGTAGTAGGGCTGCCGAACGAGGGAGGCGGACGATGAGCCGGAGAGGAACCCGGCGCGCAGGGAGCGGTTGGCGGGCCGGCGACGGTCCAGCGCGTAGAACGCGGCTGGCACTCATCCGCGCTGGATGCAACCTGACGCCCGGGGACGGGCTCCGGCACGCTGGGCGCGGATGGCGACCCGGGCCCAGGACCCGTCCGCTCTGGATGCGACTGACGCCCCGGGGACGGGCCCCGGCGCGCCGGAGCAACCGCGGTTCAGCGGTCGTTTTTCCTTGTACAGAAAGTCGCACTTCGCTTTAATGCTTTAGCGAAATTAACTTTCTGTAACGATCAAAAGCGACGCATCCCTCATCAAGGGAATACGTCGCTTCTGCCAATCGCACTGCTATAGCGTATACCAAATCCATCTGGGCCGGGCCCGGACGTGCGTTAAATTTGCTCAGGCGCTTCCAGACCGATCAGGGCGAGGCCGTTCTTCAGCGTCTGCTGCACGCCTTTGACAAGCGTAAGCCGCGCTTTGCGCAGCGCCTCGTCCTCCACGTTCAGGATCGAGCATTCGTGATAGAAGCGGTTGAACGCTTGCGCCAGGTCGACCAGATAGCGGCTGATGATGGACGGCTCCAGCTTGTACATCGCCTGCTCTACCCGCTCGCGGAACAGGTAGATCTCCTTCACCGCGGCGAACGCTTCCTCGTTGGCCAGCAGGCCGGCGTCCACCTGCTCGATGCCGAAGCCGAGCCCCTCGGAAGTGCTGATGCCTGCCTTGCGCAGGACGCTGCAGGCTCGGGCGTGCGTGTATTGCACGTACGGACCCGTCTCGCCATCGAAGTTCAGCGCTTCGTCCCAGGAGAAGACGATATTTTTAATCCGGTTGTTGCTCAGATCGTTGAAAATGATCGCCCCGACGCCGACCTTGCGGGCGACCTCATCCTTGTTCGGCATGTCCGGATTTTTCTCGTCGATGATTTCGCGCGTCTTCTCAATCGCCTTGGTCAGCAGCTCCTCCAGATTGATGACATTGCCCTTGCGGGTAGACAGCTTCGCCCCTTCGAGGCTGACCTTGCCGAACGGCACGTGCACGAGCTGCTTCGCCCAGTCGTAGCCCATCAGCTCGATGACCTTGAACCATTGGTTAAAATGCAGGCTCTGCCCGGCGTCCGTCACGTAGATCGCTTTTTCAAAATCATACGTGTTTTTGCGGTAAATGGCCGCCGTCACGTCGCGCGTATGGTACAGCGTGCCTCCGTCCTTCTTCACCATCAGCGCCGGCGGCATATCGTAATCGTCGAGCCGGACGAGCAACGCGCCGTCGTCCTCTTCCAGCAGCTGCTTCTCCTTCAGCTCGTCCAGCACGGCGGCCATCTTGTCATTATAGAAGCTTTCGCCGGCGTACGAATCGAATTTGACCCCGAGCAGGTCGTACATCTTGTGAAATTCCTTCAAGCTGATATCGACGAACCAACGCCACAGCGCCAGCGCTTCCTCGTCGCCCTGCTCCAGCCGGACGAACCAGGAGCGGGCTTCGTCCTCCAGCTCCGGCTTCGCTTCCGCCTCGTCATGGAACTTGACGTAAATTCGCTGCAGCTCCGCGATACCGTCGGCTTCAACCGCAGCCTTATCGCCCCACAGCTTATAGGCGACGATCAGCTTGCCAAACTGTGTGCCCCAGTCACCAAGATGATTGACCCCGACACAGCGGTATCCCAGGAACTGAAAAATGTTATAAAGAGCGTTGCCGATCACCGTCGACCGCAGGTGTCCGATGTGGAACGTCTTGGCGATGTTCGGCGAGGAGAAATCGATGACGATGCTGCGGCCCTGCCCGATATTTTGCGAGCCGTAGCTGTCCTTCTGCGAGAGAACCTCGCCCAGCACACTGCCGATGAACGCGCCTGGCTCCAGAAAGACGTTGAAGTATCCGTTCACCGCCTCGATCCGCGAGAACAGCGGATGCGCGCTCCATTCGCCGGCCAGTCCTTCGGCAATCGCCTGCGGCGATTTGCGCAGCAGCTTGCTCAGCTTGAAGCAGGGCAGCGACAAATCGCCCATTTGCGGATTAGGCGGATATTCGATCGTCTCGGCCAGCTGCTCCGCCGTAACGCCCTCCAGCCGTTCGGCCAGCAATTCGGCCAGTTGTTGCTTTACATTCATTGTGTCAAGTAGCCCCTTTCTCGTCTCGGCGCCCGGAGCATACGCACTAGAGCGCCGCTTTATGCAACAAAGCACCCCATCGTGGGGTGCTGTGCGAAGCGCATGATTAAAGGTGTTGGCAACCTTTGCATATGCACCATTATATATGCCGCTGCCTGCGCGAGTCAAGCCTCGCCTGAAGCGGCTGTCTGGCCTTTGTCGCGAGCGGAGCGGCGGACGCGCAGGCCGCTTCTCCGATCCCGCCCTTTGCGCTTGGCGCCCCCCTTGCCTACAGCAGTTTTTGCATGATGACAACATCCAGCCATTGGCCGAATTTGATTCCGACCTCGCGCATCGTACCAACCGTCTCGAAGCCGTATATGCGATGCAGATGAATGCTGCTGTCGTTGCCCCCTGTGATCCGGGATATCACCGTATGCAAACCGGCGGTCCGGCCTTCCTCCAGCGTGCGTCCGAGCAGCGTTTTGCCGATGCCTTGCCCCCGCCGATCGGAATGAATGTACAAGGACAGCTCAGCCGTGCGCGCGTAAGCGGGCCTGTCCGAATAACGGTTCAAGGATGACCAGCCGACGACCGTGCCGTCCGCCTCCGCCACGAGCACCGGATATTCGCGGCCGTGCTGCGCGTACCATTGCTCCTGCTGCTCCAGCGTGCGCGGAACCGTATCGAACGTGGCAGTCGTGTGCAGCACCGCTTCGTTATATATTTCCGTAATGGCGGACAAATCCGTTCTCATCGCGCGGCGAATGTTCATGATTCACTCGCCCCCTCCTCCCTGTCACAATTTTCCGCCTGGATTCTCGCCGCCATGAGCGTGCAGCCTCGTCGCTTGACAGGCGTAAGCCGGCAACGACTGCCGACATCCGCCGAGTTGCGCGTGCTTGCCCTTCGGGTTGTGCGCGGCTCGCCTGCCGGGGGCAGAGCTTGCCCGCCGGATTACGCGGCTCGACCGCCGAGGGGCGCGGCTTGCCCGTCACGGGCTGCGCGACTCAACCGCCGCGTTGCACCGACTTGCCCGCCGGATAAGATCGCTCGAACCGGCAGCGCAAGCGCGGCAAGCCGCTCTGCTGTGAACAGCTGCCTCCGGCTTGAAGCGGCTCGCTCGCGGCGTTTGCGCTGCTGCTCCCATGACGGTTCCCCGCGAGTCGCAAGCTTCAAATCACTTCACCTCAACGGCAAAAGGCACCGTAAACAATTGGCCGTTATGCTGGAACTGCCCCCAAATTTTATAAACGCCACTCTTCGGGAACACGGTGGCGAATTGCGCCTTCGGGCCGGTCGCCCGCTCGTCGGTCGGATGGACGTGAAGATACTGCTTCGCGTCAGCAGACAGGATGACCACATGCCCGACAGCGCCCAAATACGGCTCCAGGTTAGCGATGCCTTCCTTGCTCTGCGCATCCCGTATATCGAACGTCAGCGTGACCTCTTCGCCCGCCTTCGCGCCGCTTAAGGTCAGCTCCACCTCCTTGCCGGCCGTAACCTGGACAAGCGTCCGATCCGCCTGAACAACCGCCTGCTGCCCTGCTTCGCCCTCGACCTTCACCCATTCGCTGAGCGTTGCCGCAGTCCCGCCCTTCGGGACGAAATCCGCGAAAATGTTGTAATCGCCGCCCGCCGGAAACGAGGTATCGATCGCGAACTGTCCGTTTCCTTCGTACTCCGGGTGAATGTGTTTAAAAAAGGAAAGGTCGCGGCTTACGATGATCAGATGCAGCAGCTTCTCATGATTGACTTCAAAATCGCTCACTGGCTTGCCTTCGCTATCGGCAATTTGCACGGTCAGCTTGACCAATTCGCCGGCCTTCGCGGCCCCGGGGGCGAACGAGAAGGAAGCTTTCAGCCGTTCCGCCTCTGCCTGCCCGTCCGCCCCATGACCGCCGTGGCTCCCTTGACCATCATGATCTCCGTGACTGTTGCGTGTCCCGTGTCCGGAGGTTCCATGCCCGTCAGTTTCGTGTCCGGAGGTTCCATGCCCGCCAATTCCACGCTCGTCAATTTCATGTCCGGTAGTTTCGTAGCCGTCGGCATGCTGGTCCTTTGCCTCGGCTTCGTGTCCTCCGGCGGGCTTCGCCGCGCCTGCCGGATGCCCGTTCGCTTCATGGCCAGCCGACGCCGGCTGATTGCCGGCACCACCGCCGCACGCGGTTAACAAACTGAGAGCCAGCATGCCGGACATCCATAAGACGTTTTTGTTCATTTTTTCTGGCATTTGAATCCAATCTCTCCGTTTCGGTTGTCAAGTTTCAAGCCCATGCATATCGCCGCGGGTTGCCCGTTCGTCACGTTCAGGTAATGCTTATCCCCGCAGTTTCACGCGTTGCAGGCGAAGGGCGTTCAGAACGACAGAGACGGAGCTGAGCGCCATCGCCGCGCCCGCGACCCAAGGAGCCAGGAGGCCAATCGCCGCGATCGGAATGCCAAGCGTGTTGTAGCCGAGCGCCCAAAACAAATTTTGCTTGATATTCCGCATCGTTCTCCGGCTCATCTCGATCGCGTCCGGGATGCCGGTCAGATCGCCGCGCATCAGCGTGACGTCCGCCGCTTCCATCGCCACGTCGGTGCCGGTGCCGATCGCCATGCCGATGTCGGCTGTCGCCAAAGCCGGCGCGTCGTTGATACCATCGCCGACCATGGCCACCTTGCGTCCTTGTGCCTGCAGCTTCTTCACTTCCTCCGCCTTGCCTTCCGGCAGCACCTCGGCAAGCACCCGGTCGATGCCGACCTGCGCGGCGATCGCCTTGGCCGTCCGCTTGTTGTCGCCGGTAATCATGATCACCTCAAGGCCCATCGCCTTCAAGCGGCTGACGGCGGCTTTCGACGATTCCTTGATCGTATCGGCCACGGCGACGATGCCGGCATAGCGCCTGTCCACTGCGACCAGCATCGCGGTCTTGCCCGCTTCCTCCAGCCGCGCCATCCGTTCGTATGCCCGACTCGCATCGACATTGTACCGCTCCATGAGCCGGCGCGTGCCGATCAGCACCTCCTTGCCTTCGACCGCAGCCCGGATGCCATAGCCTGGAATCGCTTCGAACGATTCGGTTCCCGGCAGCTCGATCCGCAGATCGCGAATGCCGGCGACGATCGCTTCCGCCAGCGGGTGCTCCGAATTTTTCTCCGCCGCGCCGACGAGCCGGAGCAATTCCGTCTCGTCCCCTTCCGCAGCCACATCGGTCAGCTCCGGCTTCCCTTTGGTTACTGTTCCCGTTTTATCCAAAATAACAGCGTCGATCCGATGCGTCTGCTCCAGATGCTCGCCGCCCTTGAACAGGATGCCGAGCTCGGCGGCGCGGCCGGACCCGGCCATAATCGAGGTCGGTGTAGCCAGTCCGAGCGCGCAGGGGCAGGCAATGACGAGAATGGCGATCGCCTTCTCCAGCGCTCCGGCAAAATCGCCCGGCGTCACAACGAAGTACCAGACGAGAAAGGCGACGACGGCAATTCCTGCGACGATCGGGACGAAAATGCCGGAGATAACGTCGGCGATGCGCTGGATCGGCGCCTTGGAGCCCTGCGCTTCTTCCACGACTTTAATAATTTGCGCCAGCGCTGTGTCTTTGCCGACCTTCGTCGCCCGCACCCGCAGCATGCCGTTCTTGTTGATCGTCGCCCCGATGACCGTGTCGCCGGCCTTCTTCTCGACAGGCAGGCTTTCACCGGTCAGCATCGATTCGTCGACCGACGATTCCCCTTCGAGCACGACGCCGTCCACCGGCACTTTATCGCCGGGACGTACGAGCACGATATCCCCGGCAAGGACTTCCTCCACCGGAATCGTCAGCTCCCGGCCGTCGCGCTCGACAAGCGCCGTCTTGGCCTGCAGCCCAATGAGCGATTTGATCGCTTCCGAGGTGCGGCCTTTGGCCAGCGATTCGAACAGCTTGCCCAAGACGACCAGCGTGATCAGGATCGCGCTCGTCTCGAAGTACAAAGGCGGCCCGTGATGCGCGTCGGCGCCGCGGGCGAACCAATCGAGCGTCAAATACAAGCTGTAAAAGTAAGCGGCCGACGTGCCGAGCGAGATCAGCACATCCATGTTGGCGCTGCCGTTGCGCAGCGCCTTATAAGCGCCGGTATAGAACGGCCAGCCGACATAAAACTGCACCGGAGTGGCCAAAATAAGCTGAACCCACGGGTTCATGATCCATTCCGGGGCGTAAATCCACGACGTGAACGAGAAGTGGGCGACCATGCTCCACAGCAGCGGCAGCGAGAGCACGGCCGACAGGAGCAGCTTACGCTGCTGCCGCCGGATTTCGCGGCCGCGGCGGTCTTCCGCATTGGCGTTGTCCTGCTCCGCAATCGCCCGGTAGCCGAGCTGCTGCACCTTGCGCTGCATATCCTCGACCGACACCTCGGCAGGCGAATATTCAACGCGGGCTGTTTCCATCGCAAAGTTGACGGAGGCGCTCGTTACGCCCGGCATTCGGCCGAGTCCCTTCTCGATCCGGCTGGCGCACGCGGCGCACGTCATCCCTTCCAGCTTGAACTGGGCGACTTCTTTGACCGTATCATAGCCGAGCTTCTTGATCGTCTCTTCCAAACGGCTTCTATCGACCTTCGCCGGATCGTAATGGACACTCGCTTGCTCCATAGCGAAATTTACATTGACGGCAGCGACTCCGTCGATTTTGCCGAGTCCTTTCTCAATCCGATTGGCACAAGCCGCGCAGGTCATCCCCGTAATCTGCAGCGTCGTCTGTTTCGTTGCACTAGCATCGGTTGCTCCCATCCTGCTTCACTCCTTGGCAGTCGAATCCGTCACACAACGTCGTAACCTTGTTCCTCAATCGAATCATTTTCCGATTCCTATTGACATTTTTAGTATACCCCCCTACCCTATTATAGTCAAATTCTTTTTTTGCAATCCCCGGAATTTTAGCTGGCTTGAAAATAGCCTAGGGCCCGCGGCTCCTCCCCAGGCGCATGTGGCGACGAATCCTGCAAAAAATGCAACATTTTCTGGCCCCTTTGCACAAAGGAAAGGGTATTGTTGTATTTTGTGCAACAATTTGGGGGCGATGGGCTTCAAACCCGGGTATATCGCCCAAAATGTTGCACTTTCTACAACATTGAGCCGCGAGTGCCTGTGATTGCCCCGTTTTTGTAGAGTGAAGGGCTGGGGGTACCAGCCCCTCCTCATCAAACCGTACGTGAAGTTTTCCCTCATACGGCTTTCCGACGTTCTTCACCTTGGACAGTACGTTTGCCCCAAATTGCGACGGTTTTCAG
>Ga0207865_102187_pt1 | contig 12001 bp, 9 predicted proteins | sample HigsolmetaAR204D_FD_184836 | JGI IMG/M metagenome (GOLD analysis project Ga0207865, IMG submission 184836) | Ionic liquid and high solid enriched microbial communities from the Joint BioEnergy Institute, USA - AR20-4-D (SPAdes) (version 2) ...
GAGGGCGAGTGGATCGAGCTGCGCGTACCTTTCGCGTCATGGCCTGCCGCACTCGTCGTCTGCCCTGCCGGCACCGCCGCCTCGCAGGCGTCGGAGCAGGCCCCGGCCGCCGCAATGGAAGGCGCGCCGACCGCGAGCCCGCAGCCGGCGCGCGCAGGCGATGCGGCTGCGGGCCCGTTCCCCGCCCGCATAGCAGCGCATGCGGCGGCTTCCTGGCGCACAGCGCTCAAGCTGCCTGCAGACGGCTGGCGCATCGCGGCCGTGCCTACGCTGGACAACCGGTACGGCGATTTCGACCTGCACGGGGAGGCGTCAGGCATGCTGCCGATCGACCGCCGCATCGTCCGGATGCAGCTGGAAACAAGCGGCGGGAAGAGCGCGTCGCGCGCAACAGGCGCGGCAAACGGCACGCTGCGAACGGCGGGCGCGATGAGCACAGAAGGCGAAAGCGCCGGTTGGCACGAGCCCGCGCTGGACGATAGCGGCTGGGCATCGCGCCTGTGGAGCGAGGCGGCCTATTGGGACGTATGCCGGGGCGAATCGTTCGATGAGGAGCGGGCCGAGTGCAAGGTGTACAGCAACGTGTTCGGCGATCTGTCCATGCGCTCTTGGGCCGGGCGTATGGGCCGCGTTCCGCGCCGCTTCCTCAACCTCGGCGAAGTGCCGAAGGGGGAAGCCGCCTGGGCCCGGACGTTCGTGATCGCCCCGGAGGACGGCATGTATTGGATACGCACGGAAAGCAACGCCGATATCAGCGGGACCGTCAACGGGCAGGACATCGCCTGGACGGGCGGTCCGGAGGAGCGGACGGCCTGGATAGCGCTGCGGCAGGGCGCGAATGAGCTGCGGCTAAAGGCGCAGGCGATCGGCAAAGGGCTCATGCGCGCCGCGGTCGAGGTCAACCGGCAGGCGCGGGCTCCGCTGCCCAAATGGCTGTTCGTCCGCGAGCCGCATCCCGGCGCGAGCCTCGCGAAGCGCGTCGCCTGTACGCCGGACCGGCCGTTCCGCCGCGTCCGCATCGTCTTTGCCGCGCGGGGACGGGCCGCGCTGTATGTGAACGGCGTCAAGGTGACCGAGCACGGCGATTTCAACCCCTATATCCGGCAAGGCCAGGAGGAGGTCGATGTGAGTCCGTTTTGGCGCTGCGGAGACAACGAAGTGCGCTTCGCGCTGCCCGAAGGCAGAGGGGAGGTGTTCGCCGACGGCGTCGTGGAGCTGCAGGACGGGGAGACGCTCAGCTTCTTCACGGAAGTGGATTGGCGGGACGATCGGGGGGAAGCGCCGGGCATCCACCACTTTTCCGTGCTTCCATTCGCCGAGACGGAGTCGCTCTGGATATCCCCCAGACCTCACCCGCTCCCCGGCGTCGGATGGCTGATGCCCGACTCCGTTCCCGACCCGCCGCCGCTTCCCTTCGCGGCGGACCCCAATGCGCTCGGCCGGCCGGTCTGGCTGCGCTTTCCGCTGCCGGTCGGCGCGAGAAAGCTGCGCATCGAATGCGCCGGCAGCATGCGCGTCTGGATCGGCGGCAAGGAAACGCCGCATCGAGGCGGGGGGGTGGAATGCCCGCCGCAGCCGCCGGGGACTGTCGCCGCCATAAGGATCGAGCCGGGTGGGCCGCTGGCGGAGGCGGCCGTGCTGCTGGCGCCGATCCGTATCGAAACGGCTCCGGCGACAGGGGCGCTCGGCGATTGGCGGACCGCGCTCCATCTGCCTCATCACAGCGGCGCGGTGGAATACGAGACGGTCGTGGACACGCCGCCATTGGCCGCAGCCGCGCTCGATCTGGGACATGTCCGCGGCACGGCTGAGGTCTGGCTGGACGGGCGGCCGCTTGGCGTCCGGCTCTGGCGGCCTTACCGCTTCTCGCTCGGGCCGCTGCCTAAAGGCAGCCACCGGCTGCGCATCCGGGTGACGAACACGCTCGGCGCGTTCTACGAAATCGGCCGGCCAACCAGTCTTGTCGGAGGGAACGCGGACATTGCTTATTGGAGCCGCGAGCGCAAGGAGCTGGAAGCGGACTGGGGCAAGTGGTTCCCCAGCGGCGGCCTGTATGGCCCGGTGAGCATTTTGGAGGAGCAGCAGTAAGAGAGGGCTGCGCCGGATACTCGCCAGGCGCCACCGGGGCTGGGGATGCGCGCTTTGAGGCGGAGCATGCCGCTGAAGGCCGCACGGCTTATGCGATGCCGCCCCAGCCCCCTAGCCCCCTCATGCGCTCCGCCTGCGCACAGCTCCATGGCCTAGCGGCCGCGATGCAAGCAGCGCCCGGTTCCGCTCGCAAAAAGCGGTGCCGGACGCTTTGTAAGCACGGGCAAACCGATGGCCGGAACGGTTGCGCACACGGGCCAGCGGCAAAGCGGATTGCCGAACGAGCGGACCTGTCTTTTCAGGCAGTGAATAAGCGTTCACGTCCGGGTAGGTCCAAGCCGCTTCCACCTGCCGCTCATGCCTCGTGATTAGCGCCGCAATCTGCCTGGACATAGGCGCCCGAGACCAGAGCGCTAGGCTGCTACCTGCGAGGCCCTATAGAACAGCGGCTCGTCCGTCCGATGCCCGGGACCGTCGTAAGCCAAGCCGAAAAAGGCGCTGCCGCCAAAGTACGATGGAAACTCGCCGCGCCTGTCCCGGCCGGCTGCTCTGTCGCCTGATGCAGCTCCAGCAGCGCGAGCGCGGCATACCGGATGAATCGTCCGGCGTCGGGCGCTTTCGTGCGACGGTTCAGACCGCGCGATGCCATGTCGCCTCCCCCGGCTCCAAAAGCTTCGGCGCCCAAGCTGTCCTGCCCGGGCATTCGGCCTTTCATCCGGCCGGCTTGTTCCCCGCTGCGATCATAGCCGCCTCCGGCCTCATGCGCCCCTTCCCCTGGCTGCCTCCCGGAAAGCGCTCAAGCTCCGCCATTCGTATCCCTCCGGCCTCTATTTCGGCTTGTTTACGTTATAGACGCCTATGACGAACAATTCCTATCGTCATCGGTCGTCACCTGCGGTATTGAAATTTTTCGGCGTATACCGAAATTTTCAAGATAGACCCCCATGCCGCTGGCGCAGCACCATCAGAAGATGAAAATGGGCCGCGCACCTCGGGCTATTTTCAAGAGAGTCCGCAAATGTTGTATTTTGTACAACAAAAACGGGCAATCCACCCTATTTGCGGATCAATGTTGTAAAATGTGCAACATTTCGGGCGATATTCTTCGATTTGAAGCCCATCGCGCCCAAATTGTTGCACAAAATGCAACATTCCTCTGCCTCTAGCACGAAGAATACGGAAAATGTTGCATTTTTTGCAGGATTCGTCGCCTCATATGCCTGAGGGTTGGGCGAACAGCCTGATGAGCGGGGAGCGGAGCGCCTTATGTGACCGGGTGCGCCCCGGGAAGCTCCGGCCCGTTCTTGCCGCAATTGCAGGGAAGTTTGCTTTTTTTGCCCATATTGAGAGGGGGTTAGCGCGGCGTGTACAAGCATGGTGTTTTGTCGAAAAATGCTGTAAAATAGGGTTACTCATGATCGTTTAGCGAGGAGGGGGATCATGCTGAAGCGGCTTTCTTTCCTATGCGGGATCGGCCTTCTGGTGTATTCTCTCGGATTTTTCCCGGCGTCTCCTGCCCATGCCAATATTTTCGAAACGATGAAAGAAATTTATCATCTGCCTGACAAAATGAGCGAGCTTCAGGAAAAATACGATGAGGCTGCCAGGATGATCAGCGAGCAGCAGCAAAAGCTGGCGGAAATGCAGCAATATTCCGAAACGCTCGCAGCGCAAAACTCGGAACTGACCAAGCAGCTCGAGCAGATGAACCGGGAACGCGCAGAGCTCAGACGCAATCTGATTAGCGCAGCCGTTGCCGCAGCAGGCATTGCGATCGCCTACATCCTCTCGATTCGCATATGGCGATATATGGCGTGGCGCAAGCATAAAGGGCATAACGGAGAAATGTTCGGTTCATGAAAGTGATCGCTCCGCCCCCGCAAGGCCATGTCAGCATATCGCTCGAAGCGGAAGAATCCCTGATCGTTCTGCATCCGAAGTCCATCCTTGCCTACCAAGGTTCCGCGCATCAGCGGCAAGACCAGTTCATGAACTTATTGAGCGTTTATCATAAAAAGAAATGGATTTCTTCGCTCTTGCAAGGTCCCTGCGATTTTGTAATGGGTCTGCCTCCGGGCTGTTCCTTGACGACGGTACATATTGCAGGCCAGGAAGAATTGCTGTTTGATTTTCGAAATATTATGTTCTTCTCTCAATGCTTAACAACCCGGAACGTCATTCAAAAAATGCGCACCGCCTGGATTACGAAGGATTTGATACGGATGCGATTTTCCGGCGAGGGCAGCGTCGGAATATTGACTGCCGGCGATTTGGCTACGCTCCAGCTCCATCCGGAGAAGCCGATTTTTGTTGACAAAAGCGCCCTGGTCGCTTATCCGCAAAGCGCCTCCATCCAGCTTTCCGTGTACGGCAATAAACTGGCCAGCCAGCATATGAACGTTCAGTGGCAGCTAACCGGCCGCGGGCCTGTCCTCATCCAGACAGGATATCAAGACGCCGGGCTGATGAACCAGCTGCAGGACGACGGCCTGCTTAAACGTCTGCTGAGGGAGATCATTCCTTTCGGCAACGTCATCATCAAATAAACCGGCGCCTGGCCGACCTGCCGCCAATTTGAGCGATCCACTTGGCGCAACCCGTAACCAGCCATTCGCTGTGCTCCGTCCCGGTAGCCGCCCCATTCGTGAATCGCGGATTCGGCTAAAAACTGCCAAAGATCGATTGCCGTGAATTTTCGCGCGATATCCACATCACCGAGGGATTGAAGCATGGACCGCGGTTCCTCTTTGGGCAATACGGATTGCAGAATGGGGCTAATGCAGTAAGATATCCATAGGACCGTCTCATTCTTAGGTAAAAGTGTTGTACGGGTACAAATGCGATACCGAATGAGCGGTCTTTTTTCCATTCTACCATTTTGCGGTAAATCAACAGGCCGATACAAAGTGCAGTATTCGGCCGTCTTTTTCCGAATAACGGGATGTGCACCATTCATAACGCCATTTCCAGCGCATGCGCTTCGTGGGCCTGAACCTGTTTCGGATTCTGCTTGGGACCCCGGCCGCTTGTCTTTGTTGATTTTGGCGCGGGGTGGTATAATCAGGGGATAAATCCGTCAAAGAGGTGACCGTTCTTGAGTTACGATTTCAATCGCCGCATCGACCGGCGCCATACGCGATCATACAAATGGGACCAGAGCGAAAAGCTGTTCGGCCGCCCCGACATTTTACCGCTGTGGGTCGCCGACATGGACTTTGCAAGCCCGCCCGCCGTCCGGGCTGCGCTTGAGAAGCGGGCGGCTCTTGGCTTATACGGCTACTCGATTCATCCCGACAGCTACTTCGAGGCGATCATCGGCTGGTACCGGCGCCGTCACGGCTGGACGCTGGAGCGCTCCTGGATCTGCGATGCTCCCAGCGTCGTTACGTCGCTCAGCATCGCGGTGGAGCTGTTCAGCGAGCCGGGCAGCAAGGTGGTGCTGCAATCGCCGGTATACTACCCGTTCTACGACGTTATTCGGAACAACGGGCGTATCGTCGCCAAAAACCCGCTGCTCATACAAGACGGGCGCTTCGCGATGGATTACGCGCAGCTGGAGTCGCTCTTTAAGGAAGGGGCCAAGCTGCTCTTGCTGTGCAACCCGCACAATCCCGGAGGGCGTATATGGGACAAGGAGGAGCTGCTCCGCCTGGGCGAGCTGTGCCTGAAGTACGGCGTCACCGTCGTCTCCGATGAAATCCACTGCGATCTGGCGCTGCCGGGCCACAAGCATATCCCGTTCGCCTCGCTGTCGCCGGAGCTGGCGAATATTACGCTGACCTGCCTCGCGGCGACGAAGACGTTCAATCTGCCGGGACTGCAAACCTCGTTCGTCGTCGCCTCCAATCCGAACATGAGACGCCGCTTCGACGCCCGGATCAAGACGCTCGCGCTGCATATGGCCAGCCACTTCGCGCAGGACGCGGTCGAAGCAGCCTATACGGAGGGCGAAGCGTGGCTGGACGAGATGCTCGACTACGTGGCCGGCAACCTGGATTACGCCATCGGCTATTTGGCTGAGCATTTGCCGGAAGTGAAGCCGATGCGCCCGGACGGCACGTACCTCCTGTGGCTCGATTGCCGCGGACTGCAGCTGGACGTCCGGGGCTTGAAGGACCTGATGTACAACAAAGCGGGCGTCGCCTTCAACGAAGGCTCCATCTTCGGCGAAGAAGGGGAAGGCTGGCTGCGCATCAACCTGGCCTGCCCCCGCGCGGTCGTGGAGGAAGCGCTGGAGCGGTTTTGCCGCGCCGCTGCGGGCCGGTAATTCCGGAATGGTTCTGCCGCGCCGCTGCGGGCCGGTGATGCGAAACAAACAGCCTCGGATACGGGTCCGAGGCTGTTTGCGGTTTAATCGACGCCGATGGCGAGCGAATGCTTGCGTCATCGGTCGTCAGCTAAGGAGTTGAAAATTCGCTGGTAAGCGAGCGGCGACTTTAAATGCAAACGTCCGCAGGAAGGCGGCTCATGGTTTTCGGTCTGGTAGCCGCCTTCATATCAGCCGCGCCGCGCGGCTAAGTTCATGCATTTTCAGGCCAAGCGCGGACTTCAGCGATTGCTTGCGCAGCAGCTCCATCCGGCCCCTCGGGTCAGCGGCAAAAAACGCATCGCTTTCGAGCAAGCCGCGCAAAGCTTGTTCCGCCGCCTCGCAAGCCTCCCGCTCGCCCTGCAGCACATAATGGCAGATGCTGTAGCAGTCCGTCTCGTACTGTCTGACGATGGCCAGCCGTTCCTCGATTTCGCGCGTCAGCTGCATCGCAACGTTCCTTTCCGTCTCTCCTTCAATGCTGCTCCTATTGTATATCGGTCCGCCGCGTTTGGTTAGTACTATTTTCATCTAGTACCCTGCGTCATGATTGGGCAACAAGGGAGGCCCGCCGGGGATGATGCGGCTATGGCGGACTGGACTGGCGAACGTCAAGACGGCGGCTGAGCGGCATAATCGTTAACGGACGCGGATGGCGCTTCGCTTGCGGGAATGGATCTTCTGGAGCCCTTTTGCACGAGACCGCTACGCCGTTTCGCTGCGCACCCAGGTCACCGTATTGCCGTGGATTACGATCGCTTCCCCGTCGCTTAACCTTTTCAAGCGGATTTTGCAGTCGCTTTCAAGCTGCCGAAGCTCCATTTCAAAGGACGGGTTCGCCTGGAGGCAGCGGTTGTAATGCGGCACAATTTTCGTGTCAGTGAGCCCCACGGCCCGATAATCGGTTAATTCGTCCAAATCCATAGTTTCGCAGCCAGCGATGGCGTTTAAGCGGCTGACGTGCGCGATCGTATCCGCCAGCACCATCGCTCCCGCGCTCGCGCCGACGATGACCTTGCCCTGTTCGGCCAGCGTCCTGAGGCGATCTAACGCTCTGCTTTTGCTAAGCTGCAGCAGCAAATAAAACGGATTGCCCCCATTAAGGTAAATGACGTCATACTGCGCCAGCTTCGCCGAGTCCTCGAATTCGATATCCACAAAGTCGCAGCAGGCGAAGCCCGCGCGAAGAAAGCAATCCTTCGCCGCTGCCGCGGTTGCGCTCCGCTCCTTGCGGGAGGAAGCGGTCGTGATCAGACAGCATTTCGTCCCGGAAGCAGGGGCGCCAAGCAATGCGAACAATTGATCCTGGACGGCCTTGCTGCCGATTCCATCCGAAGTGAGCATGATTTTCATCATCGGTTTCCTCCGGTCCCATGGATATTGTCTTGCGGCTGCCATCATCCATATACTGTAATTTATCACGGGACTTGCCGGATGTAAATTGGCGATTGCGATGGTTGGCAGCCCGGGCTTCGTCAGGCGATCGCTGGCATCGAGTTCAAGCTGGGAAAATAAGACGGTTTTTCATGCTTATCTGAAGGGAAACGGCCGGTTAAGGCCGGGGCAGAACAAGCATCGGGCGAACAGAGAGCTTCCGGCATGGACAACAATGAAGAAGCGTAAAAGCGGAAGCATCCGGCGGGTAAAGGCAAGATCGGCAGCCCCGGGGAAAGACAGCTGCTAGAGTGCGTGATCGGCGGCATCCGGGAAGAGTGCAGCTAAAATGCGTGATCGGTGACCCTCGGGAAAGACAGCTGCTAGAGTGCGTGATCGGCGGCATCCGGGAAGACTGCAGCATAAAGTGCGTGATCGGCAGACTCCGGGTAAACAGAAGCTGAGAGCGCCCGTTCTCGGACGCGGATTAATCGGGAACGATGAAGTAATTTTTCCCGAACAGCTTGATGACGTCCTCTGTTGGCAGCTGGTCGCTGCCGCGGTCTGCCAAAAATTGCATAAACTCAAAAACCTTCTTCTGATCAGTCTCGTTCAGACTGTCAAACATACGGAATAATTGCTCCTTGCAGACCATACGTTCGTCCTCCTTTCAAAATTCAATGAAGGGAAGGGAACATCGCTTATTGTTAAACGAATTAAAAAAACACAAGGCTAGACCTCGTGTTCTCATAACACATCTATCCTTCCCACTGTCGCTTCCGAGGTTAGCTGACGGATTCGGGCGGTGAGAATCGCCCTACCGCGCACATGCGACGCATGCACGCAGATTCACCCCATAAAGATTGGTTCCCCCGTTTTTCTCATCCAAGAAAACTAAGCGATGTTCAAATATTTAGTTGTTAATTATTTTAACCTTTGGCCAAGCCGCTTGTAAAGCCCAATTTCTGCCTATCGGCCGGTCTTGGCCCTGTTCACCTCAAGATGAATCGATTGACAGCATTAGTTGCAACACTTATAATTGTCAAAGCAACTATTTAACCGGAGGTTTCCTTATGAGCGATGAGCGATTGGAGCAAAGCCGCTTCGACCTGAACAGCTCGGCCGGTTTTTGGCTTGGGATCGCATACCGCAAAGTATCGACGCTGCTGCTTCACCGCATTGCCGATTTCGACGTGACGCCCGAGCAATGGTCGGTGCTTTACCGGATTGGCGAACAGGACGGGCAGATTCAGAAAGATATCGCAGAGCGTTCCGGCAAGGACAAGCCGACGACGACACGCATATTGGACGCGCTTGAGGCGAAGGGCTTCATCGAGAAGCGGCCGGGAGAGAATGACCGGCGTTCTTTTCGTATTTTTTTGACGGAAAAAGGAAGAAAGACGAGAGAGCAGATCGCCCCGATCGAGTACGATACGATACGGGACGCGACGGCCGGCTTGACCGCCGAGGAATACGCCATGCTGCTGCGCATGCTGCGCCGCATCAGCGATAACGTGGACGGGCTGCTATAGCGAATGAATAAAGGAGTGACATCCATTGTCGGAATCACAACCAGAATCGCACCGGGAAAAACTGTGGACCCGCTCGTTCATTACGATTACTGTCAGTTCTTTGTTGTTGTTCATGTCTTTGCAAATGCTGCTGTCGCCGTTTCCTTCCTATGTCAAGGAGCAATTTCATCCCGGCGACTTCGCGCTCAGCCTCGTCACGGGCATTTTCGCCCTAGCCGCCATCGCCGCCCGGGTCGCGGCAGCGAAGCTGATGCGCTCCGTCAGCCGCAGCGCGCTGCTATGGACCGGGGTGACTATCGCCGCGGCGGCTACTGCGCTGTACTCGTTCGCCGGCTCCGTCCCGCAGGTGCTGCTGCTGCGGGTGCTGTTCGGCATCGGCTTCGGAATCGCCAGCACCGTCCTTCCGACGCTGGTGTCCGAGCTCATTCCGCGCTCGCGGCTCGGCGAAGGCATCGGCTACTTCGGGCTGTCGACCAGCCTGGCCATGTCGTTCGGGCCGATGATCGGGCTGTCGGTGCTTCAGCGCTACGGCTTCCCGCCGTTAACTGCGCTCGGCACGCTGACGCTCGCGCTGATCATCCCGCTGCTCCTGCTGACCCGCAGCGTGCCTTCAGCGCCGGCCAATCAGGCCGGGCGAGCACGGCCTGGCCAGTCGGCGGGCGCGAAACGCCGGCCTCTGAACGCGCGCATTTATTTGCCGGCTTCGCTCAACATCCTGATGGCCGTCACTTACGGCGGGCTGCTCAGCTTCCTGGCCTTGTTCGGCCAAGAGGCGGGACTGGAGCAGGTCGGGCTTTTTTTCCTGTTTAACGCCATCACCGTCCTGATCATTCGGCCGATCTCCGGCCGCCTGTTCGACAGCAAAGGACCGGGAGCCGTGCTCGTCCCGGCCGCGATCCTGATGATCGCCAGCCTGCTGCTTTTGTCCTACACCCATTCGCTGCCGATGCTGATCGTCTCCGCGATGCTGTACGGGCTCGCTTTTGGCGGAATTCAGCCGACGGCGCAGGCATGGATGCTGAAAGAATCGCCCCCGGAGCAGCACAGTGCGGCGAACGGTCTGTTCTACAACTCGACGGACATCGGCGTCGCCTTCGGCTCGATGCTGCTCGGTGTCATCGCTTCGCAAACCTCTTATGCAGCGATGTACCGGTACGCCTCCTTGGCGATGGCGCTGTTTCTCGTTATCTATCTGGCATCATCGCTGCTTCAGCCGAAGCGCTTCGACTCCCCCGGCCCGAAGCGGCAGCCCGAGCGGGCGGCGGCTGCCAAGCGCTAAGAAGACTATGCGCGGATATATTCAGCGGCGGCAGGCAGAACGAGAACGGCCGCCGGCTCCTGTCTGCTGCGTCTGCTGCTCATGTCCAGCCCAGCGCTTTTTTTCCCGCCTCGAGCGCCGCAACGATCCGCTCCACGTCGTACACGCTGCCCCGCCACGTGCCTCCGCTGACCGACTGCAGCGCGGCCCACAGCCGGGTATCGTCCGGCAGCGCAGGATCAGCGGCAAGCTGCGGATGGAACGGACGCTGGGCCAAAATCCGCGCGCCTTCCTCCGGCGAAAATTCGCTCTCCCCTTCCCCGACGAAATGGACGCTGCCTGCAAGCGCCTTCGGATCAATGACGATCTCGATCGTATCGCCGTCCCTCAGCTTGCCGATCGGGCCGCCCGCCAGCGCCTCCGGTCCGACATGGCCGATACAGGCGCCGGTGGATACGCCGGAAAACCGCGCGTCGGTAATTAGCGATACCCGCTTGCCGAAGGGCAAATGCTTCAGCGCCGACGTCAGCTGGTACGTCTCCTCCATGCCCGTTCCCGACGGGCCGCGGCCGATCAGCACCATCATGTCGCCGGCTTGAATGCCGCCGTTCTTGATGGCGGCGATTGCCGCCCGCTCCGTCGTAAACACCTTCGCTTTGCCTTTATGGTAATAAACCCCGTCTTCCCTCAGCACCGAAGGATCGATCGCCGTCGATTTGATGACGGAGCCTTCCGGCGCCAGATTGCCGGTGGGGAACGTCACCGTGGACGCAAGGCCCAGCGCCGCGGCCTGCTCCGGCGCCAAAATAACGCTGTCCGGATCGACGCCATCCGCCACCTTGAGCCGCTCGCGCAAGCGGCTGCGGCGCTCGCTCGTTTCCCACCAGTCCAGCACGCGCCCGAGCGGCTCGCCTGTTGCCGTCAGCGCCGATTCCTCGAGCAGGCCGAGACGCCTCAAATGCAGCATGACCTCCGGCACGCCGCCGGCCAAAAACGCCCGCACGGTCGGATGCGGCACCGGCCCGTTCGGCAGCACGCTGACGAGCCTGGGCACCGCGCGGTTGATGCGAATCCAGTCGTGCACGGTCGGCGCCTGCAGCCCGGCGGCATGCGCGATGGCGGGAATGTGCAGCAGCAGGTTCGTCGAGCCGCCGAAGGCGGCATGCACGGCCATCGCGTTGCGGATCGCCGCCTCGGTCACGATGTCGCGCATCCGGATGCCCCGCGCCTCCAGGTTCATGACCGCCCGCGCGGACTGCCGACCGATCTCTTCCCAGATCGGCTGCCCCGAAGGAGCCAGCGCCGAATGGGGCACGGCCATCCCGAGCGCCTCGGCGACGACCTGGGACGTGGCGGCCGTCCCCAGGAACTGGCAGCCGCCGCCAGGGGTGGCGCAGGCGCGGCAGCCGAGGTCGGCGGCCTCGTCCAGCGTCAATTCGCCGC
>Ga0207865_102189_pt1 | contig 11996 bp, 7 predicted proteins | sample HigsolmetaAR204D_FD_184836 | JGI IMG/M metagenome (GOLD analysis project Ga0207865, IMG submission 184836) | Ionic liquid and high solid enriched microbial communities from the Joint BioEnergy Institute, USA - AR20-4-D (SPAdes) (version 2) ...
GGTTTAGCGGCACCTAAGATTTCCTTTATGAGCCCCCGGTTTTCCCGGTTTAATAAGCGGTCCCCTTCATCAAGGACGATATGGCGTAACTCATGAGGTTTTACTTTCCCCTTCTGAATCAGTTCCAAAACCCGACCTGGAGTCCCAACAATAATCGTTGGTTTCTTTTTAAGCCTTTCAATTTGCCTAGCGATATTGGCTCCTCCAATTAGGGGCAAGACGGTAATCGGCAACCCCTTCCCCCAATCACGGATTACCTCCGTAATTTGCATGGCCAATTCTTGGGAGGGAGAAAGAATTAATGCTTGGGTCGCTTTTTTTTGCCCGTCGGTCATTTGGAGTAAAGGAAGTACATAGGCAAGGGTTTTCCCGGTTCCAGTGGGGGAAATGGCTACAATGTCTTTTCCTTCCAGCATAAGAGGAATGACCTCTTTCTGGATTGGCATTACTTGTTCAAAATTCCATTTTTCCTGAATCTCTTTACGTAATTGCGATAGAATTGGCATTGGTTTTTCCACCTTTTATATGTTTTATGTAATATGAACTATGATAATACGTAATGGTGGTAGGCCAATACGGTTCATTTTCCTTTTTCAAGTGTAGCGATATTCTTTATTTTTTGCAATAAGGTTGGCTTTCAATCGAGGTGACTTTTCACAGTTTGAACAAAAAAAGAACAATACGTAGACACCTGACAAGATGCTGTACTGTTCTGGACATGATTCGGGATGTTACCTACTCCGCTTCGGGGGTTGATACAAAAAATATCCCAAGTCTTTATCTTCTTTTGTTTTATATAAAGCTTTATCTGCACAACTCATTAGGAGACTTTTTTCTGTCCCATGATCCGGGTAAATTGCAATTCCAATTCCCACATTAACGGTAAGTCTTTTTTTACGATAATAAAATGGTTTTTTCAATTTGTTCAAAATCCGCTCTGCAATTACTACAGCCATCTCCTCCGAATCGAGATCGGAAATGATAACAGCAAATTCATCTCCCCCCATACGGGCAACCACGTCTTGATTCCTGATACAGTATTCAATTCTCATCCCCAATTCTTTGATGGCAACATCCCCAGCGTCATGACCATACGTATCATTTATTTGTTTTAATTTATGCCCATCAATCATCATAACCGCTACTTTTTTCTTGGACTTTTTTGCTTGTATGATTGCTTTTTCCAAGTGTTCATTGAAATATCGACGATTTGGCAGACCTGTCAAGTAATCATAATAAGCCATTCTTTCATACATATCCCTTTGCAACTTCTTCTGACTAATGTCTCTGGCGACAATGACAATCTGACGGTATTTTCCATCTTCTTTTACTGCCTTCATCGTCCCTTCCGTCCAGATCCATTTTCTGTTTTTATGGTAAGCCCTGACTTCAAGGATATAGGCGTCCTGACCATCTTCCCTCGATACCGATATCCCTTCCTTGAGATATTGAATATCCTCAGGATGGATCAGATTGGTAATTTTCATACCTATGAGCTTTGAAGGGTCATAACCAAGGATTTCTTGCGTAGATGGAGATGCATATTCAATAGTAAAAGCAAAATCAACGAGAAAAATCATATCAAAGGCATTTTCGGTAATGACTTTAAATTTTTCTACACTAGATTGAAGCTCCCTTTCTGACCGTTTGTAGTCTGATATATTTTTATAAAAGGCAGTAGCACTGACAATCTCTCCCTTTGCATCTACCACCGGAGTATAGGAAGCCAAAAACTCAAGTATTTTTCCATCTTTCGTTTTCCGTTTGATTTCAATCAAGGTGATTTCTTTACCGGAGGAAATGGTATGCCAAAGGTTTTTAAATTCACTATTGGTACTGCCTTCAGGGATTATTTTCTCAGGGGATTCATTAATTTCCTTTTCGGAATACCCAAAGGTTTTTTCAAAGGCAGGATTTACCTTTAAAATTTCACCCTTCCTGAATAGAAAAACCGGATCCACCGTATGACTCCAAAATAATTGCAACTCGTCCTTTGTCTCACGTAATTCCTTTTCTGCCAGAAATTCTTTCGTTATATCCTTCGCTATACCGTACACTCCATCTAAGGTTCCGTTAACGATGATAGGAATATTTTTTACATGAAGGAGTACTTTTTCTCCATTCTTTTTTTGGAACCAAGCGTTAAATTCCGTATTTTGTCCTTCAAAGGATTTCAAGAATATCTCTTCATGAGTTTGCCAATCTTCAGGAACTATAAAACAAGAAAAATGCTTATTAATTAATTCTTTCTTATCATAACATAATACTTCTAAAACGACTTTATTCACCATTACAAAGTGCCCTTTTAAATCCATTTCGAAAACGAGATCGTGATTATTGTAGATTAAAGAGTTTAACCTTTTTTGATTCTTTTCCAACTGATCCTTTGTTTCATTTAAACTCTGTTCCTTTTTCCGACGCTCAGTGATATCCCTGACGATGGCAAGCACATATTGGCCTTTTCCATTTTCTGAAATAATCGGATAAATTTTTGTTTCACCAATAAATTCGCTATTATGGATTTGGACTCTGTCTTCATAGGTAATGATCGAGTTTGTTTCAATGGCAAGTCGGTATTTTTCATTTAAGTCTTGTTGCAAATCTCCTAAAATGACTTCCTCCAAGGGCTTTCCAATTATTTCATTGCCTACTTTCAGCACCTTTTTTGCCGCATCATTTAGAAAGGCATAATAAAAACGGTTTTGCTTATTTTCCATAACAAACACAAGGTCCTCAATACTGTTGAAAAATTTATTGAAAAAATCCAACGATGAATCCAGCAAATATCTCACCAAATATTCCATTTACCTGTTTTTCCTTCCTTAATTAAATGTTGAAATCCTTTTGTGGTGCTGTTTATTATCTTAATTTCTTCTATATGAAATAGATTACATTAGATCCTTAATTGTAATCTTTCTTTGTTCTCCTTTTGACAGTACCCTGCATTTATAAGATTAACCATTTCATTATAAAATTAGCAAATAAAAAAAGCCAATGTTCCTAAAAAAACATTGGCTCATTTTTCGAAGATTATTCAATGAAGGGTCTTGCGAAGGGCCACCAGTTTGCTTTTCCAAAGGTGATGACCATAACGGGAATAAAGATCGGCAAGAATAGGATACTGTAGAGCATCAAACCTACAATCGTAATGGATGCAATCATCAGCAAAGAGAGCATTCCAGATGGCATCATTGCAGCAAAAGTGCCACCGAGGATAATGGCTGCCGAAATAATTACCGTTCCCATTTTTACCATTGCCGTGTATATGGCATCTTTAACCGGCATTTCCCGATATTCATTGAAACGGTCCATCAGGAAAATGCTATAATCTACCCCCAAAGCGATCAGGAATACGAAGGAGAAGAAAGGTACCGCCCAAGTAATCCCTTCATAACCCAACAAATCAACAAACAAACGTTCATTGATAGCCATCGTAGTAAAATACGTCAGGATCAAAGACACTATTATATATAGTGGCATAATAAGTGACCTGAACAGGAAAATCAGAATGAATAGGATACCGATTAGCATAATGGTTGCAGTTCTAGTAAAGTCTGTGTTGGAAATCGTCCTTAAGTCATTGTTGAGACTTGTCGCACCACCAATCGCTACAGTTGCATTTTCTAGCTTCGTTCCCTTTGTTACCCTTTTTATTGTTTCCTCAATCTCCGGAACTTGATGGATGGCTTCATTGGAGTATGGGTTTACATTAAAGACCAAATTCATTGTCAAAGTTTTTCGGTCTTCAGACAAATACGTATCCAAAACCCTTTGGAAATCTTCATTATCGTAAATTTCTTTGGGAATATGAATGCTTGCTAGGGTTTCACTTTCAGCCAGTTCCGATAAATAGCCTTGTACACTAGCTATACCTTCGGAAACCTGCTCCAAACCATCGGCTCCCTTATCTAGACCATCCGTCAATTGTTCAAGTTGAGTGCCAAGGTCTTTAAAGCCGTCAGCTAATTGTTGTTGTCCTCCCCTCATTTTTTCAAGACCATCAAGAAGTTCCGGGAAAGCATCCGCAATTTGCCCCTGTCCATCACCAAGTTGAAACATTCCTTTTTCCAGTTCGGTGATTCCTTCTTTAATCTCCCTAAGCCCTTTGGACAATTCGTCTTGCCCTTCCAATGTCTTAGCTAATCCAATATTGGCTTCTTTTAGGTGATTTGCAATCAGGGAAAGACCGCCATTTAGTTCATGAAAACCTTGGTCCAGTTTCACTAGTTCGTCCGGGATAAGGAGCGCTTGATTTTTCATTTGTAGATAAAGCTGATCCGAAGATAAATCTGTATACTTCATCTCCAAATAACCAAATAGGTTTGTAAATAGCTCATCTAATCCTGCTTTTAACTTTTGAACGCCAAATTGGATTTCTTGATAACCTCCTGATATTTCTGATAGATTCTGCTGTAAAGCATCATAACCCTTCAGTAATTCTTGTTGTCCTTGAATCACTTCTTCTAACCCAGCCTTCACTTTTCCAATCCCCGATTTAAGCTCCCCCGTTCCTAACGTACCTTGCCGGATACCACCTTCTATTGTCCTAAGGTTCTTCCTTATTTCTTCTAAACCGTCATATAGTTTCCCCGTTCCAGTCACAAGTTCCATCAAATGGTGACCAACCTGTTCCAATTCCGGGGCTGAGCCAGCTATTTGGGAACTGGCTTCTTTAAGACCATCCTTGATTTGATCGATTCCGTCTTTCCCTTCCCCAAGACCGTCTTCCAAACGCTTTGCTTGATTAGAGAGGAGGAGATCTTCGATTCGTTCTCCCGTCGGTCTTGTGATTGAGCGAACCAAACTAACAGGTTCCAGTTTTTCTATTTCACTGGTCAATTCTTCTATAATCATGAAGTATTCTTCCTGGTCCATTCGTTCGTCATTTTTGATGACAATTGTGGTAGGTAAAGCTTCCCCGGGGTTAAAACTTTCGGATATCGCTTTATATGCTTTTACTGTACCGTATTCATCGCTTATTTCAACCATGGAATCAAAGGATAGGGTCCGGTCGTAAAACAGAAGGAAAGGAATACAGATTACGGCAACAAATAATAAACTAAAAATCGGCCGTTTCCGGGAAAAGTTGCCAATTTTTCCCCAAAGCTTGCTGTCAGTATGTTCCAACCCCTTTTTCGAAGGCCAAAAAAGCTTGTTCCCGAATAGTGCCATAAAGAAAGGAACAACGGTAAAAAGGGCAATCAATAAAACCGCTACTCCAACCGCCACTGCAGCTGCTGATTGGAACAGAATAAATTGAGAAAAACCAATGGCTGCAAAACCAATCATCACAGCGATTCCGCTAAACAACACTGTCCTTCCGCCATTTCGGAAGGTTTTCAAGATCGCATCCACCGTTGTTTTTTGCAAAGAAAGTTCTTCCTTAAACCTGCTTAAAAGCAAGATGCAATAATCCGTACCGATCCCAAATAAAACCGCCACAAGGAAAATCTGCGTGTATGTAGAAATTGGAAAATCTACCATATCGACTAAAATGGATACAATCGACTGGGAAACAAGGTAGGTGAATCCAACGGTTATTAGCGGAATCAATGGGGCTAGAAGCGAACGGAAAACCAATAGAAGCACAATTAAAATGAACATGACCGCCAATCCTTCCGTTCTTTTTACCCCCGCTTGGGAACTCGTTATTAGATCCTGTGCCACCATCCATTCGCTTGTAAAGTCGTAATTAACTTTGATTCCGTCCAAAGCTTCATACAATAATTTCGTCACTTCTTGGGGATCCCGGTCCCTCCACTCGACGGAAAGGGATACAAGAATCGCTTTCCCGTCCTTGCCGACCAGTTGGTCCTCCAGTTCGGCCTCATGAAAATGAGTTATCATCTCTTTAATGCCCAATTCTTCTTCCTTTTCTTCCAGTAGACGGATTCCCCTTTCCACTTCTTGGATTTCTCCTTCAGTAAGGGGTTCTTCTCCGTAAAAAACTAAAGCTATAGTGGTAACGCCTTTTTCCCCTTCTCCTTTTGCTTCAGCAAGAAGATCCTGAGCCAACGAAGATGAATAACCATCCGGAACCGTAATCTGTCCTTTTTCTCTTACCAGGTCACTCATTTTCGGGGCAAAGAAAAATAAGCCTGCAATTGCTAAAATCCATAAAAGGATTACCAGCCATTTATGATTGATGATAAACCTCACGTGTCCTCTCCCCTTTGTTTCAATAGATTGATATAAAGGGATCATCATATCCCACTGCTAGCAATATTTTCTCGAAAAAGCTTTCTAGTTTACCCTCTAATTTTTTCAATCATTTTCCGTTAGAAATATACGGTCTATCCCTCCTTAAAAAAGAGATCACATATCCTATGATCTTCAATTACAGCTTATTTTTGGTGTATGCCAATGGCTGGTTGGCTTGTTTTTATATGGAAGTGATTAACGGGATTTGGAGGTTGAATTCATTCCTGAGAAGGTATGGAGGAACATTTTTGGCTGGCAAAAGGCAGCAAAACGAATCAATTTCATAAGGATTCTTTTACCATTATTATAAAAGTAATGTATGAAATGCACCAAATGATTTATGTTGAACTTCGGAAAAATTGATTTCCGGATTCAGAACCCTATCTTGCTTTTATCCCCTTTCCTTTTTTCAAACGAGTTATACATCTTTTTTCTTGAATCTCCAATTGACAGGAATCGAAAAAGAACTTACAATAGGTAGGAATCGTTTTATAACGAAAGGAGCACAGCATGAAAGAACGTAAAAGTTCATTTATCTTGGCCATTTTGCTTTTAAACTTATTTATTACCTTTCTGGGAATCAGTCTCGTCATCCCCGTCATGCCTACAATCATGAACGAACTTGGCATAAATGGAACAACCGTAGGGTATCTAGTGGCCATGTTTGCCTTAACCCAATTCATTTTTTCACCGCTGTTAGGACGTGCCGCCGATAAATTTGGAAGGAAAATCATGATCACTTCCGGAATGATTGTTTTCGGCTTATCGGAGTTATTATTTGGTGTCGGAAAAACGACGGAATTATTATTTTTATCAAGGATTTTAGGGGGATTAAGCGCTGCCTTTATTATGCCTGCAGTAAATGCCTATATCGCCGATATTACCGATATACAAACCCGTCCTAAAGCCTTCGGCTATATGTCCGCCGCCATTTCCACAGGATTTATAATCGGACCGGGGATCGGTGGCTTTCTCGCGGCATTTGGACACAGGGTACCTTTTTTCGTCGCTGCAGGATTTGCCTTTTTCGCCTTTGTTCTTTCTGTATTTTTGCTTCCGGAGCCTGAACGACAAGTTACAAATGAACCTGTTTCCATCGGCAAAAATAGCTTGAAAAAAATCTTTGAACCGTTATTTTTCTTACCCTTTATCATCATTTTCGTCTCCAGCTTCGGCCTTGCATCCTTTGAATCGCTATTTTCCCTTTTTGCCGATCATAAATTTGGCTTTGACTCCAAGGATATTGCCATTATGATAACCGGCGGGGCAATTATCGGTGCCATTTTTCAAGCAGTGCTGTTTGATCGGATGACGGCCTGGTGGGGAGAAATCAGCTTGGTGCGTTATTGCTTAATCATTTCCATCATTCTTGTCTTTCTCATGACCGTAGTTAACACATATTTTTCCATTATGTTCGTCACCTTCACTGTCTTTGTTGGTTTTGATTTATTGCGACCGGCTGTAACCAACTATTTGTCCAGGATTGCCGGTAATGAACAAGGTACCGTGAGCGGAATCAATTCCATGTTCACAAGTCTTGGTAATATGTTTGCCCCGATTGTGGGAGGAAAGCTTTTTGATATTAATCTAAACTATCCCTTTTATTTTTCTACCGCCGTCCTCCTATTAGGATTCGGTATTACCTTGTTCTGGAGGGAACCCGGAAAAGGAGCCCACAATTTGGAAGAAGAAGTTTCTTCCCCCATCCAATAAGATTTGAAATCCATCGGTTAAATACGAATACTATTTTCTCTATGTATAAAAAGATCCGGGAACGAATTGTCCCGGATCTCATATTAATAAATTCTCCATGCTTATTGCTCTTTTTTGCTCGTTTTCTCCTTATGATTTCTTTTGTTCCCCTTGCTATTATCACCACTAATTGGATTTTTGCCATGAAGTTCTGGGGCATTTTGATTGCCACTACCTTTATTGAACTTTTTTGTCATCCAATCCCGCTCCTTTCTATCCGTAGTTTCCCCATCACTTCCCATCGGAAAACTGTTAACTTTTGACAGGCTGAATATTGGTTTTGACAAATCAGATCAATAAGGAAGTACACCTCCCCATTTTCCTGAAAAAGGGATTGAAGTCCTATTTTTACCATCGATTCAAAAATGCCTTTGTCCGATCCATTTTTGGATTTTCAAAAATGTCATCGGGTGTACCGGATTCAATAATCTCCCCATGATCCATGAAAAGGACTTTTTTGGCTACATCCCTGGCAAACTCCATTTCATGAGTAACGACAATCATCGTCATTTGTTCTTCCGCAAGGGTCCTCATAACCTCCAGTACCTCTCCGGTCAGTTCAGGGTCCAGTGCAGAAGTCGGCTCATCAAAGAGTAAGATTTCAGGCTCCATCATTAATGCCCTGGCAATGGCTACCCGTTGTTTTTGTCCCCCGGAAAGTTTTTCGGGGTAAACTAAGGCACGATTTGCCAATCCAATTTTTTCCAAAAGGTGTTTGCTCCTTGTTTCAATTTCCAAAACAGACCCTTTCTTTAGCAATTTCGGTGCGAGCTCTAAATTTTCTTTAACGGTTAGGTGGGGAAACAGATGGAAACTTTGAAACACCATTCCCATTTTTGATGTAATCCGCTTTACCTCTTTCAGAGGGGAATAAGCTCCATCGTTTACAAGATCGTTTTCGCAGATGCGAATGCTACCTTCATTGACTTGGTCAAGGTTAATCAAGCACCTAAGCAAAGTGCTTTTTCCCGATCCGGAGGGACCGATGATGGATACAACTTCATTTTTGCTTACCGTAAAGCTAATATCTTTTAAAACCATGATGTTTTCATAAGATTTTCTTACCTTAGATACTTCTATTACTGCCACACTCGGTCCTCCCTTTAGTCAAATTTCATGCGCCCTTCTAAATATTTAAAGAACATCGTCAATATTAATGTCATCAATAAATAAATAACTCCTGCCAAAAAGAAGGGGACAATGGTAAAATCCCGGTTCACTGCAGTTTGGGCAAAATGCAAAATTTCCGGAACGGCTACAGCATAAAGTAATGCCGTATCCTTTACTAAGGTGATGGACTCATTGGCAACAGCAGGAAGGGCTACCCGAATCATTTGGGGGAGTATTATTCTCCTTGTTGTTTGCCATTTGTTTAGTCCGAGTACTTGACTTGCTTCGTATTGTCCTTTATCAACGGCTAATAGGGCTCCCCGAAAAATTTCCGCAAAATAGGCCGCATAATTTAAAACAAAACCAAGGACTGCTGCAACAAAACGATCCAGGACAAGATATTTCCCCACTACTGGCAACAACGGTAAACCAAAACAAATAAATAGAAGTTGAAGCAACAGGGGCGTTCCCCGCATAACGTATATATATCCCCGCGCGATCCAGGCCAAAAGTCGGATTTGGCTAGTAACTGCTAAGGTTAATAAAAATCCAATGGGAACGGAAAGGATTATGGCCAAAAGAAATAACAGGATCGTTGCCTTTGCTCCCTCTAACATTGGCCATAGGATGGAAAAAATATATTGAATGGACATCGTGATTTCCTCCAAAAAATTTACGCATGATTCGTCCGATTTAAGAAAACGGCCCCTGACAAGTTTTTTGCCAAGGGTCTTTTCATGATCATAGGACACCTAAAAAACTATTTCAGCACTTTATCTACACCAAACCATTTTTTGGAAATTTCAGTTGCCGTACCATCTTTATTCATCTCATCCAACACCTTTTGCAATTTTTCCAGTAGAGCTTCATTTCCCTTTTTTACACCTATGCCGTACTGCTCGGAAGCAAGACCATCCTCTAAAGCTTTAAAGGTACCCGGTTCCTTCGTCATATAATAGTCGATTACTACTTCATCTATGATTACAGCGTCAATCCTTCCGATTTTTAAATCATTTAAAGCCAGGACATTATCGGCATATTCAACAACATCTTTAACGGTATTTTGAACCGGGGAGGATGCTAATGCATCAGCTGCTGATGATAGGGATTGAAGTCCAATCACTTTTCCCTCTAAATCTTCCAAACTGGTAATGGGAGAATTGGCTAAAGTTACAACGACTTGTTCATTCTCCAAGTACGGTTTCGTAAACAGAACTTTTTCCTTCCGCTCTTCGGTGATTGTATAACCATTCCAAATTAAATCAATCCGACCACTGGATAGTTCCGATTCTTTCGTTTTCCAATCAATCGGCTGGAATTTAACTTCCATTCCCATCCGCTTTGCTGCTTCCTTGGCATAGTCAATATCAAATCCGACAATCTCATTATTTTCATCCCGAAATCCCATCGGGGCAAATTTATCGTCAATCCCAATAACCAATGTGTTTTCTCCTTCGGAATCTGTTGAAGTACCCGAACATGCCGTTAAAAATAAGGAGAAAATCAAGATTGTAATGAAAATCATGAAAAACCGCTTCATATTTTTAACCACCTTTGCAACATTTTTATACTTTAGTTTGCTAATGTATTAGAGAAATGAAATGTGATAGGAATAAATTAACATTGGTCAGCCGATTCTGTCAACCTTTTTTTCATTAGCGAACTAAAGATTTTTTCCGGTATTTCATTACATCCAAGAAAAAATTTTTGGGATTCTTAGCCGAATATTCCTTTTTCATGTTTTTTGCATATTCATGGAGGAATGAATTGTCTATTTAACAAATTTTGGGCAAAATAGATTTGGAGACAGAACTACTCTAAAACTTTTTATGAAAGGGGTTGTTTAATGTGTACAGAACCGTAAATGACTTTTTGGCAGATTGGTCGAGGGCTGCAGAAGGTACCCGAAAGGTGCTCGAATCTGTGACCGATGATAAATTAAATCAGGCGATCGTTGAAGGACATAATACTTTAGGCTGGCTAGGTTGGCATATAACAACAAGTGTTTCCTTCTTTGCAAAAGTTGCCGGTCTTTCCGTATCATCTCCAGGGGATAAAAATCAAATTCCGACTCGTGCCAAAGAGATTAGCCGTGCCTATAGCAAAGTAGCTGATGAACTCAAGAAACATGTGGAAGAAAACCTTACGGATGAGAGCTTACTAGAAGAAGTTCAAGGATTGGGACAACCCATCCCCCGTGGCGCACTGCTTAGAACGTTGATTGATCATCAAACCCATCACCGTGGTCAAATGACGGTTTTATTGCGCCAAGCAGGGCTCCCGGTTCCCGGGATTATGGGTCCTACCAAGGAAATGAGTGCATCCCCAAGGTCCTAAGATTTATGGTTGATCCTATAAAAAACCTCCTAAAACGTGTAAAGTCACATTTTAGGAGGTTAATTTTCGGACAAGCAGATCCCTAGGCACTCTATCCTAATTGGATGGGAAAATCCTATTTTTGATATTATCCCCTTTCCATCTTTTTTATAAATATCCTTTGATGCCGCCTGCTACTATAGCCGGAATAATAAAATCCATTCGCTACAAAATCTTTCCTAAGTACATTCCTTAATTCCTTCGCTTTTTGAAATACGTTTTTCAATAATGTGTAAGTTTGATAGGTTGCTCGGATATCAAGGCATTCCCGCTCGGAATGTTCATTGTGGTAGCCTACAGACAGATTCACACTTTGGATTCCATGTTCCGCCCATATCCTGGTATCACTGCTTCCTCCTTCAGTGCATGCCCAGCCGTTAAGGCCCGACTCCTTTGCGACCCTTTCAAAAAAACGTCCATATTCTTTCCCGCAAAAAGGAATCTCACCCCTGCAGGAAGTCACAATATCCCCACTTCCTCTCCTGTCGAGGACAATGCCTGCTTCAACTCCCCAAAGAAAATATTCTTCTACTTGTCTTGCTCCAACTAAACCGACT
>Ga0207865_102193_pt1 | contig 11972 bp, 11 predicted proteins | sample HigsolmetaAR204D_FD_184836 | JGI IMG/M metagenome (GOLD analysis project Ga0207865, IMG submission 184836) | Ionic liquid and high solid enriched microbial communities from the Joint BioEnergy Institute, USA - AR20-4-D (SPAdes) (version 2) ...
CTTTTTTTCAGTTCAGCTTTTATGATTTTATGAATTTTATCACCGGTCCCGATTGGAACGGTACTCTTAATGACAATTGCTTTATATTCATTCATCAACTTTCCAATCTGTCGTGCCGCTTCCTCTAAATAAGATAAATCCGCTTCTCCGTTCGGTAAGGAAGGTGTGCCGACGGTAATAAATAAAATTTCGACTTGATCGATAACTTCCTCTATATTTTCGAAAAACAAAAGATTTCCGCCGGCAATAAGTTTTTTTAACAGTTCCTCCATTCCCTCTTCATAAAAAGGGAGAATGGACTTTTTTAACTTGTTTAATTTTTCTTGGTCATTCTCTACGACATATACCTTGTGTCCATAATTGGCAAACGCTACACTGGTTGTAGTTCCGACATATCCTGCCCCAATAACGGCTATATTCATAAGATTCACCTCGATTCTTTTATTTTTCTTCTAAACAGGGCACTCTGTGTTTATATAGCTAATGGGTATATATTCATGTACCCACGAAATCAAACTGGACAGAATGGAATGTAAGTGAATCGTTATGACAAAAGATAAGCGTACTCTTACACGAAGCAACGAACTCGATCCCCTGTTTTATACGGCTGATTTCTGTTTTTTAGCGAAAGATCTTGCACTCGGCAGTTTTATGTCAAATGATAGAGATGATGCCCATTTTCAAATCAATGATCAAAGTGTCCATTCTGACCAGGTGAAAACTGTTCCACTTTACTCATTAGCTGCTTGTTAATCGAAGTGTTCAAACTTTTTCAGATCTCCCCATGTCCTTCATAACGACCTTCGTTCTAACTGTTTAAATTTTCGGGGGCAATCACTTCTTTCAGATACTTTAATATGTCTTCTTGCAAGTCTGGTCGCTGTAAAGCAAAATCAATTGTCGCGCGGACAAACCCGACCTTGCTCCCGATATCATAGCGCTTACCTTGAAATTGATAAGCTAATACTGTCTGTGATTGATTCATGATTTTAATAGCATCTGTTAATTGAATTTCACCATTGGAATCCGGCGGCAACTCTTTCAAAATATCAAAAATCTCCGGTCTTAAAATATACCGTCCCATAATGGCAAATCGGGAAGGAGCTTCATCTTTTTTTGGTTTTTCTACTAGCGTTTCAATATTGAAGATATTTTCTTCGATCTCATTTCCTTTTGGTTTTATAATTCCGTATTTGGAAACATCATGTTCGTCTACTGGCTGAACGCCTACGATTGAGGAATGATAACGATCATAAACTTCCATCAATTGTTTTAAACAAGGCTTCGAAGAGTCGACGATGTCATCGCCTAGCAATACAGCAAATGGCTCATTTCCAACAAAACTTTTCGCACAGTAAATGGCATGGCCAAGTCCTTTCGGCTCTTTTTGACGAATATAATGAATATTAGCCATATTTGAAATTTTTTGTACTTCTTTCAGCAACATTTGTTTGTTTTTCTTAAAAAGAGTTTCTTCTAGCTCATACGATTTATCAAAGTGATCTTCAATCGAACGTTTGCTGCGTCCGCTTATGACAATAATATCCTCTATTCCAGAAGCTATTGCTTCTTCAACAATATATTGAATGGTTGGTTTATCCACAATCGGAAGCATTTCTTTTGGCAATGCCTTTGTTGCAGGAAGAAACCTTGTCCCCAGCCCTGCTGCCGGTATTATCGCTTTCCGAATCATCAACCTGACCTCTTCTCTAAAACAAATCTTTATTTTTGATAGTCCTAACTTGTTGTTTTATATATTTTAAAATATCAAAACGTATTTAAAGATTTGCTCAGTGTCTCAATTTCTTATAGCTGCTTATTGCCTTTTAGTGAGTCAACTATCCACAAACAGTGATAGAAACGAATGATGCTTCTTTCCAGCCATCATAAGTTTTGGGAAACCATATGCCGTTTTAACTGTCTCTGCGTCGATGACGTCTGCGTGTATGCCTATTATCATGGCTACGTTTATAGTATTTGGAATACCAAACGCTTTTTCTAACGGTTTCTCCATCCACATCCAATATGGTGTATTTAATCTTATCTTCATGTTCCAATTCTTTATCCTTTTTATGTTTCACTTCATATTCCGATTCTTTATCCTTTTTATGTTTCACTTCATTTGCACTCGTTTTTGCTGTACTTTTTTGTTCATTTTCTGAAGTTGGAATCGCATGATTTGCTTGACTCCAAACTTCCAGTATCTCGGATGCCACCCGATCCCATTGATACTGGGAAACAGCCAGTTCTCTTCCTCTTTCTCCCATTTTTTTCATTAAAGATTTGTCAGATAAAATTCGGGAGATTTTTGCTACGAAATCTTTGGGATCTTCCGGGTTTTCTACAACAAGACCATTTTCTCCTGAATGAATGACTTCCGGGTTGCCGCCCCGTGCGGTTGTGACGATCGGAAGTCCTGCTGCCATTGCTTCATAATGCACCCGAGCTAGCGGTTCTTGCCATTGCGAAGTACATACAAATAAATCAGCTGCAGCAAACCAATTCTGTATTTCATCCGGTGCCACAAAGCCTGTTGTTATAACCGGCACTGGCAGCTTTTTGGCTAATGCTCGTACGTAAGCCACATAATCGGTTATGTTATTTTGGCTAAACCAATTGCTGCCTACAATAACGAGAGCTAAATCTTTGAATTTTCTTGAAAGTTCAGGCAAGGCTCTAACTAATTTATCGACCCCTTTATTGCGCGAAAGCCTTCCGGCGAATAAAAGCACCGTTTTGCCCTCTAAACCATTCGCTTTTCGAATTTCCTTGCGTTTTTTTTGCATCTTTGGATGACTTCCGGGTAAAAATCTCTCGATATCTACTCCGGAATAAATCGTGCGAATCTTTGACGATGCTTGTGGATAAAGTTGACGTATGACATTCCCAACATAATCACTGACCGTTACAATACCAGAAACTTCTTCCAAAGCTGCTGTTGCTTCTTCTGAATCGATTTTTTCCGCATTGAACATATCATTGTGCATGCTTAAAGTTATCTTAGAATGAGGAGCGGCCTTACGGACAGGAATGACAAGGCGTGGACGGTTAAAAATGTGGATAAGGTCGAATGAGTTTGATTCAACATATCGAATCACACCTTCTCGATATATTTCGAAGATTTTTCCCGGTACACGTACATAATGAATGCCGTCTACAGTTTCTTGATCAGGAAGAGAAGGATCATCAGTCCCTAAAACGGTAATATCATGATGCTTGCTTAAATGTGGAAGAACACCGGAAATATAAGTTTGAATCGCTCCTCCGCGTACGGGAGGCACAGGGAGCTTTTCCGTACAGATCATCAAAATTTTCATGTCATTTCACTCTCTTCCAATCATTTTGAATTTCCTCCAAGACCGGCCATTTAGTCTTATCCGTTTCGATAATGGTTTTCATTAATTGTACAGTTTGTTCATTTAGAAACAATTCAGGTTCATACACAACTTCTTTTATATTTTTATAGAATTCATTCGGAAGTGATAAATCAATCATAAGAATCTCATATAATTCAGGAGAGATGGGATTTGATTCATGATAAGCTTTAATCATCTCTCTTATCCACTTTGCATCCCATTTATATAAGTCCGCCATGGTTCCCGAAATCAGCTTTCTTAAATCACGAATCGGGAGATCATAGGCAACACCGTCAAGATCGATAATCCACATCCCGTTCTTGCCCATTTGGCCATTAGACCAGCCATAATCCTGATGAACTAAGCCCCAATGGGAATTGCCATGTTTGACTAATTCATAATACTTAGATTGATCCAGTCTTTCCAGACTTCTTCGAGCTTGCTTTTCAAATTCATCTACCACGTCTAATAAGTACGAACTTGCGGGAAGCTCTTTATAAGCTTTAGCAATGTTTCGAAACCAATCCATTTTAGTAATGACGTTTTCATAATTGCTTCGCCATTTGTGCAATCTTGAAGCTGTTTCTGCTTGGCGTGGGGGGACATAGCCTTTGCTTAATCGATGAAATTCACCCAGTGCGGAACAAAGCAATTTGGCTCCCTCTAAATCTTTTGTAACAGGTGTTAACGACTCAATCCACTCTGCGACGAACCATAGCTTTCCTCCCGCCTCGACATAATTGGCTCCATCTTTTGTCTTGACAATGGGCGGTACTCTGGCGTGCCGAACATCAACTAAATATTCCTGAGCTCCCAAGCTAAATAAACTCCTGGTTGGTCTTCTGTGCAACAGCTTTAAGCTTTTCGGTCCCTTGCTCGTTTCAATCTTCCAAATACATCCCCCTTTATCAGGTTTCGTTGTAACGACCTGCATGCTTTTTACCGAAAAATCATAATGCTTTAAAACTTTATCTGCCAACTTTTTAATATAGTCAGGTACAAAAAACTCATGAGTGGTTTCATTCACTTCCCATGGTTCAATGAAAGTCTTCTCCACTATATCCCTCCTATAAAATCAAAATGAATCTTCATGGGATTACTATATCGTCCATCTTGTGTAAAGTTTGTCAAGACACCCTCGATTTTGTCTTTCTGAAGTTGGGCGTTTTTCGTCATCCATGGGAATTCATCAGCCATTACGCTTTCTTTAAATTATGATTTATAAAAAGATTTGTCTAATACACTTGACCCGTTTATTAAGAGATTGTTAAGGAATTGTATCCGTTCAGCTCATTGTTGTGATCAACACTCCCCCCAAAAAAACATTAACCGAATAAAGTAAAATGGCCGTCTTCAAATGCCTAACCGACAGTTCATAAATAAAAGAGGACAAGTTTACCCTTGACGGCTTTTAACCTGCCTATCACTTTGTAAGAAAATTCAAAAAAGCACTCCTCTTCATGCGGATATATGATATCTTAAAAACGATGGTTGGAAAGAGTGCTTAATAGCTTTCATAGCGAAAAGTGGTTTGGCTGACAAAACTGTACAGAAGGAAGAACGATCGGAAAAGATTCTATCCAATCTTTCTGGTAGACCGAAAAAAGAAATGCACACTTCATGTTGTTTTTTGGCGAACAAAAGCAAACCGTTTGGAAAGTAGTTTGAAAAGGATGATTGAGAGGAGGCTCTTTTCTGCCTATTCACGGATGAAATACGGTGTTTACAACCAGAAACAGCGGTTGATCGAGATATGATAAGAGGAACGATCGGAAAGCTTCATAAAATGATTTCAATCTAGTTGTTCCATCTCTTTTAAAAAATATTGTAATGAAATAATAAATGAAAGGTGATAGAAATGAAATGGATCATTCGCAAAATGGAAAAAGAAGACATAGAACAAGTCCAACAAGTTGCAAAAAGAAGTTGGAATGATACCTATGAAGGCATCATCCCACATAAAATTCAGGAAAGTTTCTTACGTTCCGCCTACCATGATGAAATGATGCTAAGACGTTTAGAGCAGTCTTTTATATTCGTTTCAGAAGCTAACGGCAAAGTTGTAGGTTTCGCAAACTTTTCCCCGGTAAAAGAAAATGGAACGACTGAACTGCTAGCTATTTATCTACTTCCGGAATATCAAGGCAAAGGAATAGGAACAGCTTTGCTAAAGGAAGGAATCAAGAATTTAACAGGGGCAAAAAAAGTTTTCGTTGACGTAGAAAAAGACAACCAAATCGGAACAAACTTCTATAAAGCGAAAGGATTTGAAATGGTTTCTGAATTTGATGATGACTTTGATGGGCATATTCTAAAAACAGTCAGAATGGTCTTGATAATTTGAAGACTTTCTGAAAACATAGTGAAAAAATGACATTTTACAAATATGGAAATATAAATAACAGGTGGAAAAATATAAAAAGATGATTAGAGCAAATAACAAGGAAATTAACAAATTCGTCATTAAGAAAAATGAACTGGACAGCCTTTGTGATTCTAACACCAGATCACAAAAAAACTCCCCAATTTTCGGCATCGTTTCTCCACTGTTTCTAACACAGTTATTTTGAAACGAATTTCTGCTGTTTTTCGGGGAATTTTAAACTATTGTAATTGAGAAGTTTATCAGTGTAATTCTGTTGTCACAATACAGCTAGCTGTCCACACTAGTTGATGAATGCAGTCTTTCTTTTAATTTTACGCTTTCTCTGTAGTCCATGTTTTAATGATCGGCCCAGATATCCAAAATCCAAATGGGTAGACCCATTAACTTGTTATTTTTCCATTTTATCTATCAGTAGTAATAGAATTCAAAGTCCTTACTATTTCTTCACCGAGTCTATATCCCATCAGTGGTGGAACCGCGTCACCTATTTGTTCGTATCTATCTTGTCTGGAATCTGAATGAAAAATAACATAAGGCCCTTTAAAAATATACCAATCCGGAAATGTTTGCAATCTTGCCGCTTCACGCGGCGTCAATGCTCTGTTTAGATCAGGGTGTATCATTTCATCAAAACAATGAGATGTCACCGTAAAACTAGGGGCGTCACTTTTCAATCTTCTATATCTGGCACCATAGGGTTTTTTAGGAAAATATGCTTCTCTTAATTCTATATTTCCTTCTGAAATTAATCTTTCGGCAGCAGTTTTCATACTTTCTCCCGGTAAAATCAAAGACATTCTCTTTATTATCTTAGGATAATGGTTACTTGCTTTATGTGAATCAAGACTCTCGTTATCAACATCATTTTTAATTTGATATTTGGGATGTATTCCCCGTACGAATTTTAAAAAATTCTTGTGAGATAAATCTTTAATTAATTCAATTTCTGATTTGCTTAATTTATGATGATCAACTTCTTCTCCAACGTCAACACACGGCAAATCTCCTAAAGCTTGTTTTGCAGTCACATAATTTAAATCAGTGTCAGGCCCATGTGTCTTTTTTGGATAATTAAAAAAAACATTTTCATATTTATTATTGATACCTACCAAAAATATTCTCTCCCTGTTTTGTGGAACTCCATAATCAGCACAATTAATCAAAACATCATTTTTATGGCAAGAAGCCAATCTGAATGATACACCATTTTCGGGATCAACTTTTTCAAATTCCTCGCAGACTTCTGAAAACATTGATCTGTTACTTTCGACCTTTTTCTTTGATAGTATTCCTTTTACATTTTCAAAAAGCAATATACTTGCATCTACCGATTTTGCTATTCTGGACATATTTATGAAAAGAAAATCCCGTTCATCATTTTCTATCCTTTTTCCAGCAATCGAAAAACTTTCACAAGGGGGTCCACCTGAAACCACATCAACTTTTTCCGTTAAAAATCTCTCTCTAAGAATCTTTTTTATTAATTCGTTGGATACTTTTCTAATATCACCTTTAATTAATAATGTTTTTTCATTAGGTAAAAACAAATCTTCAAAGGAATTTTGACGATTTAAATATATATCGAGATCCAATACATCCGCCTCATGGTTAGCTATATAAGTTTCCACTGCTTCGTCATTAATTTCTATTGCTATCAAAGGCTTAATTCCTGCTAATTTAAGCCCAGTAGTTAAGCCGCCGGGACCTGAAAACAGATCTATACTTGTATATTTATAATAAGACATAAAAATCACTCCTTGTTTATATTTTATGGTACAATAAAAACTCAGAAAACGATAAACTTATAAAAGTATTTCTCTTTATTAATATAATGAAAAAACTTGGAGGTGTAACCTTTGAAATACAAAACTCTTGATTTATTTGCAGGAATAGGCGGAATAAGAAGAGGTTTTGAATTAACAAAAAAATTTAAAAATGTTATGTCCGCTGAAATAGATGATTATGCTTGTAAAACATATGAATATTTATTTAAAGAAAATCCAAAAAATGATGTTACCAGTAATGAATTTAAAGAACAGGTTGAGAATTTAGAATATGATGTCTTATTGGCGGGATTTCCTTGCCAAGCATTCAGTTCTGCAGGTAAAAAAGAGGGATTTAGAGATAAAACCCGCGGAACTTTATTTTTTGATATCGCCGATATTCTTGACAGAACCAAACCCAAAGCATTTATGCTTGAAAATGTAGAAGGGTTAATTACCCATAAAAAAGGCAAGACCTTTCAAACCATTTTAGAAGTACTTGTAAAAGAACTAAATTACAAAGTCGTAGGTGTACATTTAGATTCTAAAGGAAATTTAATATATAATCCAAGAAGCTTTCTATTAAACTCAAAAAATTTTGGACTCCCTCAAAACAGGCCGCGTGTTTATATTGTCGGATTTAGCTTGGATCATTATGGTGAAATTGCAAAAATGATTCCTTTTAAAAAATTACCAACAGAACGGAAAAGAGGACCTATATTTAAAGATATTAATGAAATATTAGAAAAAAATGTTCCAGAAAAATATTATCTATCCCAAGGATATCTTGAAACTCTGAAAAAGCATAAAGAAAGTCAAAAGAAAAAAGGTAATGGTTTTGGATACCAAATTATCAACAGTCCCGGAATTTTAAAGCCTATATCAAATGCAATTTTAGCAACAGGAGGGTCAGGAAAAGAACGAAATTTAATTTATGATTTCAGAGAGGAATTTGTTGGTAAAAAATTAAAAAATAAAAAAACGCCATTGAATTCAGAAGGAGTTCGAGTAATGACTCCCCGAGAATGGGGGAAACTTCAAGGATTTATCGGATATGCATTTTTAGACGAAGACGGAAATGATAAATTTGATTTTCCGCCTGGAATCAGCGATACCCAAAAATATAAACAATTTGGAAACTCAGTTACGATTCCAGTAATCGAGGAAATTGCATACGAGATTGCAAAAACACTGGATTGGCTGGAAAGTGAAACTCAAACATTTCATAAAGAATTTGTTGCAGTCGCCCGTTAAAGGGCGACTTTTTCATTTAAACCGAATTTGCAAATTGAGCTTATAATAATATTTATTATTTTCTTTATATACCTCTCCGAATTTATAACGACTACTAGATGGTGTATCTAACAAAGTATTATTTAATAAATATTCTTGAAATTCGTTACGATTATAAATGTGGTAACAAACAATATCTCCATCTTCTTTCACTATTAAATATCCCCCTGTCGCATCATAATGTCCTGTCCAACTTCTTTGAGGAGTCATGCCTAAAGCCACATCCGTAAGAAAATTTTTTATTTTATACTCATAAAATTTATGATGTTTAGATTGATTAAAAGCAATAGGATTACTTTCTTCTAATATTTCAACTAATTCTTTAATCGAAGCAGACTGTCCACTATAGTAATATAAAAGCAATTGAGACAAAATTTCTGGTAACAAGGAGTCGATCATTTGAAGATTTAAATATAAATTTTCACTTTGAATGCCGCAAAATTTCAAGATAACCTTATTTGAAATTAAAAACTTTGTTCTATCCTTAATTTTAGATCGTGTCTTAATGTTATTAACTATATTCATTAAATCTTCTGTTGTGTAATTATTGTCAAGTGTTTCAACCTCATAAATAAAATTTGTTGATTCTCCTGGATTGAGAAGAGTTGAATTCCCCCCCAACCTTGATTTTATACTAAAACCTAAAGTGGGAGTTGTATTTGTGTTCAAATCATGTACTACTATTGTTATATCCCGTTTGTTCCCGGATGCAGATTTTAACTTTTCCACATAAATTTGCTTTAAAAATTCCTCAATCTCAGGAAATTTAAATGAACTTCCTTTAGAACTTTTCAATAAGTTAAAAAGTTCTTTTGCTTTTTCAATAAATTGTGCTCTGCTCACTTCTAAAAGTTTTTTACCTTCCGAATTAATAATATTAATGTTTGATTCTCTTTTGTAAAAGTATTTACCATCACTTTCTTCCCTTATTACTGACACTAACGGATAAAAAATGGAATTAATTCTTTCAAGGTTTTCATTTCCCCCATAGATAACTCCATCACCTAATAATTTCAAGAATGTGTATACTTCGCTCCACTCACCTTTATTTCCTTTCATCAAAACATCCCTTCATATCTCTTCCAAAAATATTTTGATATAATTATAACACTTTCATACATTTCCTTCTAAGAGTATAATATAAAATAAATCATTTTATGGGTGATTATAATGAACTTAAAACCTCCTTCAGAATCAAGAAGTAAAAATATGAGTGCCGTAAAGTCAAAAAAAACCAAATTAGAAGAAAAAGTAAGTAAAGAACTTTGGAAACGAGGATTAAGATTCAGAAAAAATGTTAACAATTTATACGGGACGCCAGATATAGCTGTCAAAAAATATAAAACTGTAGTTTTTCTTGATTCTTGTTTCTGGCACGGTTGTAAAATACATGGGACAATACCAAAAACAAACAGGGAATTTTGGGAAAAGAAAATAAAACGAAATATCGAAAGAGATAAAGAGGTTACAGATTATTATATCAACAAAGGATGGAATATATTAAGAGTGTGGGAGCATGATTTAAAAGCGAATTTTGATAAAACTATTGAAAAAATAATAAAATTTTTGGAGACAAATCGAAAATAGACTTGCCTCTTCACAAGTGTTTGGGATTTAAGCGGAACAATGACAATTAAGACAGGTGGGTACATTCACACAAGTCTCTTCCTTTGGCCAACTAAAAGTCTGTTTCTATCAGAAGCGAGCATCTTGAAACGCAGATGGGGCAGGCTCAACGATAATCTGATTTTGAGCTGCTGCGATCAATCGATTGACAAAAATTTTCGCTTTTACAACTTGTCCAAAGCACCGACATGGAACAGATCATTGATTCGTTTCATTGGTAATAACCAGTGGCGCCCAATAAGAAAAAAGTAAACGTGCTTCAGATTTTTGTATTGGAAGTGGATGAAGAAATTCTTTTATGCTCGGATTGTTGTTACGGTTTTTCTTGAAATTGGGATAGTACTTAGTTCAGCTACTTTTAATCATCATTCCGAAAAAGCATTATATCATTCATCGATTAGACTTTGCGGATAATGGTTTATAATTACATTATAAAATTGTATAACTACTTCTTTTCCATCATATTTTAACAACAAAAAAACAATAATTATTTTTATATTCAATAACGATTTTAATAAAACCCCTATTAACCGTAACCAGGTGATCCCGACAAAAACGCTCCATTTGAGTTTAAATTCGCCTAATTCCTTTATATTTTCATGATATTTTAAATTGGAAAGTGGTTCTTCTATGTCCAGCTCTCCTACTTCTTTCAAGTTAGTGGCATTTACAATAATCATTATCTGCTATGAATAATTATCCAGTCCTCAAAAGGTTATCGATCGTATGAGCCACTTCTCATTTTATTATAACTTTAGTCAGTTGAGCTCGCGATAGCGAAACAATAAACCACCTGCTATGCGGATGGGGACGATCGGTTAAACAAAAAAACTCACTTCCCATTATAATATAGATTGTTCAAACATTAGGAAATATTTACAAGAACAAGTATAACATGATTTAGCATTAGATAAATTAAGAGTGAAAGAATATGAAGACCCTTTGGATGGTGGTAAGTAATACGAAAACTCCTTTAAGGAGCAGGCAAAAGAGGAGAAAGCAATGAGACTTGAATGCTAAATGAAAGCTGGCGCCCTTAGACGCCAGCAGGTAATTTAGGCTTATAGCTTGGGCAAACCACCCTTTTGGGGGTTATGATTTTAATCAATTGCAAATAATCACTTAATATTTTGCTTCTTTCATATATGATTGCTTACATTTCATGTTTTTTAATTGGTCAGCATCTTTCATATAGATTTTCCAAATGGGCGATGAATGTAACATGCTTTTTAGGCCTGTTCATCTTTCTGATACTGAAATGTTGCATATTGCTCCGGTTTTGAAGCATATTTTCACGATATCCTTAATCCAGCTAAGTAATTTTATAATTGATCGTACTTCACAAACAACGGTGAAAAACCTGAGCCTCACCGCAATTGTTTGTGATGATAATTACATCGTTTTATACCATCTCTTTTTTCAGCTTTCTGCCCCCCTATGATTGGGTATTTTTCTTGGCCAGTTCTTTTCGGTCGGGTGCCATAGGAGGCTGTTCCAGCCATCTATTTTTAATCATGATATTGGCCCCGTCTTCAGCATATTTCTGTA
>Ga0207865_102196_pt1 | contig 11965 bp, 9 predicted proteins | sample HigsolmetaAR204D_FD_184836 | JGI IMG/M metagenome (GOLD analysis project Ga0207865, IMG submission 184836) | Ionic liquid and high solid enriched microbial communities from the Joint BioEnergy Institute, USA - AR20-4-D (SPAdes) (version 2) ...
AATTCTCCCCGAGGTTGCAGCAAAAGTGCCCGATGTCCTCTACGCCATTGTGGGGCAAACGCATCCCGAGGTGAAGAAAAGGGAAGGCGAGCAGTACCGGGAAGAATTGCTGGAGATGGTCAAACAGAACGGTCTGGAAGAACATGTCGTCATGATCGACCGGTACTTGGAAGAATCCGATCTGATCAATTGCCTGATGGGGTGCGATTTGTACATCACGCCTTACCCCGGGTTGCAGCAGATTACCAGCGGAACGCTGGCGTATGCCGTGGGATTGGGGCGGCCGGTGTTATCCACACCCTATGCCTACGCTGCCGATCTGCTCAAGGATTATCCAGAACTGCTGCTGGATGCGGGGGACCGGAACGCGTGGGCGGATCGAATCGTCTCCCTGCTCCAGGGGAACGGCAGCTTGCAGGAGTGGAGCGAAAAAATCGGAAAGTTGGGGAAAACCATGCACTGGCCGGAAGTCGGCCGGCAGCACGCAACATTGTTCGCAGGGATGAAACAGGGAGAATATGCGCATGTCGTGTTTTGACCATGTGATTCGGCTTACCGATGATACCGGAATCATGGAGCATGCTCTGGGCCGGATCCCGCGCCGGAAGGAAGGGTACAGCACGGATGACCAGGCCCGCGCGCTGTGGATGTGCCTGGAGTGGCTCGATTTGACGGGAGAGGAAGATGCGGAAAAACTTTACCGTTTGATTGATGTGTATCTGTCTTTCTTGCTGTGGGTCCAGAAGGAAAACGGACACTTTCACAACAACATCGCCTACGACCGCACAAGGGAAGTGGAAATGCCTTCCGATGACTGCCTGGGCCGGTGCTTGTGGGCGGGGGCGCAGGCCGTGGTTCGCCTGCGGGACCCGCATCGCCGGATTGCGGCAGAGACCCTTCTGGAAAAGGCACTGACACAAATTCCCGGTTTGCGCTATCCGCGCGGGTGGGCGTATGCGATGGCGGCCACAAGTTTTTTGATTCTGAATGCCGGACGAACCGATCTGAATCCGAACCTTGAGATGTTGACGCAGAAATTGCTTGACTCCTACCGCATGCACGCTTCCCCGGGCTGGAGCTGGTTTGAACCCGTTGTCTCCTACAGCAGCGGCCTGTTGCCCTGGGGCCTGTTGTCCGCGTACGAAGTCAACCGGGATCCAAATGTCCTCGCTTCCGGCCTGGAAAGTCTGGATTTTCTGATTCAAATCTCAACAAATGAGAGCGGACAAATCCGTCCGGCCGGAAACCAGGGCTGGTGTACGCGCGAAAGCCGGGCCGTATGGGACCAGCAGCCGATCGACGTGATGAAACTTTGCCTGGCAGCCGCCAAAGCGTATCAGATTACTGGCGAGATGCGTTACAGAGCGGTGGCGGCAAACTGCCGGGAGTGGTTTTACGGGGCCAATGACGCGGCTGTGCCGCTTGCGGATCCGAGGGAAGGAAGCTGCTGCGACGGAATCGGAAAAACAGGGGTCAACTTGAATCAGGGAGCGGAATCAACGATCGCCTACCTGATCACGGAAGTTATCTGGAAAAAAATGGAATAGAATGATGGGGGAGTAAACTTGAGCACTGCACGTCATCATTCCATCCGGATACCGGAGCAGGTATTCCGGGAGTACGACATACGCGGAAAGGCGTTTCAAGATATTGATCTGCCTTTCTGCTACCTCCTGGGCAAGGCGTTCGGGCAAAACGTCAGGTCTGGCGGTGAAAGCCGGGTCGTGGTGGGTCGTGACAACCGCAAGTCCTCGCCGGATTTTCACCGTGCGCTGGTCAGCGGATTGCAGGCGTCCGGTTGTGTCGTCACCGACATTGGGGAAGTGACCACACCGATGTTTTACTACGCGCTGCACCATACCGGCTGCCCCAGCGGCATCATGGTGACGGCCAGCCACAATCCCGGCAGCGAGAACGGCTTCAAGATCGCCAGGGATTTCACCACGATTTACGGCGAAAAAATTCAGGAGCTGCGCAAGGCGATGTGCAAACTCGCCGAGGCGGAAGAGATCCCGCAATCCTACCTGTGGGACAGCGGCGCGATTCAGCAAACGGACATCGAAACGCCGTATTTGTCGATGCTGCAGGAAAAAATCAAGCTGGGACCGCGGAAGCTGAAGGTTGTGGTGGATTGCGGAAACGGCACGCCGTCCCCGTTTGCTCCCAAGGCGCTGCGGAACTGGGGTTGTGAAGTGGTGGAACTGTACTGCGAATCCAATCCCGACTTTCCTCACCATCACCCGGATCCGGTGGATCCGAAAAATCTGCGCGATCTGATCAACCGGGTGATCGCCGAGAAAGCCGATCTGGGCGTCGCCTTCGACGGTGACGGAGACAGGCTGGGCGTGGTCGACGAGAAGGGCAATATTCTCTGGGGCGACCAATTGATGGTACTGTTCTGGCGGGAAATCCTCCCCAACTATCCCGGTTGCGAAGCATTGGTGGAAGTCAAATGCTCCAAGGCCTTGGTTGAAGAAATTGAAAGGTTGGGCGGCAAACCGCGTTTTCACCGCACCGGGCATTCTCACATCAAGGCCAGCATGCGCAAGCTGAACACGCCGTTTACAGGGGAAATGTCCGGACATTTGTTTTTCCGCGACGAATATTATGGCTACGACGACGCTTTGTACGCAGCAGGGCGTTTGCTGCGCATCCTCAGCCAAACCGGAAAAAGTCTCTCGGAATGTTTTACAGACGTGCCGCGCTATTTTTCCACTCCGGAAACAAGGGTTCCCTGCCGGGAGGAGGAAAAGGCGGACGTTCTGGCCAGGGTCAAGAACTACTTTGCAAATCTCGAAAAGGTGGAAGTGGACGGAGTTCGCGTCCTGTTCCCGGACGGCTGGGGACTGGTGCGCTGCTCCAATACACAGCCCATTCTGGTGCTGCGGGCGGAAGCAGAAACAGAAGAAGGGCTGGAACGAATCAAAAAGGAGCTTGAAAAAGCTCTGCGTGCGGCTTCCGAACATTTGCAAGTTTCCTGGTAATCATTCACAGAGCGGGAGTGATGCGTATGCCTTTTTATCCGACCTCCAGCGAAGCAAGGAAGTTGGATATCAAGTCGTCTGCGGATTGCTATCCGGTCAGGTTCAAACCGATTGCACAGGAAAGGATATGGGGCGGAGATCAGCTGAAGTCGTGGTTTTCCCTGCGTGATTCCCGACCGATCGGCGAATACTGGCTGTTGTCCGCCCACCCCAGCGGGATCAGTGTCGTGGAGAATGGTCCCTACAAAGGAATGCCGTTGAATGAACTCGTCTCACGATACCCAGACGCTTATTTGGGATGCTCTCCCCAGGATCGCTTTCCGCTGCTGATCAAACTGATTGAAGCAGCGGATGATTTATCCGTTCAGGTCCATCCGGATGACCACTATGCCCGAAAAAAGGAGGGAGATTACGGAAAAACGGAAGCCTGGTACATTCTGGACCACGGCTCCACGGCGGAAATCATCTACGGCCATCGTTTTTCCGACAGGGAGCAGTACCGCCGCTCCGTTCAGGAACGGACCGTGAAGAACTATCTGCTGCACAGGCCGATTCAAAAAGACGAGCTGGTTTACGTGCCGGCCGGGACGCTGCACGCGATCCGGAAAGGAACCGTGTTGCTGGAAATTCAGCAGACCTCGGATGTTACATACCGGGTTTATGACTGGGACCGGCTGGACCAGCACGGCAAAAGCCGGCAACTGCACACGGAACAGGCGGCGGAGGTCATGTTTTCCCCGATGTCGGTTTCCTTGGCTGACTGGCAGACTCGGACGTTGTCGCAAAACGAGAAGTTCGTCCATGAACACCTTTTGACCTGCCCGTACTTTACCATCGAACGCCTGCGAATGGCCGCAGGCGCGACCTGCCCGATGCAGACGGGACGGGCGGGAAATCCGGATGTGCTGGTGTGTTTGGAAGGAGAAGGTTTTGTTTCTTGCGGACAAGAGCAACAGATTCCCTGCAAAAGAGGAGATTTGCTGCTGATTCCGGCGAATCAGCTGCGCTATCAGATTTACGCCGTCCACCCGCTAAAACTGATCCGTACTTATTATTAAGGGAAAATACGGAAGGGAATGATTTGGGATGAAAGTGCAGCGTTATTCCGGAAATCCCATTCTTTCGCCTAAGGACATAACCCCCTATTTGCCGGGATACGAAGTGATCGGCGTCTTTAACGCCGGGGTGATCCGGCACGGGGAAGAGATCATCCTGATGTTGCGGATTGCGGAACGACCGCTCAACGATGATCCCAAAGTCAGCCTGAGTCCGTATTACGATGTGAAAAACAGCAGCATGGAGGTTTATCGGCTGGAGAAGGGATTGCCGGGGTACAATTTCTCCGATGCCCGGGGAATCAGTACACCGCATGGGTCCCTGCTCACGTCCATCTCCTACTTGCGTATCGGCAGAAGCCGTGACGGCATTCATTTCACCATTGACGACCGTCCGGCGCTGTTTCCCGAGAATCAGTACGAGATCTACGGAATTGAAGACTGCCGCATCACCAAAATTGACGATACCTACTACATCAACTACTCGGCAGTCTCCAATCTGGGCATTACCACCTGCCTGGCTTCAACCAAGGATTTTTCCTACATTCAGCGGGAAGGGGTGGTGTTTCATCCTGACAGCAAAAACATAGCCATTTTTCCGCAAAAAATCAACGGGAAATATTATGCCTTGCATCGGCCTTCCAGTGCCAGCTTCGGCAAACCCTGCATGTGGATCGCGGAATCCCCGGATTTGCTGTGCTGGGGCAACCACCGCTTCCTGATGGGCTGCCGGGAGGGGGAGTGGGACGAAGCCCGCATTGGGGCCAGCTGCGTTCCCATCAAGCTGGACGAAGGCTGGCTGGAAATCTACCACGGCGCAGACCGCAACAACCGGTACTGTCTCGGGGCGGTCCTGCTCGACCTGGAGCAGCCTTGGCGCGTCATCGCCCGCAGCCGTGAACCCATTCTGATGCCGGAAACCGATTACGAAAAGGAAGGCTTCTTTGGAAACGTGATTTTCAGCTGCGGGGCACTGTTTGAGAACCAGAAGGTGAAGATTTACTATGGGGCGGCCGATACCTCGACTTGTTACGCGGAGGTCGATGTTGCGGATATTTTGGATGCCATGAAAGAATAGGCGATCCGTCTTGCCGAGCGGTTCTTCTGCACGCGCAAGACGGAAGAATTCATGTGCATGGGAGAGAGTCCTCAAGCAGGGGAGAGTGTCCGGAACGGGACACTCTTTTTTTTTGCAGAAGGGCAAAAAGCCCCGGTTCGGCTTATCACCGAACCAAGGGTTGGATGTCAAATGTCTTCGGAAAGAAGATCCGGAAAGGAATCACGGAGAGACTTACTGCTGCCGCACCGCTTCCAACATGACGCGGTCCATTTCATTCATCAGGCCAAATGCTCCGTCAACCACCAGCGTACTGCCGGTTACAAATCCGGCATCGGGATGAACGAACATCGCTACCGCATGAGCGATATCCTTCGGGTCACCGATTTGTTTCAAGGGTGTGGCTTCGGCGAGACGGTCTTCCGCCATGTCCAGGAATCCTTTTGTGAGGGCGGAGCGAATCACGCCGGGCTTGATGGCGTTGACGGTAATCCCGTATTCAGCCAATTCCTTGGCGGCTGCCTGTGTCAAGCCGACGATGGCATACTTGGCGGCTCCGTAGTGGGAAAACCCAGCAAGAGAGGTGACCGCAGCCAAAGAAGACATGTTGACGATTCGGCCGTATTTGTTGCGAATCATCAGCTTGGCGGCTTCGCGCAGACAGTAAAAGGAACCGTGAACGTGGATGTCAAACAGCCGCTTCCATTCCTCATCGGTCATATTGATCACCAGTGACATGTTTCCGGAGATCCCGGCATTGTTGACCAGGATATCCACACGTCCGCATTCCTGATCCACCATTTGGAAAAATTGCGTCACGGCCTGGGAATCCGTAACATCCAGGCGATACGTGGATGCCTTTCCTCCGCTTTCCACAATCTCTGCGGTTACTTTGGCGGCGTTGTCTTCGTTGATGTCCGTAACCCAGACATGAGCTCCCATGCTGCCCAATTTGCGGGCAATGCCGCTGCCGATTCCGCTTCCCGCGCCGGTTACTACCGCGATTTGACCCGTGAGTACACTCATTTTATCAGCCCCTTTGTCCTTTTTTGATAACGCTTCCAAGAATACCATCGCGTTATTACGGCAACCTTACAATTCCGGGCTGTTTCTTACCGCTTTATGCAACTCTTCGGGAAAAGAAGCGATTGTGAGCGGAATTCCCAGTTCGTCTTCCAGATGATGTTTGGCCTTGGCGTATACACTTCGCGCCTTGACCACAAGCTTTCGCTTTAGCAATCGGTCGACGTATTCTTCGTAGATCTGCTCGTGATAGGGGTCGGCTGCGAGAATTTTGTCATAGTAGAGGAAGGCGCTTTCAAACTGCTGTGTTTCCCAGTAATGGCGGGCCAATCTCTCCAGCAGGCGCAGATAGCGGGAATGGAGTCTTTCCCTTTCCGCAGCCAGGAAGGGGACATAGGGAAAGTCGCTTGCGAATTCCCCTTTGTAACAAGCTTCGGCTTTCCGCAATTGATCGCGTATTTCCTCGGAAAGGGGGGATTCCATTCTTTCCGTCCACTGGAGAAAATCATCTGCATCCACCTGTATGTGCTGGGTGGACAGATAGTAGTTGTCACCCTGCTGTTTGATGTAGGATGATTTTCGTCCCGATTCCCGTTCAGGCTCCAGACATTTGCGCAGGATGGACAAGGAGACGTAAAACTTGTTCTGTGCCGTTGCCATTCCGTCCTGAGGAAACAACTGTTCCATGATGTAGTCTTTCGTGAGTTTCTTACCGCGGTGAAGGAGCAGGAGAAGGAAGAGATGCACGCTTGATTTTCGGGTGATCAGGATTTTCTTGTTGCCCCTCTGAATCTCCAGCTCGCCCAGAACGTTGATGACCAGCGGCTCGACATGACGGGCAGACAACTTATCGTTGTTTGATGATTCAGAACCCTTGATGCGGTTCAGTTGCTCGAGCCACTCGTCGAGGTGATGTTTTAGCTGAGTGTAATGATGAAGGAATCGCTGCGCTTTGCGCAAACATTCCTCCGCCAAATCCAGCTGTTTTGCGTGCAGGTACGTAATGCCCAGCTCCTTGTGGGCCCAGCCTAAATCTGTATTGATCCGAAAGCGGGAAGCATGCTCGACTGCTTTTTGCCCCCATTCGATCGCTTTTTCGTAGTTCTGGCGAAGCCGGTACATCTTGGACATGGAACAGTAGGGGTACACTTTGGAGGCGTCATCGCACAAATCGGAAACCGCGATGGTCTGCAAGATGAAATCTTCAGCCGAATCGGGGTCGTTTTGTGCCAGGAACGTCTCGGATAGATTCCATAAACCATGCATCAGCACATGCGGCGCAATATTGTGCTGCTCGAAGTAAGAGAGGGCTTTGCGCGCATAGCGGATGGCTTCGGGACAGTTTTTCTGGAAGCGATAAATTTCGGAAATCATGGACAGGTTGAGCGAAACCATGGAAAAATCGCGTGCCTGTTCCGCACCTTGGGCGGAAGATTGGAACAGCCGGATTGCCCGGTCAAGATCTCCCCGAAAAAAATAAATGTTCGCCAGCCGATGCTCGGAAAGAAAGATCATGCTGTCTTTATTTCGATATCGATCGATATTTTCTTCCAGGGCAGGGATGAGCTCCTCCATAATTTCGAGGGGAACAGAGCGAAACAGAAAAAGACTTGTGGTTGCCAGAGAATGATCCGGGGAGAGCGACTCCAATGCGCCATCTACGACATGCAAAAACCATTCGGGCTGGTAGCGATTCACCATCACCCTCAACAACCGGGCCGCTTCCACGTATTCATTGCCCCATGTGTAATGAACGAAGGCGCGAAGCAGTTGGCAGTTTTTTTCATAAATTTTCCCGAGCTGGGCGTGCTTCTGATTCAATTCCGACTGACTGATTTTGCTTTTTAAACGCTGGTACAAAAAGGTTTTGAACAACTGGTGGTAACGATAAACGCCACGGTGATCCCGGGAGAGAAACAGATGATGCGCGTGGAGATGTTCGATCTTTTTTTGCGAGTCCGAAATCTCCAGCCATTGGTTGATGATAACCGGATCAAGCTCTTCCACCAAGCTGGTGTTCAGCAGGAAGGACTGCAAGTCTTCCGGCTGCTGTCCCAAAACCTCCGTCACCAGGTAACTGTAGATATCTTCGGTAATGCACATATGGGTGAGAAAATGCTTTCGCTGCATGCGATCCATGTTCTTCAGGGCATCCCAAAGTAACACCAGACTGGCTGCCCAGCCCTCCGTCTTTTGCAGGATCAACTGCAATTCCTCGGCAGACATGTCGAGGTCGAACAGTTCCCGGAATAACCCTTCCGTTTCGTCCCGGTCAAAAGCCAATTCCTTTGAGGACAATTCCGCCAACTGCTGGTTCAGCTTCAATTGCACCAGCGGCAGGTCCGGCTTGATTCGGCCGTTTATGATAAACGTGACACAGGGAGGAGCTTGCTGGAGCAACACAACCATGATTTTTCGGATTTCCTCCTGCTCTTTTAAATGGTGGTAGTCGTCCAGGACGATGAGCAGCCTTTCCTGCTGGGCCGTCAGGAGCGACACCACCTGCTTGAGCAACGCGGAGACATCCTGCTCCTCGCTGTCGTGTTTCTCCCGTGGAAAGCCAACTGTTTGATGCGAACACAAACCTTCCTGTAAGTTGGACAAAAAAACGCGAGGATTTCGGTCGGATGCTTCCAAACGGTACCATACAGCCGGCAATTTCCTTGACTTTAGATAACTGGATACCAAGGTTGTTTTGCCATAGCCGCCCTCGCTCGTAATGGAGATCAGGGTTTTGTGAAGATGTTGGTCAAGGAAATGGAACAGGCGTTCACGAGCATAGCACACCATTTCTGGGGGACTCAACTTTGGTTCCAAAATCTTCATCACGACCACCCTCCAACGCGAAAATTTCGGAAATTACCAAAAATTATAATACTTCCTCCTGCAGAAGAGAAGAATTGGTAAGAAAGCCCTTTCATTTGTAAGAACACTGTAAAATCCTTTGGTTATGATGGATTCAGTTTCCACAATCCCATGAAGAAAGGAAGGATCCATATGGCGGATACAACCAAGCAATTCCATCCCATGTACTGGATGAAAAACCCTGGCCTTACGCCAAAAGGGCAAAGAAAGGACTTCATCAATCCGGATTGGATTCCATGGACAGAGTGGCTGATGCCCGGAACGTACTTCAAACTTTTGTTCTGTGATCTTGTTTCCGGCAATTTTACCATGCTGTTGAAAGTGGAACCGAACATTAGGGCGACAGTACACTGGCATCTCCACAATACGGAGGCGTATATTATCGAAGGCGGATTCTACTATGATAAAGATGGGGATGACAAAGGGTACAAAGGCTACTACACCTGTGAAACGGCTGGTGCAGTTCATGAGCCTTTCACATCTGATGAAGGTGCGCTGATGCTGGCGATTTCCCATGGACCGATTGGCGGATACGACGACAATGGCAACCTTGTGGTGATGGCCGATGCACGGCTCCATTATTACATGGCAAAGGAAAACAACGCAATTGAATATACTACAGTGGTTGACTATACGCACGGTTCGCTGTAATCGCGCATAAGTTGTCACACCAAACAGACAAAACCTCCCATTCCAACTGTTCAGCTGGACTGGGAGGTTTTTACGTTTACCGGATTGGGCATGCACTTGGTTAACAACTTTGGAAGACAGATTTCGTCATTTTCGTTACAATTACCGTGAAGGGAACAGACCGGAGCAATCGGGAGCCGACAATCCTGAACTGTTCGTTATTTTCGCAAAGGATGTGATCATGTTGACGTTTGCAAAGGATGGCGCTGCGGTGTACCCCTTTTTGTTTCCTGCCCGGTCCGGTCTTAAATCCTACAACTTCTATCTCTTTCGGCAGGGCGATTCCCTCACCCTGATTGACGCCGGCATCGAGACGGAAGAATGCTGGCAGTTTTTTCTCCAGGGGATGGCGCAGCACGGCTTCTCGCTGCGTGATCTGACCCGGATCATCCTCACGCATAACCATCACGATCATGCCGGGTTGGTCAACCGCATCACAGCGGAGCACGAGGTGCCGGTATACGCCCATCCGGACGCCATTTACCGCTTGAAGCGGGATCCCCGCTATTTCTCCCTGCGCATCGACTTTTTCCGCAACCTGTACCAGGCGCTGGGTTGCGGGGCGGCCGGGGAGCGGCAGGTGGAACAGCTGCAGCAGGCGGCAAAGGCAAACGAACAGAAAAAAATACATGCCGAGATCCTGCCGCTGAAAGAGTCCGATCCAATTGCCGGAATGCGGGTGATCGAGACGCCCGGACATGCTCCGGACCATCTCATCTACTGGGACGAGCAGAGAAAGTGGTTGTTTGCGGGCGATCACCTGATTGGCCACATCTCCAGCAACGCCTTGATCGAACCGGATCGGGAGGGAAGGCGCATCCTTTCCCTGCTCAAGTATGCGGAATCGCTGCAAACATGCCTGGAGATCGAAGCGGAGTGGATCTGGCCGGGGCATGGCGAACCTTTTGCCGACCACAAGCCGCTGATCGCCAAGAGGCTCAAGCGGATCGAGGAAAAGGCGGACAGGCTGCTGGCGTTGGTGGAAAGAGGCTTGACCACCGCGAGCGAACTGGCCCAGGCGTACTACCCGCACAAGTACGAAAGCGAATTTTCCCTGGTTATGTCGGAAATTCTCGGCCATCTGGATTATCTGGAAAAGCAGAAGAAGGTGCGGAGAGAGGAAAAAGGAGGCATTTGGCGCTACTATCCGGCGTGGAAGGCGGATGGGCAGCAAACAGCCAGTTTCCGATGTTGAATCGGAGACTGGTTGTTTTTTTCGACAGGTTCAAAGCCTCCAGCTCCTTGACTAGCAGGAACCGCGTCCGGCCGTTTTCCGTGCGGCAGAAGCAAGAGCGGAGCACCACCGCGGAACTTTTTCCATATGCCGTATTATGCGGTTGCAAAATGACCAGGCAATTCGGAAGGCGATGGGATTTGCAAAGTCTTTTCCCGATGTGCCCAACGAAAAAATGCCAAAGGGAACAGAAGAAAGAGGAGGAACATGCCATTGCTGTTACGCTATTTTTACGACGAAAAACTTGCCCATGCATCCTATCTCGCAGGTTGCCAAGAAACCGGTGAAGCCATTGTCATCGATCCCGGCCGCGATTTGGAGCCGTATTTTCAGGCTGCCAAGGCGGAAGGAGTCCGAATCGTCGCGGCAACCGAGACCCACATTCACGCCGATTTTGTCTCCGGACTCAGGGAGCTGGGGGAGGCGCACCAGGTGAAGCTGTACCTCTCCGATGAAGGGGACGAGGACTGGAAGTATCAGTACGCGGACGGGTTGAACCATCAATTGGTGAAGGACAAAGACCGGTTTGCGGTCGGAAGCCTCGTTTTTGAAGTCATGCACACTCCCGGCCACACGCCGGAAAGCATTTCCTTTCTGCTGACCGACCGCGGCGGAAATGCGGATAGACCCATGGGGATCTTTACCGGAGATTTTGTCTTTGTCGGCGATGTCGGCAGACCGGATTTGCTGGAAAAAGCGGCCGGATACCAGGGTGCGGCAGAAGCAGGGGCCAGAGCGATGTTTCGGTCGCTGCAAAAATTCAAGCAGCTTCCGGATTATCTGCAGGTATGGCCGGCTCATGGAGCGGGCAGCGCATGCGGGAAGGCGTTGGGGGCAGTGCCGTCTTCCACGGTCGGGTATGAAAAGTTGTTCAACTGGGCGCTGGCCCATGCGAATGAAGAAGAATTCGTTCGGGCTCTTCTCGATGGGTGGACTGACCCCATAACGTGAGACAAATCAAAACACCTTCAAGAGAATGCGACCATGTCGTAAGATATGGAGACAACCTTGGAGGTGTTTTTTCTGTGGCGACGAGAGTAAGTTATCCCGCTGAGAT
>Ga0207865_102205_pt1 | contig 11936 bp, 11 predicted proteins | sample HigsolmetaAR204D_FD_184836 | JGI IMG/M metagenome (GOLD analysis project Ga0207865, IMG submission 184836) | Ionic liquid and high solid enriched microbial communities from the Joint BioEnergy Institute, USA - AR20-4-D (SPAdes) (version 2) ...
ATGTCGGCCTGAACATGAGCAGAGAGGCCGGCTTGTTGGGTACTGGTGTGATGGTGTCAGATATCCAGCGTCTGCGTGAGGATTTTCTCGATCTCCAGTATCGAAAAGAGAACAAGACGCTTGGGTACTGGGAAGTGAAGTTGGATGCCCTGAATAAGATTGAATCGGTTTTGCAAGAACCGTCGGATACCAGTTTGCAGAAAGTCATGGACCAGATGTGGCAGGCGTGGCAAGATCTGTCCAAGGATGCTACTGATCCATCTGCACGGGCGGTCGTGCGGGAGCGTTCCATTGCGGTAGCAGAAACGTTTGCCAATACTTATAATCATTTGCTGGATATTCAAGGTGACTTTGACAATGTGATAAGTGTCAAAGTACAGGAAATCAACTCTCTCGCCAGTCAAATCGCGCATTTGAACTCAATGATCAGTGATGTGGTTCCGCATGGATATGCGCCCAACGATTTGTACGATCAGCGCGATGTTTTGATCGACAAATTGTCCAAGCTGACCGACGTAAATGTAAGCTATGCTGAAAACGGCATGGTAAACATACAGATTGAAGGCAAGGATTTGGTTACTGGCAGGACAGCTGTATCGATGGTGGCGACCAAAAATGCGGTAACTGGTTTTTACGATATTGCACTGGGCGGGGCAACGTTTGTTCCGACGCAGGGGAGCTTGGCCGGGCTGGTGGAAGCGCGTGACAAAATCATACCTGACACCCTGAAACAGCTCGATCTTTTGGCTATTAACCTGACGAAAGAGATCAATAATGTCCACAAAACGGGGCTCACGTTAACCGACATCCGCAACGGAAGCGCACCTTCGGCCATTCCGCTGTTTGTTGATGCAGTTACGGGGGGGAACGCTGACCCTGCTGGAGCCAATCGAATCGTGGTCAACCCGGCGATTCTCGCGAGCCTGGATAACATAGCCGCTGCCAAGCCGGATGCAAGTGGCAAAGGATCGGTGGGCAACAATGAAAATGCTTTGGCGATTGCCGCTATCAAGTTCAAAGTGATTCAGCCTGGTACCGGGCCCAATGATTTTAAAGAAGCAACGACGCTGGATAACTTCTATCGATACACCATCGGTCAACTGGGTGTAAACGGGCAGGAAGCAGCCCGCAACCAGAAAAACGCCGAGACGCTGGTCGGCATGGTGGAATCCCAAAGACAGTCCGTGTCCGGTGTTTCCATCGACGAAGAGCTGTCCAATTTGGTGAAATACCAACATGCGTACAATGCTTCTGCACGTGCAATTACCAGTGTGGATGAAGTATTGGACAAGATTATTAACGGAATGGGACGAGTCGGGCTGTAGTCTTTTTTGAATAGCTGTCGTAGGGGGATCAAGTATGGCAATGCGCGTGACGCAGAACATGTTAAACAATAATATGCTTCGCAATTTGCACAATTCCATGGGAAACATGAACAAGCTACAGGAACAGCTCTCGTCGGGAAAAAAAATTTCCAGACCTTCGGATGATCCCGTAATTGCTTCGAGAGCGGTGTATTACCGGTCGGCAGTGATCGAAAATGAGCAGTACGTCAGCAACCTGAACCAGGCGCGTTCCTGGTTGGAAATGTCGGACAAGTCGCTGGAGGAAGGCAGTAATCTTCTTCAACGGATACGTGAGCTGTTGATCTACTCTGGTGACCCTGCATTGGGGCCAGACTCGTTAAAAGCAATGGCCACGGAAATCGCCCAACTAAAAGACCATTTGGGCACCGTGGCCAATCAGACGATCAATGGACAATATATTTTTGCCGGAACGGATACATTGACACCTCCGTATGACAAAGCAACAGGGGATTTCACCAATACGAACTCCCAACAGATTACGCTGGAAGTATCGCAGCAAATCTTTCTGCCGATCAATCCGAATGGCCAGGCGATCTTTAATTATCCTGATCCGGCCAACAACGTATTTAAACTCTTGGACAAAATCATCACTGATTTAAATAATGGACAGCCAGTTACTCAATATCTGGACGATATGACGAGTCAAATTGACAACATGGTGCGGGAGAGGGCCACATTGGGCGCACTCCAAAACCGCGTCGATCTGATTGAGGATCGCCTTCTCACAGAAGGTGTTTCCATAATGGAACTGATGTCCGAGAATGAAGATGCTGATATTGCCAAGGTGATTATTGATTTGAAAACACAAGAGAATGTACACCGAGCAGCTTTGGGAACAGGCGCCCGGATCATTCAGCCCTCGCTGCTGGACTTTCTCCGCTAAAGGGATAAGAGGTAGGAGGAAGCGACCGTGCAGGTACCGCAGATTCGGTTACAGCAGACTTTCGCCAAGTTGGGTTTGCAGATAAACAAGCCGGTGCAGGAAATCAGGCAGCCGCGTGCCGAGCTGAATTTGCATCAGGAACCCGCTGTTTTGGAGATTCGCCAGTATCGAGGAGTACTGATCATTGACACCTCGGAGGCGCAAGCCAATATCGACCTGCGCGGTCCACTGCGCAGGTCTCGTGATAACGCAGAATTCGGCTACCAGAAAGCGATGGAGGCGATCGCCCAAATAAGTGAGGAAGGGGACCGCCTCCGTGCGATTGAGACTAAAGAAAATCCGATTGCCGATATCGCCTTTGAGGAAAGCGTCATCTACCACAATACGGAGATTATTGCGGAAGGATCGCTGGTAGGGGATGGCGTGAAAATTCGTTATGAGGCTCGGCGACCTGAGATCCATGTGCAGATTGGCGGCGTGCAGATGAATCCAGAAATCAAACGGCCTGTTCACGAGTATACACCAGGCAAAGTGAAGGGGTACATTCGCCAGTGGAACAGCTTGAAAATTGATTTTGTCGGGTTGAATGTGGACAGGAAGCTATAAAAAGTATCGCAGCAGGGAAGGAGCTGTCAACATGGAACTGGCAAAGCTCTTCTTTGAAGAAGGATTACCAGGGTTTTACAATCTCCGGTTTTTCCAATTAACCCAGGATGAACCGGGGAGTTGTTTTTTTTCGCTGCAATCGTTGGAAGATGAGCGGATTGGATTTTGGTTGGTCGACCCGTTCTCTTATTTTAAAGACTATGAATTCGAACTGGACAGCCATACCAAAAAGATGCTGGATATTACAGAAGACACCCGCATTTTTGTCGCGAATATCATCACGCTGCGGGAAGGCGGTCATGTAACTGTAAACCTGAAAGCGCCGATTGTCGTCAATCAAGACAATTGCAAGGCAAAACAGCTGGTCCTTGACCACGAACCCTACAGTTTGCGGCATCCCTTGTTTCAACTGCGGCAAACTGCGGGGAGGGAGTAGGTGAGTGCATGTTAGTCTTGTCCCGAAAGAAAAATGAATCGATCATGATCGGGGACGCTATCGAGATCAAGATTATCGGGATCGAGGGTGATGTGGTCAGGATCGGTATTGAAGCTCCCAAAGAGACGGGCATCTATCGAAAAGAAATCTACATGGCGATTCAAGAGGAAAATAAATTGGCCGTCCAGACAAAGCTGGACTGGACGACATTGAAGCAATGGTCAGGCCAAACGGAAGGGAAATCAGGCGAGAAGTGACGCGCCCGATTTTTGAAAAAAAATAAGAAAAAAGCACTAAAAAAATCTCTCTTCCCTACCGATAACAGAAATGTAAGGGGCGACAACGCAAGCGCGCGATTGCGGAATTGCCCCAAACTCAGATAAAAAGTCACAAGGACGTGGCTTTTCATACTCAAGGAGGAATTGTACATGCGTATCAACCACAACATTTCTGCGTACAACACTCATCGTCAACTGACTTTCAACAACACCAATGCTGCAAAAAATATTGAAAAGCTGTCTTCTGGCTATCGGATCAACCGCGCCGGTGACGACGCTGCAGGTCTGGCGATCTCTGAAAAAATGCGCGGCCAAATCCGCGGTCTGGAGCAAGCGAGCCGCAACGCGCAAGACGGTATCTCCCTGATTCAAACGGCTGAGGGTGCACTGAACGAGACGCACTCCATCCTGCAGCGTATGCGCGAACTGGCTGTTCAAGCAGCGAACGATACCAATACGAACGCAGACCGCGCTAACCTGCAAGCAGAAGTAAATGAACTGCTTTCTGAAATCGACCGTATTGCTAAGGATACCGAGTTCAACACCAAGAAATTGCTGGATGGTTCTGCAAATACCACCGGCATCGTATTCCATATCGGTGCCAACGCTGGCCAAGCTATCACGTTGAAAATCAACGATATGCAAGCAACTAGCGGTACCGGATTGGGCTTGGCTGCTGTGGATATCTCTACTCAAACCGGTGCTGATGCTGCTATCACAACCATTAATAATGCGATTGAGAAAGTTTCTACGGAGCGTGCTAACCTCGGTGCGTACCAAAACCGCCTGGAGCATACGGTTAACAACCTGGGTACTTCCGCAGAAAACCTGACGGCAGCAGAATCCCGCATCCGCGACGTAGACATGGCGAAGGAAATGATGGAGTTCACGAAGAACAACATCCTGACGCAAGCGGCCCAAGCGATGCTGGCTCAAGCAAACCAACAACCGCAAGGTGTACTCCAACTTCTCCGCTAATTACCCTGGTACATCTGCAAAAAGAGGCCTTAGGACAATTCCTAGGGTCTCTTTCTTAAGTACAAAATTATTAATCTGATAGAATATTAGGACTAATTTTAGTAAGAGGGGGTACGTGCATGCAATTTACAAAGAAAATAGTACTCTTATTTTTTGCGCTGATCATCATGATTAGCGGTGTGCCTGCTTTCGGTGCATCCCCTAATTATGTGACAGCATCCAAGAGTGTTAACCCTACATCGATCACAACGAAGCAAGAAGCAGAAGTAACCCTGAACATACAGGGGACTCCACCAGTAAACGTTGTAAAACCAAATGACGTGATTCTTATTATTGACAGATCAGGGAGTATGTTGCAGGAAAACAAGATGAACGCGGCAAAGGAAGCCGCCAAACAATTCATTGATCTGATTGATTTTACCAAGCATCGTGTAGGAATTGTGGATTACAGTTCGAATGCAAAACAGTTTGGCCTGACCACAGATGCGGCTGCTGCAAAGGCGTATATTGATAAGCTTACTGCCGATGGTGCAACTGCTACAGGTGATGCCATTGACAAGGCCAGGGAATTGTTGGCCAACCATCGGCCTGAAGCACAGCCTGTTATCGTTTTAATGACTGATGGTGATGCCACGGTTCCTCAGGGTACCGCATATGAATTTGCACTACAGAAAGCAAACGAGGCCAAAAACGAAGGAATTGTATTTTATACAATCGCTTTGTTGTTATCCACAGACAATCCTGATACAAGTAGACCAAATCTTTTGTTAAAAGACATGGCAACTACCGCTCATCACCACCATTTTGTTTTGGGGTCTGTTGGGCTTGCCGACATCTACAAAGCAATCGTGCAAGAAATTGGGATGGCCAGCGCGTATGATGTGGTAGTTACAGATACTGTAGCTCCAGAGTTTGAAATCGTACCAAATTCGTATGCCGACAACATTCCTCAACCGACTGTCAATGGAAATACACTTACCTGGAACTTCTTGGAATTAAAGAACGATACGCTTACGTTTAAATACAAGATTCGCCATAAGGAAGGGGCGCCGGTAGGAACGCTCCGGGTTGCAACTAAAACGACTGTTACCTATAAGGATTATTCCGGTGTGAATCGTGCTTATTACATGGATAACCCGTTCATTCAGGTAAAATATCCAGCGCCGATCATTACGTCTGTAGTGAATGATAATGGGAACATCGCAGGCGGAGAAACTGTAACGATAAACGGAGATTATTTTAGGCCTGGGGCAACAGTGAAATTTGGAAGCAATCTTAGCAGTAATGTTGTATTTGTGAGCGAACAAGAGATTCAAGCTACGGTTCCTCCAGGACCGCAAGGCAAGGCCGATGTTGTTGTGACGAATCCGGATGGTCAGTTCGCTAAAGCAGAATACTATTATAAGGCTCAACCGGAAGTTGTGAGTATTACTCCGACGAATGGGCCATTTGATGGAGGAAATACAGTAGCCATCACAGGTAAATACTTTATGCCGGGTATCAAAGTCAAGTTTGGAGAAAATTATTCTTCAGGCGTAACCTATTTGAACTCGCAGTATATAAAAGCAGTTGTTCCAAAAGCTTCGCTGCCGGGTCCGGTGGATGTTTCGCTTGAAAATGCCGATGGAACCACTGTGACGGTATCCAATGCCTATTCTTACGATCAACCTGTAATAATCGTCCCTGAGATTACGAATATCACTCCGAACAGTGGGCTCATTACAGGTGGAGACACAGTCAATATTGACGGCAACAATTTTTCGAATGGCGCAAAAGTTTACTTTGGAAATACAGAAGCTCAGGTAACATTTTATTCTGGAGTCAGATTAAAAGTAAAATCACCTGCTGCTTCTCAACCGGGGCCTGTAGACGTGAAGGTTGTCAATACGGACGGCCAAGAAGTAACGCTGTCAAATGGATTTACCTATAATGATTTGCCGCCGAAACCTCCTCTGCAGATTACTGCGGTTACACCGAACAGCGGGTTGGTTGATGGCGGAGAAGTGATTGTTATAGACGGTGTCAATCTGGTCCAGGGAATTAAAGTATTTTTCGGTTCTATTGAAACTCCCGTACAGTATTTCTTTTCTGATTCCAGAATAAGAGTGAAGGCTCCCAAAGCTGCTGCACCCGGTGTCGTTGATGTTACGATAACAAGCCCAGATGGTCAGACTTCTACACTTCCTGGTGCGTATACGTACGTAGCGCCAGCACCAAAGCCCGCACCTGTGGTTACAACGATATCGCCCAATAAAGGTGCGACGTTAGGCGGAACCATCGTAATCATTGAAGGAGATCACATACAGAGTGGAGCCAAGGTTACGTTTGGTACAAAACAAGTACCACTCGATTATTACTTTGGGGAAAACAAAATCAGAGTAAAAACCCCAGCTTGGGATGGACCCGCAGGACCTGTTGACGTAACTGTTACCAATCCTGATGGGCAAAGTGTAACAGTCCCGCAAGGCTTTACGTATGAGAGCCCCGTTCCGTCTATCACTTCCCTAAGTCCTGACAATGGTCCGATGGAAGGGGGGACCGTAGTTGTGGTGAGCGGAGAAAACTTTGACAGCAACCTGGTACTGAAAGTAGATGGCAAGACTGTGCCGGTTGATTACTATTTCAGCAGCAAGCAGTTTAGGTTCAAAACACCTGCGGCCAGCGCAGAAGGTCCTGTAACGGTAGAGGTGACGAACCCTGCTTCGGGTCTAACTGCCACGGCAACATTCACGTATAAGGCCCCCGAATTGGGACCGGCACCGACAATTACCCAATTAGGAACGACATCTGGTCCGATCAGCGGGGGAACGGTTATCGTGATTTACGGCACCAATTTCGATGTGAAGAATGCAAAGGTTGCTTTTGACGGAACCGTAGTCAAGCCTGATTATATTTTCAGTTCAAGTACGTTGAGGGTTAAAACACCTGCAGTTAGTGCTCCGGGAATTGTAAATGTAAAGGTAATTAACCCGGATGGTCAAGAGAGTAATACAGTGCAATTCGAATATAAGTAAGATAAATGGCTGTCGATTTTTTCGACAGCCATTTATCTTTACTCCGTTAGTAACCGATACTATTAGTAGTACTATTTTGAGGGGAGAAAAATTATGAAGACACACAAACGAATTACTCTGGCTCCTCAGTATTATGAATTGTTCACATGTACGGGTTCGGAGTGCGAAGATACTTGTTGTACTGGTTGGCATATAAATATTGATAAGACGACTTACAAAAAGTATAAAAAGCTCCCAAATTCCCCTGCTAAAGATCAGATCTCTCAAGCGATAAAGAGAAATAAAACGAATGCAAATGATCAATCCTACGCTTATATCGTATTTAATGAGGATAACTATTGCCCCATGCTGACCAGGGAAAAACTTTGTGGTATTCAGCAGACATTAGGGGAAGGTTATTTGTCAAATGTATGTAAAATGTATCCCCGTTTTCATAATAAACTAGATGAGACGATCGAAAAATCATTGTCTCTTTCTTGCCCGGAAGCTGCCAGATTGATTCTGGTAAATCCTGACGGAATTGAGTTTAACCAACAGGAAGAAGATCACAAAGGAACCGAGTTTATAATGAAACAACTGAATACCAAAGCAAGTAGTTATTATGAGTACTTTTGGGACTTAAGAGTTTTTACAATCCAGCTCCTTCAAAATCGTGATTATTCAGTATCTGACAGACTTATTATAATCGGTATGTTTTATAAAAACATTCAAGAGTGTATTAATCAAAATCAAACTCAAAAAATTCCTGACATGATAGCAAAGTTTACGACATTACTTCATGAAAATGCCTTCCAGAATGAATTGCAAAAGATCCCGGCACAAGTGGCGGTACAAGTGTTTCTCCTAAAGCAGTTGGTAGATATGCGTATAAAAATTGGAAAGATGCATAACCGTTTTGCTGAATATTTAAACCAATTTTTGGACGGGATAGCCTACGATGAAGAAAAAAATATAGAAGAGATTGCTGAAAAATACGCAGCAGTGCATAAGCAATATTTTCAGCCTTTTGAGGACAAACATGGGTATATCTTTGAAAATTATCTGGTTAATTACGTATTTAAAAATTTATTTCCATTTGGTAACGGTCATGATGTTTTCCGTGAATATATCCTCATGGTTGTTCACTTTGGATTAATCAAAATGCTGATGATTGGAATGTCAGGATATTATAAAGAATCATTTGGTGTTGAACATGCGGTTAACCTAATTCAATCATTCTCTCGTACTATAGAACATAGTCAATTTTTTTTAGATGGTATTCTATCGTTGTTATACCAAAATGGTTATGCATCACTAGGATATATGACAGTTTTTATACGAAATTAACACTTAAAAATCAATCGGTTACAACCGATACAGGAAGTAAGATTACGTTAAGGAGGAGCAAAGGTGGATATTGGATCGATAAAAAATGTAGGAATTTTCCCTAATACTACTTTTTTGGATCAAAGTATATCCATCACAGCAGGCACACACCATGAAAGAGGAAATGAACAAATCATAGGGGAAGAAAAATTTTACACTCAGGAAGAATTACAAAAGGCGATTGACCGTGCCAACAAATTTTTGCATGCGGATTCGACACACTTAAAGTATACCTTGCATGAGAAGTTGGGTGAATATTTTGTTCAGTTAATTGACAATGAGACGAACGAAGTGGTACGTGAAATTCCTCCCAAAAAAATACTGGATTTTGTGGCGGAAATGCAGGCGAAAATTGGTTTGCTAATAGATGAACGTAGATAAGGAGAGTGAAATAATGATTGGTAAGATCCGTTTAACCGGCATCGCCTCCGGATTGGATACGGAGCAGATGATAAAAGACTTGATGAAGGCGCATCGGGCTCCACTTAACAAGTTGTTACAACAAAAACAATTGGAAGAGTGGAAGCGTGACGACTATCGACAGTTGAACGCTCTTCTTTTGGATTTAAGGTCCACAGCACTTACGATGAAGCTGGAAGGGACTTATCAAAAGAAAGTAGCTACATCGGAAGACTCTTCGGCAGTGTCTGTTCGAGCTAAAGGGACGCCCTCACTGACAAATTATCAAATTGAAGTGCTTTCTCTTGCCAAACCAGCAACACCAGGTGCAGTTACATTTACGACATCAGTAGCTGATGCATCTACGCAATTGGGAGCGGGGAACGATTTTGAATTGACCATTTCTGGAAGCGCTGGCTCACAAGTCATCAAAATTGATCCAACAGATACCATTAACAGTGTTATCAGTAAAATCAACGCTGTCTCTGCTCAAACAGGTGTTACGGCTTCGTATTTGTCCGATGACAAATCTATCACGTTCACTTCAACTACCCCTGGTAGTACCACGATTACTTTTAGTGGGGCACCGGTAGGGAATGCATTGGGGATATCGAACGGATCCACCACCAGCGGAACCGCAGCAACACCAGGAACTGTCAAGATTAATGGAATAACCCACACCATTAACAGCAATACATTTAGCTACGATGGAATCGAGTTTGTTGTGAAACAAACTACCACGAGCCCCGTAAATGTGAACGTAGCCGTAGATGAAGATGCCATTTTTAATACAATCAAAAGCTTTGTAGATAAGTATAACGAAACCATTGAAAAAATTAATGCAAAGCTCGTGGAACCGCGTTACAGGGATTACAAACCGTTGTTGGATGAGGAACGAGAACAACTTACCGACAAACAAATTGAATTATGGGAACAGAAGGCACGCAGTGGTATTTTACGTGGAGATACCCTTTTATCGGCAGCACTATCCGAGTTGCGTAGAGCTCTGTCTACGCCAGTATCGGGGGTATCCGATAATAAGTTTGATACGCTGAATGAGATTGGTATTACAACCAGGGAATATTCTGAAAGAGGGAAATTGCACATTGATGAGCAAAAATTACGCGAAGCTATCCGCTCAAATGGTACAAAAGTGATGGAACTTTTCACCAAAACCAGTACCTCTTCTGACCCAACGGTCAAATATAACGAATCTGGGATAGCTGCTCGTCTTTATGATTCCCTGGTCGTTTCCATGAATAAGATCACAACCAAAGCAGGAAGTATTTCAACCCTTGCTGACAACAGTGAAATTGGCAAGAACATAAAGCACATTAATGAACAAATCTATACGTGGGAAGATCGTCTGCAGCAGATCGAGGATCGCTATTGGAGGCAATTTACCGCCATGGAGAATGCACTTCAAAAGTTAAATGCACAAGGTTCATGGCTTGCTCAGCAATTAGGCGGAATGATGACTGGCTAATAGCAGGTAGGGGGAACATTCCATATGGCATTTCAGAGTTCGGTCCAAGCTTACCAAACCAATGCGGTCACAACAGCTACACCGGCTGAGTTGACTTTAATGCTGTACAATGGAGCGATCAAATTTCTTAAACAGGCAAAGATGTCGATAAAAGGAAAAAAATACGACAAAGCTCATGAGTCGCTTATCCGTGTTCAAGACATTCTGAACGAACTGATTGTCACATTAGATCGCTCCTATCCAATCTCAGAACAATTTCTGGCGATGTACGATTATATGCTACGGCGAACGATTGAAGCCAATGTAAAAAAGGATACAAGTATTTTGGATGAAGTTGAACAGTTTTTCACGGGGTTCCGTGATACGTGGAAACAAGCAATGGCATTGGCAAAATCTCAAGGACAAGGCGAGCAGATATGACAAAGTACAACTCAGTTGAAATGATTATGCAAGAGATGTTGTCTCACACACAGTTGTTAGAAAAATGTATATCGAATCCCGATAGCGAACCGGAGGAGTGGCTGGAACTGCTTGAAGAACGTGAGCAGATGATCGAAGAACTTTCCCGTTTTATAGAAAAAGGGGAAATCATTTCTGATCACATACGGACTGAATATCTTGCCAAAGTCTATGAGATTAATCAGCGCCTCGTACCTGTCGTCATTAACAGAAAACAGGACGTATCCACTAAGTTGGCTAAACTTAAACAAAGCCAAGTCGTTAACAGGCAGTATACAGGAGATGGAGCACCTGTGGCCTATGGCGCATTCTTTGACAAGAAAAAGTAACAAAAAAAGACGGTCTAGTTACTCGCTAGACCGTCTTTCTTCATTCAACTCCTATCCCAGTGCAAAATCGATTGCTGAATGATTACCAGGATTATGGAATTTATGTTCATGATGATGGTCGCAACTTGTGTGCTGTAATTGAAATTATTTCATGAGATTTGTTGGGATAAATTAAGATGCAAAGGAGCAGCCAGCATATCTCACGTACCAAAAAAACAAGCAGGCTGACCGACAGCCTGCCATGTCCCGGGTTAAACCCGTACGTCAAGCACTTTTCCCAGCGACGGATGCGGAGCTTGTGCCGCCTGCTGGATGGTTTGCTGGGTTTTGGCAAAG
>Ga0207865_102207_pt1 | contig 11930 bp, 11 predicted proteins | sample HigsolmetaAR204D_FD_184836 | JGI IMG/M metagenome (GOLD analysis project Ga0207865, IMG submission 184836) | Ionic liquid and high solid enriched microbial communities from the Joint BioEnergy Institute, USA - AR20-4-D (SPAdes) (version 2) ...
AAGGTTGACGATTTCGTGAAAGCTTATAATGATGTCATCAGTACGATCAAGTCGAATACCGGGAAGGAGAAGAGCCTGCAAGGCGACTCTACGCTGCGTTCGCTGGAGAGCGTTCTGCATAGACTGGTGAACAGCCAGGTTGGCGAGATCCAATCTGATGATAACAGCATCAACTTCTTATTCCAGATTGGACTGGAAGTTGACAAAGGCAAGGTAGATGCAGCGTCCATGAACGGTCAACTGTCCTTCGATAAAGAGAAGTTCAAATCTGCATTCACGGCCAATCCGGATGAAGTGATCAAGCTGTTTACATATTCCGATGAAGGTGACAATAGCAAGGACGGCATCGCCAGACAGTTCAAAGATATCTTGTTGGAATGGACTTCCTCCGTCACGGGTATCCTGTCGTTAAGAATCGAGGGATATACATCGGAGATGAAGATGCTGGACCAGCAGATGGAAGCTATGCAGGTTCGACTGGATCTGAAAGAAGCTCAGATGAAGAAGCAGTTTACTGCGATGGAAACGGCGCTGATTCAACTGCAGAACCAACAAGCATGGATGGCTAGTCAGATCGCCTCGATGGGAATCTATTAGTACTAAGGGGACTGTGAGATGAATTTACCGAATCGGTCAGGTTATCAGGCATACCAACGGAACATGTACGAGACAGCTTCTCCCCATAAGTTGATCAGTCTGCTGTATAATGCAGCGATTACGAATATCCAACGAGCTATCCAAGCCATAGAAGGTCAACAAACTGGAGATGCGAACCGCTTTATCCTGAAGGCGCAAGAGATTATCTACGAATTGATGGCGTGTTTGAATGAGGAGCAAGGCGGCAAGTTAGCTGCCAATCTGAAAGAGATCTACTTCTATTGCACGAATCAACTCGTTCAAGCGAACATTCGCAAGGACATCAACCTGCTGAGAGAAGTGGAAGGGATCATCGATCCTCTGCGGCAAGCATGGCAGGAGATCGGGAAGGATGTTAGCGTTGGCCAACATGTCTGAAGCTGAGGGAGCGGCAGCCAGACTAACCGCTCTGATACAGGAACTCTGCGAGATAAGTGAGCAACAACTGTCCTGGGTGGAACAGCAGCATGATGAAGATCGCTTCCTGGAAGGCTTCACGGACCTGTCCAACCAATGGACGAAGCTGCAATCTGCGGTCCAGGAAGAGTTCGCACGTTGCCAGCAAGTGTTGGCTTCAGAGAAGTGGAAGGAAGTCCTGGGTGACACGGTGACACCCCTGATGGCACGTGCGCAGGAGAATATGACCCGTGCGATTCGCGCCGTGGAGCAGAAGCTGCAAGCGACAGGCAAAGTCTTGCGGACGGCCAATGAACTTCGTCAAGCCAGCAAAGCCTATCAATCAGCCGGTTGGGATGATCATGAAGCATATTTCTTCGATGAGAAGAAATGATCGGATCGGACTATAAAAAAATGAGAAAAAATACTCAAAAAACTATTCAAAACATGGAATGAACTGCCGATATAATTATTAGGCCGCAAGGAAGTGGCTGAATCCTATTACATATCATGGAGGATGATCAAGATGTCGATGTACATCAACACAAACGTTGCTGCGATTAACGCACATCGTAACCTCGGCTTCAACAACACGCAAATGGGCAAGACGATGGAAAAGCTGTCTTCCGGCTACCGCATCAACCGTGCTGCTGACGACGCTGCAGGTCTGGCGATCTCCGAGAAGCTGCGTTTCCAGATCAACGGCTACAGCCAAGCTATGCGCAACGCGCAAGATGGCATCTCCCTGCTGCAAACGGCTGAAGGTGCGATGACAGAAATTCATGCGATGCTGCAACGGATGAACACGCTGGCAACGCAAGCGAAGAACGGAACGTATGATGACAAGAGCCGTGAAATGATCTCGACAGAAATCGAACAATTGGTTGAGCAAATCGACAAGATCGCAAACAACACGAAGTTCAATGAGATTGCATTGCTGAACGTAGATGACACCTCTATCACTTTCCAAGTGGGCTTCGAGAACGACAATACGATCAGTGCAACTACAGTTGACGTTACTACTGAAAGTCTGGAAATTAATGAGCTGGATTTCTCGGATGAAGCTGGTATTAGTGCTGCGATGTCCGCTATTCAAGCAGCGATCAATACTGTCTCGGAAGCACGTTCCAAGTTCGGTGCCGTACAGAACCGTCTGGAGCATGTCATCAACAACCTGGGTGTCAGCGTAGAGAACCTGTCTGCATCCGAGTCCCGTATCCGCAACGCAGATATGGCGAAGGAAATGACAGACTTCACTCGCAATCAGATCCTGGTACAAGCAGGTACGGCGATGCTGGCACAAGCGAACGCGGTTCCGCAGAACGTGCTGCGTTTGCTTGGCTAATCAAACTTTACTCTCTGAACTCTCCAATCGACTCGATTGGAGAGTTTTTTCTATTCACTCGTGTCTATGTTCTGCCGATAATAGGAGTAGAACGGGAAGACCATATTTCTGCAAAGGGTGCTGATATTCGGATGAATATATTACATAACGGAACGGTCATCAAGCAATTGGATCATGTTAACCGTCGAGCTGTGATCAATCAGTTGAACGAAGTGATTCACCATATCAGTCAGCAAGGGCAGGTAGTTCAGACGATCATGATCGACGGCAATGATGTGACAGGCGAGATGGAAACATATATCGAGGCCAATTACGATCGGATCAATACGATCACCGTAGAATCAATTAATCCGGATGAAATGATCGAGGAAATCTATAGCGCAACGATTGAATATTTACAACGCATTCATCAGGCCACGGAAACGATCTCTGATGCGTTCTATGGCGAGGTGACTGATGAAGCCTGGGATATGTTGGCTCAGCTGAGTGAAGGTTTGAACTTCGCTGTTCAGTCGTTGCAGATGATCGCAGAACATCGCAAAGAGAAGTTCTCGGATCATGTATTGTTTGACGAATGGGTACAGTTCGTGCAAGCTGTCGAAGCACAGGTGGCCGAGATTAATCAGGCGATCCAGAACCAGGATACCGTAGCGATCGGAGATATGATCCGATACGAGTTGGGCAGCTCTGTATCGAAGATCCTGGCTGTTATGAAAACGAGGGTTCAGTGATGAAGAAATACGCTGCAGATAATTTGATGTTTCTCAGAAAGTCATATCCGAATATATACGAAACGGTTCGTAACCGAAAATATGACACTGGATTGGTGAAAATCTCCAAGAATAGAAGCAACCAAGTGATTTTGCAAGTAATGGATGATGCCAGTCGCTTTCAATCGTTGTATAGCAGATATGACGTATACCTGGAGGTCGAAAGATGGCTCGATTCCATTCAGGGTGAGATACTCGAAGCGCAACATGTTTTATTCTGCGGATTAGGTCTCGGATATCACTTGCAGGCTTTTATCAACCGGCATCCCGACAAGCAGATCTATCTGTATGAACCTGATCTCAATGTGTTGCTGGCGGCTATAGAATGTGTAGATCTGCGAGATATTTTGAAGCATAAGCAGATCCATGTTTTCGCCGTAGGCGATGATATATATACGCAGATGAGTTTTGTGATGGCCGTGTTTGATACGATTAAGGGTTCCGTCTTCACGATGATTCCACCGACTCATAGAAACATCTACTCTCAGCCTCTCAAGCAGTTGCAAGAGACGATTTCCAAACTGACTCTCATCTATAAAACCAACCTGAACACTATGAGTTTGCATCAGCTGTATTGGGCGGAGAACATCGTGCGAAACATGGAGAAGGTTTTGAACTCCTATTCATTCGCTGCCATGAAGGATAGCTTAAGCGGGATCCCGGTCGTTATCGTTGGCTCAGGACCTTCTCTGGATATGGAGATTGAATGGCTGCGCAAGCTGAAGAATAAAGTGATGATCATAGCTGCTGGGACGAGTATTCAAGGCTTGCTCCATCATGGGGTGAAGCCGGATCTAGTTGTTTCGATGGATCCAAATGTGCCGAATTTGAGGGCTTTTCAAAATGTTAAGGACACAGACGTCCCTATGCTCTTCATTCCAACCATTCATGCGGATATTCTGGATAAAGATTGGAAGATATTGTTGCATGCTGTTTTTTCAAATGATGAATTAACGAAGTTCTGGCTGAAAGATCTGAAGAAAGAGCTCGCGCCACCGGTATTCCTGACATCTGCCTCTGTTACGGGTACCGCGATTCAAGCAGCCGTTTACATGGGGTGCAACGAGCTTGTCCTCATCGGTCAAGACTTGTCTTTCCCAGCAGACCGATTCTATTCATCCGGGGTAAGACACATCAGCCCTGATTATCTCGCTGGAAAGGTAAAAGGTGCTGACCTGTTTGTAGAGAATGTCAGTGGAGGCATTAATAGAACGGATAAATTGATGCTGTTAATAAAAAACGATATTGAGACTATCTTTGAGATATTGAACATCAAAAAGGTTTACAATGCTTCCAAGGTAGGGGCGATGTTACGGAAAACTGAGTTCAAATCATTGGAGCAGCTGTACGCTGAGCTTCAGCATACCAACCTGGGAGATGACTGGTTCTATCACTTGTTGAGAGAAAGGTCGAAGCCTTATTCGGACGAACAGAAGCATTCATTGATCCAGAAGATCAATAAAATCTACGATGGCATCGTTGAGCTGAAAGAGATAGTGGAAGAACTGGGTCAATATCTATCGGTCATCTCGCCATTGCAAACGAAAGGTCGAAGAGAACAGCAGAGATGGCTGGATGATTACATGAAAGTCTGGCATCGTTTTGCCAATCATCCGATCTTTACAGGAATTTATCATTTGTTCCTGAATCGTGAGATCAATTATGTATCGAGATATTGGACAGAGTTGCAAGCGGAGACAGATGAGTGGGTGAAGATTCAGAACGTGGCTAAGTATTCCAATATTATAACAACCAGCTTTATCCGAGTGACAAATGTGCTGAACACGAATTTCGCGAAACTGAAAGATAAGCTACAAAGGTGTGAATAAGTTGGAGTCTGGATTCGAAACACCGGTATATATTACTCGTCCTTTGCTCCCTGATCTTCAACTGATCACCGAGAAGTTTCATGATATCATCGACAGCAAGAAAGTGACCAATATGGGTGATCAGCATCATGAACTGGAAAGACAATTAAAGCAATATCTGAATGTTGAACACATGACCCTTTTTAGTAACGGTACTTTGGCGTTGTTGCTGGGAATAAAAGCTCTGGGTTTGAGAGGTGAAGTCATTACGACACCGTTCACCTTCCCTGCAACCGTACAAGCCTTGGACTGGAATCAGATCACGCCGGTTTTCTGCGATATAGAGCCACATACATTGAATATCGATCCTGCAAGGATCGAATCTTTGATCACAGAGAGGACAAGCGCCATTTTGGGCGTTCACGTCTTCGGCAACCCATGCGATGTCCACAGAATCCAGGAGATAGCGGATCGGTATGGACTAAAAGTCATTTATGACGCTGCCCATGCCTTCGGTTCAACGATCGATGGAATGCCTATAGGTACCTACGGCGACTTGACGATGTTCAGCTTCCACGCCACAAAGTTGTTCAACACAATTGAGGGTGGCGCCTTGACATATAGAGACCCAGAGTTGGTTCAGAAGCTTAATCTTCTCAAAAATTTCGGGATTGCAAGCGAAGACCAGGTTTTGCTGTCTGGTCTTAATGCCAAGATGAACGAGATTCAAGCCGGCATCGGTCTCGAGGTACTGAAACTGGTCAACGATGAGAGAATCAGAAGGTTGGATCTGTTAAATGTATACATGGACGAGCTCAGGGATGTTCAGGGTCTCAAGATCGTTACCGCGACTAATAATTTGAGCTCAAGCTTGCAGTATTTTGTAGTCAGGGTAGTAGAAGAATCATTCGGAAAATCGCGTGACTGGCTGCATGAGCAATTGAAGAAATTCAACATTTACTCGCGGAAGTACTTCTATCCGCTATGCAGCGAATTTCCTTGGTATTATCATCTGGAATCGACTTCGTCCGAGAATCTCGAAGTGGCACATCGCATCTCTTCAGAAGTGCTCTGTCTGCCGTTCTATGGAGAGTTGGGAAGGGAATCCGCGCGAAAGATCTGCAGGATCATAAAGCAACTTCAAGCGATGTAGCCAATAACGATTCCGCCATAGGAGGGATTGACCATTAAAGGGATAATTTTGGCAGGCGGATCGGGCACGAGACTTTATCCGTTAACGAAGTCCGTATCGAAACAGTTATTGCCCGTTTATGATAAACCATTGATCTATTACCCCTTATCCGTTCTTATGTTAGCCGGAATCAGAGAGATCTTGATTATCACCACGCCCAGAGACCAGTTGGCGTTCGAGAATTTGTTAGGCGATGGAAAGCAACTGGGTCTCCACATTACTTATGCCACTCAAGATCAACCCAACGGCATTGCCGAGGCGTTTATCATTGGTGAAGAATTTATTGGTGATTCCAGTGTAGCCTTAATACTTGGGGATAACTTCTTCTATGGTTCGAATTTTGGCAATATGCTGAAGAAAGCGGTCCAGCTTTCTGAAGGTGCGCTTATTTTCGGCTGTTATGTCCACAATCCAAGCGCCTATGGCGTCGTGGAAGTGGATAGCAATTATAATGTATTGTCAATAGAAGAGAAGCCGGCGAAGCCGAAATCGAACCTGGCTATTCCGGGGCTGTACTTCTTCGATAACCAGGTGGTTGAATTCTCCAAGAACGTTAAACCGTCTGAACGTGGAGAGATCGAAATTATCTCTGTTTTGCAGCAATATCTCGATCGAGGGAAGCTGTTTGTCAGATTTACAGGTAGAGGGCTGGCATGGCTGGATACCGGAACGCATGAAGCTCTGCTTGATGCTTCCAACTTCGTGGAGAACGTTCAGAAACGCCAAGGGCTATATATCGCTTGTATTGAAGAAATCTCATACCGTAAAGGATACATTACGAGGGAGCAGTTGATTCAACTGGCGCAGCCACTCATTAAGACGGACTATGGCCGATATTTGCTTGATGTGGCGAACAGTCAAACATAGAGCAGATATGATGTATGCTGTCATGAGGAGACAGGAAAGACTATGAAGTTAGGGATTATGCAACCTTATATATTCCCCTATATAGGTTATTGGCAACTGCTGAATGCCGTCGATCAGTTCGTCATCTACGATAATATTCAATACACCAAACAAGGTTGGTTTAATAGAAACTATATCTTGATGGATGGAACCAGGAAATTGTTTACCATACCGCTCAAGAAAGATTCCGATTACCTGGATGTCAGAGATCGATACCTGGCAAACAACGCAAATGTGATGATCAGCAAGTTTCTGGAACAGATAAAACATGCTTATCGGAAAGCGCCACATTTTGCGCATGTATACCCGCTTATCGAAGAAGTGCTTTTGAATCCCGAAAGGAATTTATTTCGATATTTGTACCACTCTATTATCCAAGTCAAGGATTACCTCAAAATTGATACAGAGATTATCATCTCGAGTAAACTGTCCATCGATCATTCATTAAAGTCCCAGGAGAAGGTAATCGAGATAAACAAAATATTGGGAGCCAGAACCTACATCAACCCGATTGGCGGTATGGAACTATATAGCGCAGATGTTTTTCTCAAGGAAGGGATCGAGCTTCTGTTTCTGAAGTCAAACTTGCCTGCTTATAAACAGTTTGATCATGAGTTCGTTCCAAGCCTTTCGATCATCGATGTAATGATGTTTAACTCCGTCGAGGAAATAACGAGCATGTTGCGTGACTATACTTATATCAAAGGAGATTAGTATGAATATTCTATTGATTGGACAATGCACGCTGCATTGGGGGCGAATGGAGTTTGGAAACATTGGAAACTACTACATTATGGAACCCCTGGTCAGAGAATTGCACAGAGTTTTTCCCGATGCGCTGATCAAGACGACGTTCCAGATGTCGGATCGATTCTGCCAAGATGAAAAAATACAGGTATTACCCATGGAGATGTACTATGGTTGGCGCGAGGATGATCTTGATCAGGCGTTGATGGAACTTGCTTCTGCAGAGATCTTTGCCAAGACAGGCTATCTTCCCAAACGCACTCCTTATCTAGATGAGGTCATGAAGTCAGACCTAGTAATCGATTTTAGTGGTGACATATGGGGTGACAACGCCAACTTCCTGGGCGATCATCGTTTTCTAGTTGGGTTATGCAAAGATAGATCGGCTCAGCTTCTGGGTAAGCCTACTGTGATGCTGGCGGGTTCTCCAGGTCCATTTGCCGATCAAGAGACGAAAGAGTTCGCTAAGGAAGTATATCGGAATTTCGCTCTGGTGACGAATAGGGAGCCGATCAGCATTCAGTTGTTAAAACAGGATGGTTTCCAAACAGATAATACGCGAAGCCTGGCTTGTCCAGCCTTTTTGTTTGAACCATTGAAGGGACAAGCACTTCGGGATATCCTCGAAAGAGAAGGTTTATCGAACCAGGAACGTCCAAAAGTGTGCTACATGATTTGCGGATGGAACTTTACATCGGGACCGTTTGATAAGCCGAATCGGAATGATGAGGAATATGTTGTCTTCGCGCAAGCCGTTGAATATTTATCAGAGGAATTGGGTGTTGATGTCTATTTGATGTCGCATTCCAACGGTTTTCCTGTACCGCCGCAAGAATTTAAATTGATTCATGGCAGAGATTATGTGATTATTAAACAATTGCAGAAGGTTGTGGTAGATAGAGGGATTGCTAAACATGTGTATGCCTTGGATGGCGTGTATGATGCTTGGACAACCAAAGGCATAATCGGAACGTTCGACATGGTCGTCAGCGGTCGGGTTCATGGAGCAATCGCAGGATTGTCCCAAAATGTTCCGACGGTATTGATCGATTACGGACATGCACCCAAAGCACACAAAATCAAAGGATTCGCTGCAGTTGCAGGAGCAGAACAGTACGTTGCTGACCCATCCTACGCTGGTGATCTGATCACAAAAATAAAGAGTTGTTGGCAAAATAGAGAACAATATCGCAAGCATTTGGAGCAAAGAAATAAAATCGTTAAAGAACAAGTTCGAGCAAACTTCGACCTGTTAAAAGAAGTAATGGGACAGTGACTCACCTATAACACTCGGAAAGATGGTATTGATGAAAAATTTTGGATTCTATGTATCAGGAAATGCAAGCCGATTAAAAAAATATATTCAATATCTGCATGATAAACAGGAACATGAAATAATAAGCAAGATAAAGGTTGTTATTACGGATAACGTGACTGATCTAGAAATACGAGAGTTGACGGAAAGAAACAATATTCAATGCGATTACTTTGACCCATCATCTGTGGACAAATATGAAGTCAATCTAGCCTTGTCCGACTATATTCTGCAGCGATTTGAGCATTTCAATGTCTCGTTCGGCTTTGTTTTTGGTGCAAGAATATTGAAAGGCTCCTTATTGGATAAATATCGTGACCGTTTGATCAACTTTCATCCGTCTGTATTGCCTGCTTATAAAGGCAGGAATGCGATAGATCGGGCTCTTGAGGACAAAGCCTTTTTGTTGGGAAATACAGCCCATTTAATTGTGGAAGAAGTTGATGCGGGACCGATTATCATGCAACATCTTGCCCATAGAAGTCAATTCGTAGATTATGAGCATATGCTAGATCATCAGTTAATCATGCTTCACCATATCATGTATTGGATAAACAATGACAGGCTTGAGATTGTTGATGGAACTGTACGGATTGTCGATGCCATCTACAAGACAGCTGAGTTTATTCCCAACATAGAGTTGTGAGAACCGCATTGAAACAAATCAATTGAAATGAGGAAGGCTGTATGCGTATCATCGTATTCCAGGGTCAGAGTCAGTACGATGTTCTACGAGATTTGAGTCGTCTAACTGCGGAAGGATTTCGTGAATGGGGACATGAAGTATTTCTATGTGATATGAAAATCTGGAATAACACAGACTACTTAGATTTAGTCCGTGATTTTAAACCAGATTTTACGATTGGCAACAATCCGGTTTGCTATTTTTATAATGACCGTCTCCATTATGAAGTAACTGGAGTGCCTCATTTGGTACGAATTGGTGACAGTCCGTACTATCACATCAAGGATCGTTCCCTCAGAGATCCTGATCATCCATTGGTACATAGCCTTGTTTCCGAAACAACTTTCCATCAGCAAATGGATGAGATTGGGGTAAGTAACTATACGAGGGTCAAGTCATTCTGTGCTTCCAATGTCTTTGGTGAAAGTCCACAATCTTATCGACCGTATCCCATTGTGTTCTTTGGGTCTATCAGCTCGCCTGATGAGATTATCGATTCGGTTCGGAAAAACTTTACCGGTCAATTACAGAAATTGATTCTTGAATTTATGACGATCATTCCCGAGTGGATGGATGACAATCAAATATTCCTACCTCAGCCTATCAATCAAGTGTTTGCAAACTTTATCAATATGGAAAAATTGATAGCACCGGAAACGAGAGTCGATTTTATTAAAAAAGTTTATCCTTTCATAGATCGTTATTACAGAAATTATACACGTTCACGAGCTTTGGAAAGGTTCGCACAAAGTGGGCTTCCGATGTTTGTATTCGGCAATGATTACACCCGCGCCATGTTAGGTAAATACCAAAATGTCAGAGTTCTTCCTCCCGTACCATATAGAGAGTGTCTGGAGATATATGCCAAGAGCAAATTTGTGCTTAACATTACTCCGATGTTTTTCTATGCGCACGAAAGAGTTTCGCAATCCATGATGAACGGGGCCGTCCTATGTTCCTCATTAATGCCTGATTTGATCGAAGAGGTTCCGGAATTGCTTGAGGCCGCCGTGTTTTATACCTGGGGCAATATAGGAGAGGTTACAGAAGTTGTAGGTCAATTGCTGAATAATGAATCTCAGCGACTGGAATTGGCCGAACGAGGACAACAGTTGGCCAAGCAATATTTCACACCTCGGGCGTATACCGGTGAAGTTCTCAATACTTATCACAACATATTCAAGGCTAAAGAATCCTGGTGATATCGTGGTTCTTTAAGGAATCATTGAGGGACATTTTTGGCCAGGATATCTGCTATATATTTAATTTGGATCTAATCTATAGACACTTTGCAAGGTTATTGTTTAACAGTTATTATTCTTCGTATTTTAAATTCAAACCCAGAGAACTCTGTAGTTTACTTGGTGATAAAAGATTAAGCTCATTAACAATGTATGAAAAATTAACTTTGGCTAAGAATAGGGCGGAACACCATAACAGAGCTATAAAATATAAAGAAACCAAAGAAGAGAACACTAGAATTTTGAGTGATTTTCTAGAGTATTTAAAAAAGAAAAATGTCAAGGTGGTTATTGTAAATTTCACGGCAACATCTTACTATAGACAATTCTTAAAAGATCATTTTGTCGAAGAGTATAAGGAAATTATTACTCGGTTAAGAGAGATTCACAACTTTGATTTTATTGATCTAAATGAATATAGCTGTATTAACGACAATGATTTTACGGATTTTGATCATTTTGGTGATAGCGGTGCAATCAAAGTGAGTGAAATACTGAATCAATATTTAAAAACTTGAGAGAAGAGATATTAAACGAGATACCAAACGGTAATGATCAGATATCCGGGTGAATTAGACAGCATAAAGATGCTAGAGACGGCCTTGGACCAGAATCCCATGGGTCTGAGGTCGTTTTTTCTTTGGTAGCGGCTTGTTAGGACAGATTCGGAATTTTTGAAAATGTTATAGCCTCAAAATGGCTATGAGACAATAGCTACGCTATTGATAACGTAGAATCAACCGAACCATTTTATCATGATATGGGTAGCGTCCCGTCAAGTGGTGTAAAATCGATTTCTACCGCGTGACCCAGATTTATTTCTGCAAGAGTGTGGTGGATGCAAGAGGAACTTGCTCCCCATTGACGATTTTGGCCATGGATTCGAGAC